>TARA_R110000850_G_scaffold155120_9_pt1 | contig 64139 bp, 58 predicted proteins | sample TARA_R110000850 | Tara Oceans TARA_R110000850 (sample SAMEA4397586) | marine metagenome | biome: Polar Biome; feature: [SRF] surface water layer (ENVO:00010504); material: water (ENVO:00002006), including particulate matter (ENVO:01000060) such as... | depth 5 m
TAATCGACCCGACTGCCGGGCTGGATCACTCCAGATGCCGCCAGATCCTGCCAGTTCATCAGCACCCGGGCGCCAAACAGGGAGAAAGAGCCACCGCGATCCGGCTCTTCGACAATGACTTTGGTGACACGCAGCGTGACTCCTCCCACTTCCAGCGAGTCGCCAAGTTCCATTTGCAGAATAGGCAGAAGACGGCTGTCCACCCAGACCTCACCTGCGGGTGGGCCGTGGCTTACCGACTCAAAAAACTCGGGGGCCGTTACAAAAGGGCGCTCGGCCAGTGTCAACAGGCCGCGTAGAGGATAGCCGGACTGCACAGCTTTCACTGCGGCCAAATGGTTGTTTTCCCCGCTGTAGACCATCGAAGCAAACAGTGCCATCTGCACGGTTTTCAAGCGCTCATCATCCGCGCGCCGCAACCAATCGTCCGGTATAGCACGGCTACTGCGAACCTGAGCATCCGCGGCCAGCAGGTGACTGGACTCTTTAACCAACGCTTTTTCTACCCTGTCTGCCAGCAGGGCAATTGCAGTCACGACAACCACCGCCATGACCAGCGACCAGAAAATCAGGGCCAATTGGCCACCGCGCCAACTTCGCCACAACAACTTCCAGGCCATCATTCCGGGGTACCTGACAACACCGCGTCGTTTTCCACCAGCAGACCACCCTGCAACGTCACACGCCGGTGACAACGGCTGGCCAATGTGGCCTCATGGGTCACCAATACCAGTGTCGTACCCTCTTCACGGTTCAACTGGAACAACAAATCATTGATCGTCTTGCCAGTAAGCGTATCAAGGTTGCCGGTGGGCTCATCGGCAAACAGGATTCTGGGTCGACTGGCAAAGGCGCGCGCCAGCGCAACACGCTGCTGTTCACCACCGGACAACTGGCGGGGATAATGGCTGAGTCTGGCAGTTAATCCGACGCGGTCGAGATAACTGCGGGCAATGTCGGTGGCACTGGTATCACCGCGCAACTCCAATGGTAACGAGACGTTTTCCAGTGCCGTCAGACTGGGCAGCAAATGAAATGATTGAAAGACAAATCCCACATAGCGGGCACGCATGGCAGCCCGCCCCTCCTCAGTCATGGCCGTGATATCTTCCCCGTTCACCCTGACCACCCCGGCGCTGGGTGTATCCAGTCCCGCCAGGATCCCCAACAGCGTAGACTTGCCCGATCCGGAAGGCCCGATAATTGCCAGAGCTTCTCCGTCAATCACGGTCAGGTTAATATCGTCCAGAATTCGTAGCACACCCTCGGAAGTGGTCACTTCCTTGGTAATATGATTCGCTTCAATCATTGATTACTTCCATTTACCGACAAACGCCATACACTGTAACAGTTATCTGTCACCTTCAACTTTGTTGCCATGATCCGCTACTGTATTGCCCTGATTTTATCGCTTGTGCTACTCCCTGCCCACAGCGCCACCTTGTTGGTTCTGGGTGACAGCATCAGTGCCGGTTATGGTATCGATGCCGGTAAGGGCTGGGTGGACCTGATGCAACATCAACTGGGTGATGAGCATCGGGTCATTAACGCCAGTATCAGCGGAGATACCACCGGTGGCGGCTTGTCCCGACTGGATACCCTGATTGACGAACACCAGCCGGATTTTGTGCTGATCGAACTGGGCGGTAACGATGGGCTGCGGGGTTACCCGATTCCGCGCATGGAGCAGAACCTGCGGGCCATGATCGACCTCAGTCGCGCCAATGATAGCCAGCCCATTCTGTTTGGCATGCAAATTCCACCCAATTATGGCAAGCGTTACAGCGATCAGTTCGCCAATGTTTTTCCTAAACTCGCCGCCCAGGAGAACGTACCACTGATTTCTTTCATGTTCGAAGATATCGCCACAGATCAGGCCCTGATTCAGGCGGACGGCATTCATCCGACTGAAACGGCACAACCGCTGATCGTCGAACATGCCATGCGGTTATTGCTGCCACTGCTCAACGGCGAAGCGCCCTGCGACCCTTGAGTCCGCGCCCATATCCCATCACCTGAACTCTGTTAGAATCCCCCCCCCAAACCACAGGCCAGCTGTTTCATGACTCTGATCCGGATCGACGATATTTCCATTGAATTTGGCGATGTGCCACTGCTGATCAATGCCCAGCTTACGGTGGAATCCGGTGAACGGATTTGTCTGATCGGCCGCAATGGTGCGGGAAAATCCACTCTGCTGAAAATTCTCACCGGACAGATCAAGCCCGACCACGGCGAAATCCACTTCCGTCGCCACCTCCGCATCAGCCAATTGGAACAGGCCCTGCCGGGGGACCTGGAACGCAATGTTGCGGATGTTGTGCGGGAAGGTCTGGCCGACCAACAATCGCTCATCAACCGGTTTTACCACCAATCCCAGCAGAGTCCGGACAAACAGGGAATGCAGGCAATGGAAGACTTGCAGGCCGAGATTGATGCCGGCGGTGGCTGGCAGGTGGACAAACAGGTAGAGACCATCATCAGTCAACTGGAATTGCCCGCCCACAAAACCCTGGCGGAATTATCCGGCGGCTGGCGCAGGCGGGTGGCATTGGGTAAAGCGCTGGTGTCCAATCCTGACCTGCTGTTGCTTGATGAACCCACCAACCACCTGGACATCAGCACGATTGAATGGCTAGAACACCGTGTTCGCAGCTTTCAGGGAGCCGTCATCTTCATTACCCACGACCGCAATTTTTTACAGCGGCTGGCCACACGAATCGTCGAGATCGACCGTGGGCACCTGGTCAGCTGGCCCGGCAACTACCAGAATTACCTGACCCTCAAGGAGCAGGCCCTCGAAGAAGAAGAAAGCCGCAATGCCCTGTTTGACAAGAAACTGGCTGAAGAGGAAACCTGGATCCGCCAAGGCGTCAAAGCACGCCGTACGCGCAACGAAGGCCGAGTGCGCTCCCTGCAGGCCATGCGCCAGAACCGCGCACAGCGCGTCAATGTGCAGGGCAAGGCCAAAATCACTGTTGAAACCGCCGAGAACTCCGGGCGCAAAGTGATCGAAGCGCGCAGCGTGTGCCACGGCTATGGCAATGAACAACTGATCGACAACTTCAAGATCAAGATCATGCGCGGTGACCGTATCGGCTTGATCGGCAATAATGGCGTCGGCAAGTCTACCCTGCTGAAAATTCTGCTCGGCCAGATAGAACCTGATGAAGGATCGGTCAAACTGGGCACCAATATTGAAATCGGCTACTTCGATCAGATCCGGCGGGAGCTGGATACCAGCAAAACCATTGCCGAAAACGTCGGCGACGGCAAAGAGTACATTCGCATTAATGGCAAGGAGCGCCATATTATCGGTTACCTGCGCAACTTTCTGTTCTCGCCCAAACGCGCCATGACCCCGGTCAGCGCCCTGTCCGGCGGCGAGTGCAACCGGGTGCTGCTGGCCAAACTGTTTACGCGTCCCACCAACCTGCTGGTGCTCGACGAACCCACCAACGATCTCGATGTGGAAATGCTCGAAGTTCTCGAGGAGCAACTGGTGGAATACCAGGGCACCCTGATCATCGTCAGCCACGACCGGGAGTTTCTCGATAACGTGGTTACCAGCGTGCTGGTATTCGAGGAAGACGGCAAAATTGAAGAGTACATCGGCGGTTACAGCGATTGGGTCAAACGAGGCAAACACCTCAAAATCGCCGATACGCTGGATCACCCCTCCGGCCACCTTGTGGATCACGAGACCACCTCAACCGCTGCGGCGAAAAAACCCGCCGTCAAACTGAGCTACAAATTCCAGCGGGAACTGGACAATCTGCCGGGCCTGATCGACAAGCTGGAGAAGGACATAGCGCTGCTGGAGGAGCAGACAGCAGACCCGGACTTTTTTAACCGCCCTTTTACCGAAACCCAGCCGGTGCTGGACCAATTGGCAGAAAAACAACAGGCGCTGGATACAGCCGCAGAGCGCTGGGTAGAACTGGAAGAAATGAAGGGTTAGTTTTCCGAAACAGCTTCACAAAATTAAAACGGCTTTTTTATGGTCAGAAAAGCCGTTTTATCAATGTAATTATCTGAAATAATTATAATAATCATAACGAAAAATCATGCTTCTTAGCATGGTTTTTAGACAGCCCTTTCTAAAAATATTCTCCATGATGAACTCAATGCCAGTGAAAAAACCATTGGCAGGTACGTTCTTTAACGATGGATTGATGCGAATCCGGCGCTCGACTAACTCTGTGCACCTCGCGTGTCACAACCGTGCCAATCAACTGCACCCGTGCCAGCGCCATTCGGGTTCCGGCAGTACGTCTCTACCGGAGGAATTGCCATGTCAAAGCAACTGAGTGAACTGTTAACCCCGGGCGTAACCGTTGAGGTAACGGACCCGAGGCACCCCCAATCGAAACACACAGCCACCTTTTTGGGTCGGGTATGCTACTGCCATCAGAATCACGTACTGGTGATGGACACCGAGGAACACACCTACGACGTGTTTATGGATGAAATTCTTTGCCTGATGAACTACAAAAACAGTAGCTCCTGTTACTGCCTGCGAATGAGCGAACACGGCTACGACGTAGTGTGCATATTGCCCACCGGTATGGTGGAAACCCTTGCCTCATCACTGGACATAACCACGGCGCTGTACGTGATCGAGCTGTTTTCCACACCCCGCAGCCATCAACCCCTGGCGGCCTGAGCACGCTCAGAGGCAATACTTACCAACACAACCAAAAACGTCCCACTGCCAGTCTTGGCAGTGGGGCAGAGGTCAATGACTGACGGGGCTATTCAGCCTTGAATAACCACCTGAGAACGGAAGCCTTCGACCAATTTCAATAGTTCGCCCACTTCACGCTGTGGAAATTTCGCGTTATTGAACGATACCGCGCATTCATCGAGAATTACATCAAACTCCCCATCGGTGATTTTCAGTGCGTCATCCACTTCACCGATCTGAACAGGGAACAGCACCGGACCGCCGGTATACTGTACCGCCCAAGCCGTCAACGCCACTTTGGCACTTTCTCTTGAGCCGATACTTTCATGAACCTTTTTTATCCTGGGGTTCGCATTCAGCGTCTTGTTTATATACAGACGATCCACCAGATCATTGACCGTCAAAGCAATCGGATACACACCACCGAGCCGGTCGAACAGCGTCCGTTCTGGCTGGGATTTCGCAGGTGATGAGAGCAACAACAAACCGGCCAGCAATAGGGCAACGGGTAGCAGTAACACTTTGGTCCGGTTAGTGACAGACCCTATAGAACACTTCATTTGCGATCCTTTAATGAGATAAATATGACAGAAAAATCAACTCAAAGCGGAAAAAATAGCTACAACAATTAATATAAAACCATGGCGTTATCCAATGATTTTTAGTGGTCTTGTAACTATTTAATTTTGGCCCCAAGGGTTCAACACTTTCACTGGAAAATCCGAAAAATCCTTGTCATTGCGTGTCACCAAGGTGAGGTTGTGAGCTATCGCTGTTACTGCCAGCAAAGCATCGATAACCGGAGCCGGCCTGCCCCGGCTTTCGCTCGCCGCGCTGACCAACCCCCATTCCAGCGCCATATCGAGCTCAAAAGGTAAAACCCTCTGTGTGAAACGACACAGTAAGTCCTGTTCGAGCCAGTTCTGCAATGCGTTCCTGCGTCGACCATTTTCCAGTTTTGCGACGCCTTTCTGGATTTCGCCCAAACTCAGAACGCTGATAAACAGTCTGGTCTCCTCAATATCGGCAATCCATGCCACCACACCGGCATCCGGTTCGGGTTTGCACAACTCAGACAGGAGGCAGGTATCGAGCAGATAATTCACAGCTCGACTTCCCGGCCTGTATCCCCAGAGCGGGAAGTTTCAATATCGGTTTTGGCCCACGGAGAACTCTGAAAAAAGTCCAGCAAACTACCTTTGCGCTGTATCAACTGCTGGTAGGCTTCGACCGAGAGTAATACCGCCTTGTCCTTACCATGAACGGTAACCACCTGCGGTCCTTCGTTCTCTGCCGCTTTTACCAGAGCACTGAAGCGGTTTTTAGCATCCTGTAATTGCCATGCTGTCATCTTTGGTCCTCAATCTAGACTGTCTAGATAGAATGATAGTGCCAATCAACTAATTATCCAACCTGTGTTTCAGGCCGATGGTCAGATACTTCTCCTTAATTGGTAATGAAACCGCAAGACCACTAGTGTTTTCCGCAGGGGGCACGACCAACACGCCAGCCGGTCAGGATTTTATTCTGGAATTTCAATCCACGCGCCCGTGATGGGCGCGACTGGATTACCTTGGTTCCAGTCAGGAAGATCAGACGGTTTCAATCCACGCGCCCGTGATGGGCGCGACTGGAGAAAAGCGCTTTTGGCCGCCGGGTGTTGCGTTTCAATCCACGCGCCCGTGATGGGCGCGACGTTGTGCATCCGAGATGCGCTGAAACTATCAAAGTTTCAATCCACGCGCCCGTGATGGGCGCGACTTTACGGCGCAGGGCGAACGATGCGCTTCTCGACGTTTCAATCCACGCGCCCGTGATGGGCGCGACGGTGCAAGGGTGGAAAAGTACAAAGACAGGCACGGTTTCAATCCACGCGCCCGTGATGGGCGCGACCTTGCACACCGGCCCAGATAACAGTCGGGTCGTTGTGTTTCAATCCACGCGCCCGTGATGGGCGCGACCCTTTTAATCTCACACACAAACGGCGGGCAGGCAGGTTTCAATCCACGCGCCCGTGATGGGCGCGACCGCATATAAGTGGGACTCAATCAAAAAATCGTTTGTTTCAATCCACGCGCCCGTGATGGGCGCGACTCAGATAAACATTACCACCGCTCCGGCAACTGGTGTTTCAATCCACGCGCCCGTGATGGGCGCGACACCATGACGACCACGGCTGACCACGACCTGACCGAGTTTCAATCCACGCGCCCGTGATGGGCGCGACGGGCTGCTTTTTGCTGGAGTATAGACAATGCCGAGTTTCAATCCACGCGCCCGTGATGGGCGCGACAACTGCTAATACGTCGCTTTCATCAACCACAGAGGTTTCAATCCACGCGCCCGTGATGGGCGCGACGTGTGCGGCGGCCACTGGCCTGACTATGACAACAGTTTCAATCCACGCGCCCGTGATGGGCGCGACGCTCTTGCAGGGTGTCTATTTTCCTGAGCGTGGCGGTTTCAATCCACGCGCCCGTGATGGGCGCGACCCGTGTGGCGCTTTTGATTCCACAGCAACAAACCAGTTTCAATCCACGCGCCCGTGATGGGCGCGACCCACCGCAGGGTATGTGTTGGCGACCTCGACAGCGTTTCAATCCACGCGCCCGTGATGGGCGCGACAGTTCAATGCTTCTTGCATCTCTGCAACAGTAGTGTTTCAATCCACGCGCCCGTGATGGGCGCGACGATATGTATGACAATTTTATGAATGACAGAATGAGTTTCAATCCACGCGCCCGTGATGGGCGCGACGAGCTGGCGTGATGGCTTTGGCGAGTACAGCATCCGTTTCAATCCACGCGCCCGTGATGGGCGCGACCACTATAGCGAGGTCAAGCTATGCAATATGAGTTGTTTCAATCCACGCGCCCGTGATGGGCGCGACGGCGCTGCGCTCGCACCCATTGGCTGGTATTCATGTTTCAATCCACGCGCCCGTGATGGGCGCGACCACTGTCTACCAGCATATCCAGATCAATGTCTCTGTTTCAATCCACGCGCCCGTGATGGGCGCGACAACCCTTGCGCTTGCCTTTTGATATCGACAGGTTGTTTCAATCCACGCGCCCGTGATGGGCGCGACTTCCCGTAATTTGACCTGGGTTTCATTCCACTTGTTTCAATCCACGCGCCCGTGATGGGCGCGACTCAGCGCCGCTGTGTGTTGGTGGGTGATGCATGAGGTTTCAATCCACGCGCCCGTGATGGGCGCGACCCACAATCGCCTTACGTTTCTGGGTCACTTCGTCGCGTTTCAATCCACGCGCCCGTGATGGGCGCGACTGCTCTCTGCGCCTGAGCGTTTCCAGTCCATCCGGGTTTCAATCCACGCGCCCGTGATGGGCGCGACCGCCAGCGTCTCAAAAAACAGATCCTGGCTGTAAGTTTCAATCCACGCGCCCGTGATGGGCGCGACTTGACAGTCGATGCCCCTGTGTTGGAGTTAGCAGGTAAGTTTCAATCCACGCGCCCGTGATGGGCGCGACAAACCGACTCCGCGGGCAACCCGGACATTACGTTTGTTTCAATCCACGCGCCCGTGATGGGCGCGACTGGTTGCGGAGGGCGGAAAGGTCGGCATTGTTGAGTTTCAATCCACGCGCCCGTGATGGGCGCGACGTATGGCTCAACACCATGACGCCACCATCGCGGAGTTTCAATCCACGCGCCCGTGATGGGCGCGACTTTATATCGTTTTGTTATATCTCTTTGCCGGACAAGTTTCAATCCACGCGCCCGTGATGGGCGCGACGGGTCGTTTCATAAATGAGTACAAATTCAAGTACAGTTTCAATCCACGCGCCCGTGATGGGCGCGACATGAAAAACAGCGGAGCTGGATTAAACCTTGGCATGTTTCAATCCACGCGCCCGTGATGGGCGCGACCAACAAAAAACGCGCAGCACTGAAAAAGGCCGGGGTTTCAATCCACGCGCCCGTGATGGGCGCGACCGTTTTATTCTAAGTTGTTAAAAAACATAAAGAAAGTGAATCTATTCCGCTAATCGCTCGCTTATCGAGTGAACCCACGTGCTTGAGATTAACCACGAGAAAAATTGCCTACTTAATCAATAGGATAACAAATCGCTAACATACCCGGATTTTCATGTTAACTGCGGGTCAGCGGGTTAAAGAATCAGTGGACTTCGAAGGGGGTCATCTACGGGTTTTGCCCCAAGGTGTTCAATGCGCTGGTGGCCTCGCTTTCCCAGAAGATAGAAACGCAGGCTATCTTCTTCCTCGTCAAAAATTTCCATAAGGATATTTTTAAGAATAGTAAACTGTGCTGGCTCCACTTCGCACTCGAAGACGGAGTTCTGTACTCGCACACCATAATCCAGGCAAGTTTTGGCGATGTTGCGTAGCCGCCGTCTACCTTCCGATGTGACGACACTAACATCATAAGTGATCAGCACTAACATAGACTCACTTCACTAAATAAGGTGTATAGAATTCTGTATCACCACGAATATGCCTTGCCAGTAGCAAGGCTTGGCTGTGTGGCAACAAACCAATAGGTACTTGCTCTTGCAAATAGGGGTGCATCACTTCCGCCTGTTTGCGATCTTGGTACGACACCAGTAGTGCCTTTCGCGCATCATCAGTCAAACGTACGGCTCCGCTGGCTTCCTGAATGAAATCCTTTAGCTGAATTTGTCTACGATTGATCAATGTGAGCACAAACCGATCTGCCCAGGAAGCCCTAAATTCTTCCAACAAATCCAGCGCCAAGCTTGCCCGTCCCGGTCTGTCCTGATGCAGATAGCCGACATAAGGATCGAGTCCGACACCCTGCAACGCGGACATGCACTCTTGTGTGATCAGGGAGTAAACAAATGACAGCAGGGCGTTTACCGGGTCTGTCGGTGGTCGCCGAATACGACCACCAAACGCAAAGCCACTGTCACGGATCAACTCATTAAAGACGGCAAAATATGTCGCTGCAGCATCGCCTTCCATGCCCATCGCCTCAGCCACGGTTTTTGCGTGTTTAACCCGTCTAAGGCTAATAGCAAGTCTTTCAGCTGCCTGGGAGAGTGGAGGGTTTTCACCGTGATTGCGAAGTTCTCTTAGCAATACGGAACGCGAATTGGCAATTTTTGCAGCCACCATCAATCGCGCAATGGATACCGCCCTCTCCGGGTTGTCAGCCCAGCGGTATTGAGCACGTCGTAGCAGGACGTTACCGGTTTGTTTACCCTGAACCCTGGCAAGAAAGCGCCCATATTCGGTATAAAAAGAGAGTCCGATCCCTTTTTCAGCACAATAACCCATCAAAAAGGGTGATACCGACACCTGCCCAAAACAGGTAATACTGCCGATTGTCAGTGAGGGAAATTGTCCCAATTTGTCGTCACCGTTCTTGATAACAATCGTTTCCCGATCCTTGTGAAGATAACTTTCCTGACGAGTAATATACAAGGAGTTGAGCATCTTTTTCATGGGTTGAAAATCCCTTCCATGTACTTGCGGGAACCGTCCTTGCGAAAGGTTTCTGGTTCGCAGATGTTGATCAGTGAACAGGCTCGACAACGCTTGGTGTTGGCAGTGGGGTGGGGAGTTTTGCCACTATTCAAAATCAGGTGCGCTTCACTGATGGCAATTATGGTTGCTTCACGTAATGCAGGTGTTATTGCGATATTTTCGCGACGCCGGGTTTCCCAGTACCACAATGCACCTTCAGTGATACTGCACTGGCGCATTTCTTCCAAGCACAGCGCCTGGGCGCAGAGCTGGATGCGGTCCCAGTCTTCCACCTTGGGCTTACCACGTTTGTACTCGACCGGAAAATATCGGGGCGGATCGCCCGATTCGATTTCTAGCAAGTCCATTTTGCCGCGAAGCCGGTGTCGTTGCGATTCCAGCATCACCCCGCGCTCAAATCGAGTGCCTCTGCGCTGTTCGGCCAGACCGGAATCCACCCGCTCATGCAGTATCCGGCCCTCGGCGGTAAAACGGTTTTCTTCCCAGGCCTGCTCTACATGGATCAAGGCAAATTGTCGGGGACAGAAGGCAAGGTGTTGCAGTGCGGAAATAGCGATGAAGTCGTCCATTCACTCTATTCAGCGGCTAAAGATTCCGCTCATTCTCCCTTTGATGCCATATGCGAAGGATATAGATGCACATCGGCATTATCAGATAACGCAGGCAAAAACCCTTGTGATAATAATCTCGTACCTCATGAGGCGATGCCGCAATGACCACCTTTAAACCGATCCTTGGAAAAACCGACAGGTTATCGGCAGCCTCTATGATATCTGCAACAATTGCCTGGTAGTTCGATACATTGGCGTCTATAAGAAACGCCTGGATATACTCAAGATCATTACTGGCTTCTTCCGTGAATTGCAGTCTCATAGCCAATCACTCTGACTTAGGCTTTGGGAGTTCGTTATCTGTACCCCAACTACGCATCCACTCGAAAACCTTGTCGGCAGGAATCGTTCGCCCAGCCCTAACGGACTCCAACGCGGGCAGGGTTTCCTGCCAACGCTTTTCAGCCAATTTCTGTTGAGCGATAAACTCTTTAAGTGCCTGATTTATTAGATAATTCTTACTTCTATCCAGTTTCTTGGCAAGCACCTCCAGGGGTTCTTCCAGTTCAGCTTGAAGACGGATACTTGTAACGGCCATGGACCTAACCTCCAGTCTGCATTTATCTGTAGCCAAGTGTATTACATTCGACTACAGATTGCTTCTCTGGTTTGAATTCCGGTGCAAACCCGTTTATTGAAAATCAAGTTCGTAGATTTTTGCCGCATCATGAAGTCCTCGCCTCAGATAACTCTTCGCCTCAGAACATCTCTTGCACGCTGACACCCTGGGGCACGGATTCGCTATCTATTGATACGCGATAATCAGAAAAGCATCTGACAGGCGAGTCTGCTTCATCATCAACTCGATCGATCCGGACTAGGTCAAACAGCTTATGAGCCGGTGCGCTGCCCATCGCATTGTCATGCTTGAATACGATCAATTTGCGAGCAGACATTTCGCCGCGCGCAGCAGAGTGGTCATGTTCAAGCATGTTGGCCAATGCTCTCCAAAGTAACTCAAGGTCATCTTCGGAGAAGCCTGTCCGCTCTGCCAGCTTTGCGGATACAAAGCCGTGCATACGATAGAGACCGTAAGGCACGATGTGCTTTCGCCCCATGGTGCGTTCTTTCTCCAGGTCTTTTACATTAGTCACCGCCATGCGTGTAATAGAGACCTCCATCGGCACAATAGGATCTACCGAACTGGCAAATGCCAGCTGAATAGGTCCTCTAACCTGCCCGGCGTTTACCTCCGTCGTCATGACTGCACCAAAAGCACGGATATCAAAAAAGTTCTTGCACATCCAGGCAGTCAACTCTTTTGCCTTTGCTTCCTCTTTGGGAAGTTTTTTTGCTTCCGGCTCGACAGAAAGCGCTTCGTAGGCTTTCTTGTGCTGATTGTTTAAGACAGATTTTTCCTGCATATAAATCGAGAAGCCCGGAGAGTTTTCTTTTTCCAGCGCTACGTAATTTCGAATCTTCCGTTTCAAACAAACATCGGTTACGAGCCCCTTATTGGTCTCGGGATCAAGACGTGGAAGGTTCCCTGCGTCGGGGTCTCCGTTTGGATTACCGTTGACAACGTCAAACAGATAAACAAATTCATAGCGGTTGCTGATAACACTCATGCGTCTTCTCCTTCATTAGAATGGATCACTTCCTGTTCGCTTTTCTTGGCAAAGCGGGATTGTGATTGGTGGTAATAACCGATGGCAAAATGCCCCTGGTTTTCAAGCCTCAGGCTTTTGGGAAAAGTCGTTCCGAGTAGTCCGAAAATCTCCCCAACCTCTTTCTCCATGCTCACGGCGAGCCCCGGCTTCTCCTTACGAATTTTGCTCAAATGATTCTGAGTGTTGCGTAACAGGATCGGAAATATGCTGGCCGGTGTTGCAGATGCAGCGCCGTAGTAGCGATCACGAATGGTGGCATTAATCTCCTTGCCGAGCGCCCCCCGCTGTATGCCTTCCAGCGACGCAAAGAGGCGCCCTAGCAAATATCCGGGATCGGTGTTTTTTGTATCCAAACTCATGGGCAGGTCTCCGTTGTTAGTTCCTTTTCCGCCCAGCCGCCGGAAGCGGGTCAGGACGCCTTTGATCAGCGCTACGCGCGTGCCGGAGATATCACCGTCCGCACGCATACGCATGATGATGTTGCCGAGAAGACTGTAGGGATAACGCCCTCCCGTCAAAATGGCTCGCGCCAGCTCGCCCGCCAGATGTGGAGGCACATCTCCACTTTTTGATTTGCCATCCCGTGAGGGCGCAGTGGCCAGCAACAACCGCCAAATAGCTGGCGGCGTTTTCCAGGGAGATGGCTCAAGATGTAAATCTTCGTAGTGCTGGGCCAGCCGTTTTGCAAAGGCTTCCAGTGTATCGGTTTCCCAAAAGCGGATAGAAAGACGCGAGGCATTTGGAGCCAAACCAAGAATAAATATGCGGGTTTCAGCCCTGAGCCGGACATCCAGGCTGCTCAAGGGCTTGCCCAGCTTGATTAGCTCAAGGGCGTCCCGGATTTTTCCAGCTTCTCTAAGGTCATCATCTTCCGGATTCAAAAAGGCAGCAAAGATATCCTCTGCAACTGAAGCATCTTCGTTGTTTGATGCCTCAGCCCAGAATACTACTGTGGCATCACCGATCTGGATGTGTTGCCGCTCACTTTTAAGCAAATAATTCAGTGCAGTGATATACGCGCTCGCAGCTTTGGCAGAGACAGGGGCATTTTCTCCCTGATTTTTGCCATAAGAAGTGAATGACTCTTTGTTAAAGGAGACAATAGATGCTCCTGAGCTTTGTGCATCCTTAACTCCCTTTATTGATTCATGAATCCGGGCTATCGGGCCTGTCTCCCCTGTTATGAGGCACATCGCAGCTTTTTCTTCCTTGCCAGAAGCTACGGGTTGGTTATATAGAACTCTAGCCGCTGGACTTTCGTGAAGATATCCATGGTCTCCATCCAGACGGAAAACTACGTTAGCGTCTAGAAATCCGTCCCCGTGCTTTCCAAAAAAATCGATCTCACTGAATTTTTCTGGATTCCAGTTCTTTATAAAATGCAAAAATGCGTTTAACCCATCATCTTCGGTGCCATTCAGAGCGTCGACATGAAAGCGCTTGAATGATTCAAACTCCTGTGGAAGTCGTTCTATTTTATTTTTCAGTTCCTTCTTTTCCTTCGCAGACAGGTCTTCTCCTTTTTCCTGCTTCTTTTTGGCCTTTTCTACGACGCCGCTGACGCCAAGGACGTAACTCGTTTTGTCCCATAGAAAGAACGGCTTGAATACGCTTCCGGATCGCTTGAAAGACGCCGGAACTATGAGTCTCTTTGCGACTGACCGCTTGCTGCTCGTATCCCGGATATCATCTACTGCCACAACCGAGCCTTCGCGGTCCAGCACAATGGCGTAACTGATTTGTTCTGAGCTGCAACCAGGGGGAGATATCCCAGCGTTAGGGTTACAGAGAAGCCGCTCGTAATAGTCATTAAGCGCAGACAGGATCATGACTTGACCTCACCATTTCTCAAGGCTGGAACTTCGATCAGGCCGTCCTTCATCTGGGCCCTAAAAAACAAGGGGGTCATTTCGTTGGCGAAGTCGATGTCGTGAAGCATCCAGCCTAGGTCACGTTCACCCCGAAGCGTTGCGTGCGGCAAGGGGTGCTCCTTGCCATCCTCGAGCAATTGAAAGCTTGCGGGAAATTCACGATTCCCCAGACAGGGCATGTGAAAGCACTGACCTCGCCGGGCGCGACGGGTGAAGATATCCAGGTGTTTGCCTTCGTTGTCCTCCATAGAGGCCTTATCCGTCAACTCGAAATGTGCGGTGATAATGTAGGCCACATTGCGCAGCAGCGTGGTAGCCCTCTGTTGCCGGTTATCTCCCTCGTCAACCAAGTAGCGCAAATTGTTGCCTGTATTGTTCATGGCACTTTTGATTTTGGCCGTAGATATCTTGTCCTTGACCTCATTACGCCGGAGAGACTCAAAACAAATCGGGTTTAGTACCTGAATGCTGTCCACGACCCACCGAATGGCTGGTTTCCAGTGGATCGCCTCAACTATGCCTCTCGCTGCCGACGGAGTGATAACGTCGTAAGACACCCGTTCGACCTTCATTTCAGGGCGGGTAAAGCAGGCACGTTCGCCCCAGACAAGGAGTTTTACTCCATAACTCATGATGCTCTCTCCTTATTAGCTAGCTTGCAGTTCGTTCTTATACAACCAATCTTTCGGCTTTTATGAAAGCGGGATCATCCCAGTGCAGCCCAAATTTCTCGTCATACAAATCTGGATTGACCAACCGCATAAACTGCTCCCCATAACGCTCTTCTGCAACCGGATGAATGGCCCCGAACTTCTGCAAGGCCTTAAATGCATTCTGGGGCACCTGCACCAAATAGGGTTGCAGTAACCGGGCCAGGCCAGGGGCATACTCCAGTTTATCCAGCGCTTCAGCAACTGCCGGAATTAGTCGATCTGTGCCAGGAACAAAGGGCACAATGATTGGCCGCATAGAGGTTTCTATAAACTGAAAGTTTCTTGCCAGACTTTCCAAAGGCAAGCTTTCCGGTGAGCTTTGTCTGAGCAATTCCAGTAGTCCTTTTGCGTCCAGCTCCGCATCTCCTTTCTGCCAATACAGTTCACGAAAATAATCATGCACCGCATCCAGCGCTAACAGGTCATCCGCATGGCGACGCTCAATACTGCGAAACACCTGTGCAAACTGTGCCAACTCCGTCGGTGGCGCCCAATCCGAGTTATTGGTAGCAAAGACAAGCGTCTCGCTGGCTTCACGCGAACGTCGACCCTCGCGGTTGCAACGACCTGCTGCCTGAGCAATGGAATCGAGACCCGCTTCAGCTCTCAGCACGGTCGGGAAGTCGATATCCACGCCTGCTTCGATCAGTGAAGTGGAAACCAACCTACATGGCTTTTCTTCTTTTAACTCGATCCTTACCTGCTCCAGTACCGTACGACGATGTTTGGCATACATCAGCGTCGTCAGATGACGGGCCCCCGGATGATCCGCAATGGTTTCATAAAGCGCGCGGGCATGACGACGATTATTAACAATGCAGAGCACCTGGTCCCGTTGGCGGAGTTGATTTGCAAGATCATCATCAGAAAGAGATCCGATATGACGCACATTCACCCGGCGCAACTTCTCATAAAGTACGGGAGGGTTAGGCGCAAGCTCATGGACATTCTTCAAACCGTTGGAAAAACCCTGATCTTCTCTCAACGCGGGCTGGGTTGCCGTACATAGCACGATGCTTGTTTTGTAATTCAAGGCCAGTTCGTCCAGCAGCGTGACACATGGCCGCAAGAGCTTGATCGGCAATGTTTGAGCTTCATCAAGAATTACGACACTCCCTGCAATATTGTGTAGTTTTCGGCAATGTGAAGGCCGATCAGCAAACAGGCTCTCGAAGAACTGTACTGCCGTCGTCACAACAATCGGCGCATCCCAGTTTTCCATAGCCAGCTTTCGTTTTTCTTTAGATTCCGGCGCCTTGTCCGGATCATCAAAAAAGGCACTGTGATGTTCCAGTACTGCGGCCTCACCCAGGTCACCAAAGGCTTCACGAAATACCTGCGCGTTCTGCTCGACAATGCTGGTAAAAGGAATGACATAGATAACACGTTGCAGATCATGCTCAATGGCATGATCAAGGGCAAAAGCGAGGGAGGCCAGTGTCTTCCCCCCACCTGTGGGAACTGTCAGGGAAAACAATCCGGGATCATGAGTAGCCCGACCACGGACATGCCCAAGAATTTCTGCACGCAGACGATTAACATCAGAATTTGCCCTGAACTTTGCAAGGTATTGATCCAGGCATTCGCGTAATTGTTCAATTGCAGGGTGGATTATCCCCCTGCGCGGCGCTTTACCTTCAATCTGGCGATAAAATTCATCGGTGTCGATGAAATCAGCATCTACCAGACAGGAAAAAATCATTCGTACCAGCAGGGAGAGCTGAAACATCCCTCGATCCGGACGAGGCTTGAACCCCTCCGGCAGGTTAAGCTCTTTGGAAGACGGCAGAGCGATTTCCTTTTCCCAATCATTCAACAATTCTGGCAGCCCGGCTGCCAGTCTGTCCGCCAGACTAGTACGCTTTTGATCATCAGCGACTCTGCCATCAGCAAGTCCAGCATGGTGCCCGGCAATGGTATAGGCCAGCAGCTGCCCTAATTGCTCGTAACGCTCCAACACAACTCGCGCCCCCCAGGCAGAGTGATCTACACGCGGACCACCCTCCAGGCGTTTCTGAAATTCTTGGGTGTATTTCCCTAAGTCATGTAGTAAGCCGGCCGTACGAGCCATTTTTTGCGCGCCAAAATGGGCAGCAAATTCCTCAGCTAGATCGCCCACAGATGTGAGGTGCTCTGACAACCCCTGCCAATCTGATTTATTTTGCTGTTCGGTTGAGTGAGCGTAAAACTTCATGGCCTATTCAGTAACCTGTAGCTTTGAATTAGTATTGATCGAAGTTCACCAATGTCATGTAAAAGTCCGAGTAAATGGGCAATATCACGCAGACCTATTTCCCCAGCAAACTTCCCAGCCAAGTTACCGATCTCGCGTAAATGGTCAATCAGGGGGCCATCTTTTTCTCTAATCTGCTCAACATACTGACTACTCATTTCCATTCTCCCTCAACACCCAAAATTCAAAATCGAGTTCCTTATGGGCGCAAGTGCCACCGTACCTTCCGGATTTTCCACTAGGCCAAAAACTCTGTCTTTCACTCCGTATTAAGGCCTCTATTAATATCCATATTGACGAGAAAATCTCCCGAATGCCGTAAACCAACAAAAGGAAAACCAGGCTAAATATAAAGACGGCGCCAAAAAATAGCGGGAGGGCCAACAATACCAGCAGGCTTTCATCCACAATGGTGAGATACAGCGTTCCCGGCACGGAGAACAGACATGCCGCACTTGTAACCGGCCTGAGGTTGTTCGCCGCTTCTCTGTCGATGGTCATGCCACACGCCTCCCTGACATCTACTTACCACTGTTTGTGACTATATCGCCTTGTCCGGACAAAACGCGTCCTGGTGATATATACAGCATCCACTATTACTCACCTTCTGTTTCTTCGTACATCACCAGCGCCTGCCGCAACCGGCGATGCACTGCCTGCCGTAATTCGGCTGGGGCTTCTACCGCAACATGGGGCAGATGGCGCAGGATGTCCTGCACCAGTTCCTTGTCATTGGCATAGGGCAAGGTCAGCAGATAGTCCCGTCCGTCCCATTCGCCCAGCTGGTCCGGGTGCCATTGCTGGCTGGCAATGTCCCGGGCAACCGCCGGGAGGAAACGCAACCTTGCCTGATGGCGAGGCTTTCCGGCAAAGATGCCGTAGCTGGTAGAGAAGTGGTTTTGCAAGGTTTCCCGATCCATTTGCTTTCGGTCGGTTTTGAGGATGTCAGCACGGATAATACGAGCCACTGAAAAGGTGCGCAGGCTATTGCGCAGGTGACAAAAGGCGTCCAGATACCAGTTTTCACGGTAGTAGACGAGGTGCTGGGGGCTGATATAGCGGTCGGAGTTGATACCTTGGTAGTCACTGTAGTAGATGTGCAACTGCTTTTTGAGCAACAGCGCTTCGGTAACCCGGTGGAATACTTTACCCTGAAGTTGGCGCTGTGCCATGGGCAGTATGCGGAGCTGATCGGCAAAGGCGCTAGGATCAATGCCCCGCGCCTTAAGCAGTTTGGTGACCTCTTTTTCAATCACGGCGATTTCATCGTTGAGGATGCCGTTGCCCAACTGTTCCAGCAGGTTGAGCAACAGGCTGAGGGATTGCAGCTCATCACCGGTCAGCCACAGGCCGGGTAGTTCGAAGAGATCGCCCTCATTTTGTTCGTAGCGCCAGCCGCGGCCCGACTCGTCATATACCAGCGGGGCATCCACCAGCTGCATGGTTTCCAACAGGCGTTTGACGTTGCGCTCGGTACACTCCAGTTCTTCCGCCAGCAACCGAACGGGAACCGGCAAGCGACGGTTTTTGAAAATGCGGTGGAGCTGCTGAATGCGGTCGAATTTGTCCATGTGTACTCATCCCTGAAGTTGATCCTGCTCTCGATTTAATGGCCTTTGAGTACAAAGTGCAACCTGCCAGTTTTAAGCGAGGTGTTCCACCAACAACTGCATGGACTCCCTGCCCCGCCACAGGTTGATATCCAGTTTATAAATCAGCCGGACCTGGTCGGCTGCCGGGTCGGGCCAGCAGTCGGTATCGACATTGAACGCAATGGCGTCGATTAGCTGACTTCTTGACGCGTCGGTTGCCAGTACCAGTTTGAGGTGTTTTTCACCGACGATGCGCTGTTGCACGATATGAAATTCGCCCTCGAACAGCGGTTCGGGAAAATGTTGCCCCCAGGGGCCGGCCTCGCGCAGCAATTGGGCGGTGTCGATATTGAGTTCAGTGGTATCCAGCACCCCATCGGTGAGGATTTCTGCTTCCAGATCCGCCGGGGTGAGCAATCGACGTACCTCTGCATCAAACGCATCGACAAACTTCAGATAGTGATCTTTTGGGAGACTCAGCCCTGCCGCCATGGCATGGCCGCCGAATTTACTGATCAGGCCCGGGTGGCGGCTGGCGACTGCGTCCAGGGCATCACGGATATGCAGGCCCTTGATGGAGCGGGCAGACCCTTTGTATTCGCCGTTGTCTGCATCGGCAAAGACGATGACCGGACGATGCACCCTGTCCTTGATGCGCGAGGCCAGCAGACCCACCACCCCCTGATGCCAGTTGGCATCGAACAGGCACAGCCCCCAGGGTAACTTCTGTTCGTCCAGGTGCAATTGCTCCAGTGCCAACAGCGCTTCCCGCTGCATGTCGGCTTCGATCACCCGGCGGTCGCGGTTCAGTTCATCCAGTTGCAGGGCATATTCCCGCGCTATATAGGGGTCGGTTTCAAGCAGACACTGGATGCCGATGGACATATCATCGAGCCGACCGGCCGCATTGAGCCGGGGCCCGATGGCAAAACCGAGATCTGATGCCACCAGGCGGCTGCAATCGCGGCCCGCGAGGTCGAGCAGTGCCTGGATGCCCGGCCGGGATTTCCCCGCCCGGATACGCTGCAATCCCTGGTAGACCAGAATGCGATTGATCGTATCGAGAGTGACCACATCGGCCACGGTACCCAGTGCCACCAGATCGAGCCATTCGGCCATATTGGGTTCCACCCGTTGCTGATCTGCAAACCAGCCGTGCTCACGAAGTCGCTTGCGGAGGGCGCTCATCAGATAAAACACCACGCCCACTCCGGCGAGGTTTTTACCGGGAAACTCACAACCGTGCTGGTTGGGATTGACGATGGCATCCGCTTTGGGCAGTTGTGCGCCGGGCAGATGGTGGTCGGTGATCAGCACTTTGATACCGGCGGCTTTTGCGGCCTCGACACCACTGACACTGGAAATACCGTTGTCGACCGTGATGATCAGATCCGGTGTTTGCTGTTTGGCCAGTTCGACAATTTCCGGGGTGAGACCATAGCCGTATTCGAAGCGGTTGGGCACGATATAATCCACCCGGGAAAACCCCATGGCCCTCAGCGCCAGCAGAGTCAGCGCCGTGCTGGTGGCACCATCGGCATCAAAATCGCCGATAATGAGAATCGATTGCTGTTCATTGATGGCCTGCTCGAGCAGCACGACCGCCTCGCCGATCCCGAGCAGGCCGTCAGGGCCCGGCAGCCCCTGGAGTGTTCGCGCCAGTGCCCGGTCGTTCTCGGCCCCCCGGGCCGCATAAATGCGCTGCAATAACGGCGGAACCGATGAACTGAATTCGCACTGGGTCAGGTCAGCAGTGCGGCGGGTGATATGGGGTTTCGTCATGGCAAAGTGTTCCAGATCCATTTTATGCGGGGAGCATTTCAATCCGTTGCCAATCCGCTATGATGAATTGATGATAACAACAGACCGACATTGTAAAGCAGGCTGGTATCAGGAAGCACACGAGCCAGCGATGCGATGGGAAAGGAGATGTTTTACCGATGACCGATAACCCTTCGTACAAGCACTGGCAACTGGAGCGGGATAACGAAAATATTGCCTGGCTGGCAATCGATCGTTGCGCTGAGAGTGTCAACACTCTGAACAATGAGGTGATGCAGGAACTGGATGCCATCCTATCGGAGCTGGAAACGGTCCTGCCCGCCGGACTGGTCATTTACTCGCCGAAAGCCAGCGGCTTTATCGCCGGCGCGGATATTCGTGAATTTGAACAACAGGCCGACCGCGAAGTGGCAAAAGCCGGTATTGAAATGGCCCACCGGGTCTTTGCCCGGCTGGAGGCACTGCCCTGTTATTCGGTTGCTGCCGTTCATGGCTTTTGTCTCGGCGGAGGTCTGGAGCTAGCACTGGCTTGCAACTACCGAGTAGCACTGGATGCTGAGAGTACCCGGATCGGGTTCCCGGAAATCCAGTTGGGGATTTTTCCCGGCTTTGGTGGCACCGCACGCAGCATTCGCCTGCTGGGAGGCCGCAAGGCACTGGAGTTGATCCTCAGCGCCCGCTCTCTCAGAGCCCGTGCCGCACGTGCCGTGGGCCTGATGGACAAGGTGGTATCAGAACACGGCAGCCTGCACTGGGCAGCGCGCAAAGCCATCGTCAAGCAACGCAAAGGACACCGGGCCAACCGGCTAGAGCAACTGACCAGCAGCCCCGGCATGCGCCAGATCCTGGCCAAAGTCATGACCCGCGAGGTGGCCAAACGGGCCCGTCCGGAACACTACCCGGCACCCTATACCCTCATCGAACTCTGGCGGAGGGTGGGCAGCGACTTTGAAGCTTTGCTGAAAGGCGAAGCAGACAAAGTCAGTGAATTACTGATGGGTGACACATCCCGACACCTGCGGCGGGTTTTCCGTCTACAGGAACAGTTAAAGGCTCTCGGCAAATCGGATGAAACCACTGCCAATTGGCAGCCCCACCGCGTGCATGTGGTCGGCGCGGGCGTCATGGGTGGCGACATTGCCGCCTGGTGCGCTCTACGAGGAATGGAAGTCACACTGCAGGATCGGGAGGCTAAATACATCGAGCCCGCCCTGAAACGGGCTGAAAAACTGTTCAAGAAAAAATTGCGCAGCACTGCACAGGTTTCTGCGGCGAGCAGCCGTCTGATCGCCGACGTGGACGGAGAAGGGATTGCCCGGGCGGATGTCGTGATTGAGGCGATTTTTGAAAATCTGGAGGCCAAGCAGCAACTCTTTAAGGATCTGGAGGAAAAAGCCCGACCTGACGCCGTACTGGCAACCAACACCTCTGCCATACCACTGCATGAAATTGCACTGGGCTTGCAGCAGCCACAACGCCTGATCGGGCTGCACTTCTTTAATCCGGTAGCAAAGATGCCGCTGGTGGAAGTGGTGCGGGGCGAGCAGTCCAATCCCGCGGATATTCAAAAAGGCTGCCTGTTCAGCAATCGTATCGGCAAATTTCCCTTGCCGGTCAACAGCGCTCCCGGCTTTCTGGTCAATCGTGTGCTGGCCCCGTATATGCTGGAGGCTATCAATCTGCTGGAGGAAGGGCACAGCATGGCCACCGTGGATGAAGCAGCCAAACACTTCGGCATGCCGATGGGACCGGTTGAACTGGTGGATACTGTCGGGCTTGATGTCGCGCTCAGTGTGGTCAAAAAACTCGCACCGGACAGGCAGGAGGCCATTGCGAAACTGGAGGCGCTGATTGACGAGGGCAAGCTTGGCAAGAAATCCGGCGAGGGCTTTTACCGATGGAAGAAAGGCAAGCCTGACATAGGCAAGGCCAGTGATATGGTGGCCATGGATATTCTCGGTGACCGCCTCATCAAACCGCTGCTGGCCGAGTGTCAACGCTGCCTGGATGATGCCATTGTCGACAGCGCCGACCTGCTGGACGCCGGGGTCATTTTCGGCACCGGCTTTGCCCCCTTTCTCGGCGGCCCGATGCATTACCTGGAACACCAGCAGTCGGAGGTGAAACCATGAGCCAAACCAAGACCATTCGTCCGGTAGCCATTGTCGGAGCAAACCGTATTCCTTTTTGCCGGGCTGGCACCGGCTATGCTGATCTGACCAACCTCGACATGCTGGTCAGCGCCCTGCAAGGGCTGGTGGATCGTTACAATCTCCATGGGCAACAAATGGATGAGCTGGTGGCGGGCGCTGTGATGACCTTCCCGAAGGATTTCAATCTTGCCCGCGAAGCGCTGTTGGGCACCAGCCTGTCGCCGTTGACTCCCGGTATCACGCTCCAGCAGGCCTGCGGCACCAGCCTGCAAGCAGCCTTTGGCATCGCCTCGAAAATCGCCTGCGGGCAGATTGAGTGCGGCATTGCCGCCGGTACCGACAGTGCCAGCGATGTACCGGTGCTGTTTTCCAGGCGATTCTCCCAACGGCTGGTGGCGCTATCCAAGGCAAAAACCACCCGTCAGAAACTGGCTATCCTGAAAGGCTTTCGCCCTTCCGAGCTCGCCCCTGTGGCCCCCGCCATCAGTGAACCGCGCACGGAACTGAGCATGGGCGAGCACTGTGAATTAATGGCAAAGCAATGGCAGATCGGCCGCGAAGCACAGGATGAGCTGGCGCTGGCCAGCCACCACCGTGCCGAGTCCGCCTACAGCAACTGTTTTTTTGATGACCTGCTGAGCCCCTGTGCGGGCATGTTGCGGGATAACAACCTGCGCCAAGACCTGACGCTGGCGCAGCTCGAAAAGCTAAAACCGTCTTTTGATCGCAGCGCGAAAGGCACCCTGACTGCCGGTAACAGCACGCCGCTGACTGACGGGGCAGCCTCCCTGCTGCTGGCCAGCGAGGAATGGGCCGCCGCCAACAATCTGCCCGTGCTGGCACGTCTCACCCATATGGAAACGGCCGCTGTCGACCATGTGGGTGGTGAGGGCCTGCTGATGGCGCCGACCGTGGCCGTGGCCAATATGCTGAGTCGTGCCGAACTCAGCCTGCAGGATTTCACCCATTATGAAATCCACGAAGCCTTTGCCGCACAGGTGCTCTGCACCCTCAAAGCCTGGGAGTCGGAGGAATACTGCCGGGAAAGGCTGGGCCTGGAAAAAGCATTAGGCAGTATTGATCGAGACAAGCTCAATATGACCGGCAGCAGTCTGGCCATCGGCCATCCTTTTGCCGCCACCGGCGCACGGATAGCCGGTACGCTGGCAAGGCAACTGCAGTTGGCGGGACAGGGGCGCGGCCTGATTTCGATCTGCACCGCTGGCGGTATGGGAGTGGCGGCTATTCTGGAGAGATAACTGCAGCGGGAGCCGCTATTGTTTTGCCGATGGCCTCTCACGCGCGCCGGTTACTTTGACCACTTCTGGTCGGTTACTTAGAGCTTCCGTTTGAGCGGGCAGCCCTGTTAAGCAATCGCTTGATGGCCTTGCGTCCAAAACGACGCTTGAAGGCGGCCTTGAAGTCATACAGATAAAACGGTATGCGGTAATGCCATGGGATAGCACCTCCGCTCTCAGGCCGTTGTAGATACTGGCCGATCAACTGCTCCCGACCGGCCCAATGGAGCTTGTTGCAGACACGGGAAAGATCGGAAAGTCGCTCCATCGTGGTGGCACCGCGATTAAAGAAACGCGCCCGGTTAATGTCGATCAGGGTGAACTGAAGCTCGCCCCCAGGTGATTTTTTAATGAGGATATTGCCACCGGAAAGATCCCGGAAATAGACTCCCCGGCAGTGCATCTCAAACAGGAAACGTCCCAGCTCCCGGTAGGCCTGTTCAGAGGAAATATCCTGAAAGTGGCTGGCACCCTCACGAAATGCCGACAGTATTTCCCTGGCCGTAAAATCTGCGTCAACCCGGTCACAGATAAAGTAATTTTCCAGCAGACTCCGATCACCGACTTTTTCGAAATAGGCCAGCGGCATCGCTGTGGGGATACCCCTGCGCAATAATTCTGCAGCGGCAATCCAGCTGCGGCGGGCTTTTGAAGGCCTGTGTCTTTCGAGAAAGCGCTTGTGGGGATGAATCTTCAGCGGTTTTTTTGCCACAACCGCCGTTGCCAGCGCGCCGTCGACTGTCCAGACAGCATTGCGGGCGCGGCGCAAAAGGTTTTCTTTGGTGGGGTCGGGCAAGTGATCGGGATGCAGAACCTTGAAACGCAATGCCGCTTCGGCGGGGCTATTGGCCACCAGCATGCCGTGCCACTGGTCATCATCGTACAGGTAGTATTTCTGATCGGGGATATGCCGGTAAATGTGCTCTATCTGCGCGAGGTCTGGCTCGATCAGCTGCACATCTGCCGTAGCGGGCCAGGTCAGATACAAGGGGGCCTCTGAAATCAGTTGCACCTTGCCGGTCAGACAATCTCCGTCGCGATCAAGTAACTCGCTGGCAGCGATATCGCCTTCGCTATAACAGGCCCGCAGCGGCAGTGCTTTGCCATTTTCTGCCCAGGCCACATGAATCAGGTGACGGTCATTGCGGAATGCATGTATCTGCAATCCACCGGTGGTGGCCAGTGCGCCTTCGTAGCGACCGCCTGAGATTTCTGCGATAAAGGTTTTCATGGCCTGGAAGGCCGGGCGAATGCGATAGCTGGCTTCGTCTCCCAGCACCCGATGATAGTGCGTTACCCTCTCCAGCAAAGGATAGGTACCGGTATCATCGTCAATCAGCCCTTCGCGGTTGCACAACATCGGCCCCCAATAGATCTGACGCATCGACCCGGAAGCCGCACACAGCACCATATATCTGGTCAGGTAATCCGCCATCTTCTGTTCACTGTTGACCAACACGCGTTTGATACGGGGCAAGGTCCAGAAAGCGGAGGGAGAGACCAGTTCATCGATACCAAAGTCACTGGTGATCTTCTTGAGAATCCGGCACTTTTTGACCAGATTTACTTTCACAAGCTGCCCGATCCAGCTACCCATCAACCGGTGATCAAATCGCTCCGGCTCCACCACCCGTTCACTGAAAAGGTTATTGGTGTGGATATCGGGCAGCTTGCCTTCCTGCTTTAAACGGGTCAGTACAGCGATATTCCAGAGTGGTTCAAAATCACTGATATTGGGGCCGGCCAGCCTGATATTTCTGGACTTGATTTCGTCGTAGGCAATGCTCCAGCTGGTAAAAAAACTCTCGGTATCATAGCCGGACCAGCGACGGCGATTGATGGTTGAGCCAACCTCAATTGCCCAGAGTCTTTCACCGTAACGGGTGGCAGTTGAGCTGACGAATTCACGCCAGGCCACCTGCCCCGCAGGCGTGTTAATTCGTTTTACTTCCTCAAACGGTTGTACCAGATGCAACAGAACCTGGATGTCGGTGGCCAGCAGACGATCCAGCAGCCGGGCGACCGGGCCTGCCATATCCCCGTAGGTGAAATCGACACGGACCTGGCTGATACCCAGTTCAGCAAGGCGCTCCAGCACATAGTCGTCTACCAGTGGGTTATCCGCGGTGGTGACACCAACACCGATAAAGTCTGTCGGGACAGTGTGGCCGGCAACGGGCAGGTGCCCTCCCGATACCCGCATCCTTCCCGACAGGGTATAAGGCACAGCGTCCAGTATGAATTTGAGATTCATCGTGTCACCGCAGAAAATTCGGGGTAAAAGCATCCCCTGAAGCGCCAGGCGGACTGAAATTGATACATTCTCCACTCACCATTGCATCACCGGGGAGACTCACATCAATGGAGACTGACGGTTTGAATGGCAACTGGCCCTCCTGACAACAGATGAAGCGATGTTCTGATTTGCTGAAACCGGCAAAACCCTTATGACCTGCCATGCATTGTTATCAATTATTCTGGTTGGCAAGGGTATCAGATTCGCGGCTGTGAGGCAGCATTGATCCGCACTCCCTCGCGGATTATGTGACCCTGGAAGCACTGCTGGCCAGCGGTGGCTATAGCACCGACATAATCACCGGCTCAATCGCTATGCTTAACTGCAGGTTCACCCCAAGCGGCAGCTACTCTGGGGAAAACCGGTAGAACAGATTTGGCTCACTGACGATGTAGATATTCAGTTCAGAGTCTACAGCTACACCCTCTGCCTGGGGGATGGTGCTCTCCAGACCACTCCTGCCCGCTCGCAAATCCAGCAAACTGATGGATTGTCTTTCATCATCGTGTTCCACCAGCATATGAGATTCATCGCTCAGAAATAACTTATGCCCCACGCCCCTGACATGGGTGATTGATGACAGGTCCCTCATAAAAAGCTCCGGCGAGTCCGGTGATTTGATCTCGCGAATACCGATATTCATTGGTTCACCCACAACAAAACTGACAAACCCGGTGATTTCAATCACTCGCATCGGATTGCGCTCTTTTACCACCAACAAGCGCTGCCCATCATCATCCCAGGATAGACCTTCAAAACCCTTATTGGTATCACTGCCGATCCCGACCACCAGGGTCGGCACACCTTCGGTATGGACGCTATCCACGCCATCAGGCATGTCGACGACCAGCAAGCGGTGAGTGCGCTCTTCGGCAATCACATAACGATCACCACTGACGTGTGTAAAACCTTCCATATCCCTGACACCCTCGATCCGGATTGAACGCAACAGTTCACCTTCGAGGGAAAGCTCCACCACCACCGGATCACTGTTCAACAATGCCCAGAGGGTATTTTTCTCACGGTTATAAGTCAGTGCTGAGAGATCGTCCTCAAGCGCCGGGATTGTCTTGCCATCAATGGTTACCCGGTAGCGCGACAGATCCATTGCACCCTCGGGCAGCACCATGTTACCCAGACGAAAGCTCTGCCAGGAAAGCACGCCGGCATGCCAGCCATTGAGCATGGGTTTGTAGCCATAGATCAACAGCGCAGTGACACCGAACAGTACACCAACGACCATCAGGAACCGTTTCATAACCTGGCCTTTCATCAGTACTCCGCACACCCATCGGAGCGGAAAACGCTGAGTATTATGGTGAAAACAACGGCATTGTCCATGTGAGAATCCTACGCACTGAACGACAGGATTGGTTTGCTAATATGGATTGAAGGAGAGCGGGGATGACTTTCTGATTTATGCAGAATATGAGACATTCAGTGAAACTCTACAGGGTATTGTCATTCACCTGTCACTTTAATGTCATACAAAGACGTTCTGGACACAGTATGCTGATTCAGCAACAGGTCAAAAAATCATTACATATGGTATCAGGTCGCACATGAAAAAATACCCAATATACCCAAAAGAACTGAGCTGGCTTGCCTTCAATGAGCGTGTCATTCAGGAAGCTGAGGATGAAGAGAATCCTGTCATTGACCGGGTACATTTCCTCGGTATTTTTTCTGACAATCAGGATGAGTTTTTCAAAGTTCGGGTGGCTGATGTCAGACGCAAGGTACTGATTGAACAGATCGCGGGCTCGGCAAAGGACTGCAAACAGCTCCTGCGCGATATCAACAAGGGTATTGCCAGGCTTTCGGTACGGTTTGACCGGGCATTCCGAGCCGTTCTGGCAGAGTTACAGAAACGACGTATCTATTTTTTAATGCCAGAGGACCTCTCTGCCAGTCAGGGTGAATGGGTTCGCGAACATTTTCGCGCGCAAGTGCTACCCCGCATTGTGCCCATTCTGGTCACCCCGGAAATTGATCTGTCGAAAGTGCTGCGAGATGGCGCCAACTACCTGGTAGTGGAAATTGGCAAGAAAGATGGCGTCGGTTATGCCCTATTGGAAGTGCCGGACACCAGCAGTCGTTTTTTGAGATTGCCCAATGACCAAAGAAATCGCCGTCGGCACTTTATGATTATCGATGAGGCGATTCGGTACTGCCTGGATATGGTGCTGGTGGATTTTTTCCGCTATCACAGCCTCAATGCCTGGTCGATGAAGTTTTCCCGGGACGCCGAGTACACACTCGACGATGAAATTGACCGAAGCCTCGTTGAAAAAATGTCGATTGGGCTAAAGCAACGCCTTCAGGCCAACCCCGTCAGGCTGACCTTCGACCGGGAAATGCCTACCGAGATGATCGACATGCTAAAAAGCAAGTTTGGCTTTGCCAAAGGCGACAGCATTATTCCTGGGGGCCGCTACCGCAACTTTCGCGACTTTATCGGCTTTGCCAACCCCGGCGAAAAGTACCTCGCCAGCCAGCCAATTCCCACCCTGTCTGTCAGTCAGTTTGACCGAGCAAAAAATACTTTTGATGCGATTGATCAGGGCGACATCCTGCTCTATTACCCCTATCAAAAATTCAATTATTTTGTGGAATTTTTACGCCAAGCGGCATTTGACCCCAATGTTATCTCTATAAAAATTAATATCTACCGAGTGGCGAAAGACTCTAGAGTCGTGGAATGCCTGATGGATGCGGCGCGCAATGGCAAACAAGTCACGGTTAACGTGGAACTGAAAGCGCGTTTTGATGAAAAGCAGAATCTGGAGCTCTCCGAAATGCTCGCCGAGGCAGGTATCACAGTCATGCTGGGCGTACCGGGCCTCAAGGTACATTCAAAATTGTGTCTGATTACCAGAGAGACCCAGCATGGCGAGCAACTCTACACCCATATTGGCACGGGCAACTTCAACGAAAAGACCGCTGAAATTTACACGGACTTTTCCCTTTTTACCTGCCACGAAAATATTTGTGAGGAAGTTCGCAATGTCTTCAACTTTATTGAATACAGCTTCAAGCACTACGACTTCAAATACCTGCAGGTCTCGCCCTTCAACAACCGACGCAAAATCCGCGCGCTGATCAATCGTGAGATTCATGCCGCAAAATCTGGCCGCAAAGCCGTTATCAGCCTGAAGCTCAACAATCTGGTGGACGACAGCATCATCAGGCAGCTCTATGCGGCGAGCCAGGCAGGCGTCAGAATTCGCATGATTGTCAGGGGAATGTGCTCACTTCAGCCGGGCATCAAGGGTCTATCGGACAACATTTCAATTATCAGTATCGTAGACCGGTTTCTGGAACATCCCCGCTGCCTGGTCTTCCACAATGGCGGCGACCCCGAGGTCTACCTGTCATCGGCGGACTGGATGACCCGCAACCTCGATTACCGGCTTGAAGTGGGCGTCCCCATTCTGGATGCCACCTTGAAAAAACGCGTGATTGATATCTTGGAAATCCAGTTCAGCGATCGCTGCAAGGCTCGGGTGATTGATGAACAGCAAAGCAACAGCTATGTAAAACGGGGCAACAAGAAAAAAGTGCGCTCACAAATGGCTATCTACGACTACCTTAAAAAACTGAAATAGTCGTTTCTGTTTTCCCCCCGGTTAACGGCGGATATGTTCAGCCATGTATTGCTGCACCGATCCAATGTCGTTGGGCTGCACGGAATACCGCTCCTCGCGTTCAAACAGGTCGGCCATGTGATGCGGCAGAGGTGGATCCTGCTGGTAGCCGGCCTTGCGCACCGCCTCGGGAAATTTCGCCGGATGGGCGGTGGCCAGACAGACCATGGGAATATCCTGGCGGCGGCGGGTATGACGCGCTGCGGCGACGCCAATAGCGGTGTGCGGGTCGAGCAGATAACCGTTCTTCTGCCACATATCATGAATGACCGCCATCATGGACTCGTCATCCAGTCGATAGCTGGTGAACAGCTGCCGCGCACTGGCCAGGGCTGCCTCGCTGAGACGCAGGTTGCCGGTTTTTTTGAAGTCGGCCATCAGGGCAGCAAGGGCGGCCCCATCCCGATCATAAAGGTCAAACAGCATCCGTTCGAAATTACTGGACACCATGATATCCATGGACGGTGAGAGACTGTGTACCAGCTGGTGCAGACTGTGATCATTGGAACTGATGCAGCGGTGCAGTATGTCATTGGCATTGGTGCCGATCACCAGTTGATCAATCGGCAGACCCATGCGGCTGGCCAGATAACCGGCAAAGATGTCACCGAAGTTGCCGGTGGGCACAGAGAACGCCACCGGGCGATGGGGGGCTCCCAGCGCCAGTCCGGCGTAAAAGTAGTAGACAATCTGGGCCATAATGCGCGCCCAGTTAATCGAGTTGACCGCCACCAGCTGACGCCCTTCCGGTAGGAATGACTGGTCACCGAAGCTGGCCTTGACCATATTCTGGCAATCATCGAAGTTGCCCTCTAAAGCGATATTGAAGACATTATCTTCCAACACCGTGGTCATCTGGCGGCGCTGCACTTCAGATACCCGTTGATAGGGATGAAGAATAAAGATATCCACATTGTCACTGTGGCGACAGCCTTCAATCGCAGCCGAGCCGGTGTCACCGGAGGTAGCACCCATAATGGCGACACGCTGATCGCGCTTTTTCAGCACATAGTCCAGCAGGTGACCGAGAAATTGCAGAGCAAAGTCTTTAAAGGCCAGCGTCGGCCCCTGAAACAGTTCGAGAATAAATTCGTTGTGACCGCTTTGTATAAGAGGCGCGATGGCATCGTGACGAAAAGTACTGTAAGCCTTGTCGATCAATTCCCGTAGCGTGTCATCCGGAACCTCGCCGGCCATGAATGGGGACATCACCTTGAAGGCCAGCTCCTGATAGGACAGGCCAGACCAGCTGGCAATTTCTTCCCGGGAAAACTGCGGTAGGGTTTCCGGCACATAAAGACCGCCATCGGTAGCCAAACCGGCCAGTACTGCATCTTCAAAACTCAATACCGGGGCCTGCCCGCGGGTGCTGATATAATTCACGCTTGATACCTGTTCTGTTCTTGAAACGGAAAACGCTAGCCCAGTGATTCCACACGAATCCTGACAATATCACCCTCGGTCGTGGGCAACTGTTGAATCTTGTCTACCGCTTCGTCGAGTTTCTTCACCACGGCGCGGTCGGTGAGAATAATCAGCGGCACATAGTCCTCGCCATCATCTGCCTCTTTTTGGATAACGGCCTCAATACTGATTTTGGCATCGCTGAGAATCTGGGTAATTTTTGATAAAACCCCCGGCACATCACGTGCCGTGATCCGCAGATAATAGGCAGTTTCGACCTGTTCAATAGACAGCACCTGAATATCGCTCAACTGATCTGGCTGAAAACCCAGGTGGGGGACCCGGTGCTCCGGATCGGCCGTCAGGGTGCGGGCCAGGTCGACAATATCGGCAATCACTGCAGAGGCCGTAGGTTCTGCCCCGGCGCCGGGACCGTAATACAGTGTGGGGCCCACGGCATCACCCTTGACCACCACGGCATTCATCACACCATCGACATTGGCGAGCAGTCGTTTGCGGGGGATCAGCGTGGGGTGAACCCGCAGTTCAATACCACCATTGTTGCGACGGGCAATACCCAGATGCTTGATCTGATAGCCGAGTTGCCGGGCGTAGGCCACATCCTGGGTGTCCAGGTTACTGATGCCTTCGGTAAAGACTTTTTCGAATTGCAACGGGATACCAAAGGCGAGGGAGGCCAGAATAACCAGCTTGTGGGCCGCATCAATCCCTTCCACATCAAAAGTCGGGTCAGCTTCTGCATAGCCACGCTGCTGTGCCTCCACCAACACATCATCAAAGGCGCGGCCCTTGTCCCGCATTTCTGTCAATATAAAATTGCCGGTGCCATTGACTATCCCCGCCAGCCACTCAATGCGGTTGGCCGAAAGGCCTTCCCTGATCGCCTTGATAATGGGAATGCCGCCTGCGACAGAGGCTTCGAATGCAACGGTGACACCTTTAACCCTTGCGGCATTAAAAATTTCGTTACCATGCTCGGCGATCAGCGCCTTGTTCGCCGTGACCACGTGCTTACCATGAGCAATGGCATCGAGAATCAGTTCGCGCGCAACGGTAATGCCACCAATCAGCTCTACCAGAATATCGACATCGGGATTGCGGGCAACCGCAAATACATCTTCGGTAACCGGGGTATCGCCAAGCTGGCAGTCGGGATTGGGGCGCCTGCTCGCCACCTGCACTATCTCAATGCGGCACCCCGCTCTGGCATTGATTACGTCACCATTGCGCTGCAACACATTAAATGTGCCACTACCTACTGTTCCGAGGCCACACAGGCCAACTTTTACTGAGTTCAATCGATTTGCCTCGGTGTTAACCGGTTTAATTCAGTGCCAACTGGGGTAATACCGTTTTGTGGCACGTCGTGACAGACATGTCTACGCCGCGATATCACGAAAACGACCACCACGATACCCATTCACTGCGCAAGCGCAGTCTTCAAACCAGCAGGCTGATGAAGGTTCGCAACCTTAATTGGCAGTAAAGGGACTGTCAATCTACCAACAATGATTTGGCCACGCCGGTTACCGCTCTAACCATCACTATTTTCATCAAGCCCCATGATCGTCAGCAACTCAGCTGCCGGGCTGTAACCAGGCAACAAAGCACCGTCTTCCAGAATCAGGGCCGGGGTGCCGGTGATGCCTATTTTCTGACCGAGCAGAAAGTGACTGGCAACGGGATTATCCTTACAGACGTTTTCTGTTATCGGCTGGCGGTTTTTCAGTGCAGTGAGTGCGGCCAGCTTGTCTTTGGCACACCATGCAGAAGCTATCTTGCGATAGGAGGCGGAGTCCAGTCCGGCTCTGGGAAAAGCCAGATAGCGAACCTCCACGCCGGCCATGTTCAGTTCGGGTACAGTTTCAATATGAAGTTTTCGGCAATAACCACAATCCACATCCGTGAATACATGGAGAATATAACGGCGTACATCTGCGGCGGGGAAAACAATCATGTCTTTCGTTGCCACCGAGTCCAGCATCTCTTTGCGCAATTTCGCCGCAGCCAGATCCTTGATCGGTGCGAACATTCCCGGAAGAGCCTGATACATGTCACCCGTAATGATGTAATCACCGGTTTTATTGGCATAAAAGAATTGGGTACCGTTGATTCGCACACGGTAAAGTCCGTCGATGGGTGAGCTTTCCACTGCACCGTATTTCAGGTCAGGACGCGCCTGCTGCAATTTGTCGATGATGGTCTTGCGTGTCTCTTCTGACACATCAGCGGCATAAGCGGTGGGTAGTAATATCAGGACAATTATGGTGCCCAACATTTTTTTGATCATCGCGGGTGTCTCTTGTCAGTTTCAGCATGGCCAATCAGGTATTGAGTCTTAATGGCCACAAGGGTTCACTACCCTCTCGGGTGGTGTTCCATATGCAGCGCCTTGATGCGGGTACTGGCTATGTGGGTGTAGATCTGTGTGGTGGAAAGATCACTGTGCCCGAGCAGCAATTGTACCACCCTGAGATCGGCTCCGTGATTCAGCAGATGGGTCGCAAATGCGTGGCGAAGTGTGTGTGGTGAAAGGGGTTTTTCAATACCGGCCTGGCGGGCGTAACCTTTGATTCGGTGCCAGAAGGTCTGCCGGGTCATTTGCCGGGCTCGACGACTGGGGAACAACACATCACTCTGTACAGCCCCCAGCATCAGGGGCCGGGCTTCCCGCATGAAACGCTCCAGCCAACTCATTGCTTCATCGCCCATGGGCACCATCCGCTCCTTGCCACCCTTACCTGTCACCCTCACCACACCCTGCCGCAAATTGGCCTGATAAAGGGTTAGCCCCACCAGCTCGGAGACCCTCAGGCCCGTGGCGTACAGCACTTCCAGCATGGTGCGATCACGCAGACCCAGCAACGAATCAGTGTCCGGCTGATTCAACAGCGCCTCCACATCCATTTCCGTAAGACTCTTTGGGAGCGGACGACCCAGCTTGGGGTTTTCCACCATTGCAATGGGATCTTCGACAAGCCGGTTTTCCCGGAGTAAATAACGGTAAAGCCCCCGCATACAGGACAACTGTCTGGCCGCCGAGCGCGCCGACACACCCTGTTCAAAGCGGCGGGCAAGGTAGCGCTGTACATCGGCAGCCCCCAGCCCAATCAGGGACAAATCCTCCCGCGTTACCCAAATGGCCAGCGCCTCAAGATCGCGTCGATAGGCTTCCAGGGTATTGCGACTCAGGCCCTTTTCCATCCAGAGGGCATCGAGATAATTGTCTATCAGGTGTTGGTCGGTCGATGTCGGCGCCATGGGTTACTCTAACCGGGCTCGAAGCATGGAACAATCATCAAAAATTGCAGGCAACCCTGAAAGCCACTTTCAGCCATAAAAAAAGGCACCAACCTGTGGTGCCTTTTTCCATTGAGGAATGAACTCAGTTGAGCTTTTCCTTGATACGTGCAGCCTTGCCCGACAGTTCGCGCAAGTAGTAAAGTTTGGCTTGGCGCACATCGCCACGACGCTTGACCTGCACACTCTCAACCAGCGGGCTGAAAGTCTGGAAGGTCCGCTCAACGCCAACGCCATTGGAAATTTTGCGAACAGTGAATGCAGAATTCAATCCACGATTGCGCTTGCCAATCACCACACCCTCGAATGCCTGCAGGCGCTCGCGGGTGCCCTCTTTAACCTTGACCTGAACAACGACTGTATCGCCTGGGGAAAACGGCGGCAGTTGTTTGCTCATTTGTTCTGTTTCAATCGCGGTAATAATCGAATTTTTGTTACTCACGGTTTGCTCCTCAGCTTTTGTTGGTTGGTGGCATGCCACCTTTTTGAGTAGCGTCGCACAGAGAGGAAAACGACTCAGTCACTTTCATCTGCCGACTCTTTGACAATCCTGTCCATTAATTGCTGCTGCTCGTCACTGAGCGTCAGTTTTTTCAACAGTTCCGGGCGTCTCTGCCAGGTTCTCTGCAATGACTGCTTCAACCGCCACTGCCGTATTTTTTCATGGTTGCCCGACAGCAAAATCTCGGGCACTTTAAAATCTTCGTACTGCTCCGGCCGCGTGTAATGGGGACAGTCCAGCAGGCCATCGGCAAAGGAATCCTGGTCTGCCGAGTCCTCGTGACCCAATGCACCGGGCAATTGCCGGATCAATGCGTCGAGCAACACCATGGCGGGCAGTTCACCGCCACTGAGTACGTAGTCCCCGATGGACCACTCCTGATCCACTTCCAGCTGGATCAATCGCTCATCAACCCCTTCGTAACGTCCGGCAACCAGTATCAGATCGCCCTGTGCTACCAACGCGTTAACGCCAGTCTGATCCAGCACACGGCCCTGGGGCGAGAGGTACACCACTGTGGCCGGGCCCCCTATCCATGTACGTGCGACGCCGATGGCCTTGCGCAAAGGCTCGATCATCATCACCATTCCAGGACCGCCACCATAAGGGCGGCTATCTACTGTCTGGTGCCTGTCACTGGTGTGGGTTCTCGGATTGAAAAATGCCACTTCCAGCAAGCCCTGCCTGATTGCCCTACTGCTGATACCGTAGTCGGTGAGGGCAGCAAACATTTCGGGGAAAAGTGTAACCAGTGCTACTTTCATGGCCGGTTATCCTTTGGGCTATCCCCCCGATTATTAAAAAGCCGGATCCCAGTCCACCTCGATCTTGCCGACGCCGAGATCGACGTTTAATACAAATTGATCTATGTAGGGAATCAACCGCTCTTCCTGATCCAGGCTCCTGTCATCCCCTTTCACAACCAGCACATCATTGGCACCGGTTTCCATCAGAGAGTCGACGATGCCAAGTCTGACGCCCTGAGAGGTCACAACAAGCATCCCCTCAAGCTGGTGCCAGTAATACTGACCATTAGCAAGAACCGGCAGTTGCGCTTTTGCCACGTAGATGTCCTGCTGGCAATAAGCTCTGGCCTGATCTCTGTCATCAATCTCCGCCAGGTGAACCATCAGTCCCTTGGCAGTGGAACGCTGTTCTGTGACCTTCAATTTCTGCCAATGATCAGCAATCTTCAGCCACCAGGGTTGGTAATCAAAAATGTTACCGCCCGGCTCGGTGAAGGAGTGAATTTTTACCCAACCCTTCACACCATGAACTGCCGTTATGCGCCCGACAACCACTGGATCAATCGGGTCCACACTTTGCTGGGCGTTCACGGCCTTAGTCTTATCAGGCTTGCTTGGCTGCTTCTTTCACTAACTGGGAAACACGATCGGACAACATCGCGCCCTCGCTCACCCAGTGTTGCACACGATCCACATCCACCCTGAGACGCTCTTCTAGGCCACGGGCAACCGGGTTAAAAAAGCCGATGCGTTCGATATAACGACTGTCACGGGCCCTGCGGCTATCAGTGACATGTATATGATAGAACGGACGCTTTTTTGAGCCTCCGCGAGCCAGACGAATTGTTACCATGAAAACTCTCTTCTGTATTTAGTTTCAAATTACAGCCGGTCGATTCCTCATCACTGAGGAACAAGACCACGCCCGGTCTCTCGAACAGGCACCTGTGAAAGGCGCGGGATTATAGCGAAAACACGCAACCGTGTATAGCTGGAAAGTATAGTTGAAAAACAGCTTTATCCGGAGACGAGATTCAGCGGGAACGACAGCCTGGAGAGGCCCCGCTAAAAGGGGAATTTCCCACCGCCTGGTGGCATACCGCCCCCCATACCACCACCAGTGGGCATGTTGCCTGCCATGCCGCGCATCATCTGCTGCATGCCTTTGCCTTTCATTTTTTTCATCATCTTGCCCATCTGCTTGTGCTGTTTGAGCAGGCGATTCAGATCCTGAAGGTTGGTGCCGGACCCTACCGTTATCCGCCGCTTGCGGGAACCATTCAGCAAGTCGGGGTTTCTCCTTTCCGCAGGCGTCATGGAGTTGATAATGGCCTCCATACGTGAAAACTGCTTCCCCATATTGGCTTGCTCAACCATCTGGCTCATATTGCCCATGCCGGGCAGCTTATCCAGCAAGCCTGAAAACCCGCCCAGATTCTTCATTTGCTGGAGTTGATCGCGCAAATCATTCAGATCAAACCGTTTGCCCTTGGCGACCTTTTTAGCCAACTGTTCCGCTTTTTTACGGTCAACTTTCTGTTCGACATCTTCGATCAGCGACATCATGTCGCCCATGCCGAGAATCCGCGAAGCGATCCGGTCCGGGTGGAACGGCTCCAGCGCATCGGTTTTTTCGCCAACACCGAGGAACTTGATCGGCTTGCCGGTTACCTGGCGAACAGAGAGTGCCGCCCCACCCCGGGCATCGCCGTCCACCTTCGTCAAAATTACCCCCGTCAGGGGCAGTGCTTCGTTAAATGCCTTGGCGGTGGCAACCGCATCCTGACCAATCATTGCATCAATGACAAACAGGGTTTCTACCGGCGACAGTGCTTTGTGTAGCTGCCGGATTTCAGTCATCAGCGCATCATCAATATGCAGGCGACCAGCCGTGTCCACCAGCAATACATCGATAAATTTTACTTTCGCCGCCTGAACCGCATTGCGTGCAATATCGACGGGTTTCTGATCAGTATGGCTGGCAAAAAACTCAACCCCCACCTCCGAGGCAAGCGTTTCCAGCTGTTTAATGGCGGCTGGCCGGTAGATATCGGCACTCACCACCATGACTTTTTTCTTTTCGCGCTCCTTGAGATAGCGAGCCAGCTTGGCTACAGAGGTGGTTTTACCAGCCCCCTGTAGACCAGCCATCAATACCACTGCTGGCGGCTGTGCGGCCAGATTGAGCGACTCGTTACTGTCACCCATCACATGCTCAAGCTCGGACTGGACAGTTTTCAGGAACTGTTGGCCCGGATTGAGACTACTGCCAACCTGCTGACCCAGCGCCCTCTCCTTGACACCCTCCACAAAGGTTTTGACAACCGGTAGCGCCACATCCGCTTCCAGCAGTGCCATACGCACTTCACGCAGGGTTTCCTGAATATTGTCTTGGGTCAGGCTGGCCTTCCCAGAGATTTTTTTCAGGGAAGCCGATAAACGATCACTGAGATTTTCAAACATTGCCATGGGATTTATTTCGTCTTCACCTTATTTACAGGCATAGCAGTATAACTGAAAGCATCCGAGTTTTGGGACGGCCTCTTTTCGCTATCCGCTATCTGTGACACACTTTGTCACCTGTTTAAATAGTCATCCCATTATGCTTACAGCTTCTGCCGCCATCGCCCTGTATATCTGCGCGACCCTGTTCCAGGCGCTTCAGCTTCGCAAGCATCCCAACTTGAAGCTATCTTCTCTGCAGCTGATTGCCGCTCCTGCATTGGCACTGCACGGATACACCAGTGCACACTGGATCTTTAGTGATGCCGGTCTTGATTTCGGGCTGCTCCCCATGACCAGCGCCATCATTTTCACCATCAACCTGATTGTTCTGCTCAGCAGCCTACGAAAACCGGTTCACAGTCTTTTTCTGATTCTCTTCCCTCTGGCAGCACTGATCCTGGCATTGACCCTCCTGATCGGTAGCAGCGCCCCTTTGAGGGAGACCGTGTCTTTACCCATCGGGGCACATATTTTCTTTTCCATTGTGGCCTACAGCCTGCTGACCATCGCTGCGTTTCAGGCGATTTTTATCGCCCTGCAAAACTGGCGGCTACGCCACAGACACCTCGGCAGCTGGCTACAGATAGTCCCTCCTTTGCAAACCATGGAAGCATTGCTGTTTGAGGTGCTGTGGGCCGGCTTTGGTCTGTTGACCCTGTCACTGATTACCGGGTTTCTGTTTTTTGAGGATTTCTTTGCCCAGCACTTGATTCACAAAACGGTTTTCACTCTTTTAGCCTGGCTGTTTTATGGCATTTTATTGTGGGGACGACACATCAAAGGATGGCGGGGCAATACAGCCATTCGCTGGACCTTGGTAGGCTTCAGCGCCATGGTGTTGGGCTACTGGGGAAGCAAGTTTGTCCTCGAGGTAATGCTGCACTGAAAAAACGGGCGTTCTCTGAGCAAAGGACGATTTCAGACCAGCCCAACCGCCAAGCTTGGTTCCCCTCAGAATCTGACACCAAGATATGGTTGCCAAGCACGACAAACTTCTTCAACATACCCTGCCTTAGGTGAATACGAGGTTTTCCCCCCGTTGGACGATACCCCTCTCTGGCTACTATTTAGCGTATTAGCTGGCCTCCTCCTCTTATCCGCTTTTTTCTCCGGCTCTGAAACAGCCATGATGTCACTGAACCGTTACAGGTTGAAACATCTGAGAAAACGACATCTCGGTGCCCGCAAAGCCTACAAACTGCTAAAACGTCCTGACCGACTGATCGGTATTATCCTGATCGGCAACAACATGGTGAATATCCTCGCTTCCGCGATCGCCACGGTCATTGCTCTGCGTCTTTATGGCGATGCCGGTATCGCCATCGCCACATTATTGCTGACACTGGCGATACTGATTTTTTCCGAGGTCACGCCAAAAACAATGGCGGCACTGCACCCGGAAGGAATTGCCTTTACTGCCAGCCACATCCTCAGACCGCTGTTATTTGTCTTTTACCCGCTGGTCTGGCTGGTGAACCACCTCTCCAACGGCCTACTCAGATTACTGGGCGTGAATACTACCAAGTCCCTCGATGTGAGCCTCAGCAAAGAAGAAATTCGTACCGTCGTAGACATCTCCAGTGAAAATATCCCCGACCACCAGGATATGCTGATCAACATCCTGGACCTTGAAACAGTCTCCGTGAATGACATCATGGTGCCACGCAATGAAATTATAGGCTTGGACCTTGAGCTGGAGGTCGATCAACTATTAACCACCATCATTAATTCCGGCTACACCCGCCTGCCTGTATATGTGGGCAACATGAATAATGTATTGGGAATTATTCATGTAAAAACCATCGCCAGGCTGCTGCGTTCTGGCAGTGACAGCCTGACCAAAGAAGCCATCAAACGATTTACCCGAGAGCCCTACTTTGTCCCTGAAAATACACCACTCAACAAGCAATTAGTGAACTTTCAACAGGCCAAACGCCGAATCGGCCTAGTGGTGGATGAATATGGTGAAATTGAGGGGCTGGTCACCATGGAGGACATACTGGAGGAGATTGTCGGCGATTTCACCACTAACAGGGCAGAGGATGAACAGGAAGACATCGTCGCCCTGGACAAGAGGATGTTTGACATTGACGGGTCAGCCACCATCCGGGATATCAACAAAGCAAATTCATGGGATCTGCCGACAGATGGTCCAAAGACAATTAACGGACTGATTCTGGAACACCTGGAAAGTATCCCTGACGGCAACGTGAGTTTTGCCATCGGTCGCTATCAGTTTGAAACGCTGGAACTGAGCGAAAAAATGGTAGTAAAGGTTCGTGTTAAACAGCGCATAACGCTTCATTCAGGAAACGGTGAACTGGACGATGATGACGAAGATTAAACCCAATCGATGAAATATGCCCGATTACTAGGCAAACGGATTATTTTTACAACCACGTTCAGCAGCTTTTGTAATTACCTCCAATCGCTCATCATCGTCCATCAATAACCAGTCACGAATTTCTTTGGCTGTGCGGTGACAGCCGATACATACGTCATCATGGTCCAGCGCACAGACAGAAATACAGGGGGAAGAAATCGTTGCTATCATGGGTACGCCTAAAACGTTTGCCTCTCTAATACGGCAATTATCGAGCCGGCAGGCGTGAAATTGCAAGCTACCGGGATGCCGGCCTCAGATCAGAACAGTCCGGATACACCAGACGGATCCCGGCATCGAGGGAAATGTTGAGGAAATCGGCCAACACCACCAACGAAAAGCCCCAGATACGGTAATCGTCATAGATAAAACAGGGCATATTGAGCGCATAATCCGGACCGACAAAGTAATCGACTGTCAGGTTCGACGGGTCCAGAAAATAAGACACCGGGACTTCAAAAACAGCATCCAGCTCCTCGGGATTGGCGATTAGCACCAAGTCGGGCTCAATAAGCCCCACATAGGGCTTCACCCGCATCAACTGGCGAGTTCGATTGACCGGCAACCCCGCAATGACCTGTACCTGGTGCGGAGACAAATCAATTTCCTCCCGGGTCTCTCGCAATGCCGTCACCAGTAGATCTTCATCTCCCGGTTCCCATTTGCCACCGGGAAATGCCACTTCTCCCCGGTGTGAATTCAGGTGCTCTGCCCGTTTGGTGAATATAATTTTTGGGTTTTCCGGCTCACGGGTTAGGGCGACCAGAATGGCCGCTTCAAGCCCCTCCACTCCGAAGGGTCTGAGCCGGTCAACGGGCATAGCATTTAAACGTTCGGTAATCCGTTTTAGCATAACCCTGTTATCCTACTCTCGTCGGCATCTGTTGCCGAAGATGTTATTTTCCAATGCAAAGAAAAAGTGTCTATGAATTTTTGCAGTCAATGTGGCAAGCCTGTCAACTTCAAGGTTCCCAACGGAGGTAATCGAAAACGCCATGTCTGTGGACATTGCGACACCATTCACTATCAGAACCCCCGAGTGATATCGGGCTGCATTCCTATGGTTAGTGACAGAGTGTTGCTGTGCAGACGGGCCATTGAGCCACGCTACGGTATGTGGACCCTGCCAGCCGGTTTTCTGGAAAATGGGGAAACCGTGCTTCAGGGTGCACTGCGGGAATGCTGGGAAGAGGCGCTGGCAAAACTGAATGAACCTGTGCTCAGCGGCATCTACGATATCCCCCACATCAATCAGGTCTATATCCTTTATCGGGGAGCGCTGCATAACCGTAGTTACGGTGCCGGGGACGAGTCGCTGGACGCCAGATTGTTCAGTGAAGCCGATATTCCCTGGGAAGAGCTGGCTTTCCCCGTGATTACCACTGCATTGAAGCATCATTTTGCAGATTTAAAACAGGGCCTCTCAATCATACACACCGACGTGATCACATCGAGGCTTCGTTCCATCACCAACGCTGCAGACTAGAGGTCGAACTCCGCCAACTGCCATGCGTCGTAGGCCGGTTCTTCGTAGGGGTGGGCACTGATCAGCGCGCGAATCGCCTGTTTTATCGCGCTATCATCACACACCAGTTCAACACGATACTCTTCCTCTTCAGACAGGCTGCCCACCTTTCCCAGATAAGGAGTGCTGCCGGCAAGTGGACGGAACTGGCCGATACCCAACACCTGCCAACAGCAGCTCTCATATTCGCCAATTTTGCCTGCTCCAGTGGCAAAAACAGCCTGCTTCACCGATTCCAGATACTCGACGGGCACATAAAAAACCAGCTTATACATTGAGCTCCCTGTTATCCTGATACTGACGCGCGACGAAGCGAGTCACTTGATGATCTGGTGTGCATTGTCCAGATAAACCTGACCTTGCTTTTTGACAGTTTCAGGAGCTGAACGCTCTGAAGCAAGGTGGACCGCTTCAAGGGGTTCCGCTAAGGCAGCGAGCTCGGCCTGGATTTTGGCCAATGCATTTTCCAGCGTGTAGGTGAGCATATGCACTTCATGCATATCCTGTGGCGACAGCTGCTCCTGCTGAATGAGGCCTTCAAGTTTGCCGTTGTACTCGGAAAAGTTGGCCACCGCCTGTGCCAGGGTATCAGCAGGCAATCCCTTGAAGTGCTCAGGGCGATCCTCTGCCGCCACAACAACGCCACTTGCCAGAAATGAAAACAAAATAAGAAGAGCGGGGGTTAACCGGAACATATATTTCCTCGGAGTTAGCGCCATATTTGATGGAAGTGCCGTGATCAAGTCTGCTTTTCGGAGAACTTCCCAACCCCATTCAGCAGCTGCCGGCAGGTGATCTGGCCGACCAACTTACCCTTGTCGACAACCGGACAGCGACGAAAACCACGCTTCATCATTTGCTGGGCCACATCGACAATATCGGCCTGAGACGTGACTGTAAAAACATCGCGGGTCATCACATCACGCACCGGGCCAACACTGCTTTCCTGATTATATCTGGCACCCAGGATGGCCTTTAAACAATCCGTTTCGGACAGCACGCCCATCAGGTTATTATCATCATCCACCACACACAACCCGGAAATTTTATTGCTGACAATCAAGTCTATGGCGGCGAACAAATCATCCCGTTGATTGACTTTAACCGGGTTGCGAAGCATGTAATCTTTGAGTTCTACCGAGTTCAGCATACACAGAAGCCTTTTATCCACTACTGCTTTTAGCTTAATAGAGAATCAGATAACCGGAAACCTTTTGTTGCCACAAAACAGCTGCTCACCGACATAGGGCGAATTGAGGAATACTCGGCGGATCAACAACCGAACGGATGGCGCAGGACAATCGTTTCTACCCGATCCGGGCCCGTCGAAATAATATCCACTGGGGTGTGGAGAATCGTTTCAATACGGGCGATATAGGCGCGGGCATTGTCGGGCAGCTCTTCCAAGGATCTGATGCCAATGGTCGATTCATGCCAACCGGGCAGCTCTTCATAAACGGGAACCAGTTTTTCGTAATCATCCGCGTGACTCGGGGTGATCACCTCATTCCCGCAGGCATCCTGATAGGCGATACATACCTTTATGGTTTCAACACCGTCAAGCACATCGAGCTTGGTCAGACAGATGCCGGAAACAGAATTGATACGAATGGCCTGTTTCAATGCCACAGCGTCGAACCAGCCACAGCGTCGCTCGCGACCGGTAGTCGCGCCAAACTCATGGCCTTTCTCGCCCAAGTGTTTGCCGACCGTATCAAACAGCTCGGTGGGAAACGGGCCCGAGCCCACCCGAGTGGTGTAGGCCTTTGTGATACCCAGCACGTAATCGAGATACAGCGGACCAAAACCACTGCCTGTGGCCGTACCACCGGCGGTGGTATTCGAAGATGTCACATAGGGATAGGTGCCGTGATCAATATCCAACAGTGAGCCCTGAGCCCCCTCGAACAGAATATTATCACCCGCTTCGCGAGCATCATGCAGCAACCCGGTGACATCCGCCAGCATGGGCGCCAACTCATCCATCCAGGTAATCGACTGCCGCAGGGTTTCTTCATAGCTGACGGGCTGCTCATGATAGTAGTTCGTCAGCAGGAAGTTGTGGTATTCCATGAGGCTTTTCAATTTGGTCGCAAACAGCTCCCGATTGAATAATTCACCAAGGCGGATACCCCTTCGTGCCACTTTATCTTCGTAGGCCGGGCCGATACCACGACCGGTGGTACCTATTTTGGCATCGCCTCTGGCGCGTTCACGAGCCTGATCCAACGCCATATGGATGGGCAAGATTAATGGGCAGGCAGGTGACAACCGAAGACGGTCCCGGACAGGAACGCCTTTATCTTCCAACTCACAGATTTCATGCAGCAATGCCTCTGGAGACAACACCACACCATTGCCAATCAGACAGGTCACATTCTTCCGGAGAATACCTGAAGGTATCAGGTGAAGAACCGTTTTTTTACCTTCGATGACCAGGGTATGGCCGGCATTGTGGCCACCCTGAAAACGGGCTACCACAACCGCCTGATCAGTCAACAGATCGACGATCTTGCCTTTGCCTTCATCGCCCCACTGGGTGCCCAGCACCACGACATTCTTTCCCATGTGTATATCTAACCCTGATAGTGATGGTCAAACTGCAATTATTTTATAGGTGCCATCCAGCCAAACCAGCTGGCGATCACAATGTAATTCCTGATAATCCGGCTTTTGGCCCGGAAAGCCACAGACCACCCGCTCGCCATTGGAGCGTAACGCTGTTACAGCTTTTCGCCAACCGGGCTCCTCACTAACAGGGGCAAAAATACCACCTGCCACAGCCCCGGACAACGCAACCCTGGCCAACGACTGTAAACTCATATTAAAGCCGGTGGCCGGTCGGGAGCGACCGAAGCCTTTGCCAACATGATCATAGCGTCCGCCATTACCGATGGCCTGACCAAGCCCCTGATCATAGGCAGCAAACACGATACCCGTGTGATAGTGGTAACCACGCAACTCACTCAAATCGAGGTAGAGCTCCAGATCGGGGAAGCTTTCACTGAGCGCACTGACAACCGCCTGTAGCTCATCCAGTGCCAGCTCCACTTCAGCTGGTGCTTCAGCAAACACTTCACGGGCGCGATCCAATACGGAGGCATCGCCTGCAAACCCGACCAGAGCACGGATCATCAGCGCAATATCTGCATTTTCCAGGCACTTCCCGAGCCAGACATCGAGCTCAGGGACCGCCTTGCGCTGAAGCAGATCAAATAACTCGGCTTCGCGATCAGCTGACAGTCCAGCCGCTTCAAGCAGGCTGGCATATATCCCCACATGACCGAGGTCGAGCTGTGGCGTGCCGAGTCCGGCGAGACGCAAAGTCTCCACCATCAAACTGATCACCTCAATATCTGCCTCGAGGCCTGGTTCACCATAAAGCTCAACACCAATCTGGATTGGAGAACGACTCTCAAGAGCCTGCTTCGGTCGAGTATAGAGAACTGTCCCGGCATAACAAAGGCGACTGGGGCCATTGCGCCGAAGACTGTGGGCATCCATACGACTGGTTTGGGGTGTCATATCGGCACGAACACCCATCATTCGACCGCTGATCTGATCCGTCACCTTAAAGGTCATCAGATCGAGATCTGAACCGGTTCCACTGAGCAGCGATTCCGTGAACTCCACCAGCGGCGGTATCACCAGGTCGTAACCCCAGCAGTGATACAAATCCAGCACCTGACGGCGCAGCCGCTCAATCTGCAACGCCTGATTGGGAAGTATTTCTTCAATGCCATCAGGCAACAACCAGCGATCAGCAACAGTCATCATGACTACCCGTTAATAAAATACAAAGTTCCGGCCCCAAGCAACATGCTGAACAAGCCCATCATTCTCATACTGCGGTCATCAACCTGTGCCAGCAATGCTGCCATATTGCGCCATCGCCCGGGCGCCAGGAAAGGCATGACGCCCTCAAGCACCAACATCAGACAAAACGCTTTGGCTAAATCTATCCACATACAATCGCCCTGCCAGTCACAAAAAAACCGGGCGATCCCGGTCGTGGCATTTTATCACCCCATCTGGCGCACTGCTGCACTTTTTGCCAATCTGACAACAAGCAACGCTGCGCTGGGGGTCACGAAGCGACCCCCGATACAGATTATTCCCCCTGCTGACTGTTCAGGTAGCGGAAGAAATCGCTCTCCGGATCAACCAGCAGCACATCACCCTTGCTGTTAAATGACTCTGTATAGGCCTTTAAACTGCGCTGAAACGCATAAAACTCTGGATCCTTACTGAACGCCGAGGCATAAGTCGCAGTGGCCTCGGCATCACCCTCACCTCTCGACTCCTCGGCTTCGCGGTAGGCGTTGGCCATAAGAATAGTGCGTTGCCGGTCGGCATCGGCGCGGATTTTTTCTGCCGCCTCAATACCCCTCGAACGAAGCTCCCGGGCCTCTTTTTCCCGCTCAGCCTTCATACGACTGAACACCTGCCCTCTCACTTCAGAAGGCAAATCAACCCGCTTGACTCTGACATCAATTATTTCTACACCCAATGACAGGCGCACGGTGGTATTCAGACCAATTTTGATATTTTCCATCAAAGTATCGCGCTCTCCAGACACCACCTCGTGGAGCGTCCGCTCACCAAACTGGTTGCGCAGTCCGTCGTTTACCCGGCTGGACAGCCGATTATGCGCCACGGCCTCATCGCCACCGGTGGATTTATAGTAGGTATCTACATCAACAATCCGCCATTTTGTGTAAGCATCCACAATCAGGCGTTTTCTCTCAGAGGTAAAAAAACTGGATGGCTCGGCATCGAGAGTCAACACCCGAGCGTCAAACTTGCGGATTTTCTCGGCAAAGGGAATTTTCACATGGAGACCCGGTTTGATATCGACATCAATCAAGCGGCCAAATCTCAATTTAACAGCCCTTTCAGTCTCCGAAACCACATAAAGAGAACTGCTCATCAATAGCAGCACGGCTGCCAGCAGCACCAGCAAACCTGTTGAACGGTTAGTCATTAGCGCACCTCCCTTCGGGGAGTAGAGGAATTTTCCTGCCGGATACGATTCATGACCTCATCGGCAATGCTGTTCAAATCACTGCTCCTCAAGGTGGCCGGCTGACTCGCAGCAGCACCTTTCTCCACAATTTTATCCAGCGGCAGATACAGCATATTATTGCCGCCGTCCACGTCGACCAGGACTTTGGAACTTCGCGTCATGACCTGTTGAACCGAATCCAGGTAGAGCCGCTGCCGGGTCACTTCCGGCGCTTTTTGGTATTCTGTCAACAAAGCTTCAAAACGCCGCGTTTCACCCTGTGCCTCAGCTACCACTTGTTCACGGTAGGCCAGCGCCTCTTCAATCATACGCTGCGCTTTACCCCTCGCTTCAGGAACAATGCCGTTGGCATAGGATTGCGCTTCGTTAACCAGCCGCTCCTGATCTTCACGGGCCTTGATCACATCATCGTATGCAGCTTTTACTTCAGCAGGCGGTTTGGCCTCCTGAATATTGATTTTCCGCACCAGAATGCCAGCATCATAACTGTCGAGGTACTGCTGCAACCGGATTTTGACATCATCACCGACTTTCTCACGGCCACTGGAAACCACATCATTCAGTCGGGTACTACCAACCACGTGACGCAAAGCACTGTCCGATGCATGGCGCAAACTGACTTCGGGCTCCTTGACGTTGAGCACAAAGGCTTTGACATCGTTGACGTTATACTGGACAACCAATGGTAGCTCGACGATATTTTCATCCAGCGTGAGCATTTGGCCCACCGACGTGTACTGACGCTCTTCCGTAACCCGCACTTTGGTGACGCGGTCAATCAGGGGAGGGTTCCAGTGCAGCCCGGATCCAACCGTGTCCAGATATTTGCCCAGGCGCAGCACGACAGCCTGCTCTTTCTCATCCACCTGATAGAAACCAAACAACCCCCAGCCAACCACCAAAACAGCGAGAACAACTGCAATCAACCCACCGCTGGAACCGTTTTTGCCACCATCACCGGAGCCACCGAACAACTTGCTGAAGCGAGCGCGCAGCTTATTGAGCGCTTCATCAAGATCGGGTGGACCGTCGCCTGAGTTATTGGTGCCCCAGGGATCTTTACCACCACCAGGCTCATTCCAGGCCATATGTTTCTCCGTATACTCAAGGGTTGTTCGCGACCGACGATTGTACCAAGCCACCATTTAAATACCATGCTTAAGGCAAGTAATGTGGCGAAAACAAGTCGTTATTCTGCGAGACCAAAGAGAACAGAATGCACGGTGCTATGACGCACCTATAGTCAGTGGGGGCTGGCGCTGGAAGGACGCTGACAGGACTGGCATTGCAAATCGTCGGGCGTTAACTGTTCAGACTGCAACAAACGGTAAAAATCGGGCCTTGGCATGCAGATTTCGACCAGCATGTTGCCATTATCCGACGGGGACTCTGCAAGCACAGCCTTGCGCTCGTAAAGCATGGCACGCAAACGACCCATAGTGGGCGACAATCGGCAGGTATCGTGGACAATGTCGTTGCTCAGCAATGATGCAATCGCTTGAGCCAAAAGATCAAAACCCTGGCCAGTTTGTGCCGACAGCCAGACGGCTACCGGCTTGCCAGCCTCATCAAAGTCCAGGCGGGGCGCTGGATTTTCCAACAAATCAATTTTGTTGTAGACCATTAAAGTCGGTAGCTCCAGAGCGTCTATCTCGCCCAGCACCTCATTCACTCGAGCAATATTGGTCGACCGCTCCTCGCTGTGCGCATCGACCACATGCAACAACAGGGACGCACTGGCCGCCTCCTCCAGGGTCGCCCGAAAGGCCTCGACCAGCTTGTGTGGCAAATGACTGATAAAACCCACGGTGTCCGCCAGCACAACCGGGCCCAAGCCATTGATATTGAGACGACGCATAGTCGGATCGAGTGTGGCAAACAGCTGATTGGCAACAAAGACCTCTGCATTCGAGAGCCGATTGAACAGTGTGGACTTTCCCGCATTGGTGTAACCCACCAGCGATATGGTTGGCATCTCCGCTCTCAGCCGCGAGCGGCGACCCTGATCCCGCTGTCGGCGAACTTTGTCCAGACGGCCGAGAATAGACTTGATTCTATTGCGCAACAAACGACGGTCTGTTTCTAGCTGGGTTTCGCCCGGCCCTCTCAGCCCAATACCACCTTTCTGCCGCTCCAGGTGAGTCCATCCACGAACCAGCCGAGTAGACATATGCTGCAACTGTGCAAGCTCAACCTGCAACTTACCTTCGTGGGTGCGCGCACGCTGGGCAAAGATGTCGAGAATCAGGCCGGTGCGATCAAGCACTCTGCATTTTAGTGCAGCCTCGAGATTGCGCTCCTGGCTGGGTGAGAGGTTGTGGTTAAAAATAACCAACTCCGCGCAGGTTTCTTCGACAAGTCCCACCAACTCATCCAGCTTCCCCGTGCCCACAAAGTACTTGGGATGGGGAGCATTGCGCTGCCCTGCTACCAATGCGACAGGATCACCACCGGCGGAGAGCACCAGTTCTTCGAATTCTCTGGGATCTTCAGGCTCATTTTCAGTGCCGAGAATCAAATGCACCAGAATAGCGGTTTCACCGGATTCAGGGCGATCAAAAAACAATCAGCACTCCACTCACTCAGAGGCATCCATCGAGTCATCTGCAGCCATCGGCAGGCGTACCGGCCGCGAGGGAACAATCGTGGAAATCGCGTGTTTGTAGACCATTTGACTGACCGTATTTTTCAACAGCACGACAAACTGATCAAATGATTCAACCTGGCCCTGCAGTTTGATGCCATTGACCAAAAAAATAGAGACGGGAATACGCTCTTTGCGCAATACATTCAAAAAAGGGTCTTGTAGATTATGCCCTTTTGACATTGTTATTCTCCTCAACAAAGGAATAAAAAACGCCGAAAAACAAAGACTTAAAATAAAATATACTCGGCGAAACCAGCGTCCATACTAAAGGGGATTCATCATACTATCGGTCTTGCTTTTTGTATATGGGTCTCTTTTCAAGGATTTTCAAGCACCCCGAAAGCAAAGATGGCATCTTCTCAGGTTCCCCGGCTTCTGAATCAATAAAAACCTGCTCCAATGCCGGCCAGCTGCGCAGCCAGGTCAGTTGTCGCTTGGCTAATTGACGAGTCGCCGCCTGGGCCATGTTTACCATGGTGGGATAATCGATCTCTCCAGACAGGTATTGCCACATCTGCCGGTAGCCCACAGCACGCATTGAAGGCAGGTCGGGATGCAGGTCACCACGCCGGTACAGCTCTCTGACTTCTTCTTCAAACCCCTGCGCCAGCATTTTCTCAAATCGCTGGGCAATACGCCGATGAAGCAGCGCCCGGCAATGGGGGAAAAGCCCAATCTGAATCAACTGGTACTGCCGGGTAATGGGATCGATCTCACTGCCTGCGCTGGCCTGCTCGCGTTTGAATTGTGAGAGGGTTTTACCGGTAGTGCGATACACTTCCAGTGCCCGCTGAATGCGGCGAGAATGATTGGGGTGCAGCAGTTTTGCTGTTTCAGGATCTACGGCTGCCAACAACTCGTGCATAAAAGGCCAGCCTCGCTGAGCGGCCTCATCTTCAATCTCGGCACGAATGGCGGGGGCTGCAGGCGGCATATTCCCCAACCCGTCGAGTAGCGCTTTGAAGTACAACATGGTGCCACCCACCAGCAAGGGAATGCGTCCCGCAGCACCGATCTCCGCCATGGCCTGGCGGGCATCCCGTGCAAACTCAGCCGCCGAGTAAGCCTCAGACGGATCCAGGATATCAATCAGGCGGTGTGGTGCGGCCTCCAATTGATCTGCTGGAGGTTTGGCAGAGCCAATATCCATACCCCGGTAGATCAGCGCAGAGTCCACACTGATCAACTCCACAGGGAAGTGCTCCCGCAATGCGATGGCCAGATCCGTTTTACCGGTGGCCGTTGGCCCCATCAGAAAAATCGCTGGCGATAGCGTTTCAATCATTTACGTCACACCGCATAGCAAATGGGAGAACCTGACGAATATCCGCCAGTGAGAGCAACTGCATCAACAGACGGTCGACACCGAGAGCAACTCCGGCGCATGCAGGCAACCCCGATTTCATAGCAGCCAGAAGTTGATGATCAACCGGCATGGCTGGCTTTCCGGCCGCTGCCCGCAAAGCCAGATCTGATTCAAAACGGGAGCGCTGCTCTACAGCATCTGTCAGCTCATAGTAACCGTTGGCCAACTCCATCCTGTTCAGAAAAGCCTCAAAGCGTCGCGCCACGGGAACACCTGAGGCATCCCTGCCACTACAGGCCAGAGCGGCCTGACACAAAGGATAGTCATAAACAAACACCAGTCCATCGGGGAGTGTGGGCTCGACACCAAGACTGAACAGTAGATCGAGGCAGCTGTTTCGACTGACCGCAGTAAAGTCACTCCCCGAAAGTACTGTCGCTTTCTGCTGAAGAACCTCCAAGGGTGCTGTATGAGGATCCAGCCCGATGCTCTGCTGAAAAATTTCACGGTAGGACATCTTGACGGGTTCAGTCACTATCCCCAGCTCACGCAACAATGAGGACACCTCGTCAATCAGGTCGTGCTCATCCCAACCGGGCCGATACCACTCGAGGAGTGTGAACTCCGGGCTGTGACGCCGACCAGACTCATCATCACGGAAGGCCTTCCCCAAATAATAAATACCGCCACTGCCAGCGGCGAGCAGGCGCTTCATTTGATATTCGGGGGAGCTCTGCAGATAGTGGCGCCGACCATTCAGCTCTGCCGGAATCGAATCGATATTGAGATCCGTAACACCGGTTTTTGCCAATACCGACACATCCACTTCCCAGATGCCGCGAAAGCTGAAGAAGTGGCGTATGGCCGCCATCAGCTCAGCACGGCGGCGCAGCGTTTCAAGTGTCGCCGTCGGTTGCCAGTCAGCCATTCCACTTCCTCAACAATTGCTGTTTGCCAAAGCCGACAGCGTCAACAGCAGAAGGGGTGACTGACGCCACCCCTTTACTGTTCATAAACGTGCCGAAAACAGGGCAATCAGGCTCTACTGAGATACTCCCCGGTGCGAGTATCCACCCGCACAACATCGCCAATATTGAGGAATAACGGCACTTTGACCACAGCACCGGTTACCAGTTTGGCGGGCTTGGTGCCCCCCTGGGCAGTGTCGCCCTTCAGGCCCGGATCTGTCTCGACAATTTCCAGCTCCACATGATTGGGTGGTGTCACTGCCAATGGCTGACCGTTGAACAGGGTAACCATCACGGTATCCTGCTCTCTCAACCACTGCACAGCATCGCCGAGGGTTTTACCATCTGCCTGATACTGCTCAAAGGTATCCGGCTCCATAAAATGATAGTGCTCGCCATCATTGTAGAGATACTGCATGTCGCGGTCCGACACATCAGCGGCCTCCAGCGAATCACTGGAGCGAAAAGTCCGCTCCCAGACCCGGCCCGTTTTCAGGTTTCGCAAACGAACCCGGTTAAATGCCTGGCCCTTGCCCGGCTTGACAAATTCGTTCTCCACAATGGAACAGGGATCGCCATCCAGCATGACTTTCAGACCGGCGCGAATTTCGTTGGTAGAATAGGTAGCCATTATTGCCTCAACACTCAGTAAAACTTCCCGGAAAAAAGAGAGCGCTATGATACCCGGTTCTGCGACGAGTTTGGATAGCCCTGGCTGGCAAGAACAATTGACGGCCAGTATTCGCCACCCCAAAGAGCTTTTTGACTATCTGGAACTGGATGGGACCTACCTCCGGGAGGCGCTGGCTGCCCACAGTGATTTTCAGGTGCGGGCACCCCACGCCTACTTGAGACGAATCAGAAAAGGTGATCCAAACGATCCCCTGCTTCGACAAATCCTGCCGGTTAGTGAGGAATTGCTGGCTGTGCCCGGTTACAGCAAGGACCCTCTGGCAGAACAACAGGCCAACCCGGTGCCAGGATTGATTCACAAATACCATGGCCGACTTCTGCTGGTCGTCAGCCCAAACTGTGCAGTCAACTGCCGCTATTGTTTCCGCCGCCACTTCCCCTACCAGGAAAACAGGCCGGCGCGGCCGGAATGGCAAAACGCGCTGGACTACATTGCCCGAAACGATTCCATCAGCGAAGTTATCTATAGTGGCGGCGATCCACTTGTAACCGGTGATAATCAATTGCAATGGCTCACCGAGCAGATTGCCGACATCAGGCATGTCAAACGATTGAGAATCCACACCCGGCTGCCGGTGGTCATTCCTGACCGGATCACGGATAGCTGCCTGCAATGGCTGACAGAGACGCGTCTGCAAACCTCTATGGTGATTCATAGTAATCACCCCAATGAGCTGGATGATTCAGTTGGGGCAAGTTTGCTGGCCCTGAAAGCCGCCGGTGTCACGGTACTGAATCAGTCCGTGTTATTGGCCGGAATTAATGATGACGCCGACACCCTGGCGAAGTTATCCGAGCGCCTGTTTGAGTTCGGCACCCTGCCCTATTACCTCCACCAACTGGATAAAATCAGCGGAGCAGCTCACTTTGAGGTCTCTGATGAAACAGCTCGCAAATTACACAGTCAGTTGCTGGTCAGACTCCCCGGCTACCTTGTACCCAAACTGGTAAGGGAAATCCCCGGATCACCGAGCAAGATGCCATTAACTTGAAGTCATGCCGGCCACTATTTCGCTTTACTCGGCTTTTTTGCCGATAATGTGGCACGGCTCGCATTTTAGTCTCAGGGGCAAAACGATGCGCGGGGATTGACTGCGTGTTCCCCGGCCTCCATTGCCTTATAATGCGGCAATCTAACAAAAACTCACCCTGTACGATTCAGGAGCCCAGCCTAAATGATCCCAGACAGCGCCCTGAAGCTTTTACTGGTCCACGACAGCTTTGAAGAGGCTAACCGCATCGTCAGTTTGTTGCGCAACGCCAACTACCGTGCTGAGTCAAAGCATGTCAATCAGGAAGAAGTACTATCAAAACTGCTGCAGGAAAAGCCCTGGGATATGATTATTGGTCAATATCAGGGCGAAAACACACCCATTAAATCCATCTTCTCCCTCATCAGACGTTTTGACCTTGACACCCCCGTAATTCTGATTTCTGAGCAGTACAACGTCACAGAAATTGTCGAGGGGTTGCGCCTGGGCGCTGCGGATGTGCTGCCTATGGACGAAGACCAGCAGTTACTGCTGGTGGTCGCAAGAACACTATTCAACCTTGAACAACGACGTTTGTTGCGTCAGTTCAGGCGTCGGTATGCCGATGCAGAAAACCGTTGCGAAAGACTGCTGGGTTCTTCGGTAGATGCCATCGCAATTATTCAGGAAGGGACTTATCTGTTCACCAATGACAGTTTTGCCCAGCTGTTTGGTCATCTGGAAAATGACAGCATGCTTTGCCTCCCGGTGATTGACACAATTGCACCGGAGGATCACGCACGCCTCAGGGAATATCTCCGGCCCATCGACAAGGACGAAGAGATCCCGCTGGAAACCCTGCGCTTTACCGGCATCACCAACGACGAAATACCGATTCCAATCGAGGCCAAAATCGCCAAGGTAGATTATCAGGGCGAACCAGCTCTGGAGCTGGTCATAAGCAGGCAGTTTCTGGATGGCCAAGTGAGTGCTGGCGACGATCAAGGCGCCGAGCCATCGGGTGCGATGAATATTCAGCGCGACAAGGTTATCGAGTTGATCAACAACGCCATTCGTCTCGCCGCGCAGAAGCATAGCTCTTCAGTCCTGCTCTATATCACCCTGGATCGCTACAGCAGTATTCTGGCCGAAATCGGCATACAAAAAACCGAAGAGCTGGTCTCACAATTGGTGGACAAGATCAGGGATGCATCAAGCCAGGAGGTCAGTCTCATGCGTTTCAAGGAGGATACGCTGGTGATGATCATGCCCAACACCGGGACCGATGCAGCTCTGATGTTTGCCAACCAACTGTGCGAGACCGTAGGCAAGCATATTTTTCAACTGGGTGAACAAACCTTTACCCTGACCCTGGGTATCGGGGCATCAGTCATCAGTGAAACCGTTGCCACGGCGGAGGGCTGTATAGAGAAAGCCCTCTCTGCTCTCACCGATCTGCACCAAAAGAACAATGGAGACTTCGCTAACGGCGCCAACCTCTATCAATCAGAAATCGGCCCCGAATACTGCGAGGAAGATGTCGAGGAAGCCGCCAGAGCCATGCTGGAAGACAAGCTCTTCGAGCTGCTCTACCAACCCATCATCCCACTGCAGGGCAAGCAGGAACAATTTTACGAAGTCTCTATCCAAACCAAACCGGAAGCCGACGAGATAGCGCTGCCAGACAACTTTATTGCCAAGGTCTTTAAAACCGATGCGGCCAGAGACATTGACCACTGGGTGATTCTGGAGTCATTCAAAGCGCTTTCAGAAAAACTGAAGATTGCTCCAACCACACGTCTTTTCATCAACATCTGTAGCCATACCCTGACCGACGAGGGCTTTATCCCCTGGCTGAAAGTGGCACTGAAAGCATCCGGGCTATACCCCAAAAACGTCATCTTCCAGTTGCGTGAAATCGATGTCGCCCGTCAGTACCACCGCTCTGTAGAACTGATTGAAGAGCTGAGCAAAATCAATGGCGATGTCGCGTTATCGCACTTCGGGCTGGCCATTGAACCAATGACGCTACTACAAAATCTGTCGGTCAATTACATCAAGTTTGATAGCGTCATCATTGAAAAGGCGTACCAGAATGATGAAAGCCTGGCCGAGCTCAAGAGTCTGATCAGTTCACTGAAAATCGAAAATGAACAAATTATTGTCCCCTTTGTGGAGCGGGCAGACATGATACCCATACTCTGGACCTGCGGGGTTCACTATATTCAAGGTCACTTCCTGCAGCCGCCGTCTCAACGCATGAACTACGATTTCAGTGACGATGACAACTAATTAGCTCGAGAGCAATTGCTCGTGTTGCCAGAGCAGTGTATCGCGGTCACTCAGGCCCATCAGGTAAAGTATGCCATCCAGACCCAGCTTCGAGATTGACTGCTTGGCGGTGGCTTTTACCAGTGGTTTCGCCCGAAAGGCGATCCCCAGCCCTGCGATACTGAGCATCGGCAAATCATTGGCACCATCCCCAACGGCAATCACTTGCTCCAGACTGATATTTTCACTAGCAGCAATTTCACGCAGCAATTGTGCCTTGCGCTGGCCATCGACCACTTCACCGCACACCCGGCCAGTCACCTGACCGTCAACAACCTCAAGATGGTTGGCATAAATGTAATCAATGCCAAGCTGCTTCTGAATATGCCGTGCAAAATAATCAAAGCCCCCGGATAAAATAGCCGTTCTATAGCCTAACAGACGTAGCGTAGACATCAGGTTTTCAGCGCCCTCCGTTAGTTTCAGTCGTGCAGCCACCGCCGCCAGCACTGATTCATCCAGCCCCCGCAGTAATTTCATTCGCTCTGCAAAGCTCGCCTTGAAGTCCAATTCACCACGCATCGCTGCATCGGTGATGGCTGCCACCTCATCGCCGACTCCCGCCTCCTTGGCCAGCTCATCGATAACTTCCGCTTCAATCAAAGTTGAGTCCATATCAAAGACGACCAGCCGGCGGTTGCGGCGATAAATGTTGTCTTCCTGATAGGCGACATCGATATCCAGCTCGGCCGATAACTCCAACAGGGAGGCGCGCAACGCCGTCAGATCCACCGGAATACCGCGCAGGGAAAACTCCACACAGGCCTTGGTATTGGCCTCGATACGCTCCAGTGGCACTCGTCCTGACAGGCGGGTAATTTTATCAATATTCAGCCCCTGCTCTACGGTCACAGCAGTCACTCTCGCAATGTGGTGGGCGGCCACGCGGCGAGCAAGCAGAGTGACAATATGGCGTGGTTTGCCCTGCTGCTCCACCCAGTGCTCATAACTCGATTCGGAAATAGGCTGAAAGCGCACCCGCATATCCATGGCATGAAGGCTGAAGAGAATTTCCTTCTGCACCAAAGCCGATTGCTGGCCGTCGGGAATCATGACCAGAATGCCAAGATTGAGATTATCGTGGATCACCGCCTGCCCAATATCCAGAATATCCGCGCCGTGCTCGTCGAGTACCCGGGAGACAGCGCTGGTAATACCCGGCTTGTCTTCTCCGGCAACATTGATCAGTAGAATTTCTCTCACAGTGGCTTCCATTTTTGGTGGGGATCATCACAACCTTATCGGCGCGAGTATTATAGGAGAGCAGCGAATGAGATAGAATGAGCAATAGCCAATCACAGGGATATGTCACCAGCATGGGCCACACCAAACGATCTTTTGACAAACTTATGCCCCTCGCTGCACTCATTTTTTCAGTGCTCACCGGTCTTGCACTGGGACTTACCCATAGCCAGCAGATGAATGCATTGGCTGCACAACAGGAAAGCCACCTGGGAAATATACTGGCCGGACAACTCGCAAAAGTGATCCGGGAGCCACTGATCCATCGGGACAGCCTGAGCCTGCAAGTGGAACTGGACGACATGCTCGACATTACTGGCGTAAGTCAGACCGCAGTGTACGACATTGAAAACCAGCTGATTGCCAGAGCCGGCGACAATGACCGGCGCTCAATGGACACCAGCCGCTATCGAAGCCCCGTCAGTGTTGATGACAACACAATCGGATTTGTGTCTGTCATTCTGCAACCCGATTATTATGCAGCACAGACAACCACTGCCACACGAATATTACTGTTGCTGTGGATTTTACTGGCCGCCATCCTGGTTTTTGCCGCTTTCCGGTTTGGCAGCGGCCTCTCACGCAGATTAATGGCATTACTTGAACAACTACCAAGCAGCGAAACCGGTAAAGGGGACGAGCTGGCCCAGCTTGAATACCGAATAGAACCCCTTCTGCGTAAACCTGGTACCACATCGAACCCACTACTCGGTCAATCGGTGGCAACCCTTGCGATCGCCTGCCGCAACCTCCCCCGCTTGGAAGCACTACTAAACCGGGAACATTTTAAAATACTGATGGTGAAGCTTGACCAGCTGGTCGAAGGTGCAGAACGCCTCTATGGGGCAACGCGTTTGCCGGGAAGTGACTATCATATTTATCTGGAGTTTGCCGAGGGTGACAGTGACCAGCTGTCCCGTGCGATACATTGTGCTGCTGCACTGCTCCGCCTCAGTTCGCAGTTACTGGACAAACAGGGCATCACCGTTGAACTGACCGCCGCAGTGTCCCCGGGACTGCAACAGGCTTCTCCTTCAATTCTGCTGAGCGAGCGTGAACTCGGCAAGCGCCTTGCCGAAATGCAGAGCCTGTTGGATAAAGCCGCAGCGGGCGAAATTCTGCTGGCTGACCACACCGATCTTCAACTGGCCGAGCTGAATGATATCGATCTCTCGCCGCTGGCCGAAGGGAGCGCCGTGTACCGGATTAATCATTTGGGTGAACACAGTGAGGCTCGCCTCAAGCGGCAGCTGGCGATATTGGGGGAACAACTCGATCCCCTCTAAACATATTCGGGCTGCTTCACTTAAGGCTTGCAACGATAACGAATTCTGCCTGACAACACCCCGCTCTGCTGACTGGGGAGCTGAAATATAAGTGATCCCTGGAGTCTTTGTAGCGCGTATTACCGGGTAAATAAAAATTCTGGGAAATAAAACATTGCCGCCTGCGCAGATATCACCAGAAAAACCACCCGTTTCCATTGGCAGGGTTTCCCTCAGCTGTCATATTTCCCAATCAGAATATAGCCACTTATTTAGGAACCGGACAACCGGGAGACCGGCTGATATCCAAGCAGCAATCAAGGATCACCGCATGCGCTTCAAGGCAATTGTTCTTGCCCTTTCCCTATACAGCTTATCACTCGGCATTTTCGCTGCCCCGGCAGCGGCTCCCGTGTTCGTCAAGGCTGCGACCACCGAGCTATTCTCCGAAAAAATAGAAGCCATCGGCACCCTGAAAGCCAATGAGGCGGTCACACTCTCCGCCACTGTCACAGAAACGATCACGGCGATTCACTTTGATGATGGCCAGCGGGTCGGTAAGGGCGATGTGCTGGTGGAGATGACCAGCGCCGAAGAGCATGCACAGCTTGAGGAGGCACTTTCAACCGTCAAGGAAGCCGAGCGGCAATATCGGCGCATTAAATCGCTAGTCACGGCGAAGTTGTCCACGGAATCACTGCTGGATGAAAGGCAAGCGGCCTTTGAAGCGGCCAAAGCAAAGCTCAATGCTACCCGGTCCCGTCTGGCGGATCGCCTGATATTGGCCCCTTTTGATGGAGTCCTCGGATTGAGACAGATTAGTGTCGGCCAGCTGGTTACGCCGGGGGACAGCATTACCACGCTGGACGACGACAGCGTTATGAAACTCGACATGTCCGTACCGGCCATCTTCCTCAGCAGCCTTCGTACCGGCATGACAATCACAGCAAAAGCACCGGAACTCGACAACCAGCAGGTAGAAGGCGAAGTGGCCAGTATCGACTCGAGAGTCGATCCCATTACCCGCGCAGTGATGGTCAGAGCCCTGCTGCCCAACGAACAGCGCAAGCTGAAACCCGGTATGCTGGTCACCGTGGTATTACAAAAACCGCCACAGGAGCGGCTCATGATTTCCGAAGAGTCTCTGATCCAGGAGGGATTCAACCAGTTTGCCTTTGTGGTTGATACCACGACCGAACCCGCCCGGGTGGTGAAACGCAAACTGGTCACCGGACCCCGCCGCCCTGGCGCTATCGCAGTCATGTCGGGAATTGAAGTCGGAGAACTGGTGGTTACGCACGGCACCATGCGCCTCAATGACGGCACAGCGGTCCATGTGGTTGCCGAACAGAGAGGGAACGAATCCCTGAGCGAGCTGCTCCGACAGCAGAACTCACCCTCAGACAAGGCGGACTGAGCACCGTGTTTCTCTCCGATATCAGTATCAGACGTCCGGTTTTTGCCTCGGTCATTTCTCTGCTGCTGGTGGCTTTCGGCACAATCGCCTTCGAGCGCCTGCCACTGCGAGAATACCCCGATATCGATTCACCGATTGTCTCCATCCAGACCAAATACCCCGGCGCCGCCGCCAGCGTAGTGGAAACCCGTATCACGCAACTGATTGAAGACCGGATCTCCGGCCTGGAAGGTATCAAGTTTATTGAGTCCAACAGCTCAGACGGTGAATCGAGAATCAATATCGAATTTAACCTCTCCCGTGACATTGATGCGGCCGCCAATGATGTGCGCGATCGGGTTTCACGTATTCTCGAGGATCTCCCCGAGGAGGCCGACCTTCCCGATGTGGAGAAAATTGATTCCAACGAAGATGTGATCATGTGGCTCAATCTCACCAGTGACCGTCTCTCCATACCGGAACTGACCGATTATGCCGAGCGCTACCTGACAGATCGTTTTTCAGTGCTCGATGGCGTAGCACTGGTAAGAGTGGGCGGGGGTCAGAGTTTCGCCATGCGTATCTGGCTGGACCGCATCAAGCTGGCCGCTCACAACCTGACTTCAGCGGATGTGGAATCAGCACTGCGATCTGAAAATGTGGAACTTCCAGCGGGCAAGATCGAATCGGTGGATCAGGAATTCACCGTTCGTGTGGAACGGGTATTCAGGACCGCAGAGGATTTCAGTCAGCTGGTGTTGCAGCGCGGGGAAAATGGCCATCTGGTGCGACTCCATGATGTGGGTACCGTGGAGCGGGGAACCGAGGAATACCGCACCCTGTTTCGGGGCAATGGTGAAACCATGGTCGGGCTGGGCATTACCAAACAATCCACTGCCAACACCATGGAAGTTTCCCGTGCCGCAAAGGCCGAGGCCGAAAGACTCAACAAAACACTGCCCGAGGGCATGTCGATTCAACAGAGTTATGACACCTCGGTATTTATTGAAAAGGCCATCAACGAAGTTTACAAAACACTGGCTATCGCCATTGCGCTGGTGATTTTCATCATCTATCTGTTTCTCGGCAGCGCCCGAGCCATGTTGGTTCCAGCAGTAACAGTGCCCGTCTCACTGATTGCGACTTTTATTGTGTTGATGGCCATGGGCTTTACGGTCAACCTGCTGACCCTGCTTGCCATGGTGCTGGCCATCGGGCTGGTGGTGGATGATGCCATTGTCGTGCTGGAGAACATCCATCGGCGAATGGAGGAATACGGCGAATCCGCCATCGTCGCCGCTTACCGGGGAACCCGCCAGGTGGGTTTTGCCGTCATTGCCACGACGCTGGTACTCATCGCGGTATTTGCCCCAATCGCCATTCTCGAAGGCGACATGGGTCGACTGTTTTCCGAATTTGCCCTGACCATGAGCGCTGCAGTGTGTTTTTCAAGCCTGGTGGCATTGACCCTCTCGCCGGTGCTGGCGTCACTGGTGCTGAAACCGACGGGAAAACCCACACTGCTGGTTCGGAAGGTCGACAGTTTTTTTAACCGGTTAAAAACTCGCTACGGACATTTGGTAGATGCGGCCATTGAAAAACCCTATCTGGTGATCGCAATCTTTATCGCCATCATTGGACTCTGTGTCCTGCTGGTTAACCAGATCCCCAATGAATATGCCCCCAAGGAGGATCGCGGTGCCTTTTTTATCATGGTAAAAGGGCCGGAAGGTGCCAGCTACGCCTATACCAAAGAGTATATGGAAGAGATCGAACGTCGACTGATGCCGCTGGCGGAAACGGGTGAGGCTGAACGGATCCTGATTCGCGCTCCCCGGGATGCATTCAATACCGGGATGGTCATAGTCGTGCTCGGCGACTGGGATAACCGACGCTCTGCCTGGGATATTATGACGGAAATTCGTCTGCAAACAGCCGATCTGGCGGGGGTGACAATTCATCCGATCATGCGGCAGGGAATCGGCAGTCGAACCGCAAAACCACTACAGTTTGTGCTTGCCGGGGGTACCTATCAGGAACTGGCTGCCTGGCGGGACATCCTGTTTGCCGAGTTGCAGAAAGATAACCCTGGCTTCATCGATCTTGATAGTGACTACAAGGAGACCAGCCCGCAGGTTCAGGTATTGATTGATTATGACCGGGCTGCAGAGCTGGGGGTATCGGTGCAAAATATCGGCCGCACACTGGAAAGCATGCTCGCTTCGCGGCGGATCACCACCTATATCGACACAGGGGAAGAGTACGATGTAATGGTTGAAGGCAAGCGCGACCAGCAAAACAGCCCGGGGGATCTCACCAATATTTACGTCCGCTCCGACCGCTCGGAACAGCTGATTCCCCTGTCCAATCTGGTGTCATTGAGAGAGTTTGCCGATTCCAAAACCCTCAATCGCTACAATCGCAATCGCGCCATTACCATCGATGCCAACCTTGAAGACCAGCTCCCGCTGGGCGAGGGACTGCGATACCTGGAGAGGCTGGTTGACGAGCACTTACCGGAATACGCCATCGTGGATTACAAAGGCCGCTCTCTGGATTACAAAGCCTCCGGCAGTGCCACCTATTTCACCTTCGTACTGGGAGTTATCGTGATGTTCCTGGTGCTGGCGGCCCAGTTCGAGAGCTACGTCAATCCCTTTATTATTGTGCTCACGGTGCCAATGGCCATCGCCGGCGGACTGCTCGGGCTGTGGGCCACTGGCAATACACTCAACCTCTACAGCCAGATTGGGCTGATTATGCTGGTGGGGCTGGCGGCAAAAAACGGCATTCTCATCGTGGAGTTTGCCAACCAGGCCAGGGACCGAGGGGCCTCAGTGAAGGCCGCCATTACCGAAGCAGCACGCGTTCGCTTGCGGCCAATCCTGATGACCAGTATTACCACCGTTGCCGGTTCAGTGCCCCTGATCCTGTCCTTTGGCGCCGGGGCTGAAACCCGGCAAGTACTGGGGGTTACACTTTTCTGTGGCGTGGCGTTTGCCACGGTCTTCACACTGTTTGTGCTACCGGTCGCCTACAATTTGCTGGGTGGTTTTTCCCGGGGGCCAGGCTTTGTGTCCCAGAAACTGGATCGGGAGCTGGACAAAAGCCCTCACCGCTGATGTCGTTACAGATGCGTCATGTCACCTGACGGCAATGATTCTTTCACGTCATACTTGAAAAAAATTCCGCGTGACCTATCAGACTATCTCGACCTTGCCACATTGGCGACATCACTGAAAACAATGGTTTTTCCCACCGGCGCCAGGGCAATGCCCGCCAGTTTCAAGTGCTGAATCCCGAATGGAATGCCGATGATGGTGAGAAATAGCGCCAACGCCACCATGATATGGGCAACCGCCAACCAGAATCCCGCCAGCAGAAACCAGATCACATTACCGAACAGGCCCAGCAAACCTGTGCCAATATCTTCCCGTTGCCGGAGCTCGCTGCGACTGATCGCCTCACGGCCAAAGGGCCACATTGTAAATTGGCCAATCACCAGACAGGATCTACCCCATGGAATCCCGATAATCGTGATAAAGGCGATCAGGCCAATAAACCACCAGGCAAGCCCCATCACCAGACCGCCGAGCACAAACCACAGAATATTTCCGATTGTCCGGATCACAGGCTAACGCCCCCTTAAAAAAAGTCGATCCAGTGCATCCAGTGACATCTGCGTCCAGGTGGGTCGACCATGGTTACACTGACCACTACGCTCTGTGGCCTCCATATCGCGCAACAGGGCATTCATTTCGGTAATACTCAGTTTGCGGTTGGCCCGTACCGAGGAATGGCAGGCCATCGTCGACATGATCTCATCCAGATGCTGCCGAATACGATCACTGCTACCGTGCTTCAGGAGATCAGACAGCACGTCTCTCACTAGCGGCTCGACATCGGCATCGCGGAGCATGGCGGG
>TARA_R110000850_G_scaffold241496_1_pt1 | contig 64024 bp, 52 predicted proteins | sample TARA_R110000850 | Tara Oceans TARA_R110000850 (sample SAMEA4397586) | marine metagenome | biome: Polar Biome; feature: [SRF] surface water layer (ENVO:00010504); material: water (ENVO:00002006), including particulate matter (ENVO:01000060) such as... | depth 5 m
TGGTATTGCACTGGTTAAGAGTGGGGTATTTAATGGAGATGGTGATTGTGCTGAAGTAAATGATACCATTACATATACATTTATGGTAACCAATCAAGGAAATGTGCCACTAAGTGATATAACTTTAAGCGATCCTTTATTTGAAGCCCCCAACCCGGTGGTAACAATTGAGTTTGTTGATGGAGATGCTAATAACGATGGCTTATTGGATATTGATGAAATTTGGACATATACAGCAACGTATGTTATAACACAAGAAGATATTGATGCAGGTGAGGTTGTCAATCAGGCATTTGTTGAAGGTCTTGATACAGAAGGTATACCGGTAAGTGATATTTCAGGTACTGCAGTTGATAATGATGATCCAACAGTAGTTGACTTATGTCAGAATCTAAGCATCGCACTGGAGAAAGTAGGTGTATTTGATGACAACAACAACGATGGGGCTGCACAAGTGGGTGAAACAATTACCTATGCATTCACAGTGTATAACACCGGTTCGGTAACATTATATAACATTACTATAAATGATCCCTTAGTTCCTGTTCAGGGAGGCCCTATTGCAAGTTTGGCTCCGGGTGAATCAGATAGTACTACGTTTACGGCTGTTTATGAAATCACACAGGCAGATTTAGATGCCGGTGAAGTGGTTAATCAGGCAACCGTAATTGGTGAAGACCTTGAAGGGAATACAATTGAAGACCTTTCAGATGATCCAAATGATCCAACGAACCAGGATATTAACGGTAACGGTAATCCCGATGATCCAACAGTAGTAATATTACCACAGGTTGCGGGTGCTGATGATTGGGAAATATATAATGGTGTGACACCTAACAATGATGGGCGAAATGATGTATTCTTCATCCGAGGTATTGAAAATTATCCGGATAACAATGTACAGATATTCAACCGTTGGGGAGTGCTTGTTTTTGAGAGAGATGGTTATAATAATAGCAGCAATGCTTTTAGAGGAATTTCTGAAGGTAGAGTTACTGTGAAAGAAGGTGATTTATTACCAACCGGAACTTATTTCTATATCATTAGAATCTTTGGAGATGAAACCCCCGAAGGAAAAAATAGTTACTCAGGATATATTTACTTAAACCAATAAAATTAAAAATCCTGCGATGTTATCGCATCGCAGGATTATTCATTAAATAGATAAGAAAATGAAAAAAAGTTACATAACATTAATTGTTTCTGTATTGCTTGGAACTGCTTTCACGAGTAATGCCCAGCAAGACCCACAGTATACACAGTATATGTACAACACCCAGGTAGTGAATCCTGCATATGCAGGTTCAAGAGAGGCCTTGAGTATTAGTGGTTTATATCGTACTCAGTGGGTTGGATTAGATGGGGCTCCAGATACAGGAACATTGACAGTACATTCACCAATAGGTGAGGGGAATGTTGGATTAGGGTTATCGATTGTAAGAGAAGAAATAGGTATTGTTGAAGAAACCTATGCCAACATTGATTTCTCATATACAATTCAAACATCAGATATCGGAAAATTGGCCTTTGGTATAAAAGCGGGAGGAAATCTATATAATTTAAATTTTACAGATTTAAATATTCCACCAGAGGGTCAAGGAGATATTTTTGAAAATGACGTAGATAATAAATTTAAGCCACAAATTGGAGCAGGAGCTTATTACTATACTGATAAGTTTTATGCAGGATTGTCTGTCCCTAATTTTATAGAGTCCAGCTATTTTGATATTGCTGATATTGAAAATTTTGAAGCAACAGGTGATGTAATAAGTAGAGAGCGTTTGCATTTCTTTTTTATATCAGGTTATGTGTTTGATCTATCAGAGAATGTTAAATTCAAACCAGCTGTTTTGACTAAGCTTGTAACAGGTTCCCCTTTACAAGTAGATGCTTCTGCAAACTTTATGTTTTATGATAAGTTTACTCTGGGTGCAGCTTACAGATGGAGTGCTTCACTAAGTGCCTTGGTAGGGTTTCAGATAACAGATGAATTAATGCTAGGCTTTGCATATGATAGGGAAACCACAGATTTGACCCAGTTTAATGATGGTTCATATGAGTTTTACCTTAGGTATGAAATATTTAAAAAGAAAGAACGTATTCTTTCTCCCAGATTCTTTTAACAACGAAAACATTGTATGATGAAAATAGTTTATAAAATTAGTTTACTTGTGTTTGTAATACTTTGTTCCGGTACCATTCTGGCTCAGAAAACACAATTAAAAAAAGCTGAAAAAGCATATGATGAGTATGCATATATAGATGCACAAGAAATTTACTTAAAAGTTGTTGCAGACGGATACCGTTCAGCAGAGATATTAAAAAAGCTTGGAAATACATACTATTTCAATGCAGACTATAAAAATGCAGCAAAATGGTATTCTGAGTTAATCAATGACTTTCCTGATGAAACAGAACCCGAATATTACTTCAGGGCTGCTCAAAGTTTAAAAAGTCAGGGTGATTATAAAACAGCTGATGAGTACATGGATAAGTTTACAGAGGTGGGAGGTCTTACTCAGGTAATCCAAAATTATCAGGATAACAAGGATTATTTAAGCAAAATACAAAGTAAAACAGATAAATACATAGTTGAGAGCGTTCAAATTAATACTGCAAATTCAGATTTTGGCCCATCTTTTTATATGGACGATAAAATCGTTTTTGCCTCTGCTATGGATACCGTTGTTGATGGAAAATTGCGTTTGCACGATTGGAACAATCAGCCATTTTTGAATCTCTATATTGCAGACAAAAATGAAGATGGAGAGCTTTCTAATATGGAGAAACTTTCAGGCGATATCAGTACTAAATTTCATGAATCATCACCCACTTTTACAGATGACGGTAATACCGTCTATTTTACCAGAAACAATTTTATTGACGGTAAAAAAGGAAAAGACAAAGATAAAAATATAAGATTAAAGGTTTACAAAGCAACCAAAGTAAGCGAAAACACCTGGATAAATGTTGAAGAATTACCCTTTAACAGTGATTCATATTCTGTTGCGCATCCTGCTTTAAGTCCTGACGGGAAAAGACTTTATTTTTCTTCAGATATGCCGGGAACCATCGGACAATCTGATATATGGTATGTTGACATTCTCGATGATACTAATTTTGGGGAACCTGTAAATTTGGGAGTCCAAATTAATACAGAAGCCAGGGAAAATTTCCCCTTTGTAAGTTCAAATAATGTGTTATACTTCGCAACAGATGGTAGAGCCGGCTTAGGAGGGCTTGATATTTTTTACACCCAACTTGACGACATGGGAATGCCTACAGAAATATTTTCTTTGGGAACCCCTATCAACAGTAGTAAAGACGACTTTGGTTTTATCATTGATGAAGAAACCAACATTGGCTTCCTGTCATCAAACCGTGATGGTGCTGCCGGAAGTGTGGGTGATGATATTTACCGTTTGCAAAGAATTTGTGAAATTGCAGTATCCGGCTTGGTAACAGATATTGATACCGGTGAACTACTTCCGGGAGCACTTGTTACAGTTTTAGATGAAGACAACAATGAAATAACCAATATGACAGTTGGGTCCAATGCAAAATACAGTTTCAATCTGGAATGTGATAAACAATATACAATCATAGGAACTAAAGAAGCATATGAACCCACAGAAAAAATTATAAACACACCAAAAGAATCCTCTATTATTGACCTTCCACTTGAATTAAAAGCCAGTGATGAATGTCCGCCAGATGATTTAGGGTGCAGGCTTTCGTTACAACCCATATATTTTGATTTTGACAGATATAACATCAGGCCTGATGCAGCCATTGAACTTGCAAAAATACTTGCAGCTATGAGGGAATATCCTGAACTGATCATTCACATAGAATCTCATACAGACAGCAGGGGAAGCCACGCATATAATGAGTTGCTTTCAGAGCGCAGGGCACAGTCAACTTTGGAATGGCTTGTAGAAAAAGGAATTAGCAGGGAAAGATTAAGTGCAAGAGGTTATGGTGAGTCCCGTTTGATTAATGAATGTAGCGACGGGGTAGATTGCACAGAAGAACAACATCAATTGAACAGAAGATCTATGTTCATTATTCAGAATTAAGGTAAGTTTAAGTTAGTTTTAAAGGCGTCTCTATCTATTAAAATTATGATAAGAGACGCTTTTTTTTATTGAAACTAATTCCGATTTCGTATTTTTGAGAAAAAGAAATTGCTATGCCCGAAGAACTGGTAATCCTCGTCAATCAAAATGACGAAAAAATAGGATTAATGCCAAAACAAGAAGCCCATGAAAAAGCATTACTACACAGGGCGTTTTCTGTTTTTGTTTTTAATGATAAAAATGAATTGATGCTGCAGCAACGAGCTCTTGATAAATATCATTCGCCGGGACTTTGGACAAATACCTGTTGCAGCCATCAACGGGATGGTGAAAGCAATATTGAAGCCGGAAAAAGACGCCTGCAGGAGGAAATGGGATTTGTTACAGATCTGGAGGAGTCAATTTCCTTTATTTATAAAGCACCGTTTGACAACGGATTGACAGAACATGAGTATGACCATATTTTAATAGGCTCTTACAATGGTCAACCCAACATAAACCCAAATGAAGTAGCAAATTGGAAATGGATGGCCATTGAAGATGTGAAAAAGGATATTGATTTAAATCCGTCAATCTACACAGAGTGGTTTAAAATAATTTTTGATAAATATTACCAGCACTTATAAAAATGCCCATAACAGTATACAGAAAAGCCCATTTTAATGCTGCGCACCGTCTATTCAGGAAAGACTGGAGTGAGGAAAAAAACAATGCTGTTTTTGGAAAATGTAATAACCCCAATTACCACGGGCACAATTATGACCTTATTGTGGGCTTGACCGGAGAGATTGATCAGGAAACGGGTTACCTTATTGATTTAAAGATTTTAAAAGATATTATCTATGAAGAAGTAGAGCAGCCCTTTGATCATAAAAACTTAAATCTTGATGTTCCGGAATTTGAAGATATGAATCCCACGGTTGAAAATATTGCTGTTGTGATATGGAATAAACTTCGAAAAAGACTTGAGAAAAAATATGAGATCACGGTTACGCTTTATGAAACCCCCAGAAATTTTGTAACCTATACAGGAAACTAATTATGAGCATAACCACCGGAGATACCATTCCTGATTTTAGCTTACCCGATCAGCATGGAAATGATTTTAATATCACATCTGTTAAAGGTGAGAAACATATTGTTATCTACTTTTATCCTAAAAATTTCACGCCGGGATGCACAAAAGAAGCCTGTAGTTTTCGCGACAGCTATGAGGATTTTGAATCGCTTGGGGCCGTTGTTATCGGAATAAGTTCTGATTCAAAAAAATCACATATGCGTTTTGCAAAAAAATACAACCTTCCGTTTATATTGCTATCTGATGAGAAGGGGAGTGTAAAGCGAAAATTTGGAGTTAAAAATAACTTGTTGGGGTTATTGCCTGGAAGGGAAACCTATGTGGTCAACAAGAAAGGAAAGGTGCTGTATGTTTTTAATTCAATGAATGCCGAAAGGCATATTCAAAAATCGTTGGATATTTTAAGAAAAAATGCTTAAGCCATGGATTTGCCACCATACCCCATAAAATTTAAACCCATTTTAAAAGAAAAGGTGTGGGGTGGTACCAAATTAAAAGACCTTTTAAATAAAGAAACCACATCAGATATCGTTGGTGAAAGTTGGGAAATTTCAGGGGTTGACGGGTCTGTTTCTATAGTAGAAAATGGGCCATTAAAAGGGAAGAGCCTTCAGGAAATTATTCAGATTCATAAAGAACGCCTTGTTGGCGAAAGTGTTTATAATAAATTTGGAAACCAATTTCCTTTGCTTTTCAAATTTATAGATGCCCGTGAAGATCTTTCGGTACAATTGCACCCTGATGATGCCCTGGCAAAAAAAAGGCATAATTCTTTCGGGAAAACCGAGATGTGGTATATCGTGCAGGCTGATGAGGGTGCTGAATTGATAATGGGGTTTAACACCTCTATAGATAAAGGAAAATACCAAAAGCATCTGGAAGAAAACACATTGGAAAAAATCCTCCATCGTGAAAAAATCAAAAAGGGTGACGCTTTTTATATCACTCCGGGTACAATTCACGCAATTGGGGCAGGAACCCTGCTTGCCGAAATACAGCAAACTTCAGATATCACATACCGTGTCTATGACTGGAACCGACCGGATACAGATGGAAAACCCAGAGAATTGCACACTGATCTGGCACTTGATGCAATTGACTTTGAATCAAAAAACCATAAGCTTGTTACCCATATCAACAACCCTGAATTTCTTATTCATTCGCCTTACTTTTCAACTTCAGTCATTACTGTTCAGGAGAATTCTTCAAGCAGGGACTTTTCCAAAATTGACTCTTTTGTGGTTTATATGTGTGTTGAAGGCAGTATACTTTTGAAAATAGCAAACAATAGTGTCAATCTCAGTATCGGTGAAACGGTATTGATACCCGCTTGCGCTAAAGAGGTTCATTTTCAGGATGGTTCAGCAAAACTTTTACAAGTATTTGTGCCTTAAAATCATTTAATGTAGTAATTTTGCACCCAAATTAAATAAGATATGGCAAGTGTAAAAAACTTAAAGAAGGACATTAATTACGTTTTGGGTGATATCATCGAAGCGGTTTACGTCTGGGAATTGACAAATTCTGATAAAGATACAAAAAAATCACAGGCAATTATTGAGGAGGCAATTGTGGTATTTGATGATTTGGTCGAAAAAACGAATCAAAAAGATGTTGAAAACAAGAAACAACATTTCAAGGCAATCAATGCAGAACTGGAAACCAAAGCTTCTAAGCTCATTGAAAAAGTAAATAAACTTTAAAAAAAAATCCCTTGAATTTTCAAGGGATTTTTTTATTGAACCATTTCACTTTCAAGCTCTTTTCTTTCTGCAATATATCTTTCTAGTTCGTTGCCATATGTTGAAGTTTTAACTTCAGGTGTCAGGGATTGATAGATCGTGTCCAGATATTTAATATTTGCATCAAATATTTCGCTTAAAGCTAAATATGGCGCCACTTCATAACTTTTGTTGTTTAAAGCATAGTTAACCGTTGCCATATATTTACTTCGCACCAATGTTTCATATTTTTTGTTGATTTCATTGATACGCTGTGTGTCATTGGCTTTTTCAGCATCAAAACTCTCTTGGAAATATTCGAGACTTTTGTCTGTATAACGTTGTTTTAATTTATTAAACTCTTCAAGTTTATAGTGGTTTTCAGAACCGGTCACTTTCGCATCAGCTTCAAAATCTTCGAGGGTTGTTTTTACTTCAATGGTTCCCGGGGCAGCAAATATTTCAATACCGTCAGCTATTTTATCACCTTCTGTTTTTCTAAGATAGAGATAGACCATTTCCGGGCTTTCCAGTTGCAAAGAAAATGAGAATTGTGAAGTGCCCTTTAAAACCAATGAATCAAGAATGACAAGTGTGGTGTCTTCAATTTTTTCAAGGTAAAGGGTTCCTTTTTTTAAACCTGTTATTTCTCCTTTGATAAGGGTGTTCTTTTCTTCCTTGGCGCAAGTAGAAATTAAAATTAAAATGGAAAATACGGCTAAAAGATATTTCATAAGTGTTTCGAATTTAAGTGCGCAAATATCTTTAAAATTCGTTTTACAGCGAAAGTATTTTCCATAATATTTTAATCTTTATTCCAATGTATAATAGGTTGGGGCTCCCGGTCCAACAGGCATTTCCAAGACAAAGACCCAAAGATAGAAAAGCAAAATCCATCCAAGATAAAATAAAATGCTATAAGGAAGCATCATACTTATGATGGTTCCAATCCCAATGTCTTTCTTATATTTAGCAGCAAAAGCGAGGATCAGTCCAAAGTAACTCATCATTGGGGTAATAATATTTGTTACCGAATCCCCTATGCGGTAAGCGGCTTGGATTACTTCAGGGCTGTATCCCACATACATTAACATAGGTACAAAAATGGGTGCTGTAACGGCCCATTGTGCAGAGGCAGATCCCAGCATCAGGTTAACCATTGCCGATACGGCAATAAACCCAATAAAGACTTCAGGACCGGTAAAACCGATATCATTCAGGAATTCGGCACCTTTAACGGCAAAAATTTGTCCCAGGTTACTCCATCCAAAAAATGCCACAAACTGGGCAGCAAAAAATACAATAACAATATAAAGCCCCAGTGTTGACATGGCATTTGCCATACCGTCAATTACTCCTTTTTCACCTTTCATGCTTCCGGTAATTTTACCATAAACAAATCCGGGAATAAGAAAAAACACAAATATAAATGTCACTATACCCCTGAAAAAAGGCGAATTTAAGATTTCTCCGGTTTCCGGATTACGCAACACACCATTTTCGGGGGCTATAGTGAGGGCAAGCAGTGCAATAATTCCTATAACAACAAGCCCTGTAATTTTTAGTCCTTTTATTTCCAATGGGGTTAGAGGATTCATCATAGATTGGTCTGATAAATCTTCGGAGGCCTCTTTAGGGTTGTATTTCCCTAGTTTTGGCTCTACTATATAAAGGGTTACAAAAGCACCAACAAAAGTGATTAAAAAAGTACTTACCATCATAAAATACCAGTTTACAGCGGCGTGTACTTCATAACCCGGATCAATAAGATTTGCAGCTTCTTGTGTAAGTCCCGCTAATAATGGGTCAATGGTGCCTATAAATAAATTTGCACTATAACCACCTGATACGCAAGCAAAGGCGCAGGCCAAACCTGCAAGAGGATGCCTTCCCATAGAATGAAAAATCACTGCAGCAAGAGGGACTAAAACCACATAACCCATCTCTGAGGCGGTATTTGAAATGATGGCCGCAAAACAGATAGCTATGGTGACTAAGTTTTTTGGATTAATAATAAAATTTACGGGTTTCATTAAGAATGCACTTATCCCTTTTCCGGCAGGGAGTGGTTTAAATGAAGCGGCTTTTAATACCAATCCCCTGATGCAGGCCGTGATCAAACCGGAGCGTTCGGCCACACCCACACCCAGCAATGCGACAAGCACAACACCCAGGGGCGCAAAACTGGTAAAGTTTGTCACCAGATTTGAAACAATTCGTCTTAAACCTTCACCGTTGAGCAAGCTCACGGGCTCTATAACACCACCGGGAGCCCTGCCCGGAGAGCCTTCGGGTCTTGGATCGAGGGCACTCCATCCCAGCCAGTCTGCAAGACCACTGATTAAAATGACACCAAGAGCAAAAAGTGCAAAAAGGGTGACAGGATGGGGAAGGAGGTTTCCCATCCATTCTACAAAATCTAAAAAGCGGGTAAAGAGGTTTTTCTTCTGTGGGGTATTATCTGGTTGTGGAGGAAGACTAGGTTCAGTTGCCATAAAAGTTATTTTAGCTGCAAAATATGAAAATTCAAAAAGAATTATGGATTGGAAATCAATCCAATCCATAGAATTCTTTCAGGTAGCTAAAATATAAAAAAATATCAATTAGTCTCTTTAGGTTTCTTAAACCTTCAAGTTTTATATCTCTTAGAAGAAACCGCCTCCTTCAGCCTCGTTGTCATCACGTTGTTTTCTTGAAAGTGCTTTATATTTTCCACCTCCAAAACGGTAATTGATGCCTACAAAAACTGTCTGGCTTTCCCAGTTCCAATTTCCTTCTTGCCTATAAGGTCTTTCTCCCGTAAATTGGGCTTTCATAGTGTCAAAAATATCATTTACATTCAAAGAGAAAGTTCCATTTTCAATAAAATTATAACGCATTCCCAAATTCACCATCCCCATTGCTTTTGAGTTGAACTGAATGCCATCTTGTGGCCCTCTGTAAAGTCCAAAAGCTGAAAATGCTAATTTCTCACTCACCTTAAAGTTGTTAAACAAACGGGCATTTAAGGCAACATTTTCGACGGTTACGTTTTCACTTACTATATCATTAAGGGTTGCTTCACTGGCAGGAACGGTAAGTCGCTCTGTGATGCTTTTTTGAGTTCTGGAAAAAATATCCATGCTGGCATTGATACTCCACCATTTAGTAGGTCTAATATTTGCTGAAGCTTCAACGCCATATGCTGTTGAATTATCAAAATTACCCGAACTCAATATCACTCTGTTTAAATCGGCTCTGTCAATAAACATAAATTGATTGATTTCGTCTTTAATTAATCTGTAAAAAACACCACCTGTGATACTACCTTTTTCAATTTGTCTTGTATAGTTTGCTTCAATTGAATTTGTAAATTGAGGTTGTAAGTTTGGATTCCCAAAACTTGAGGCCAATGGGGTAGTCCATTCAGGAAGCGGGTTGAGCTGACCGGGGTTTGGCCTGTCTACACGTCTGCTGTAACTTAATTGATAAGTTCCTTTTTCTGAAGGGGCATAGGTGATAAATGCAGATGGATAGAATTCAAAATAATCATTTCTAAAGCTAAGGGTGTTTTGAGTATTTGCAATCAAATCAGTTTCAAGCGCTACTCCTTCTTCTTCTACATTTTCTACTCTTACACCAATTTGATATGTCCATTTTTCAAGCTTGTTTCCAAAGGTGGCATAAGCAGAATAGATGTCTCTCAGAAAATCATAATTTGTTGAGGAGGGAATATAGTCTCCTTCACTATTCTGAGTGCGCGCATCAGAAAAATAATCTGTAACAGAATTAAATAGTCTTGCCTCTAAGCCCATTTCTAACTTTGCTGTTTCTGAAATTGGATTTACGTAATCTAAATTTATGATGGATTGTTCTCTATCTGAATTTGTCTCTTCTATAAAATTTGGACGAAATATATTTCCAAAAAAGGAATTTATGTTTTGAGAGTCTGACTCATATATATTATGGTCTGCCTCAAGCTCAAGCGTGTGGTCTTCTTTATCAAATTCAAGTTTGTACGAGAGGTTGTATTGTTGTGAATAATTATTTTCAACAGCATCAAAATTTTGTTTAATATCAAGTGATGGTGCATTTAAGTTTTTGATGAATGTATCACCAAAAATCTCACCATCATAAATATTTTGATTTGTAAAAATAGACAAGGTGTTTTTTTTGTTTATGTATACATCAAGACCAGCTTTATAGAGTTGTGATTTTCTACCAAATAATAAATCAAATTCTTGTTGTATAGCATCATCAGTTCTCAAAAAAGAGCCAAAATTGTAATTGTCAGAAATGTTGTTGCTCAGGTTACCATAAAAGTTAAACATTCCGGTTCTGTAATTCATATTGAGCGAACTGTTGAATTTGGGTTCTACCTCATAAGCAAGCCCTACGTCTATACTTCCGTTAAAGCCCATAGTTACGTTTTTGTGCAGAATAATGTTGATGATACCGCTCATACCTTCGGGGTTGTATTTTGCTGAAGGATTAGTGATGAGTTCAATTTGCTTGATGGCATTTGAAGGAATTTGCTTGAGTAACTGTGCTACAGGAACATTTGAAATTTTACCATCTACCATAACCGTTACATTTTCATTTCCGCGAAAACTCAATGCACCACTTTGTTCATCGACAGACACTGAGGGCAGATTGTTCATGATGTCTGACGCAGTAGGGCCTGCTGTTGTAAGATCTTTTCCAACATTAATTACTTTTCTGTCGACTTTTTGTTGAATGGTTGAAACCTCTGCAACAACTACCACCTCGTCAAGACTGGCGATGTCTTCCTCCAATGCAATAAGTCCAAGGTCAACAGTATTGTTATCTTTAGAAATTTCAATTTCTTTTACATAAGGCTTATACCCTATGTATTGGATTTTAACGGTATATTTTCCTTCGCTTAACGTATTGATGTTAAAAAAACCGGCATCATCTGTGATGCCACCAGTCAATATTTCACCCTGGTTGTTTTCTACCGCAACGGTTACATATGGAAGGGGTTCATTTAATTTTTTATCAATTACTTTTCCCTGAACAGTTCCTTTGTTTTCTGTACTTGAATAAACTTTTGAAGAGTTTGTCTGGTCGTTTTGTGCTGATGGTTGTGCATAGTTGCAGAGGGCTGCAAAAAGGATGCACAGCGTGAATAATTGTTTCATTTTTTGATTGATTTTTGATGATTAAATTGTTATATAAGATACCTTGTTATGCATAATTACTTGATGAGAGTAATCTTAATTTTACAACAAGTTCTTATATTAAGACTCCTGAAAGTTTCTTTTGTTACAAAAAAATGTATTTTTTTATAAAACCCGGAAGGATTTCCTTCCGGGTTCATTTCCTTACTACAAAAATTAACACTAACCATCAACGTAAATTGAATATAGCAAGGGGATAAAAAATACTTTTTGTATCTTAAGGACGAACCAAATTTAAAACTGTTACAGTCCCCATAATTTTTTAACTTTACCTTATGAATAAAAAAACATTAGTACTGGGAGCCAGTACAAATCCATCACGATATTCTTATCTGGCAATCAATAGATTGGTCAAAAACAAAATTGAAACCGTGGCCGTAGGATTGAGGGCCGGTGAAGTAGCCGGCGTGAAGATAGCAACCACAAATGAAGATTTTAAAAACATTCATACCGTGACACTCTATCTCAATCCACAGCGGCAGGTAGATTTTTATGATTACATTATTTCGCTAAAGCCCAACAGGGTTATTTTCAATCCGGGAACAGAAAATCCTGAGTTTTATGATTTGCTTAAAAAAAATAACATTGATGTTGAAGTTGCGTGTACGTTAGTTTTGCTTGGCACGAATCAGTACTAAGCCCATAAACGCCAGAAAACCGTTTAAAATCAGGATGAAAAATCCAAATTCAAAGCCAAACCATTTCAGGCTGTTGATACTAATGATATATGAAAGTATGGGTGATAGAATAGCAACAATGGGCACAAATTTATCTTTCACCTGAAGTTTGGTAAACAACCCAAAGGCATACAAAGCAAGCAACGGTCCGTATGTATATCCTGCAAAAACAAACAAGCGTTCAATCACACTTTCATCTTTGATGATATACTCGAAAATCAACATCGTGACTATAAAAACCAAAGCAACTGCTTTATGAACCTGTTTTCTTATTCTTTCTTGTCGTTCAAGCGTATATTTCTTTTCGATATCTAAAATATCAATGCAGAATGAGGTGGTTAAGGAAGTCAACGTACCATCTGCGCTGGAAAAAGCTGCAGAAATAAGCCCCAAACAGAAAAACACTGCCATAACCAATCCCAAGCCCGATTGTGTCGCAATAACAGGGAATAACAGGTCAGGTCTGTCTACTACAACATTGTTTTGCTGTGCAAATGAAATCAGTAATAGTCCTAATACTAGAAAAACAAGATTTACCAAAACCAGCACGATGGTAAACCAAAACATATTTTTTTGAGCATCTTTCAGGTTTCTGCATGTCAGGTTTTTTTGCATCATATCCTGATCTAAACCTGTCATCACGATGGTTATAAATGCCCCGCTCAAAAACTGTTTCCAGAAAAAGTTGGCGCTTTTATAATCGTCAAAAAAGAACATTTTTGAAAGTTCGCTTTCGCTTACATAGCCAATCAAATCAGAACCGGCAATTCCCAAACTGTTTGATAAATAATAAATAGCGACCCCTGCAGAAATAAGCATAAACAAGGTTTGCAGGGTATCTGTCCAGACTATGGTTTTGATACCACTTTTGAAGGTATAGAGCCAGATAAACAAAATGGTAATAGAAACTGTAGCCCAAAATGGAAATCCCGCTGCATCAAATATCAGGGTTTGAAAAACAATAGCGACCAGATACAGCCTGAAACTGGAACCAATCAATCTTGACAGTAAAAAAAACGAAGCCCCGGTTTTATAGGAAACATCGCCAAACCTGCCTTCCAGATAAGTATAGATAGAAGTGAGATTGAGCCTGTAATACAACGGGAGTAAAACCAATCCCACCACTGCATATCCCAAAATATATCCCAATACCACCTGGTAATAGCCAAACTGTGAAGCCTCCACCCAACCCGGAACCGAAATAAAAGTCACACCGCTTAAAGATGCCCCTATCATCCCAAAAGCCACAAGATACCATGGAGATTTTTTACCTGCTTTAAAGAAATCTGCATTGCTTCCGCCTTTATTGGTGAAGTGGGAAATTAAAAGTAGAACACCAAAATACCCGAGGATGAGGAAGATAATATGAGATGGCTGCATGTAGTGAAATATTTATTCAGCCGTTAAAAGTACAAATTATGTTCACATCTGATGCTTATTTTAGTATTTTTGAAAAAAAATAAAATGAAAAATTCTCTCCGATTCTTAACTTTTTTAATTGTTATATTTTTTATTTCAGGCAATACATTCTCTCAGGAGTATTTATTAATGATAGATGAAGGCACCCACAAAGTGGAAGACGTGCAGCAAAGTGCCGAGGCTTATTTTCATGACAGACCCAAAGGCAAAGGTTCCGGTTACAAACAATACAAACGCTGGGAGTATATGGCCCTCAGGATGATGAATGAGGAAGGGTATTTGAGATCTTCAGACTATTACATTCAGGAATTGGAGGAGTTCAATGCTGAACTTAATGCAAATGCCAATAACAGGGCTTTGCTCAATGATAATTGGGAAGAAATGGGACCGCTCAACTGGAATGCAACCTCAGGGTGGAATCCGGGTGTGGGAAGAATCACTGCATTTTCAATCGATGAGAATAATGAAGATCACATTATTGTGGGAGCACAAACAGGAGGTGTTTGGAAAACAATGGATGGAGGTCAAAACTGGCAACCCTTGTCAGATTATTTTTCAAATATGTCAGTTTATTCCACTGCAATACAACCCGGTAACCCAAACACTTATTTTTTTGGTTCATCAAACGGAAGGATTTATAAGTCTACAAATGCCGGGGCTACCTGGAGTCAAATTGGGACTGCCGGCTTTTCATTAATCAATAAAATATTGATACATCCTACTAACCCAAGTGTGATGTTTGCCAGTTCTGAAAATTCAGGAGTTTACAGATCAACCAACGGCGGCTCAACATGGACAAGTGTTATTGCAGACACTAGGGGATATGATATTGAATTCAAACCCGGCGATATAAATACGGTGTATGCCTCAGGCTTTTTATTTCATAAATCCACTGATGGAGGTACCACATTTTCAGTTGTTACAGGTTTTGATAATACAGGAGCTAAAATGATTGGAATTTCAGAAGATGACCCGGAAAGGGTTTATGTTGTGGAAGCATCGATTTCAAAATTTGGAGCATTTTATGCCTCCACAAATAGTGGTTCAACTTTTACAAAGTTAGATCACGGAACGAATAACTATTTTGGTTACAGTCTTACTGCCAGTGACAATAGTGGTCAGGCTCCCCGTGATATGGACATAGTTGTCAACCCAAACAATGTAAATGAGGTGCACATTGCCGGTATACACACGTGGTATTCAAATAATGGAGGTGTTTCTTTTGTACCCACATCGCACTGGATTCCCGGAACAGCGGAAGCAAACAATATTGGCTATAACCACGCAGATGTAGATATTATGGCTTTTTACGGAAATACACTTTATACCGGTACAGATGGCGGAATCTTTAAAGCTACTAATACCACCAATGTCAATTCCACTTATTACACAGACATCACAGAAGGTTTGGGAATACGCCAGTTTTATAAAATTGGTGTTTCACAAACTGACCCGGTTATAGTTTCAGGTGGATCTCAGGATAATGGCACATCCTTTTACACTGAAGCTGAAAGCTGGCGGGATTGGCTGGGTGCTGATGGCATGGAAACATTTATAGATAAAGACAATACTAATATCATGTATGGCACATCTCAATTTGGACAATTATACAAGACAACCAACGCTGGTTTGACCTATACTGGTCTGGATGAGCCCGGGCCTGGTCAAGGAAATTGGGTGACTCCTTTTGAGCAAGACCCACAGGTGTCAAATACAGTTTACCTGGGTTACGACAGGGTATATAAATCAATGAATGGCGGAAACAGCTGGACAGCAATTTCACAGAATTTTGGCGACAATATCAGTAACCTGAAAATTTCAGAAAGCAATCCGGATATTATGTTTGCCTCTCGTGCAAATCAACTTTATAAAACTTCACAGGGAGGAGGCACCTGGATCTTGGTCTCAAATTTTAGCGGAGGGGTAAATTCGATAGCTATTCACCCCACAAACCCTGATAAAATAGCTGTAGCCATAACGGGATCACAACAGAAGGTATTAGTCTCTGTCGATGGTGGTCAAAACTGGGAATCATATCTCAAAAATCTGCCTGATTTTGCGGCATTGGCTTTGGTCTGGCAAGACAATGCTGAAGACGGCCTCTATCTTGGGATGAATTATGGGGTGTATTATATTGATAATACCTTGACTGACTGGCAAGTATTTAATAACAATTTGCCCAATGTAATTATAAACGAACTTGAAATCAATTATGCTGAAAATAAACTTTATGCAGGAACTTACGGGCGGGGTTTATGGGCCTCTGATGTATATGACGGCGTTTTGGCAAGTGATGCATTTACCGTTTTCAGCGACCTGGCAGTATATCCTAATCCCGCCGATGACAAACTCTTTGTGAAATGGAATGAAGGATACTTTTCTGAAATCAGGATTTTTGATGCTGCCGGAAAACTACTTTATTTTGAAAATGAAGCTGCTTTGGAAAACACCCACGAGATTGATGTTTCAGATTTGTCAGCAGGTATTTATTACGTGAGAATCAACAATGAAAAAGGCGTGGCTACAAAAAAAGTAATCATTAAATAAGATTTATGGAATTTTCCTCCAAATTATTGGAAAAGGCAGTAAACGAAATTTCTCAACTACCCGGGATAGGTAAACGTACAGCACTTAGGCTGGCACTTCATTTGCTCAGGCAACCTGAGGAGCAAACTTCAGAACTTTCTGATGCACTGCGAAACTTGAGAAGCGAAATTAAATTTTGTAAAAACTGCCACAATATTTCAGACGTTGAACTCTGCGAAATCTGTGCACATCCAAACCGAAATCGTGAACTTGTTTGTGTGGTGGAAGACATCAGGGATGTGATGGCAATTGAAAACACCAGCCAGTTTAGGGGCTTATACCATGTTTTGGGTGGAAAAATTTCGCCTATGGATGGCATCGGGCCCAATGATTTAAAAATACAATCACTGGTTGATAAAGTAAAATCAGGGGTAGTGAAAGAATTGATTTTTGCACTCAGTTCAACGATGGAAGGTGACACCACCAACTTCTATATCTTCAAACAAATAGAAGGAATGGATGTCATAATGACCACCATCGCAAGAGGAATTGCTGTGGGTGATGAACTTGAATTTGCAGATGAGGTTACTTTAGGAAGGAGTATTTTAAACCGCATTCCGTTTGAGAGTTCACTTAAAATGTAAAAACGGGAGTCCATCATTCAAAAACTTTTATATTTGTTCAAAATCTTTCACCAACCTGCATGAAGCTGTCAGTAATTATTCTCAATTATAATGTGCGCTATTTTTTAGAGCAATGCATTTTAAGTGTAAGGGAGGCACTGGCTGATATAGAATCTGAAATCATTGTAGTGGACAACAACTCTCAGGATGGTAGTTGTGAGATGGTCAAAAAAAAGTTCCCTCAAATCAAACTCATTGAGAATACTGAAAACCTTGGTTTTAGTAAGGCCAACAATCAGGGCGTAAAAAGTGCTAATGGGGAATATATTTGTATTTTAAATCCAGATACAGCCGTTTCAAAAGACACCTTTTTAAGAACCCTTAAGTTTGCCGAAAGTAGCGAAAAATTTGGTGCCCTTGGGGTAAGACTTATTGATGGTACCGGCAACTTTTTACCTGAAAGCAAACGAAATATTCCCAAACCCAAAGTAGCTTTCTTTAAAATTTTGGGCCTGAACTCAAAAAAACACAGCTATTATGCAAACCACATTCGCGATAAAGAAGTAAGTGAAGTGTCTGTTTTGGTGGGTGCCTTTATGGTGATGAAAAGAAGTGTATACAATGACGTGGGCGGTTTTGATGAAGACTATTTTATGTATGGAGAAGATATTGACCTCTCATATAAACTTCTGAAAGCGGGATTTAAAAATTTTTATTTCGGGAAGACAACTGTGTTGCATTACAAGGGAGAAAGTACTACGAAAGACAAATCTTATTTAAAGCGTTTTTATGGGGCCATGCACATCTTCTACAAAAAACATTTCAAAGGGTCTGATATATTCAAGAATTTTGTTTTTGCAGGGGTTTCTGTTGCAAAATTCTTTAGTGCCTTTAAGGTTGGAAAAGAATCCCGCAGGTTTTATTCCCCTGAAAATTACTATTTATTGAGCGACAACATTGGGTTCTTAAAAAAACTAAGTGATGCTTCAGGTGTGGAGTTAAAGTCTATCTCAAAAAGTGCTGTTACAGACGAGTCGGTTTTCAATTCACAGTTTATTTTTGATGCAAATTACATTGCATATGAAAAAATATTTGAAACAATGGACTATCTCAAAAATAAAGGAAACACCTTCAGAATACGTCCCATCAATTGTGATTTTGTTTTGGGTAGCGACAGCAGCAATGAAAAAGGAGAAGTTTTTGACTTTGGTAAAAAAAGCAAATTATAGCCCTTTTCCCAACCTTCTCCAAGAATAAATCACAAAATGCCTTCAGAAGGATAAAAAAATATTTAATTTTGCAAACGCATAAACCAATGTACTTTCTAATACAGTTATGGCAAAATTTGAATTAAAGTTACCTAAAATGGGCGAGAGTGTCGCCGAAGCAACGATTACTAACTGGCTCAAAGAAGTGGGGGATACCATAGAAGCAGATGAAGCTGTTTTGGAAATCGCTACAGATAAGGTAGATTCTGAAGTGCCCAGTGAAGTTGATGGCGTTTTGGTTGAAAAACTCTATAATATAGATGATGTTGTTCAGGTGGGTCAAACCATTGCCATAATTGAGGTAGAAGGTACCGGTAGCCAAGCTACTGCTTCAGAACCAAAAGCAGAAGCACCTTCTCCTGAAGTTGTCGCAGCCGTTGAACAACCTGTCGCTGCATCACAAACTGCCTCGGCACCCGTTGAAAGTACCACAGAACGCTTTTACTCTCCATTGGTAAAAAGCATTGCATCCAAAGAAAATATTTCACAACAAGAACTTGATTCTATTTCCGGAACAGGAAAAGATGGTCGTGTTACCAAAAATGACATATTGGGCTACCTTGAAAACAGAGGGTCTCAACCTCAGCAGGCTGCCCGGACAGAAAAAAGCGCACCTTCAGCTGCTGCACCATCTCAGGCAACAAAAGCTGCGGTACCGGTAACCGTAAGTGGTGAAGATGAAATCATCGAAATGACCAGAATGGGTAAAATCATTGCCCACCATATGGTTGAAAGCACACAGACCTCTGCACACGTGCAATCTTTTATTGAGGTTGACGTGACCAATATATGGAAATGGAGAAATAAGGTAAAAGACGCTTTCGCGAAAAGAGAAGGAGAAAATCTCACCTTTACACCCATTTTTATGGAAGCTGTTGCCAAAGCGATTAAAGACTTCCCGATGATCAATATCTCGGTTGACGGCGATAAAATTATAAAACGAAAAAATATAAATCTGGGTATGGCAGCTGCCTTGGCTGACGGCAACCTGATTGTTCCGGTTATTAAAAATGCAGATCAGCTCAACCTGTTGGGGATGTCTAAAGCAGTTAATGATTTGGCAAACCGCGCACGTACAGGAAAACTAAGACCTGACGATACCCAAGGTGGCACCTATACTGTTACTAATGTTGGAACTTTCGGCAGCATTATGGGAACACCCATTATCAATCAGCCTCAGGTTGCAATACTTGCATTGGGAGCTATAAGAAAAGTGCCTGCTGTCATTGAAACTCCTGAAGGGGATTTTATAGGCATACGACACAAAATGTTCCTGTCACATTCTTATGATCACCGTGTGGTAAATGGAGCCTTGGGAGGACAATTTGTAAAAAGAGTAGCAGAATACCTGGAAGCTTTTGATGTAAACAGGGAAATCTAAATATGTAAATTATTTACAAAAGACTTTAATAAAATAATCCCGGGATGTTCACTTTCGGGATTTTTTCCTTTAAAAAGGTCTTCCTTTTTAAATTCTTTCACACCTGTAATTTTTTTAGCCTCAGAAGCAGTGATTTGTTTATATGCCATAGACCAGTCCTCAAATTCCCTTTGATTTGACTGACCTTCCATAAGGGTAACTATTTGTTGATGGCGTTTGTCTTTAAGAATTTTTTGATACAATGTCTCAACATTTGACTGAGGTCCTTCCAAAAACTGCACAAAAGTACCTTCAAAATAAAGAAGCATGCCAGATATATCGGCGCGGGAGTTGTTTGCCCTGCACGTAATTAACAGGTTGGTAATTTCCTCATCAGACAATATAAAAGATTGCCTGCTTACATATGCAAGATATTTCAGCAATTGGGTTAGGTTTTGATTCTAAAAATAAAAATAATTATTGGATATTTATAATTGAAGTATAAAATAGTGAAACTTGCTTAAAAGATATCTTTTCAAAATTTAGCCAAGGGCTTCTCGCTGAGAAGTAGTAAATTTGCTTTTTAAAAAATTCAATTCATGGAGTTAAAGCTCGATAAACCCATTTGTTTCTTTGATTTGGAAACAACCGGCACCAATATCGCATCAGATCGCATTGTAGAAATATCAATTTTAAAGGTTTTTCCAAACGGAAACAAACAAAGTCATACCTGGAAGGTCAATCCTGAAATGCCCATTCCACCGGTGGTATCTGCCATTCACGGTATCACTGATGAAATGGTAGCAAATGAACCCACCTTCAAAGAGCTTGCGCCAAAAGTCTATGCACTCATAAAAGATTCAGATCTGGGAGGTTTCAATTCAAATCGGTTTGATATTCCGTTACTTGCAGAGGAGCTGCTAAGAGCCGGTGTTGATTTTGAATTTAAAAATACCCTTTCCATAGATGTGCAAACCATTTTTCATAAAATGGAAAAACGCACCCTGGAAGCAGCATATAAATTCTATTGCGATAAAGACCTGACAGATGCACACAGCGCAGAAGCAGATACAAATGCCACTTATGAAGTGTTAAAAGCACAGTTGGCAAGATATGACGAACTTGAAAATGATATGAAATATCTGGCGCAATTCAGTTCGCACAAAAAGTTTGTTGATTTTGCCGGGTTTATTGGCTATAACAAACAAGGGGAAGAAGTGTTTGCCTTTGGAAAACACAAAGGAAGCAAAGTAGAAGATGTGCTGGAAAATGAACCCGGATATTTTGGATGGTTGCTCAATGCAGACTTTCCGCTTTATACAAAAAAAGTACTGACGGGTATAAAACTCAGGAAATTAAATAATAAATTAGATTAGGCTATAAAAATCATAGTTTTGATTATAATCTGTTACATATGAAATTAATCTGCATAGGGAGAAATTATACTGAGCATATAAAAGAGCTGGCAAATGAAAGGCCGGTAGATCCCGTAATTTTCATGAAGCCTGACACGGCAATTTTATTGAAAAAACAACCCTTTTTCATTCCTGATTTTTCAGATGATGTGCATCACGAAGTTGAAATTCTGGTTAAAATAAACAAGGTAGGAAAACATATTGAAGCCAAATTTGCCCATAAATATTATGACGAAATTGGTCTGGGAATTGACTTTACTGCCAGGGATCTGCAATCAAAACTAAAGCAAAAAGGCCTTCCGTGGGAAAAAGCCAAAGCTTTTGACGGTGCAGCAGTGGTGGGAAATTTCTTGCCTAAAGCAAATTTTGAGGATATTAACAATATAAATTTCCATCTTGAAAGTAATGGAAACATAGTGCAGAAAGGCAATACCTCACATATGTTATGGAAAATAGATGCGTTAATCGAATATATTTCGAAATATTTCACATTAAAGATTGGAGATATTATCTTTACAGGCACGCCTGCTGGTGTGGCTAAGGTGAACACCAATGATGAACTAAAGGGTTTTATTGAAGATAAACAACTATTTTCCATCAAAGTAAAATAATTAATATGAGTAAAACATATTCAACAGATAGCTTAAATGAAATTGCAGGTGGTGATGAAGAATTTATGGCAGTAATAGCCAAAACATTTCTGGAAGAAATTCCGCCCGATTTGAATGCGATGATGCAAGCCATTGAAAATAATAACCGTGCATTGGCATATCAGTTTGCTCATAAGATGAAACCAAACCTGGAGATGCTGGGGCTTAACCTTACGAAAGAAGTAACATCAATAGAATCGTGGTCTAATACTTCAAAAAATAAAGCTGCCATAGAATCACAGGCGCAAAAAATAAATACTACCCTTCAAAAAGTTTTTAAAGAGCTGAAAACAGATTTTAACCTGTAATGTTTGCTGAAATTATAACCATAGGTGATGAAATACTCATCGGTCAGATTGTTGATACTAACTCGGCTTATATTGCCTCAGAGCTCAGTAAAATAGGCATTCAGGTCGTTCAGATTACCTCAGTTCAGGACGAAAAAAACCATATCCTGGAAAGCTTTTCCAATGCAAAGAAACGTGCAGATATTGTTTTGATTACAGGAGGTTTGGGCCCCACAAAAGACGATATTACCAAAAAAACCTTCTGTGAGTTTTTTGAAGATACTTTGATTTTAAATCAGAACTCATTAGACCATATTCACGAACTTTTTGAAAAGCACTTGAATAAGATTCCCAATGAACTCAACAGACAACAGGCGCTGGTGCCCTCCCGAGCTATTGCTCTCCTCAACAAAAATGGGACCGCTCCGGGGATATGGATGGAAAAAGACAATACCGTCTTTGTGTCCATGCCGGGTGTTCCTTATGAGATGAAAGGCCTGATGCAAAATGAGGTCTTGCCAAGGCTTCAGAAAAGATTCCAACGTCCCGTTATTGTTCATAAAACCATACTGACGACTGGAATGGGTGAAAGTGCCATAGCAGAAATTATTGAGGACTGGGAAAATAACTTACCACATGAAATAAAATTAGCTTATTTGCCATCACTGGGCAGGGTGCGGCTGAGGTTGTCCACGAAAGGTACTAATGAAGCTGCTCTGCACGCAGCCATAGACAATCAGGTAAACTATTTGCATAAACTCATCGGTAATATTATGGTGGGTTTTGAGGATGAGACCTCTATTGAAGAAGTAGTTGCAAAACTATTGGTTAAAAATAGCAAAACACTTGCACTGGCAGAGAGTTGTACCGGTGGTCAAATGGCAAAAATGATCACTGCAATGGAAGGTGCATCAACATACTTTAAAGGGGGCTTTGTTACCTATGCCACTGAAACCAAAATAAAAATCCTGGGTGTTCCAAAAGAACTCATTGAAAAACATGGTGTTGTAAGTGCTGAAGTTGCAGAAGCGATGGCCCGGGGTGCAAAAAACAACTATGAATCAGATTATGCTCTTTCTACTACAGGAATTGCAGGCCCTGAAAAAGGAGATTCCGGTGATGAGGTAGGTACGGTTTTTATAGGTATAGCAACCCCTGATGGTGTTAAATCTGAGAAATTCAATTTTGGAAATCAACGCGGCAGGGTTATCAAAAGTGCATCAACCACAGCATTTGAACTCCTTAGAAAAGAAATTTTAAAAAACTAATATCTATTTGTTGTGCAGCAGATAAAAATGTATTAAATTTGCAGCCTGTTTTAAAATAACGAAATAAAGTTTATAGAAATGTCTAGAGTTTGTGAGCTAACAGGAAAAAGAGCAATGGTTGGAAACAACGTTTCTCATGCAATGAACAAGTCAAAACGCAAGTTTAACGTTAATTTGCTTAAGAAAAAGTTTTACATACCTGAAGAAGATAAATGGATAACACTGCGCATATCCACATCTGCTTTAAAAACAATTAATAAAAATGGTATCTCTGCTACAATCAAAAAAGCAAGGGAAAAAGGTTATTTAACTAAATAATCGACTAAAAATTTTTTACAGAAATGGCTAAGAAAAGCAAAGGAAATAGAATCCAGGTAATTTTAGAGTGCACTGAGCATAAAGAATCAGGTATGAACGGAACGTCTCGTTACATCACTACTAAAAACAAAAAGAACACTCCGGACAGATTGGAATTGAAAAAATTCAATCCTGTTCTGAAGAAAATGACCGTTCACAAAGAAATTAAATAAAACAGACGTTTTACATTTGTAAAACTGTCACATAAAATTCTAAAGTCATGGCAAAAAAATCAGTTGGTACCATACAAACCGGATCTAAGCGTTTAACAAAAGCGATCAAAATGGTGAAATCTCCCAAAACAGGAGCTTACACTTTTGTTGAAACCATCACAACCCCTGAACTCGTTAACGAGTGGATGAGCAAGCAAAAATAAACACATTATAAAATAAAGAAAAGCCGTCTGCCACTTGGTAAGACGGCTTTTCTTTTTGTGTATATTTGCAGTACACTACAACAAAAAAATCATGAGTTTTTTCAAAAAAATATTCTCTACAGAAAAAAAAGAAACCCTTGACAAGGGGCTTGAAAAATCTAAAACCAGTTTTCTGGGTAAACTGAGCAAAGCTGTTGCAGGAAAATCAAAAGTTGACGATGAAGTATTGGATAACCTTGAGGAAATTCTCGTCTCATCAGATGTGGGGGTAAACACTACCTTGAAAATTATCGATAGGATTGAAGCCCGTGTTGCTAAAGATAAATATCTGGGAACAGATGAACTCAACCTGATTTTAAGAGAAGAAATTGCAGGGTTACTTTCCGAAATTGAATCCGGTGATGCAACAGAATTCTCTGTACCTTCTGATAAAAAACCTTATGTAATTATGGTTGTGGGTGTTAATGGAGTGGGAAAAACCACAACAATAGGGAAACTGGCTTACCAATTCAAAAAAGCCGGAAAAAGTGTCGTGCTGGGTGCTGCAGATACCTTTAGAGCTGCCGCAATCGATCAACTCCAAATCTGGGCAGACCGTGCACAAGTACCAATTGTAAAACAAAGTATGGGCAGTGACCCAGCTTCTGTGGCATTTGATACACTGCAAAGCGCCGTTACCCAAAATGCAGATGTGGTTATTATCGATACTGCAGGAAGGCTTCACAATAAAGTCAACCTGATGAACGAACTCACCAAAGTAAAACGCGTGATGCAAAAGGTCGTGCTTGATGCCCCTCACGAAGTCCTTTTGGTTCTCGATGGTTCAACAGGTCAAAACGCTTTTGAACAGGCAAAACAATTCACCGCAGCTACAGAAGTCACCGCACTTGCCGTAACCAAACTTGACGGTACCGCAAAAGGAGGTGTCGTAATTGGAATCAGTGACCAGTTTCAGATACCCGTAAAATACATCGGAGTAGGAGAAGGTATGGAGCACCTTCAGGTATTTAATAAGTATGAGTTTGTGGATTCTTTCTTCACAAATTAAGTAAAGAAAGCCCCTGCTTGGTTTTTATCTCCTTTAAATTATCATCAATCTGTTTTGATTAACACGGTTGAATTCACAAAAGGTATAATTTAGTTGTACCTTTGCAGTCCTTTTTAAATTATTTTATGCGTACTAAAAGCTTAAAGAAAAATAAAATTAATGTAGTCACTCTGGGTTGTTCCAAAAATGTGTATGACTCTGAAGTGTTGATGGGTCAACTCAAGGCCAACAATAAAGAAGTGGTCCACGAGGAAGAAGGCAACATCGTTGTCATCAATACCTGTGGTTTTATCGCTAACGCGAAAGAAGAAAGCGTGAATACCATTCTGGAATATGTTCAGAAAAAAGAAGAGGGCCTTGTCGATAAAGTCTTTGTCACCGGATGCCTTTCAGAACGCTACAAACCCGATTTGCAAAAGGAAATACCATCTGTGGACCAGTATTTTGGCACTACTGAACTCCCCGGACTACTAAAAGCTTTAGGAGCCGATTATAAACACGAACTTATAGGCGAGCGTCTAACGACCACTCCAAAAAATTATGCTTATCTAAAAATAGCCGAAGGCTGTGACCGCCCGTGTTCCTTTTGTGCGATTCCTATTATGCGCGGCAAACACCGAAGCACCCCGATTGAAGATTTAGTAAAAGAAGCTGAAAATCTTGCGGCAAACGGGGTTAAAGAACTCATTCTTATTGCTCAGGATTTGACTTATTATGGTTTGGATCTTTATAAAAAAAGAAATCTGGCTGAGTTGCTGCAAAACTTAGTTAAAGTTGAAGGAATTGAATGGATTCGCCTGCACTATGCATTCCCCACCGGTTTCCCAATGGATGTTTTGGAGGTGATGCGCAACGAACCAAAGGTTTGTAACTATATCGACATTCCGCTGCAGCATATTTCAGATTCAATATTGAAATCCATGCGCCGTGGAACCACGCACGCAAAAACCACCAAATTATTACAAGATTTCCGGGCAGCCGTACCGGAAATGGCCATCAGGACCACTTTAATTGTTGGGTACCCGGGGGAAACCGAAGAAGATTTTCAAACCCTGAAAAAATGGGTGCAGGATATGCGCTTTGAGCGTTTGGGCTGTTTTACCTATTCACACGAGGAGAACACCCACGCTTACAATCTCGAAGACGATGTGCCGGAAGAAGTAAAGCAAGAGCGTGCCAATGAGATTATGGAAATCCAGTCTCAAATTTCCTGGGAACTCAATCAGGCAAAAATTGGTAATGAATTTAAAGTAGTTATCGACCGAAAAGAAGGAAATTACTTCGTGGGCCGCACCGAGTTTGACTCCCCTGATGTGGACAATGAGGTTCTCATTGATGCTTCTAAACACTACTTAAAAACCGGTGATTTCACCAAAGTTAAAATTACAGAAGCTGCCGATTTTGATTTATATGGAGAACCCATTTCAACAGGTCCCTGAGCGGAGCCGAAGAGTGACTTGTATGGGAGGAGCCTGTGTAAGAAGGTTTAGTAAGTAATATTTTTCCTGGCGGTTGTATTTATCATAACATTATCGATAATTCATTTCTACTTGTCTGATGAATACCTTCGCCTTGTACTATTGTTTCAAAAATTGAAATATATATTCTTCCGTTTTCTTTAAGTTGGTATATTGAGAACCTAACATTGTGATATTTAACATCTCCATCCTTATCCTCATTGTAATATGGCAAGGTAGGATCGGGGTGGTTTAATAAGCTCCATTCATAACCCTTATGATCTGTTTTTAAAGTGGTTTGTTTTTCTGGTATGAATTTCTCACTAGAGAATTTTAATTCTGAATCTGCGTAATAAATTTTTTTGTTATAAAAATCAATTACAATTTTTGTTAAGAGTTCTAATTTTTCATTTCCTTTAAATGTAATTAAACCCGTTGAATTAATATGAATTATATCTAATTTTTCTGACCCTGAAGATATTAGACGATATTGATCGTCTAGCTTCAAATATTCTTCAAACTCTTGTTTACTTAGACCAAATTTCGGGTCAAATCTAAAAGGACCGTAGTCATCAAGACTTTTAGAATACTCTTCGGCCCATTCTGGGTTGTTTATAAATGTACTATCAATAATACTCAATATTTCAAAAAGTCTAGGGTCATACGAATATGTGTCCATCATTTGAACCTCTTGACTTCCTTCGGGTAGCAATACAACTAAATCCTTGAATGTATCTCCTGTTATTTTTTCAAATTGTGTATAGATAAAATTTGAATAAAGCATTAATAAAAAAAAGAAAATTATTTTTCTATATCTCATTGTATTTGTTTGAATGCTCAATAACTTTTATTCAACTTGTCGTGTTGATTAAATATTTTTCTTGCTTTTTAAGTATCCCAGACAACCTTAATTTTCAAATATAACATTTTCCTAAATAGTATTATCCTAAAATAATCTAGCTCAAAACCAATTGTACCTCAACATTCATAATTTCAAAGAATCAAAAAAATTATCTTAATTTTATTCCCATGAAAAAATTTATTTCCATTATAGCCATTTTGCTATTTGTATTATTCCTTTCTTGCAAACAAGCCCCTGAAAAATCAATTGAAAAAGAAGCACCAATTTTTACAGAAATTCAACTTCCCGATATGGAAAATAGTTCGTTACCCTATCTGTTTTCAGACGGTAAAGATTTGTTGCTTTCTTTTGTTTCAGAAAAAGACAGCTTAGCAACGTTATATTATTCAAAATTGAGCGAAGATAGCTGGTCAACACCAGAAGCAATCACTTCAGGTTCAGACTGGTTTGTCAATTGGGCAGATTACCCACAGATTGCAAAAAATGGAAAAAACTATATCGCACACATCCTTAAAAAATCTGATTCTGCAACCTATGCTTATGATGTGATGGTCACACAAAAGCAGGAGGGAGGTGAGTGGTCTACGCCTTTTAAAATACATACTGATACTACAAAGACCGAACATGGTTTTGTTTCTTATACACCTTTCGGCGAAAGCCATTTCCTGGTGAGCTGGCTGGACGGTAGAAACACTTCAGGCGGGCATCACGATCATCACGGTGGGGAAATGACCCTGAGGGCTGCAATTGTGAATCCTGACGGTAGTTTGAAAAACGAATTTTTACTTGACGAAAGTGTGTGTGATTGCTGCCAGACTTCATCAGCGATGACAGCAAACGGACCTGTAGTGGTATACAGGGACCGCTCAGAAAAAGAAATAAGGGATATTTCAATCGTGCGATATGAAAATGAAAAATGGACTGCTCCCAAAACAATTCACAATGACAATTGGGAAATTGCAGGATGTCCTGTCAACGGACCTCGTGTAGACGCTTTGGGAAATACTGTGGCAGTGGCGTGGTTTACAGCAGCCGACGGTGAAAGTAAAGTAAATCTCGCGTTTTCCAATAACAATGGGAAGCAATTTGATAATCCTGTTCAGGTTGATTCTGGAAATCCGTTGGGACGTGTTGATGTCATTATGATTGATGAGAATAATGCGTTGGTAAGTTGGGTAGAAGATATTGATGAAGAAATTTTTATAAAATTCAGAAGAGTTTCGGGTGATGGCAGTATAGGAGAAGTGCTGACCCTCACCACGACTGATGCAGCCCGGGCTTCCGGATTTCCTCAAATAGCGATCCATAACGGAAATGTTTATTTTGCACGGACAGATTTGAATGAAAATGTAAGGCAGGTAAAAACTTCTTCTTTCTCGGTGGAGGATTTATAATTAATACTTTAATGAAAAAACTGCTGATCATTGGCTATGTTTGGCCGGAGCCCAAAACCACGGGAGCCGGTGTGCGAATGATGCAATTAATCCATTTTTTTATAAAGAATGATTTTCAAATAACATTCACTTCAACAGCTGAAAAAACGGAATACTCTGAAGATTTAAATGCATTGGGTGTTACAGAAAAGCGAATCAAACTCAATGATTCAAGTTTCGACATTTTTATAAAAGAAGAAAACCCCGATGCGGTTTTGTTTGATCGTTTTTATACTGAAGAGCAATTTGGTTGGCGCGTTGCTGAGATTTGCTCTGATGCTATGCGCATCCTCGATACAGAAGATTTACATTTCCTGAGGAAATCAAGAGAAGAAACTGTCAAGAATGTTAACGAATCTCCCTTGATGCTTTCAGATATTGCCAAGCGAGAATTGGCAAGTGTCTACCGCTGTGACCTTTCCTTAATTATTTCTGAAGCCGAAATAAAAATTTTGCGAGAACACTTCAAGATTGATGAATCGCTGTTATTCTATCTGCCTTTTCTTCCGGAAAGCACACCATTGGAAAAAGAAACCTTGCCGGGTTTTGAAGAAAGAAATCATTTTATTTTTATCGGGAATTACAAACATCAGCCCAATGTTAATACCGTTTTGGAATTAAAAAACAAGATATGGCCGTTGATGTCTGAACAACTGCCGGAAGCAGAATTACATATTTATGGGGCTTATGCTTCAGATCAAATCAAGCAACTTCACAAGCCTCGTGAACGATTTTTTATCAAAGGCTGGGTTGAAGATGCTGAACTTAAAATAAAAAATGCAAGGGTCATGCTTTCACCTTTGCGTTTTGGAGCAGGACTTAAAGGCAAGCTTATCCAGTCAATGCAATGCGGAACTCCAAGCGTAACAACTTCAATTGGTGCCGAAGGAATTAACAGCGATTTACCCTGGAACGGTTTTGTTGAAGACAATACAGAAATATTTGTTGAAAAAGCTATAGCATTGTATTTAAACAAAGAACTTTGGAAAGAATCACAACATAAAGGTTTTCAAATACTTTACCGGCGGTTTAATTCTCAGAAATTTTCTTCAAGCTTTTTTGAAAAACTACAAGCAACTTTCAGTCAGCTTAAAATGCACAGGCAATTTAATTTTATTGGTTCATTGCTGATGCATCACACATTGCAAAGTTCTAAGTATTTGAGTAAGTGGATTGAGGAAAAAAATAAATAATCAAAACAGAACCCGAAAAATTATATTGGGTGTAAGCCCAAGGCCTGTTTGGTTTACATGTTCCAGATTTGACTCTCTGTTAATTCTGAAAAAAGAATTATATGTATTTTCTGTATTTAGTAAATTCCAAAGGGAAATACCTGCAAAGGCCTTAAAACTTTTGCTTAGTTTAAAATTATAAGTTCCGGATATATCTACTCTGAAATAATCAGGCAGCGAATTGTTGTTTGGGAAATTATAATTTATTTCAGAATCTACAATTTCTTCGCCTTCAACCGGAGTAGTATAGGGCTTTCCTGTATGCCAGTTTAACCCTGAGGATATTTTAAAATCACGAATTGCATAGGAGACTCCAAGGGAAATAACATGATTGATGTCAATATTGTTTCTGAAGGAACTTGGGGATAGTTCTTTAAAAGTATAGTCGTTATCTGCGTAGGAATAGCTGAGCCAACCTGAAATGTCATTAAATTCTTTATGGACAAGTAAATCCATACCTTTAACCAGATAACTTCCCGAGGTTCTTGTAAATTGAAATTGATTTTGAAAACCCTGGCTTTGGGAGGTAATACCATCAACTTTCTTCAGGTACCCTTCTGCATTTAGTAACCAGCCTCTTCGGTTGTAGTTAAGCCCCAGGGATATCTGTTTGCTTTTTACAAGGGGTATTTCATTGGGGTTTGACAAAACCCATCTTCGGTTTTCTATTCCCAGAAAATCTGTTTGCAAATCGATTACCTGAGATGTAGTCTGGCTTTTAAATTCCCCAAGCAAATCAATGGAAAAGTAAGGAAGCACTTTTTGATTTATACTTATCCTGGGCTCAAAGAGAATTACATTAAATTCACTAATGTGATTTACCCTGCCGCCGGCCGTCAAATTGGTTTTGTTAGAATTGGATTTAAATTGTATTTCAGAAAAAACACTATTGGTTATAAGAGCTTCTTTTATAGATCGCCTAAAAAATGGATTGTTTATTTCTTCAAAATTAGTGGTTCCGGTTTCATTAAGTTGGTAACCGCTTTGCAAAGTGAAATTTGGGTTTATGGAAAGATCTGAAATTAACTTGATACCATATTCCTTCACTTCGTTTTCCTGAATGAGCTCTTGTTGGTTGAGAGCATTAATGTTTGTTGCTTCAATGGTGTAATTAGATGCATACACCTGCACCGTGGTGGATAAATTTTTATTCCAGTCTCTTTCATAAAAAATTCCCCCACCCAGATTGGTTTGTTTTAAGGTGCTTATTCTGGATTCTGTATGGTTTGTCCTGAATTCATTTTGTTGAAAAAAGAGGTCATTGTTTGTCAATAGAAAATTTACCCTGATAAAGTCTTTTGGTGAGATTCTATTGAGCCATCGCATCGAGGTGTCATAAAATAAAAAGTCTTCGGTATTATTGGTTTCATGTGCTATGCCATTAGTGAGCACAGTATTTTGAAAAACCTTTTTAAAATATTCTTTATAAGTGGGAGTTTCAATAAAATCATTTATAGACCTTCTTGCACCTATTTGCAAGGACGAATTTTTAGATGTGGGGATATCTAAATAAGTATCAGCATTAATCATATTTATGCCGGCACTTGCAGTAAACTTTTTGTTGATATTGTCACTTGTGTTCATTGCGATGACACTGGAAACACCATCGCCATATACAGCACTTGTTCCGTTTTTTATCAAAGAAACATCTTCAGTTAAATAAGGATTAAAAGCAGAAATCATCCCAAAAAAATGTGCAGATTGATACATTTTTATACCATCCCAAAGAATCAGGTTTTGATCGTGTGTGCCTCCCCTCACGTTAAGATAAGATACTGTTTCATTTGCTGAGATTGTTCCCGGCAACGCCAGTATGGTTTGCAATACATCCGGCTCAACCAGACCGGGAAGAATTCCAAAATCTTCATAACTTATTTCTAAGGAACCAGTAGCATTTTTAGAAATTCCTTTGGCAATAAAATTATTGAATACTACCTCTGTTAATGGCTCTACTTTAGGGGTCAAGTATATCTTAAAACAGCTGTTTTCAGTAAAGTCTGCAGTAGAAATGTTTAATGAACGATATCCTAAATAGCGAATGGTAATTATTTCGTTTTTACCTGAAACCTTTAAAGAAAATTTACCTTCTTTATTGGAAATTACACTATGAGAACCGGTTTCTATAGAAGCAAAAGAAATGGGTTGTTCTGTGTCTAAGTCTAACAATTCTCCACATATAGAAATTTGATTTTGTTTGGGGGTTATGGTAACTGTATTCCCTGAAAGTATAGTATAAATAAAAGGGGTGTTTTTTTCTAAATAAGAGACGGCTTCCCGTAGTGAGTTTATATTTTCAGGAGGTGAAATATAGGTGTCTTCAACATCTTGATCAACAAAGGAAAACGTGCAATCAAATTTTTGTTCATATTCCTTTAAGACTTTAAGAAGTTTTAAACCCTCACTACCTTTTTGGCTCATTACCACTGTGGAAGAAAAGACTAGAAAAAAGAAAAAGAAAAATTGAAATTTGGTTTTAATCACTTTTTAAATAAAATTACTTTATTATCTTCCTTTGTATATCCTAATTGCAAAGGTAAAGTAATTGATTGTAAAGCAGTATCCAAATCATTCAAAGCAAAACTGCCCGTAAAAATTATGTTGGTATTTATCTTTTCAGAAATGACTTTAATATCATAATGCCTTTCCAACTCATTCAAAACGTGAGCAAATTTTACACTTTTAAAGGTTGCTTTCTTATTGAGCCAGGAAGGGTTTGTAAATGTCATTTCCTCAAAGCTAATTGCACCGTTATAAATTCTATAGGTATTTGAAGCAGGTAAGTTTATGGATGTAGCATTGTGCGAAACATTTACTAAACCTTCATAACAGCTTATTTCAAATATATCTTCCCTGCTTTTTACATTAAATGCGGTTCCTAATACGGTTACCTTGCCTTTTGTTGTTTCAACTTCAAACGTTTTTCCATTAGCTACTTTAAAATATGCCTCTCCTTCTAAAGTAACTTTCCGGGTAGCATCCCACTTTTTGTTATTGTAACTCAAAATTGATTTTGCATTTAAAACAACAGTGGAGTTGTCAGGAAGGGTGATGGTTTGATTCTGGGCAATTCCTGTTTCTATGGTAGTAACAGAGGAATTGAAAAAAGTAAAATAAAGGCCTATTCCTAAAATAAATATGGCAGCGATGCTAATTGCATATTTTACTGCAGGACGTAATCCTGATCTGTTTCTTTTAAAGGGGAATTTACTTTTTAAATCTTTATAAGAAGCTTCAGAATCAAAATCAGGTGCTTTAAAATGCTTTGCATTTTCTGATAGCTTCATAAAAGAACTGTAGGCGTCTAATTTCTTAAACGCCTCAAGTTCCTCGCGGTTAAGCTCATTGTTTAACCACTTATTAACTAAAACTTCCTTTTCCATAGCAATCTTTTCATGTATTAGACAACTTAAGATTAAAAATTCCTACCAAAAAAATCATTTAAGTTCTTCAATATCCATTCTTAATTGTTCCAGGGCACTGTAAATTCTTTTTTCCACAGCTTTTCTGGAGATGTTTAAAATTTCTGCAATTTCCTGATGTTTTTTTCCTTCTACACGATTTAAAAGAAATGCAACTCTTTTTTCTTCAGATAATTTTGATAGTGCCCGTTGGTATTTTTCAAGATATTCTGCTTCTTCTAAAATAAACTCTGGATTTTCATTGGTTTGCCGGGGTTGTGAAACTTTTGCATATTTAAGTTTCACTTTTTCGTGTTTGATGACATTCAGCGTTAAGTTATTAGCTACCGAAAAAAGGAAACTCTTCGCTTTGTCAGGAGCTATCTTGTCACAATTTTCCCAAAGTTTAATAAATGCTTCCTGCACTTTATCCTTCGGATTAAGATGTTCACCATATTTATAATAAATAAAGTTATGCAGATCTTTTGAAAATTTTTCATAAAGCCGCGAAAAAAGAGCCTCCTCACATATATTTTCATAAAGCTTTTTTTTCATAAAGGGATATTTGTAATTTTATATTTATATAACAACTAAAGGTAGGAAATTACCCTTTTAGATTGTTATATGTATACATCAAAAAAGTAAAAGTTGAAAACAGTTAAAAAAATAATTTTGGTTTTTCTTTTCGTTTCCTTTACTTCATGCTTTGAAAAAGAAGTCGAGATTATTGAAACTGAGGAAGAAAACATCCTTCATAAAAATTCACCTCTTTCTGCTTTAATGAGTGGCGTTACTTCTCATAATGCCTCTTTTGACGATCGCATTGACGACTCAGATTGCTTTAGCTTAATTTTTCCCTATGATATCTTGATTAACGAACAAATTACGACGATATTAAATATCGATGATATAAATCTTATTGACGATACTGATGAGGTTGAATTACTATTTCCAGTAAGCATTGCTTTTGGAGATTATGAAACCAGAGTGTTGGAGAATGAAGTTGAGTTCAATACTGTATCTGCTTTATGTCAAAATGGGGAATTATATAATTTTAATATTGAATGTGCTGAATTTGTTTATCCATTTTCCTATGCTATATATAATACCGTGAGCAGGAATTTTGATACTTCAATTATATACTCCAAGAAAGAGGCATTTCAATTTTTAGCGGGTCTTAAAGAGGACGATATTTATAAGATAAATTATCCTTTAGATATTATTTTATATGATACCGATCATTATATAGTTAATACCAATCAATTTCTTCATAATCACTTTGTTAATGCCTCACAAGTTTGTGATTAATAAAATTTCATTTTCATTTATATAAAAATCTTTAAACTTGTTTAAAGATTTTTTCTTTTTGTTAAACTTATACTAAAGTCTTTCTTTCCGGTAGTAATTTTTTGTGTGTAGTTGTCTTAATTATGATTACTAACTAAAAAAATTAAATATGAAAAATCTCGTAAAATTTACATTAATTACTTTATTAATGGTGGTATTTGCATCTTGTTCAAACGATGATGATGCCGGAACACCTTTGCCAAATGACGGCACAACAATAGCAGATTTTGTAGCATCAAATGAAGACTATTCTTCCTTAGCCGCTGCGCTTGATGCCGCAGGATTAACGGCCACCTTGGATGGTGAGACAGAATACACCGTTTTTGCCCCCAACAATGCAGCTTTTAGCGCTTTCTTGAGCGATAACGGTTTTGCAAATTTGAGTGATGTGCCTGTTGATGTACTCAATAAACTTTTGCTTAATCACGTGGTAGCAGGTGTTAACACATCCAGCAATCTAAGCACAGGATATATCACCTCACTGTCTGTGGGTGACAGTTCTCCTGAAAATTTAAGCTTATTTGTAAACACCTCTTCAGGAGTTGTGGTTAATGGAACTTCAACAGTTACACAGGCAGATATTTTAACAGATAATGGTGTGATACATGCGGTTAATTCTGTTATAGGAATTCCTGATGTTACCACACAGGCACTGGCGAATCCGGAGTTTTCAATTCTCGTTGATGCTTTGATTGCGGCAAGTGATTCCAACATAAATTATGTTGAGTTACTTTCAGGTTCCGCTAATGCGCCTTTTACCGTTTTTGCACCAACTAATAGTGCTTTTTCAGGTTTACTTGCAACACTTGGTTTATCATCTTTGGATGATATTCCGCAGGATTTACTGCAATTAGTATTGAATTACCATGTCATTGCAGGGGCAAATGTAAGAGCAGAAGACCTTGTTGATGGTTTAACAGCTACTACCTTTCAGGGAGAAGATCTAACGATAGACCTTACAAGTGGAGCTCAGATAATTGATGCAACCGGTGCTCCTTCAAATATTATTGTAACAAACGTTCAGACAAATAATGGAGTAGTGCATGCGATTGATAAAGTTTTATTACCACAAGAAGCTATTGACATTGTTGATCCAACAATTGCCGGTCTTGCGATGATGACACCCGATTTGTCAACCTTGGCCGAGGCTTTGCAAATCACAGGACTGGATTCAGTACTGAACGATCGGGATGAAGAATTTACAGTCTTTGCACCAACCAATGCTGCTTTCAGTACATTTCTGGGAGGCGCTTCAATTAATGATGTTCCGGTTGATCTCTTGACCCAGGTGATTTTAAACCATGCACTTACAGGAACGGTGCTTTCTACAGACTTAACCACAAGCTATACTACAACACTGGCTACCTTCGGAAACACTGATGATAATCTTAGTTTATATGTGAATGTCGATAGCGGTGTTACTTTAAACGGGATTTCTGATGTAACAGCTCCCGATATTCCTGCCGCCAATGGGGTAGTACATGTGGTTGATGCAGTTATTGACCTGCCCACAGTAGTGACTTTCGCTACAGCAGATCCTACTTTCAGTAATCTGGTTGCAGCCCTTACACGTCCTGATCAACCTGATTTTGTAGGCATACTTTCAACTCCTAATGGAAGCAGTCCCGCACCATTCACAGTTTTTGCCCCCACAAATGATGCTTTTGCAGATTTACTGGTTGAATTAGGCGCTGCAAGTCTTGATGATATAGACACAGCGACATTGACGGCAACACTCAATTTACACGTTATAGCCGAAGCAAATGTAAGGGCAGAAGACCTGGTTACCGGGCCAGTTACAACCCTTGGCGGAGACATAACGATTGATGCCGGTGCCGCAACAATTACAGATGATAACGGAAGGGTGAGCAATATAATTGTGGTAAATGTACAGGCTGCAAACGGAGTTGTTCACGCAATCGACAAAGTGATATTGCCGGAGCTTTAAAATCTTTATTCTCCCCATTTCTTTATTAAGCCACCCGAAAGGGTGGTTTTTTTATGCTAAAAATTATTCCACTTTTCTCACTTTGTAACTCACTAACATATGCTTATCTTTGCAACTCTTTAAAAAGAAGTTGAAAATATGTTTGATAGTTTAAGCGAAAAATTAGATAAGGCCTTACACGTTCTTAAAGGGCACGGAAGTATTACAGAAGTAAATGTAGCTGAAACCCTAAAAGAGGTACGTCGCGCATTGCTTGATGCCGATGTTAATTTTAAAATAGCCAAAGAATTTACAAATACTGTAAAAGAAAAGGCATTGGGGCAAGACGTGTTGACAACCTTACAGCCCAGCCAGTTAATGGTAAAGATTGTCAAGGATGAATTAACACAATTGATGGGTGGTGATGCCGCAGGTATAAACCTGAGCGGAAACCCCAGTATAATCTTAATGTCAGGTTTGCAGGGTAGTGGTAAAACCACATTTTCCGGCAAGTTGGCAAACTACCTGAAGACTAAAAAAACAAAAAAACCTTTGCTTGTTGCCTGTGATGTTTATCGTCCTGCGGCAATCAATCAGTTGCACGTTGTTGGTGACCAGATAGGTGTAGAGGTCTTTAGTGATGAAGGAAATAAAAACCCGGTTCAGATTGCTCAAAATGCAATCGCACATGCAAAACAAAACGGCCACAATGTCGTGATTATAGATACAGCCGGTCGATTGGCTGTTGACGAAGCCATGATGACCGAAATTGCAGAGATTCACAAGGCAATTCAACCCCATGAAACACTTTTTGTGGTAGACGCCATGACGGGTCAGGATGCTGTTAATACTGCAAAAGCGTTTAATGACAGATTGAATTTTGATGGAGTTATTTTAACCAAACTCGACGGTGATACACGTGGGGGTGCAGCTATTTCAATCAAAAGTGTTGTTGATAAGCCCATTAAATTCATTGGTACAGGCGAGAAAATGGACGCCATAGACGTATTCTACCCTAACCGTATGGCAGATAGAATACTCGGGATGGGAGATGTTGTTTCACTTGTAGAAAGAGCGCAGGAACAATATGATGAAGAGGAAGCAAGAAAACTTCAGAAGAAAATTGCTAAAAACCAATTTGGGTTTGATGATTTCTTAAACCAGATTCAGCAAATCAAAAAAATGGGAAGCATGAAAGATTTAATCGGTATGATTCCCGGTGCCGGAAAAGCATTAAAGGGTGTTGATGTTGATGATGATTCCTTCAAACATATTGAGGCTATAATCCACTCAATGACCCTGGAAGAACGTACAAATCCTTCAGTCATTAATGCCAGCAGGAAAAAGAGAATAGGAAAAGGTAGCGGTACATCTGTACAGGAAGTAAATCAACTCCTGAAGCAATTTAACCAGATGAGCAAGATGATGAAAATGATGCAAGGCGGTGGCGGCAAGAAAATGATGCAGATGATGGGCAATATGAAGTAAAACGATTTTTATTTTAACATAGAACACTAACTCCAACTAAATAGTCATGACAATTCTCGACGGTAAAAAAGTTTCAAATGATATCAAAAACGAAATCAAAGCTGAAGTGGATGAAATGCGCAGTCGAGGAGAAAAAGTGCCTCATTTGGCTGCTGTCATTGTAGGTAATGACGGTGCAAGCCTTACCTATGTTGCCAGCAAAGTAAAATCTTGTGAACGGGTGGGTTTTGAATCTACCATGGTGCGTTTACCACATACAACAAGTGAACACGAACTCCTTCAGAAAATAAAGGAACTGAATACAAATGATGATATTGACGGTTTTATTATTCAATTGCCCCTTCCGCCGCAGATCAATACCCAAAAAGTTTTAATGGCTGTTGACCCAAGCAAAGATGTGGACGGTTTTCATCCGGAAAACTTTGGAAAAATGGCACTCGATATGAGCACTTTTATTCCGGCGACACCTTTTGGTATATTGGAACTTCTGGAGCGATATGGTGTGGAAACAAAAGGAAAGCACACAGTTGTGATTGGCCGAAGTCATATTGTGGGCAGACCCATGAGTATTTTAATGGGAAGAAAAGGGTGGCCCGGAAATTCAACAGTAACGCTCACACACAGCCATACCAAGAATATTACTCAAATAACATCACAGGCAGATATCATTATTACAGCTTTGGGAGTACCAAATTTTTTAAAAGCCGAAATGGTAAAAGAAGATGCAGTTGTCATCGATGTAGGAATTACGAGAGTTGCAGATGATTCACATCCCAAAGGATATATTATTACCGGTGATGTTGATTTTGAAAACGTAAGTAAGAAAGCATCCTTTATAACTCCTGTTCCCGGTGGTGTTGGGCCTATGACTATTGCCATGCTCTTAAAAAATACGTTACTTGCCCGCGAGATGAAAAGACAGGCTTAACTATGTTTTTTCCTCTTTTTGTTTGCCATAGTCCTTTTTATAAATTTTCAAAATAAGTAAAAACAAACTAAGCAGAAGTGGCCCGAAAATCAGTCCCAAAAAACCAAATAGGGGGATTCCTATAATAACACCAATAAGGGTTATTAATGGATGAATATCTGCCAGTCTCTTTTGAACAACAACCCTGAAAACATTATCTGTTGACCCCACAATTAACAGGCCATACAAAAGCATTGCTGTTCCTTCCCAATTTTGACCTGTAGAATATAAGAGTATAACAACAGGAACAATTCCCAAGGCTGTTCCAATAAAGGGAATCATAGATCCAATAGTAGTTACAACAAACCAGAACCACGGGTTGGGAACCCCAAACATATAAAACCCAAGCACGGCAACCAACCCCTGTAGGATTGCTACCATGGGAATTCCTATAGCATTTGACTTTACAATACTTTCGATGTCTTTGCCAATGATACTAATATTTTCCGGGTGCATAGGCATATATGTGTACAGAGACTCAATAAACTTTTTACGGTCTACCAACATAAAATAGAGTAAAAAATACATTATACTTAATGCGATAATAATATTGAATGTGTCTCCTAAAAGACTTTGAAAGCTTTCAGACATCCATTCTGAGGTTTGTTCTGAATCAATAGATGAAGTCAGTTCTATTCCAATTCTATTTTCAATTAACACTACCTGTTCCTTCACTACCTGAATGGCAGAATTGGCACGTGCAAGTCCGGTTTTTACTTTAGATAAAAGCATCATGGAGACCAAACCAATAGGCACCAAGATTCCAACAAAAGAAAGAAGCATTAATAGGACTGCTGCAAAAGGGGCATTCCAGCCCTTGTGTACCATCTTACGCATTAAATTTCTAAATAAAATATAAAAAGTCACTGCTCCCAGTAGTCCGGTTAAATATGGAACTAACTCTATAAATATCAATAAACCCAAAGCAATTATAAGCAATAGGGTAAATATCTGACGGATTATCTGTTGATTAATTTTCTGCATTATTATTTACCTTTTATGTAATGTATGCTTACGGTAGCCAGATTTGATTCAGGATATTTGGAAAAATTCTTTTGAACACTCTTCAAGCCAATTTTTTGAAGCATTTCAAGGAAAACGTCAAGTTCTACGATATATTGGTCTGAAAAACCATGTGTCGCATCATATGCGGTAACAGCTGTTTTTCCCAAATGCTTCGCTGCTCTATCAGGTGGAAGAGTATGTAATTCAACCACCAGCAATCCGAAGTTTTGGATATAAGGTTTCCACTTTTGAAAGTGTTCTTTCAAATTTGCTTCAACATCATTATTTGAAAGCCTTTTACCATTATGGCTAAATGCACCAGTAGATGTACTCACTATATTTTTTTCAACTTTCTTTGGTTCTGACCACATCCTGTTATGATCAAGGAATGTCCTCACATTAAGCAGCTCTTTTAAGTGAATGGCATAATCATCATAAATATCTTTTTCCAATTGCTGAGGTTCTCCAATATCACCCCATATAACTTTTGCCCAGATATCTGCATTCACAAGATTTGACCTTGTGACTTTAAGGGCCTCTTTGTTATAATCAACACCTACTAAAAAAAGCGGATGGCTTTCTAACATTTTACCCCGCAGTGTGCGCTGCTCAATAACATCAAACAGGTGAATTAAAAATGCACCGTTACCGCAACCCATGTCCAGAATACCTTTGGGTTGCTCTTCAATGGGTTTGTTAAATATATCGATAACGATATCATCTATTTGTCTGAAATATGCGGTGTGGGCTCCACCACTTCCCCACACATTCATAACACGGTTTACGTGACTTTCTGTGTTGTTTTTTGAAGTATTACGTAAGGAAGAGAAATCTCCAAACAATAAACTTTCAATTTTATTAAATGTCGGGATGTAAGAAACGGTTACACCATAAGCACTGGCCCTTTTTGCAAAAAACAACCCTTTATCTGTAAAAGTATAGGTTTTCTCTTTTTTATGAAACCACCCCAGATGGGTGTAAAAATCCAGTATCTCACTAAAGTTCTCAGGATCTTCGTGATATTCATCAGCCCTGAATGAGGCTTCCATAAAGTATTTATGAAAAAAACCATTCATGGCTAATGCAACAGTAATGGGACCTGTCAAGACACCCTCAATATGTTTCTTTATTTGATATTCTATACTGTGATGGTGATGGGTCTTTGAATTATAGAAGTCTTGATCTTTAAATTTTTTCAGCAAGCTTTCTGTTTTTTTAAAATAAGCCGGATTGGATTTTTTAGGGTGGAAAGAGGGTGATATTTCTAAAAATTTAACAGCGGTTTGATACTTTTCAAATAATGAAAATGCAGTTTCACTAGTATCATTCAGACATATCGTAATATTTTCGGTTGTGTTGTTTACTTCATAATCAAGCCAGCCTTGGGAGGCCAGTAGACGTAAAGCTACATTTAAATAACCTTCATTGGCATCGTTTGTTTCAGTAAGCTCTGTGAGGGTATGTTTTTTTTTAGATAAAAGTTGTTGGGTGACCCCTCTTTCATGCAAACAAAAGGCTACAGGTGCTATGGCGATACCATCCAAATGCCTGAAAAGCTCACTTCTATATTGTATTTTATCTTCTTTTGAAATCATTTTAATAGTAATCAGTCTTGTAAAGATAGCATTAATACTAAATGAAATAAAAGTTTTGTTTCAGGAAAAAAAAATCCATTTGGAACTCAAATGGATTTCATAGTTTATTTCAGTAAACCAGTTTAGTTATTTTCATTTTCCCACCCCACCATCAGGAATTTAAAAGTGGCATTATCAGGTATATCTTTTGCTTCTACTTTAGCTCCAAACTGGTTTCTAATTTCCTCAGGTAATTTTTCTTTGTCAATGGTTATGTAAAGGTCAGTTTCAGCAAGTGAAATGACAACAGAATTCATAGTGTTTAAAATAGACGTAATGGTATAATTGTCTTTCAGGTCTTTAAATGTACTGTTTAAGTGAAGTCCCTTGTCAGTTTTATAGCGCTCATCAAATATTTGAACGTTTGAAATTGTTGCTTCAGGATTGTTGTTGCTCTTGGGAGAAAGCAATAAGAGTTTTGCTCCTCCTTTTTCATAAATTTCTATTTGATCGTCACCTGAGAGAAAGTTAGAATCAGCACCGGTTTTGACTATGGAATCTTGCTCAAAAATGGAATCCAGTTGCTTTATTCTGGTCTCTTTGGTCAAATGACCCACGTGGGTTGAAGTTATAAGAAATGGGTCTTTTTCTTCTGAGCAAGATGTAAATATAAAACTCGCGACTCCTAAAATTAAAATGAATTTTTTCATAAAATGGTTTGAATTATTATAGTGTTTAATGATTTTATTTTAGCATTCTACCTAAGATACCCAGCACACTTCTTATCACTGTTGGGCTGGTCAACACCTTTGTTATGGGGTTTTGTCTGGTTCTTCTCCGGGCAGTGGTTCGTGACGGCCGACCCCGGGTTGATCTTGTAATTTCTTCCCGTTCTTTTTTTGCTTTTTCAATGGCTTCTTGTTGTTCGGCCCTTTCAATTTTTTTGTTTAACAGTTCGTAAGCACTTTCACGGTCAATGGTTTCGTTATACTTTTTTACAAGTTTTGAATTAGATACCACTTCGTTGATTTCGTGAGGCTCAAGAATATCCATACGCCCCATAGGTGCCCTCAACATTGTTGCAGCGAGAGGAGTGGGGATTCCTTTTTCGTTTAACGCAGATATAAAAGCCTCGCCAATTCCAAGAGAGGTTAAAACCTCGTCTGTCTTATAATAATCTGAAATCGGATAGTTTTCAGCAGAGAGTTTGATGGCTTTTCTGTCTTTGGCAGTAAAGGCCCTGAGGGCATGCTGTACTTTTAGTCCAAGCTGGCTTAAAACTGCATCGGGCACATCTGTTGGGTTTTGAGTGACAAAGAAAATACCGACACCTTTTGAACGGATGAGTTTTATGATGCTTTCAATTTGATTTAAAAGAGCTTTGGTCGCTTGGTTGAAAATGAGGTGGGCTTCTTCTATAAAGATGACAAGTTTAGGCCTGTCACTGTCGCCTTCTTCCGGAAATGTTGTATAAATTTCAGCGAGTAAGCACAACATGAATGTTGAGAACAACTTGGGCCTGTCCTGTATATCAGTCAACCTTAAAATATTGATGTATCCCATGCCACGCTCATCAATTCGAAGCAAATCTTCGGGTTCAAAAGAGCGTTCCCCAAAGAAAAGGTCGCCGCCCTGATGTTCAATTTCCACAATTTTTCTGAGTATGGCCCCGGTTGAAGCTGTGGAGATACGACCATATTCTTTCTCAAGTTGGTCTTTTCCTTCATCAGTGCTGTACTGCAATATTTTCTTTAAATCTTTTAAATCCAAGAGTGGCAAGTGATTGTCATCACAGTATTTGAAAAGTATCGAAAGAATGCCCGATTGCACCTCAGACAAATCTAAAATGCGCGAAAGCAGAACCGGCCCAAACTCTGAAACGGTGGCTCTCATTCGCACTCCTTTTTCTTCTGAAAGAGTTAGTAATTCAACCGGGAATTTTTTAGTTTCATAAGGCAGGCCAATTTTCTGATGCCTGTCTGTGATAAAAGGCTTTTCTTCACCCGGTTGAGCAATACCGCTTAAATCGCCTTTGATGTCCATTAACAAAACGGGAACACCTTTTTCTGATAGATTTTCAGAAATCACCTGAAGTGTTTTTGTTTTTCCGGTTCCGGTGGCACCGGCAATCAAACCATGCCTGTTCATGGTCTTTAAAGGAATTTTTACAAAAGCATTGGTAAGCGTTTCACCTTCCAGCATAGCAGAGCCCATTGTGATAAAATCCCCTTTAGTAGTGTAGCCATCGGTAATGTGCTTAAAGAATTCATCTTTCTTTGACATGGTTTCAAATTTTGTATAAAAATAGGAATAGTATTCTTTGTTTTGAAAACTTTAGGGCATATAATTTTATTATTAAAACTGCTTGTAAATAAAATCGCCAAGTTTAACTTGGCGATTTTATGGTTTAAAAATTTTTCTTAAATTATTTGATGACCAGCTTTTTTACTTGGGTGACATCATTATGTTTTACTGAAACAAAATAAAGTCCACTGGAATATGCAGATATGTCAAAGGATGTAGTGTTATTTCTACCCAATGATATTGATTTTGAATGAGATACCTTTTGCCCTAAAGTGTTAGTAATGATTACTTCCAAATCACCTTCAGGAATGTTTTTAAAACTTAAAAACACATAATCTCCGGCAGGATTTGGATAGAGTGCAAAAGAATTTTGATTGAGATCCCTCACATCCAGTACACCTTCCATATTGATATTATCAACATAAGTACTGTTTCCATAACCGTTTATATTTACAAACTTCACGAGTACATTCTCACCTAAATAAGCAGCTAGATCCACCTCTTCTGTACGCCAGTTTGAGGCGGCGGTGGGAGTCCAGTTTGATGTGATGTATGAAGGCATGGTTGATAAATCCAATCCTGATTTTTCATAGATGGTTGTGAAGGTTTCTCCACAGTCAGTTGAAAGTTCCACACGCATTGCATCAGAAAATGTGGCAGAGTATTGTGCTTTTGCCAAATCAAATGACAACACAGCAGATGTGGCATTGGTCAGGTCAAAAATTTCAGTAAGAAAGGCATCTTCCTCTCCCTGAGCATTATAGCTAAAGTTGTTTAAAAAACCGGCTGTTGTTGAATTGCCATCACTACCAGTAATACCAGAACGTTCTTCCCAGGTGTCATCATTATCAGGATTTAATATAATCCAGCCGGGGGGAGGGAATCCGTTTGTTTCAAAGTCTTCCATGAAATCCAGTGAAATTGCCTCGGTGGCTGAATAAAAGTTTAAAACCTCCTCATCATTACTGGCATTCTGATCACCGGCTAGATCTACAGATGCAGTCAGGGTATACTCACCTGAAGTTGTTAAAACCAAGGGGACTGCAAATTCAAATTCAGTTTGCTGTCCGGAGTTTAGTGTTCCGGCATATACTTCTTCAACAGGGGGCTCGCCATCAACCTGATAGCGCATTGTAAAGCCGTTTTGAGGTTCAATCCCGCTATTTAAAATAGTGACATTGATAATTTTGGGATCTTCATCACATACAAAGTTGAAATCGATGGGCTCGTTGTTTATGGAAACCAAAGCAATATCATTTGCAAGTGAGCAATTGAGCAAGCCACCACTATAAAAAAGTGCGTTAGTCCTTCTGCCTTCCCAGCCCAAAGTGGTGTTTTTAGCTGAAACAGCATAATAAATTGGTGCTGAAGGATCTGTAATGGGAACGGTAACGGATGTAGTGTTGGATGTTCCTGCAACTTCCATATATGTTTCACCCAGCATATAAAGATCATATTCATTTGCATCTGCCATGGCGTTCCAAGTGAAAGTTGCTTCATCAGGGCATACTTGTGTTATTTGTAATCCGGAAACGAGGTTTGCAATCGAAAAATAATCATCGCTACTGTCTTGAAATGAACCACTGGTTACCCGTATCCTTGCCTCACCGGTGATCGTTGAAGGAACTGCCCAACTGTAAATTCTTAAATTACTGTTTACAGTGGCAATATTGTTCCAGGAGGTTCCTCCATTTGTTGAGTACTCCAAGATAAAGTTATCTGTTGTGTTTGTGGCATCCCAGTGAATGGCTTCAACCTCTGAGGGTACAAAATGCTCATCACCATTTGGATACGTCACCGTTAAATTATCTGTGATGATTTCATATACTACAAAATATTCCTGGGGTCCCATAGGGACATTGAACCCGGTAACTTCAATAGTATAATTACCACTAGCAGGATTGTTGAGAAGCACCTGCTCCATATTATTCAAACGATCAATACCAGTAGTAGCAGGGGTGTCAAGGTTGGTGGGGTTTGGTGTTGGATCCAGTATCCAGGGTAAAAATGAATCATCTGAAGGATCTTTTACCACCAGGTCCAGGTCATTTACCAATGCGGGATTTGCGCCTGCCGCAGCAGCAGGATCACTCCAGTATACCATAAAGCGCACTTGAGTGGTACCGGTGGGCACATTGATTGTGTGAGTGTTTGTGTTGCCTTGAGAGATATCATCAGAAAGGTATCTGCCATCTTCGATGAGTTTTCCGGCACGATTTCCGTTTACAATTCCCCAACCAAATTTAAAATCAGGCCCAACATTTCCATAATCATTGGCCGTGTTTAACAGTGTAGCTTTTATAAGGGCAGAAGGAGGTAAAATCCCGCCGTTTAAGCTTGCATATAGTTCATATAGTTGTGCGGAAACACCTGCAATTCCCGGAGCAGCCCCTGAGGTTCCTCCAAAAACTAGATAACCATTGTTTTCACTTGTTGAGTTTTGTCCCTGACCGTTTGCCGTGATATCAGGTTTGATTCTTCCGTCAGTTGCTGGACCCCGACTGCTTGAATTGACCAGGGAACCGTCAAAAAATACGTTTGCTGTCGCGATTACATTTTTTCCTTGTTTGTGGCCACCTGTAATATTACCCCATTGGGTGCCTGCGCCATAACCACAGTTGTTATTGTTTGAATTTCCTGCTGAAAAAACATGCATTACAGATGGGTGTGTTATTGTTTGCTGATCAACGGTATTGGTGATGGTTGTGTAACCGGCATTACAACCGTTACTATACGAAGAGTTTGTTATTTGAACATCACCGCTGTTAATTAGGTTTTGAGTACCTGTATCTAAAAAGTTTGCCACATAGTTGGAGACATATACATCTGCTCCTGCAGCCATTCCGCGCATGGTAGGGTTGAGGTTTCCGGCACCGGCCATAATTCCTGCCACACCATCACCGTGGGTTTGTCCTGTCCCGCTGGCATAAGTATTGTCAATTCTTCCCTGAAAATCTATGTGCGGACCCACGATACCATCATCACGCACAAGAACTCCCACACCAACTCCGGTATAGTTGTTTCCGGTACTGCTTTGTGTGTCGAGGCTGTTTGACCTGTGTAAACTCTTACCACGTGTGTCATCTTTTACATCAGGAGGAACAATCAATTCAATCCACTTTACAAAAGGGAGGTTTGCGAGTTCTTCCAGACAGTTGTCAGGAATGGAAAGGTCTATTAAGTTTGCATTTTTATATTCTTGTTTGACTACGATTTGAAGTTTTGCCAGTTCATCAATTACATACTGTGTGGTCACATTTTTGTGAAACTGGAGGGTCACCAATATATTTTCCCCGTCCATTGCCCAAGGCTCAAAGGGAGGGTAGTTTAGTTCTTTGGAGATTTTTAAAGCAGCATCTACCGGGATAATACCTCTTACACCACTGTTTCTTAGAAACTCAACTGAGGTGCTTGCCGGAAAATGAAATAAATAAGCTTTGTGTGGAATGTACTCAAGAAGCTCAAGATTTCTTGATTTAAATTCATTTTGAATAGATTGGCTGGGCGTTTCAAAGAATTGTATCCACCCGATATACCCGTTGTCAAACTCCGATTTTTCAGGCAATTGGTTCCAGGAAAAGGTTTCGATGTTTTCGGGAATTTCAACAATTTCATCTTGAAAATAAATAGTGTAATTATTTTGGGAGAAAGACATTGTAAATATCATTGTAAACGCGAGGATACAAATGTTTTTAATACCGGGTTTTGAGAATAGGGAGTTTTTCTTCATAGCAAAAGATTAAGAATAAGAGGGTTATAAATAAAAATTTAATCAAATATATATTAAATCTCTTTAAAAACATATTCTTTTTTGTTGCATCTTCTTTATAAATGTTTTTAATACACATTTAAATTATGGTCTATCCTAAAGGATTAGGGAATGGTTTTTATATCTTTACACCCGCATGAAAAAAGAAATTCAGGATATGGTAAACCGTGGTGAGATGCTTCCGTTAATGGAAGAATTTTACACCATTCAGGGAGAGGGTTTTCACAAAGGCACGGCTGCTTACTTTATAAGGGTGGGAGGCTGTGATGTGGGCTGTCACTGGTGTGACGTCAAAGAGAGCTGGAATGCAGGTTTGCATCCACCCACAGGTGTTGAACAGATTGTTAAAAATGCTTCAAAATATTCAAATACCATTGTTGTTACCGGGGGTGAACCGCTGACATGGAACATGACACCTTTGACTGAAAAACTAAAGGAGAAAAAACTTCAGATTCACATTGAAACTTCTGGGGCATATGATTTGACAGGAATTTGGGACTGGATTTGCCTTTCTCCAAAAAAAATAAAACTTCCAAAGGAGGAAATCTACCCCCTGGCAAATGAATTGAAAATGATTATCTTTAACCAAGATGACTTTCGCTTTGCTGAAGAGCAAGCCGCCAAGGTAAGTGAAAACTGCATGCTTTACCTGCAGCCCGAATGGAGCAAAAGGGATAAAATGGTTCCAAAAATTGTGGATTATGTAATGCAAAATCCAAAATGGAAAGTTTCATTACAAACCCACAAATATTTGAATATACCTTAAAGTTTAGTCTACCCTTTTAAAAGGGACCTCAACAAACCTGTCATCCCATCCAATCATAAGGCTTACACCGTCGTCTGTAGGTTTGAATGCCATTGATAGGGATTCAATGGTAGCTGCTGCATTTTTTGATGGAACTTCAATGCGCACAGCATCAAGTTCTTCTTTGTAGCTGTATGCTCCCCATGTATTAGTTTCTTTATTTATAATTACCGTCCACATATCCTCACCGGGCATGGTGTAGAGGGTATAAGTGCCGGCACTTAGCGTTTCATTCCCTACCTGAAACGTTTTATAAACTTCAAGCTCTGTAGCTTCATTAGCCCCTGTGCGCCACACTTTGTTAAAAGGCACAAGGTTACCAAAAACAACTCGATCCCTTTTTTGGGGCCTGCTGTAAATCACACGTAAAAGAGGTGATTTGTCAGCATCTCTGGCAACAACCATGTCCATAGGGCTTGTGTCGAGTTTGGGAAATTCCTGAGCAACAACCTCGTTTGAGGGAATAAATAACATTAGTGATAATAAGATAATCAACTTTGATAAATGTTTCATAGGTAATAATTTTTATTGTAAATATACAGCAGTTTCTATTTTAAAAGTTCAAATAAATATTAAATTTTGTTAATTTTTAGAGGACACATTCCTTATGACATCATAAACCCTGAAAAGTTTAAAAACAAGATTAATTTTCCACAGAAATTTGTTAATAACTTAGCCTTTTAGGAAGCTTCAAACCCTTTATTTTGCTACCAGTTTTGTTATATTTGCTCGTTACGCTTTTTTTATAAATAAAACCGAAAAAAGCATTGTATTTTTAAAATTACAACCCATAAATTTTATGAGCGAAGAATCAAAGAAACAGAATTATGGCGCTGACAGCATTCAGGCGTTAGAGGGAATGGAGCATGTGCGAATGCGCCCCTCAATGTATATTGGAGATACTGGTATACGCGGTTTACATCACTTGGTTTATGAAGTCGTTGATAACTCTATTGATGAAGCAATGGGGGGCTACTGTGATAAAATCGATATTTGGTTAAATGAAGACGGTTCTCTAACAGTTAAAGATAATGGACGGGGAATACCGGTAGACCTTCATAAGAAAGAAGGCGTTTCTGCACTGGAAGTCGTTATGACAAAAATTGGTGCCGGTGGTAAATTTGATAAAGATTCTTATAAAGTCTCCGGTGGTTTGCACGGGGTGGGTGTATCTGTTGTAAATGCACTTTCAGCCTCATTAAAAGCAACCGTTTACCGCGATGGTAAAATATGGGAACAAGAATATGAAAGAGGCAAAGCAATGTATCCGGTTAAGTCTGTTGGCGAATCAGATGACAGAGGTACCCTGGTCACCTTTAAACCAGATTCTGATATCTTCCAGCAGACTACAGAATTCAACTATGATACCCTTGCCGGAAGAATGCGTGAATTGTCTTTCCTAAATAAAGGAATCACGATTACCCTTACAGATAAAAGATATCCCAATGAAGACGGTTCCTTTGAAACAGAAACTTTTCACAGTGAGGAAGGATTAAAGGAATTTATACGCTTTTTAGACGGAAACAGGGAGCCCATTATTAAAAACATCATTTCCCTGGAATCTGAGAAAAACGATATACCGGTTGAAGTTGCGATGACGTACAACTCTTCCTTTAATGAAAACTTACACTCATATGTAAACAATATAAATACCCACGAGGGTGGAACCCATCTTTCAGGATTTCGCCGCGGGCTGACAACAACCCTCAAAAAATATGCAGATGCTTCAGGCTTGCTTGATAAATTAAAATTTGAAATATCAGGCGATGACTTTAGGGAAGGTTTAACAGCTATAGTTTCTGTTAAGGTTGCAGAACCCCAATTTGAAGGTCAAACCAAAACAAAGCTGGGCAACAGGGAGGTTACTGCTGCCGTAAGCCAGGCGGTATCAGAAATGCTTACAGATTATCTTGAAGAAAACCCTGATGACGCAAAAACAATTGTCCAGAAGGTAATACTTGCTGCACAGGCAAGACACGCTGCTACAAAAGCACGCGAAATGGTGCAAAGAAAAACTGTGATGAGCATTGGCGGACTTCCCGGAAAACTTTCGGATTGCTCTGAACAAGATCCTTCCTTATGTGAAGTATTCCTGGTGGAGGGTGACTCTGCAGGGGGTACGGCTAAACAAGGCAGGGACCGTAATTTTCAGGCAATTCTTCCGCTGCGCGGGAAAATCCTGAACGTTGAAAAAGCCATGCAGCATAAAGTTTTTGAAAATGAAGAAATCAGGAATATATATACTGCCCTGGGTGTAACCATTGGTACCGAGGAAGACAGCAAAGCCCTGAACCTCTCTAAATTGAGATATCACAAAATAGTCATTATGTGTGATGCCGATGTGGATGGAAGTCACATAGCGACATTAATCCTGACTTTTTTCTTTAGATATATGCGAGAACTTATTGAGGCCGGCCACGTTTACATTGCAACACCACCGTTGTACTTGATTAAAAAAGGAAATAAGAAGGCGTATGCGTGGAATGAGAAAGAACGCGAAACCATCAATATGGAATTTGGTGGAAGCGCCGGAATTCAGCGTTACAAAGGTCTTGGGGAAATGAATGCTGAGCAGTTGTGGGATACCACTATGAATCCTGAATTCAGAACCCTTCGCCAGGTGACCATCGATAACTTGAGTGAGGCAGACCATATCTTTTCCATGCTTATGGGTGATGAGGTGCCGCCACGACGTGAATTTATTGAGAAAAATGCTGTGTATGCAAATATCGACGTATAACGTTTTTTAACTGAAAAGCATAAAAGTTTGCCAAAAAAGCCTTAAAAGATTCATTCTTTTGAGGCTTTTTTCAATAAAAACGTCTTAATTAGGTTTATGAAATAGGGTATATGCGCATTGAGCTGTTAAGTTAAAAAGAACAACAACCTTAATAAATCAGTATGAAAAAAATAGTTTTTATAGTATTTGCAATATGCTTTACAGCCATTTCACATTCTCAAAACCAATTGGAGGATTTACTGGCTGCAGGTATTGAGGATGCACAACGATTTTCTGCCGGCTATATTTCACCGGCTGCAGAAGGTATGATATTTAACCTTTCCAATGGCTGGATGCAGTCTGCAGAGGTTAAAAAGCCACTTAAATTTGAACTATCTGTTATAGGAAATGTATCTTTTGTTAAAGATGAACACAAGTCTTTTACATTAAATACAAATGAGTATAACAACCTCTATTTCAGGGATGGAAGTATTTCAAAAGAGGTGGGGACAGCTTTTGGTGAAAACAATCCTGATGTGATTGTCTATGCCATCGTGAAAGATGATACAGGCCTCTTTGAAGAAGAAGTTGAATTTGAACTTCCACAGGGTCTTGGATCTGAAAATATCAATATGCTACCCACTGCTTTTTTACAGGCACGAGTGGGCCTTTTCAAAGCTACTGAATTAAAGGTGCGTTATTTTCCAAAAGTTGACTATGAAGATGTGAAAACAGGTTTGATTGGTGTGGGACTGCAACATGAATTCACACAATGGCTTCCGGCAGATAAAGTGTTTCCGGTTGCTATCGCCGGGTTTATAGGTTTTACGAACCTTAACGGAAGTTATGATTTTACAGACAGCCAGATCATAGAGGGGACAAGTCAGAAATTTGAAGTAAAACAAAACAGTTGGTTGTTTCAGCTGCAGGCTTCTACCAAATTAAAAGTAATAAACTTTTACGGTGGATTGGGTTATGTTACCGGGACATCAGATTTTGATGTAGTGGGTACTTATACCGTGCGTGCCGGTACCCCTTTGTTTGAATCGCAAAGCACTTTTGAAGACCCTTTTTCCGTAAGAAATAAAGTGTCAGGAATCAAAGCCAATATCGGCACACAATTGCAACTGGGCTTCTTTCGTATTTTTGCCGAATACAACCTTGCCGAATACAACACCGCTGTGGCGGGAATCGGTTTTGGAATTTAATGACTTGATATTTAATTTTTAAAGCAGATAATTGTATTTTTGCAACACTTTAAAAAAAGTATAAACAATAATCCTTTAAAAAATTAAAATATATGAAAGTTACAGTAGTAGGTGCCGGAGCCGTAGGGGCAAGTTGTGCAGAATACATTGGTATAAAAGATTTTGCTTCAGAAGTAGTCCTTCTTGATATTAAAGAGGGTTTTGCAGAAGGAAAAGCAATGGATTTGATGCAAACTGCATCGTTAATGGGGTTTGATACCAAAATCACGGGAACCACAAATGATTATTCAAAAACTGCCGGCAGTGACATTGCTGTAATTACAAGTGGTATTCCGCGCAAGCCGGGAATGACCCGGGAAGAACTTATTGATATCAATGCCGGAATCGTAAAAACGGTTTCTGAAAACCTGGTAAAGTATTCACCTGATGTCATTTTAATAGTCGTGAGCAACCCTATGGATACCATGGCGTATTTAGCTCACAAAGCCACCGGATTGCCTAAACACAGAATTATAGGAATGGGTGGGGCTTTAGACAGCGCCCGCTTTAAATACAGATTGGCAGAAGCCTTAGAATGTCCGCAATCTGATGTCGACGGTATGGTTTTAGGTATGCACAGCGATACCGGTATGATCCCGTTAACGCGTCTGGCAACAAGAAACAGTGTGCCGGTGTCAAATTTCCTTTCTAAAGACCGTTTGGAGCAAGTGTTGGAAGACACTAAAGTGGGAGGGGCAACCCTTACCAAGCTTCTGGGAACTTCAGCCTGGTATGCTCCCGGGGCTGCAGTATCTTCATTAGTTCAGGCAATTGCCTGTGACCAGAAAAAAATGTTCCCCTGTTCAGTGTTGCTGGAAGGAGAATATGGAATGTCTGATTTATGCATAGGAGTACCGGTAATATTAGGCAGAAAAGGAATTGAAAAAATTGTGGAAATTCCGCTTTCCGACAAGGAAAAAGAAATGATGGAAAAAAGCGCCACGGCAGTAAGGGATGTAAATGCGCTTTTAAATAAATAATTGCTGCCTTTTTCTTAAGCAATAAGAATATTTTACAAAATCCAAATCTCATTTGAATTTAATTCCATGGGAATTTGGATTTTGTTATTTTTTATGCTTTTTAAAACTTAAAAAATAATTGTCATTTCTTATTGGATATTCTATATTTGCACGTTTCAAAAAACATATATAACCAGTTACACACATAATATTTACAAAGAATGCAAAACAAGGGATTAATTAAAGTATTTGCGATATTGTTTGGTTTAGTAAGTATTTACCAACTTTCATTTACTTACATAGCAACCAAAGTAGAAGGTGAAGCAGAAGAATATGCCATTTCAAAAGTACCTGAAAATGTAGAGGAATACACGGTAAAAAGAGATCTGGTTGAGAAAAATTACTTAGACTCCATTGGGTCAAACCCTGTTCTTTTGGGCATTGATTATAATTCTGCAAAAGAAAAAGAACTAAACAAAGGTCTTGACTTAAAAGGAGGAATCAACGTGATTCTTCAAATCTCTGTGAGAGATATCCTTGTTGGTCTCTCAAACAATTCAAAGGATCCTGCTTTTAACCAGGCGCTCGACAGGGCAACTGAAATTCAAAAAGAAGGAACAGATACTTATCTTGAAGCTTTCTTTACTGCATTTGATGAAATTCCGGGAGAAAACACCCTGGCGTCACCTGATATTTTTGCCAATAAAAATTTGAGCGAAGATATAAATTTTGAAATGACCAATGCGGAAGTACAAACTGTACTTAGCAGAAAAGTTGATGAATCTGTAGATGCTGCTTTTGAAGTATTGCGCAAGCGTATTGATAAATTTGGGGTAACCCAGCCCAACCTGCAACGTTTAGGAAATTCTGCCCGCATTCTGGTAGAACTTCCAGGAGCAAGGGATATAGAACGTGTAAAAGACTTATTGCAAAGTACTGCACAGCTTGAATTTTGGCATGTTTATAAAATGGATGAAATACTTCCGTTTTTATCTTCTGCCAATGATGTTGTGAGAGACCTGAAACAAACTTCAACCACTGAAGGACAAGAGGAGGAAGCAGTTGATACTACAGCTGTAGATGAAGAAGATGATATTTCCAAACTTTTGGGTGGTGAAGATGTAGATGATTTGGATATCAGTGATGAATCAAACCCTATTTTCAGTAAAATTATAAATTTAGGTGGTCAGGGAGGACCTGCAATTGCATCTTTCAAGGTAAGGGATACTGCAGAAATAAGTAGTTACCTGAGAATGTCTCAAGTAAGATCACTATTACCCCAGGAACAACGATTTGCAAAATTTGCATGGGGAAAACCCATTGTGAATGCTGAAACCGGAGAAGAAGTTACAGAACTTTATGCTATTAAAGCAAACAGGGATAACATTCCACCTTTAAGCGGTAACGTTGTTACAGATGCTTCACAAACCTATGACCAGAGAGGGCAACCGGCTGTCTCCATGCAAATGGATGGAACCGGTGCCAGAATCTGGGAAGAAATGACCGGGCAGGCGTCTGCTCAACAAAGCCAGATTGCGATTGTTCTTGATGATATTGTCTATTCTGCACCCGGTGTTACCAGAGGGGCAATCAGTGGCGGTAGGTCTGAAATAACAGGAAACTTTTCTCTCAATGAAGCCATTGATCTTGCCAACGTGTTGCGCGCAGGAAAATTACCGGCTTCAGCAGATATCATTCAGAGTGAAATTGTGGGACCTTCATTGGGCCAGGAAGCCATTGACAGTGGTATTATGTCTTTTATGTTGGCACTTGCACTGGTATTGTTATGGATGATTGGTTACTATGGTAAAGCCGGTATTTTTGCAGATATTGCCTTACTCGTCAACTTACTCTTTATCTTTGGTATTCTGGCAGGACTTGGTGCTGTATTGACGCTTCCAGGTATTGCGGGTATTGTATTGACAATTGGTATGTCTGTAGATGCAAACGTACTGATTTTTGAACGTATCAGGGAAGAATTCTACAAAGGAAAAGCACAAAAAGATGCTATAAAGGATGGTTTCAGGAATGCACTTTCTTCCATTTTGGATGCTAATATTACAACAGGATTAACGGGTATTATCTTATTGGTATTTGGAACAGGACCTATTAAAGGTTTTGCCACTACCTTATTGATAGGTATTTTAACATCATTGTTCACGGCAATTTTCATTACAAGATTGTTTATTGAGCGTTACACAGTGAATGGAAAACCATTGACTTTCTCAACTTCAGCAACTAAAAACTTGTTCAGAAACCTAAGCATTAATTTCCTTGGAAAAAGAAAAATTGCTTATATCATTTCAGGTATTTTAATTGTACTTTCTTTACTCTCTTTATTTACACAAGGATTAAATCAGGGTGTTGATTTTGTGGGAGGAAGAACATACACGGTTCGTTTTGATAAAAGTGTGATTGCCTCAGAAATCCAGCAGGACCTTGTCGCTGTTTACGGAAGTGCGGAAGCAAAAACCTTTGGTGGAGGCAACCAGCTGAAGATTACAACAAAATACAAAGTTGATGAGCAGGGTTCTGAAATTGATGATGAAGTACAGGAGTTATTGTTCCAGGCTCTTCAGCCGCAATTCCCGCAAGGATATACGTATAATGATTTTATTATAGATGATGAATCCAAACAAATGGGCTTAATGCAGTCTATGAAAGTGGGTCCCACCATTGCGAGCGATATCAAAAGAGCTTCGGTATGGGCGGTACTGGGGTCGTTAATTGTTGTATTCTTATACATACTCTTACGTTTCAGAAGATGGCAGTTTAGTTTGGGTGCTGTCGCGGCGGTTATACATGATACCATTATTGTCTTAGGTTTGTTCTCTTTGCTGAGGAATGTAATGCCATTTTCAATGGAAATTGACCAGGCTTTTATAGCGGCTATCTTAACAGTAATTGGATACTCGTTAAACGATACCGTGGTTGTGTTTGACCGCATCCGGGAATACTTTAATGAAAACCCCAGTTGGAAATTATCCAGGGTCATTAATGCCGCTGTAAACAGTACCATCAGCAGGACTTTAAACACCTCGTTTACGACCTTGGTAGTACTTTTGGCCATCTTCATTTTTGGAGGTGAATCCATCAGAGGATTTATGTTTGCCTTGATCGTGGGTGTTGTTGTGGGTACATATTCATCTGTGTTTATTGCAACTCCTATTATGTTTGATACTGCAAAGAAAAAAGGAATTGACCTTAAGGACAAAGTGAAAGAACCAGAAACGATAGAAGCTTAGTCCTTTCAGTAAAGAGTGTAAAAAAAACGTCCCGTGAATATCGGGACGTTTTTTTTGTGTCTTGTCTTGTTGAGATTTAAAGAGGTTTCCGGTAGCAACCTGTAAAGTATTCAAAATATTTTTGGAGGAAGGGTAGGGTCTCTCTGTCTTTAATTTTTTAATGAATCTGTCTATAGTGTTATATATTTTTTATTCTGTAATGGTCCATTCAACCCGGTCGCCAATTTCCAGGTTCCACCTGTTTGACAAACCGGCTTTAATTTCTAGCACATATTGGGCCGGTTCAACAGAGGGCAAAGAAGTCGCGTCATAAGGACGTGCATTTTTGTGAAAGCTCACAATTCTTTTTTCTGAATTTATAAAAATGATATCAAGTCCAATTTGGGTGTTTTTCATATAAAAACTCCTTTCCCGGGCATCGGGGAAGATAAAAAGCATACCTTGATTATCTTCCATACCCGTGCGGTACATCATTCCTGTTTGTATTTTGTATTCGTCATCAGCAATTTCAATGTCAAGTATCTGGATGATGCTGTCAGTATTTTGTTTCAGAAGTTGTAATTCACCGTCTTTTGTAAAGTTGATTTCAACAGTTTGGATCTTCCGGTCTTTTTTGGTTTCCTTACACCCAACAGCTATAAACAATGTGAGGGCAGAAAATACAATAAGTCGTTTCATTATAAAATGGTATTAGGTTTTAAGCCAGATCAGGTATTTTTCGTGAGGGACGGAACATAAAATAAAGGCCCAGGAGTATAAACGGTATGCTGAGCCATTGCCCCATATTGAGTGCCATAGTATCTTCAAATTCCACCTGGTTTTCTTTAAGGAACTCCACAAAAAAGCGCACGGTCCAAAGCAGGACCAAAAATGCTCCAAAAATATAGCCAAGCTTCTCGCGTTTATTGGTTTTCCAGTAGAGGTACCAAAGGAAAATAAAAATAAGCAAGTAAAATCCGGCTTCATAGAGTTGTGTGGGATGCCTTGGAAAGTCTTCACCCAATTGTGTAAAAATAACCCCAAAGTCTGAGTTTGTGGGTTGACCCACAATTTCAGAATTGAAAAAATTTCCAATCCTTATAAATATGGCACCACAGGCAACAGGGATGACCACACGGTCAAGCGTCCACAAAATGGGCTTTTGAACTACTTTTTTGCTGTAGATATACATCGCAACAATAATTCCTATGGCAGCACCATGACTTGCCAGACCACGGAATCCTGTAAACTCAAACTCAGGCTCCAGTTTGAAGGGCAAAAAGATTTCAAGAAGATTGTGTTGAAAATAGTCCCAGTCATAAAAAATAACATGGCCCAGCCGTGCACCAATAAGTGTCGCCACCACTGCATATATAAAAATACTGTCAAGCTTTTCCAAAGGAATGCCCTCCCGGATGTAGATGCGTTTCATAAGAAACCACCCTAGGCCAAAGGCAATGACAAACATTAAACTGTAATAGTGGAGTGTGATAATACCCAAATTGATTCCGGTAGAAGGATCCCAGAGGATGCTTAGATAGTACATAGTCAGAAAATAATTTATGTGTTAAAGATAGTAATAAAAATTTCCATATTCCAAGCACCAAATTCCAAAATAGTTTTTAGTTAAAAGAGGTGATTGGTGAGTAGCGGAATGCTACAAAGAATAAACTGAAGAATATTAAGAAAACCCGAAACCTTGAACATTAAACCTTAAGCCCATCACGGAACCGGGTCGTATCCCTTGCCTCCCCAGGGATGACAACTGAAAATTCTTTTGATGGCCAGCTTACCGCCTTTTAGAAGTCCGTGTTTTTGTAAAGCTTCTTTGCTGTAGTGGGAGCAGGTGGGCTGATAGCGGCAGGTGTTTGGTGTCAATGGGGAAATAACGGTTTGATACACCTTGATCAAAAAAACAAAGGGCGCTATAAAAATTTTCTTAAGCAAACACGATTGATTTTAATTTTTAAAACTCACCACTCACCAACTCAAAGACTAAACGTCGTTCCGTCTTTACCATCCTTCAATTGAATCCCAATAGCCGCCAACTCGTCCCTGATTTGGTCACTGGTGGCAAAATCTTTGTTGGCACGGGCTTCGTTTCTCAATTTAATCAACAACTCAACGGTTTCAGTAAGTTTCGCCGAGCTTAAATCGGAAGAAGCCTCCTCTTTCAGCCCAAGCACGTCATACACAAAACTGTGGATGCTTTCTTTTAACAAGTCCATGTCTTGCTGGGTGATACTCGCTTTCCCGTCTTTGATTGAGTTGATAAACTTGGCTGCTTCAAACAATTGAGCAATGAGAATGGGACTGTTGAAGTCATCATTCATGGCGTCATAGCAGGATTGTTTCCAGGCAGCTATGTCCATTGTGGTTTCATTTCCTGTGGGAAGCTTGTCGAGTTGATTAATAGCTCCCATAAGCCTGTTGTATCCTTTTTCTGCAGCTTCCAGGGCATCGCTTGAAAAATCAAGAATGCTCCTGTAATGAGCCTGGTACATAAAGAATTTGGTCACCGTGGGAGAGAAGGGCTTTGCCAAAACAGTATTGTCTCCAGAGAAAATTTCGTTAGGCAAAATATTATTGCCGGTTGATTTGGCCATTTTTTGACCATTAAGGGTGAGCATATTGGCATGCATCCAGTAATTCACGGGATTTTGGTTACAAAATGCTTCAGATTGTGCAATTTCACACTCGTGGTGCGGGAATTTTAAATCCATTCCGCCACCGTGTATGTCAAAATGTTTGCCCAGATATTTGGTACTCATGGCGGTACACTCCAGGTGCCATCCGGGAAAACCATCACTCCATGGCGATGGCCAGCGCATTATATGCTGAGGTTCGGCCTTTTTCCATAGTGCAAAATCCTGGGGATTTTTCTTGTCGCTTTGACCTTCCAGTTCGCGCGAATTGGCAATCATATCTTCAAGGTTTCGGCCACTGAGTTTTCCATAATGGTGCGATTCATTGAATTTCATCACGTCAAAATAAACGGAACCGTTTCGCTCATAAGCAAAACCATTTTTTAATATTTCCTGTACAATCCCAATTTGTTCAACAATATGGCCGGTAGCGGTGGGTTCAATACTGGGAGGGAGGGCATTGAATTTTGCCATAGTGTTGTGAAAATCTATCGTGTAGCGTTGTACCACTTCCATCGGCTCGATTTCTTCAATACGGGCTTTTTTGGCAATGCGGTCTTCACCACTGTCAGCATCGTTTTCCAGATGACCCGCATCAGTAATGTTGCGCACATAGCGCACTTTGTATCCCAAATGTTTCAGGTACCGAAAAACCAGGTCAAACGATAGGAACGTGCGGCAATTTCCCAAATGGACATTGCTGTAAACCGTGGGCCCGCAAACATACATGCCCACGGCGCCTTCATTTATGGGTTTGAAAGTTTCTTTTTTCTTTGAAAAGGAGTTGTAAATCTGCAGTTGTTGGTTTTTATATAGTTCCATAGTTTTTTTCAGGACCGATGACCGAAGACCGATGACGGATGTTTTTAGTTTTTTATTTGATAGTATTTCTAAATTTAATTAACATATTCATTAAATGAAATCCTTCATCATATAAAGTTTTAAATTCATCTTGGTTGATGTATTTTCTTCTCAAAGCTTTATGAAGACAAGTAACAGTTTCGGCTAATGAACGAATGGCATATCCAATAAATTTTTTTTGTTCGGCATTTGATTGTCCAATGCTTCCTTCAGAAATATTCAATGCAATAGAGTCAGTAGCCCTACAAATTTGTGAACTTAAATTATAAAGTTCTTTTTTATGAAATTTCTCTGAAATTAAATTGATGTCTTCACCATAATCCATTGCTTTTTGCCAAATGAGCAATTTCTCAAATTTAAATTTAGATTCCATACAGTATTAAATTTAAAGAGTGATGATAAAAAATAAATGTTATTCCTTGTCATCGGTCATCAGTCACCCGTCATCCAACAACCCCTAAAACTCCGTTCCCATCTGTATATAATCCAAAAACTCCCTTCGCACGGCAGCTTCTTTAAACTTCCCGCCAAACTCTGAAGTCACGGTACTGCTGTCAATATCCCGGATGCCTCTGGAGTTGACACATAAATGCTTGGCATCGATGACGCAGGCAACATCTTCGGTATTCAGGGCGTGTTGCAGTTCTTTTACAATTTGAATGGTGAGACGTTCCTGCACCTGGGGTCTTTTGGCATAATAATCCACAATGCGGTTCATTTTGGAAAGGCCAATGACCTGCCCGGAAGAAATATAAGCCACGTGTGCTTTTCCTACGATGGGGAGCAGGTGGTGCTCACAGGTGGAATAAACCGTGATGTTTTTCTCCACCAGCATTTCGCCATATTTGTATTTGTTGTCAAAAGTAGAAGCTTTGGGCTTGCGGTCAGGGTGCAGACCGCCAAAAACCTCATTGACAAACATTTTAGCAACGCGGTTTGGGGTGCCTTTTAAACTGTCATCGGTCATATCGAGCCCCAGCGTTTCCATAATATGTTGCACGTCTTCCCTGATGAGGTTGATTTTTTCAATATCAGTCAGGTCAAAGGCGTCTTTACGAAGGGGGGTTTCACTGGAGGTTCCAATGTGGTTATCACCCAGTTCTTCTATTTTTTTTAAGTGTTTTTCTAAACCCATAGTGTTAAAATTCGATACTGCTTATCGCAAAATAGTGTGCAAAGATAGCTATTATTGAAATCATAAGGAAATGGGAGGGATGATATTTTAATCGTTCTGTAATTACATTTTCATAATAATTTCTTAATTTTCGGGCGAATAAAAGTATCCATTATGAAAATTAGTGTCCCCATCTCAATTTTAATCTTTTTTGCATTCAGTTTTAACCCCTTGTTGGCTCAAGGCCCCGGTTCTCTTTTTGTTGATGCCGGACCCGATGAAACCATAGAATGTGCCAGTGGTGGTTGTGTTGATTTAACCGCAGATTTTCTAGAGACTTTTGAAACAATAAGTGAAGATTATACCGTTGAATCTATTCCTTACAACCCACCGTTTGCTTTTAATGGTTTAGCAAATCCGTTAAATCCAAATATTGATGATGCCTGGTCTCCAGTTGATGAGTTACCTTTTGACTTTTGTTTTTTCGGAAGTTTAGAAACCCAGTTTCAAGTGGGGTCTAATGGTGTTTTACGATTTGACGTAGATCCCGGGGATACATATAATGCTTATTCTTTTGATAGTGATTTACCTAATAATACTGAAGAAGCATTATATGAAGCCAATGTTTTTACTCCTGTTCATGATATTGACCCCTCTGTTTCAACTACCGAAGAAATAGGGTATGAAGTTTTAGGAACCTACCCTAACAGGGTGTTGGTTGTTTCTTACTATCAGGTACCTTTATATTCAGCCGCATGTAATAATTTGTTGGCTACACATATGGCAGTTTTTTATGAATTCTCCAATGTGATTGAAATTTACATACAAGATAAGCCGGTTTGTGCTGGTTGGAATGACGGAAATGCAGCATTAGGTATCCAGAACAATGCCGGTACGGTAGCTTATGTTCCGCCGGGAAGAAATACTTCAGATTCACCTTGGACCGCAACTAATGAGGCCTGGCAATTTTCACCCATAGGGGTTCCTACCTATGAATTTGTTTGGTTGGATGAAGGCGGAAATATTATTGGTACGACCCCTACTATTTCAGTTTGTGCTGCCGGAACTTATACCGCACAAGTTACTTACACGAATACATGTAATGGTGATTTGGTTGTTTTAACTGATGACGTGGTGGTGACAAATTCTGCAGCCTTTACCGTTGATTTGGGTCCCGACATTACGACCTGCGATGATGATGATATTATATTAGACGCCAGTGCAGATGCTCCTGCAGATGCCACCTATGAATGGTTTTTTGAAGGCGCTTCCCAAGGTCCTCCTTCTGATGCCAACCCAACCTTTACCGTTACGGCACCAAACTCGGGCACTTATTCAGTGGAAGTGATAGACCCTCTTGATCCCACCTGTGTAGTTACCGATATCATAGAAATCACATTTTTGGCGCAACCTGTTATTACAAGTCCGCCAAACGATTTGTTTATTTGTGACGACGGCTCCGGCTCCGGTATTTTTGACTTAACGGTCAATACACCCGTGGTCTTAGGCGCACAGGATCCCGGTGAGTTTACCGTTACTTATCACAATTCACAGGCAGATGCAGATTCCGGAAACGCTCCCATCGCCACACCGGGTGCATATCCCATTACGGGCACTGTGGAAACCATTTATATTAGAATTGAGGACAGCACAGGGACATGTTTTGAAACTGCAGATTTCATCATTGAATTCTCAGTAGCCAGTGTGGGCCCTATTCCTGATACCTCTTTTTGTGATGACGATACAGACGGCCAACTGGAAGTAGACCTTACCCAGTTTGATGCCGACGCACTCGGAACCCTCGATCCTGATGACTACTCCGTTACCTATCATGATAATTTTGCAGATGCAGATGCCGGTACCGGTGCATTGCCTGACCTTTACACAGTGACAGGACCCACTCAGACCATTTATGTAAGGGTGACCAATGATGCCAACCCTGCCTGTTATGCAACAGACAGTTTTATCATTACCATATTGCCACGTCCGGCGGTGAATAACCCCACCCCCCTTGAAGTATGTGATGCATTTCCCAACGATGGTTTTGCGGAATTTACCTTAACAGACAAAGACAACGAAATCACCGGCGGAAACCCTGATTATACCATTATGTACTTCGAAACCCTGGCCCTTGCCGAGAATGGTGACCCGGGAGACGAGCTGATCAGCCCTTACATCAATATTACAGCTGATTCACAGATTGTGTATGCGCGTATTGATGATACCACAAATGGATGTTTTGAAATTGTGGAACTTACTCTAACGGTAAACCCTGCTCCTGACATAGCTGATCCCATCACAGATTTTATTTTATGTGATGATGACCAGGATGGTGTTGAAACCTTTGATTTGACC
>TARA_R110000850_G_scaffold276929_1_pt1 | contig 62199 bp, 60 predicted proteins | sample TARA_R110000850 | Tara Oceans TARA_R110000850 (sample SAMEA4397586) | marine metagenome | biome: Polar Biome; feature: [SRF] surface water layer (ENVO:00010504); material: water (ENVO:00002006), including particulate matter (ENVO:01000060) such as... | depth 5 m
CAATTTCTGCGTAGAGCGCGACATTATCGAAGCCACACCACTGGTGAAGATGAAAAAAATAACGAAAGAAACACCTAGAGAGCGGGCTCTCAATCAGCACGAATTAGTTTGGTTTTTAAAACGCTTAGCAAATCCATCGATTACCGTAGCCACTCGTTTTGCGTTACTGCTTTCCTTGATGCTTGCGCAGCGTTCGGGGACTATTGCTGCAATGCGCTGGGTCGACTTGGATTTGAAGCAAGGGATCTGGGACAGGTCCGGCCGCTTTGAGAAAAACAATAATCCCGTCGCAATCCCCTTGTCCTCCCATGTAATCAAAATCCTGCAACACCTAAAACATCTTCAAACGGTAAAACTTGAAAAGAGCGGCGGTGCCGCAGAACCCAGCCCTTGGGTTCTGCCTGGCAGAGGTACGTCATCACATCAGACTCAACCTTCTTTAAACCGGGCAATGCGCAGACTTTATGACACGTATGTCGCCGACGCAGAGCTTGTGAAGTCTGAAGGGCTGCTTCGAATTGCTGAAGGGTATCCAAGGCCTACTGCTCATGACCTGAGGAGAACCGCCACGACTCATATGTCAGGCCGGGGCCTGGGCAAGAACGTACGCAGCCGAATTCTTAATCACGCGAATCTTAGCGTGGACGCGATCTACGACAGATATGCATATTTCGACGAAAAAGCGAAGGCTTTGGATGACTGGCACGACCATCTGCTCAGCTTATTCAAAGAGTCATTTGGGCACCGAAATTGGCTAAAAGATTATGGCCGCGAAACAACTCAGGCTAACAAGATCGAAGCTAAACCGGCAGTGGTCGAATCTGACGCTCCTCGCGCATTTATGATTGGTGGAAAAGAAATCCCGTTGTCAGAGCCTCAGATCGAATGAAGGGTAAATACGCTTAAAGTCCGCTATACATTGCTTTCACCAATATTTCGGAGTTCACTATTGAGCAACCAGGCCTGTGGCAGCATTTTTGATCGTGGCTGTTCATCGAGTTATGGGCCGTACCTGAGCAAACCAGAAACCAAGGCACTGGCCCACGTCAAATGGAAATGGCTGAAGATCTGGTAAAAGCAAAAGGCTGTATCGGCATCTGGTTTGATACTTTTGATTTTCAGGCTCCCGAGTATTTACCCGAAACAAGGCTTTACTCAACTAGGTCAGCTTGATGAGCTCCCACCAGGACAAAAGCGGTTTTTTTGAAACGACTGATCTGAGAAGAAGAACCCAAAAGACTACCGTCAGTGACACATAGAGACACATTGAAAAGCCTCTTGTTTGCTCCCGCCCCTGGAGTTAACGCACGTTATTCAGCTCGCTCTCCACCAGCTCCAACAAAGGCCCCGGACCGAACTCGGTCAGGCAGAGTTTCTACCCTGAACTAGGGAGTGCATCGCTGTACTAGCCGATGCATTGCTTTTCGCCGACTGCCTTAGGGTTTGTCTGGTGCATCGCCAAACAACTTGCCGGAACCGGCCCAGTCCGATGGCGCCACGTCTTCGAAGATGACGTAAATGTACTCGGCCGGAGTAACCGTGTTTTTCACAATACTCTCGGTAATATCAGCAGCAACAGTGGCTTTTTGCGCGTGCTATTTCCCTTCAAACCAGCTAGCTCGTACGACGGGCATGGTAGATCCTCTTTCACAATGGATAGAAATGAAGAAGGTATCGACCTGATGATCAGGTTCGGCGAGCTCAAGGATGTCGGTGGGCTGGTGGCACGCCGTCTGGCGCGGCAACGCTGGGCTATTTGCGCGGCGCCCAGCTACCTGGAACGATATGGGACACCTCAACAGTTGGAAGATCTTGTGCATCACCACTGCATCGTTGGCCATAGGCGTGGCCAGCCGCTGTCCTGGCGCGTGCAACAGCATTCCCAAACTGTGCGGTTCGCTCCCCCGGTGACCCATCAAATTGGGGATGGCGAGGTAATGATCCTGGCGGCGGTAGCTGGGGCAGGATTGTGTCAGATGCCGCGCTGTCTGTTCACGGATGACATCAATGCCGGGCTATTGGTAGAGGTACTGGGGGCCTATGAGCCCGAGCCCGTTGAAGTGCACGCGGTATGGCCAAAGGTGTCTCACCTACGGCCGAAAGTGCGCTACGTAGTGGACGAACTGGTACAGCTTTTTGAGCGTTGGCGTTGATCGAGGTCCATCCGAAACCACGCTCTGGTATTCCCAGCGATCCTGGGAGCTTTTGCGATACAAAAGTCACCTTCAATTCATTCTCTCTCGGCGTAAACGTTCAGCAACACATAGCAGCCGTAGCCTATTACAACACCCCAAAGCGCGGACGATAACCCGTAGAGAGACATACCGGAGGCAGTAACCAAAAAAGTAACCAATGACGCTTCACGATCCCGGCCCTCCTCCAGCGCAGAAAACAGATTGGAAGCAATCGCTCTCAACAATGCCAGACCCGCCAGCACTGCGACAAACGCGGCTGGCAATGACGTGAACAAGCTCACGATGGTCCCCGCAAACAAGCCGCCGATAAGATAGAAAATACCGTTAAAGACACCTGCGACGTATCTACGCGATAAAGCTTTGTGAGCATCTTCACCAGTGCAGATCGCCGCCGTGATTGCCGCCACTACGATGGTAATACCCCCAAAAAATGCTATAGGTAGCGATAACAAGCCGGTTACAGCGATTATAGGTTTGGCTTTGACCGGATAACCTGCGTTTTGAACGATAGCTATCCCTGGGAGAAATTGACCGGTCAGGCTCACCAGCACCAGAGGAATAGCAAGACTCAGGGTGGCACTCAAGGTCCATTCTGGCCGGATAAATTGCGGAACTGCCAAGTTCAAACCAATACCAGAAAGCGATGCGCCCTCCAGCAATATCGCCAGAACCACACCAGTAACCAATAACAGTATCAGGGTGTACTTAGGGAATAAGCGCCGAAATACCATATAGGCCACAAGCATACCGATCGCCAACTGCGGCGTGTTCTCAATGGCGACGAACGCCCCTACTCCAAACTGGAACAGAATGCCTGCCATCATCCCTGCGGCGATGCCTTTGGGTATTGCGCGGACAAACGTATCGAAAGCGCCCGACATGCCGATGACTACAATGATGAGTGCTGCCGTAATGTAGGCGCCAATGGCCTCATTCAAAGATAACTCTGGAAACAGCGTAACAAGTAAGGCTGTACCGGGCGCTGACCAAGCAGTGACTACTGGCGCTTTGAACCAAACGGACAGAATGATCCCGGATATACCCGCGCCTATCGAAATAGCCCAAACCCAGGAGGTCATCATATCCGTGGATATACCGGCACTTTCTCCGGCTTGAAAAAAAATCGCAAGCGGCCCTGAGTAGGACACCAACACAGCCAGAAAACCGGCAACCGCTGCGGGCAATGATAAGTCTTTCAAAAATCTCGACATAACGTTCCGTTGTGACAACATTATTGTTGGTTAAAAAAGAGCCCCATGCGCTTACGCGCCGGGGCTAAAAGAGGGCTGGACGGAGTTGCCAACCCTGGGTCGCATGCAGGATCCGATATCTAGTTACTGCTGACGTCCATACCAGGGAGCTTTGATACCGGCGCTGACTTAGAGTCAAGTCCACGCCGGCCAACTAGCGCTATGGCCACAGTGGCGATGGCGCCTGGCACTGCAAGTGCGAGGAAATTCATGTGATGCGGCATGGCCGTCGCTAGCAGCGCACCACCCAGCAACGGGCCAACGATGGCGCCATTGCGGCCGATCCCAGAGGCCCAGCCAAGGCCGGTAGAACGAATGGCGGTTGGGTAGTATTGGGCGACGTAGGCATACAAGAGGATCTGCGAACCGATAGTGGTTGCACCGGCGATACCCACCAGCGTGTAGAGGAACCACATCGGACTGTCGTAGCCAAGCATAACCAAGGAAGCTGAGGCCATGATAAAAAAGGTTACCAACACCGAACGCAGCGATAGACGATCCGCTAACCAGCCGCCACCAACCGCGCCGACAATTGCTCCGACGTTGAGCACCATCAAAAACATAAGGCTTGAGCTCAAAGCATACCCGGCGTTCGACATCAATTTAGGTAGCCAGGATCCGAGGGCGTATACCATTAACAGGCAGCAAAAAAATGCTATCCAGAACATCACGGTGCTCATTGCGCGGCCGTTGCGAAATAGCTCCAGCACCGGTGCCTTGCTGTCGTTGGTAGGCGGTACTTCAAGCACATCATCCTTACGGATGTTCATCAGCGGCGCGATTTGCTGAAGCACATAGCGCGCCTCGTTCTCGCGCCGCTGCGCCATCAGGAAGGCTACGGACTCAGGTAGGTATTTCAGCATTAAAGGGAGCAGTAGCATCGGCACGCCGGCCAGATAAAACATGATCTGCCAGCCGAAATTAGGCACGATCCAGATACCCAGGCCAGCAGATATCATCCCGCCCACGGCGTATCCACTGAACATCAGCGCTACCAGGGTGCTGCGTTTGCGCGCTGGCGAGTATTCGCTCATCAGCGACACCACGTTTGGCATAACGCCGCCAATGCCGAGCCCAGCGATAAAGCGCAGCACGCCAAATTGCCAGGGCGTGGTAGCCAGGCCGTTAACCACCGTGGTCACACTGAACAGCACTACGCAGCCAATGATAACTTTCTTGCGGCCCACTCGATCCGACAACATACCGAACCCCATAGCGCCGAACATCATGCCAAACAGCGCACTGCTGCCTAGCAGGCCGGCAACGTAGGGGCTTAGTTGCCACTCGTCCATGAGGATAGGCAGTACCACACCGTAGATCACCAGGTCGTAGCCGTCGAAGATGATAATCAGGGTGCACCAGAAGAGCACCCTCCAGTGAAAGCGGCTGAATGTGGCGTTATCGATAACGTTGTTTACGTCGATATTTCTCATCGGTCTGTACTCGCCTTATTTGTTTTTGTGCGGGAGTTACCTTCCTGGTTTAAGTGACGAAGCCTGTTAACCCAGGTCTCCACCGGCGACCGGAATCACGGTTCCGGTTATGAAACTGGCGGCGTCCGATGCTAGGAACAGAATGGGCTCTGCCTGCTCATCCAGATCGGCATAACGCTGCATGAAGCTGTTCTGTTTGGTCTGATCGACAAGGGTCTGGTACCAGGCCTTTTCCTGGTCGTTCTGAGTGCTGAGGTTGCGCGGCGTCAGCCGTGGCGGAGCCTCCGTACCGCCGGGCGCAGTGGCATTCACACGGATGTTGTGCGGCGCGTACTCATAAGCCAGGTTGACGGTCATGGCGTTGACGCCGCCCTTGGCAGCGCCATAGGGCACTCGCATCAGCCCTCGGGTAGCAACGGAGGAAACGTTGACGATCACCCCGCCCTGCTGCTCCAGCATGTAGGGCAGCACTGCGCGGCAACACCACAGAGTGGGAAACAGTGAGCGCTGGATTTCCTTCGCGATTTGCTCAGGGCTATAGTGCTCAAAGGGTTGCGCCCAGATGGTCCCGCCGACGTTGTTGATCAGGATATCGATCCGGCCAAACTGCTGATAAGCCTCCGTCATGACCTTTTCTGCGCCGGCCCAGGTTTCCAGATCAGCCTGGACCGCGACGGCTTCTGCGCCCTGCTCCCTTAGATCAGCAGCGACCCCCTGAACATACTCGGCGATGTCAACCAACAGCAGCCGGCCGCCCTCTGCCGCAGCCAGCTCGGCTACGCGCTTGCCAATGCCCTGCGCAGCCCCGGTGATGACCATAACCTTGTCGGTGAAGCGGGCGCTCATGCCACCTGCTCCTGCGCGGCTGACAGGCTTGGGGTGAACTTCTCGTAATGGAAGGAGTTAGGGGTGATGCCCTGCTCGCGGAAGAATGCGAGGACGGAATCGACCATGGGCGGAGGCCCGCACAAATAGACGTCTACATCGCCTTCGTTGAGAGGTGCCTCATCCATGTGGTGCGTGACGTAACCCTTGCGCGCGTGGTCGCCGTCGGTGCTCGACACGCAGGTGACGTAGGTGAAGTTGTGCAGCTCGCTGACGAAGCGGTCGAGTATATCCAGACAAACCAGATCATCCTCAGTGCTGACGCCATAGACCAGATGCGTAGGCAGGTCACAACCGTTGGCTTTCATGTGCTCAAGCTTGGCCAAAAACGGGGCCAGGCCAGTGCCGCCAGCCAGCATCAAAACCGGACGCTCGATTGGCCGGAGATAGAAGCTACCCATCGGGCCAGTAAGTGTCACCTTGTCACCGGTACGCGCTTCGCCCACCAGCCAGGAACTCATTAGCCCGCCTGGCACATTACGGATCAGAAAACTCAGATCCCGGCTGCCGGGCCTGGAGCTGAAAGAATATGCCCGGGTTTCCTCGGTGCCCGGCACCTGAATGTTCACGTACTGCCCCGGTAGGAAGGCGAGCTCCTCCTCTACCCTGATTTTGAGCTCGATGGATGTAGGCGAGATCAGGTTCACCTCGGCAACCTTCCCGGTCACCGCCGCATTACCGGTCTTGCACATGGTCGAAGGTACAGGAATTTCGACAACACAATCACTGGAGGGCACCATCTGACAGGTCAGGACCATACCCTGCGTCACTTCCTCTTCGGACAATGCTTCCTCGAGATACTCCTCGCCCAAGTCAAACTCTCCCTGGCGGCAGGCACCCTTGCAGGTACCGCAAACGCCGTCGGAGCAATCCATGGGCAGGTTTATCTGCGCACGGTAGGCCGCATCCAGCACAGTTTCGCCTTCGTTGCAGGACACAAAACGGGTTACACCGTCTTCAAAGTTAAGCGCGATGTTATAACTCATGATGCTGCTCTCCCGATCAATTACAGGTGGTAAACGTCCAGCACCTGATTGATGCAATCGTTATTCAGGACCAGCCGCTTCTCCCGAATCAGCGGCTGTTTACCGGTGACATCCAGGGTGTAGAAGGATGTGCCGAAGAATTCGGCTGTCTTCTTGTAGCGATAGGCCTTGGTCAGCCAGTTGAACCGCAGCTTCACTTCACTCTCGGTCTGGGACAGGATCTCCAGATTGCTAGTGAAATGCGTGGTCCGCGGTTCGGGCATGGAGCTAGCGCCGGAGCGCTCAGTCTTGATGCGGTAAACCCGATCCTCCAGGCCATCCTTGTTGGGGTAATAGATAAGCGAGATTTCCCGTTGCGGATCTTCGGTCAGCTCATCGTTGTCATCCCAGGCTGGCATCCAGTAGGTAACGTCTGCGTGGTAGCACGCCAGCCATTGATCCCACTCACGGTCATCCAGAAAGCGCGCTTCGCGGATGATGAATTGCTCAATGTCGTGATAACTCAGGCTCATAACGCTGCCTCCTCTGCGGTCACCGGAATGAGGTTAGCGCGTTCGGCCTCAATGGCGCGGAGCATCTCCACCTGCCAGTGCTGGTGATGATTTACATACAGGCCTTCATCATCGGGCTTGGCACCACTCATGCTGGGCTTCATGTCTAGCTGGTTGGCATGCTCATCCGGACCGTCAATCCAGTGCGTGGCACCGCGACTCATGTCGTTCCAGCGCATACCCTGTGCTTCGTAACCGTTCTGGCAAGCGCGGAATTCTTCCAGGTCATCCGGTGTACCCATACCGGTGACGTTGAAAAAATCCTCATACTGGCGAATGCGCTTGGTACGTAGCTCAGCCGGCTCGTTCTTCGGGCCGAAAGCATAGATGGTCACCTCGGTCTTGTTGACGCTGATCGGACGAGTCACGCGGATCTGAGTGGAGAACTGATCCATCAGGTACACATTAGGGTACAGACACAGGTTCTTGGTGGTGCGCACGATAGAATCGGCACGGGCCTCGCCAAAGGTCTGACGCAAGCGCTCAAGCTGGCTGAAGATCGGCCGCACTTCCGGGTTTAGCAGACGTGTCCAGAGCATCATGTGGCCGTTTTCGAAGGAGTAAAATCCGCCGTCAGCCGACCAGCTCTTGGCATCAACTGCCTCGGTGCCGCCCTTGTCATAGTTGCGCTGGCCCATGGTGGATAGGTAGTTCCAGTGCACGGTGCCAACGTGGTAACCGTCCGCGCCATTCTCAGCGGTGAGCTTCCAGTTGCCCTCGTAGGTATAGGTCGAGGTGCCCCGCAGGATTTCCAGACCGTCTTCAGACTGATCCACGATGTTGTCAATGATCTTGGTGGTTTCCCCCAGGTGTTCCTCAAGGGACACCACATCGGCATTCAGGCTGCCGAAGAGGAAGCCGCGATAGTTGCCAAACTTCGGCAACTGCTTGAGATCATGCGAGCCGTCAGTATTGAACTGCTCTGGATAGCCACCCTTCTTCTGATCCTTGGCTTTTAGCAACTGGCCGTCATTACGAAAGGTCCAGCCATGGAAGGGGCAGGTGAAGGAAGCCTTATTGCCACGTTTCTTGCGGCACAGTGTCGCTCCACGGTGCGAGCAGGTATTGAGGATAGCCTTGAGCTCGTCATCCTTGGTGCGGGTAATGATCACCGGCTGGCGGCCTACAGTTACGGTGAAATAGTCGCCCAGTTCGGGGATCTGGCTCTCGTGAGCCAGGTAAACCCAGTTACCTTCGAAGATATATTTCATCTCCAGTTCGAATAGTTCCTGATCGGTAAATATGCCCCGGTCGCACTGGTAACGACCGGTTGCAGGGTCTGCGACGACGGCGCCCTTTACCTTTTCAGCGAGTTTTGAGAGTTTGCTAGTCATGATATTCACTCCGCATTTTCTAGAGCGCGGGGACGCGCATGGCGCTCATACAGCTCGGCCTTGTCCGTGGCAACCAGCACCACGTTGAACTCGACCTCAGTAATCGGGCCAGTTATGCCATGCTTTTCAGCCGTCTCGGAGCGCTGCACAGGCTTGGCGTCTACCACCAGCTCTTCGCGCGTGGCGAAGGCGAAGTCATCGAAAGTGTATTCATCACCAGCGATGTTGACTTGGGTGGTGAGATGTTTGAAGCCAGGCTTGGCCACGAAGTAATGAATATGTGCGGGACGCTGGCCATGACGACCCAAGTGGTTCAGTAATTTCTGGGCAGAGCCTTCTGGTGGGCAACCGTAGCCGGAGGGCATGATGCTCTGTGCGGCGTAGCGGCCGTCGGCATCGGTCTTGATGCGACGACGCAGGTTATATTCGCTCTGCGACTGATCAAAGAAAGAATAGGCGCCTTTGGTGTCGGCTTGCCAGATGTCGACCATAGCATTGGCGACCGGAACACCTTTCTCATCAGTAACCTGACCCTTGATCAGAATGACTTCCGCTTCCTTGTCAGAGCCGTCGTCCATGCGGGCAAAGCCGTCGCTGATAGGCGCACCTGCAACATACAACGGGCCTTCAATAGTGCGCGGGGTGCCGCCAGCCAAGCCGGCCTGCTCATCCTTAGCATCCTGGCGGATGTCCAGATAGCGGTCCATTCCCAAGCCCGGGGCCAGCAGCGCAGCTTCACCGTTGGCGCCCAGCTCACCGACGTAATACACGGCGCTCCAAAACTCCTCAGGCGAAACATCGAAATCTTCGACGATCTGGAAAATGTCGTGCATGACACGGTGAACGATTTTCTTCACCCGTTCATCACCACCGGATTTGTTGAAGCCGGCAACCTTCTCCAGCAGTTCCTTCACATCGGCAGCTTGCATCGTTTTAACGGTCATTGTCGGTCTCCTCAGTTTCTTGTTTTTGTTGCTCAGAACGTTCAAATCAATCAGCAACAGGCTTTTTATGGCGCCTGGGTTTGGGTATGCGCCGGGTTTCTGTAATCGTCCCTGTCAGCTGTCGTCTTCACGGATAGAGGACGGGTGACGGCACAGGGGTGCGACGGAAATATCCATATAAGGGAACAGCGGCAGGTTACTGATCAGCTCCTGCAGTTCAGCGTTGTCCGCAACATCGAAAATGCTGACGTTGGCGTAGCTACCCGCTACCCGCCACAGGTGACGCCACTTGCCTTGCTGCTGCAGGTCTTGGGCGTAGGCTTTCTCGAGCGTCTTGACCTCCGTAGCCACATCGGCAGGCATGTCATGGGGGATATTCACTTTCATCTCGACTTTAAAAAGCATGGGATTTTCTCCAGTTGCTGAGCTTTAGGCGCGTTATGTCTTGCGGCGATAGAAGGCCAACTTGTCTTCGTCGATGTCGACGCCCAGGCCCGGGCCGGTGGGGAGGTCCACACCGTTGTTATGAAAGTTGAGCGGCTTGACCACGATGTCGTCCTTCATCAACAGCGGACCGAACATCTCGGTGCCCCAATGCAGGGTTTCCAGAGTGGACCAGGCGTGCAGGGACGCGACGGTACCGATGGTGCCTTCCAGCAAGGTGCCGCCATACAGACCGATACCAGCGGCTTGGGCTACCTGTGCCTGCTGGAGTGCACGGATGGGTCCGCCGGCCTTGGCTATCTTCATCGCTACCGCGCCGGAAAAGCCGGCAGCGGCCAACGCAAAAAGATCCTTGGCATCGGCGACAGACTCATCAGCCAGAATGGGGATATGAAACTTGTTTGAGAGCCGTACCAGCGCGGCAAAATCCTTCATTGGTGTGGGCTGCTCGACCAGGTCGATGCCTGCAGCCTGCAGTTCGGCCATGCCCTTTGCAGCAGTGCTTTCATCCCAGGCCTGATTGACGTCGACCCGCACACTGGCGTTGTATCCGACTGCTGACTTGATCGCGGCGACATGGCGGACGTCATCCATCAGCGCACGCGAGCCGATCTTCAATTTGAAGTCGCAGTGGCGGTTCTGCGCCAGCAGGGTTTGAGCTTCGTCGATATCCTTCTCGGTATCGCCGCTGGCAAGCGTCCAGAGCACCGGAATATGGGCATGCAACGCTCCGCCGAGCAAATCAGAAACCGGGCGATTCAAACGTTTGCCTTGCAGATCCAGTAGCGCGGTCTCTATCGCGGACTTGGCCAGGTTGTTTCCACGCGCAGCATGGTCTAGCCTTACCCTAAGGGTATTGATAGCGTTCGCTGGCTGATTCAGCAGCAACGGCTTGAAATAGGCGTCGATAGTAAGCTTTACGCTTTCAGGACTTTCGGGACCGTAAGCCAGGCCACCGATGGTAGTCGCTTCGCCCAGACCTTCGAGCCCATCCGAATCCTTCATACGCACTATCACCATGGTTTGAACCCCCATGGTTGTCATGGATAGCTTGTGCGGCCGGATGGTTGGTATATCAACCAGGATGGCTTCGATGGACTGAATGGTTGCGGGCATTTGCTCTCCGAATCGCAGGTGGAAAAATTGTGATTCGAACAGTACAAAGTTTCATGAAGATGAACCAATACAGATTAAGTAGAGAGCTATACCTTGGAGGTATGGATGGAGCTAAGACACTTGCGCTACTTCATGGCAGTGGCGGAGGAGCAGAACTTCACGCGGGCAGCAAAACAGCTTTTTATAGCTCAGCCTCCCTTAACCCGCGCAATCAAGCAGCTGGAAGAGGAAATAGGTGTGGAGCTATTTATCCGTAAATCGCGGGGCCTTGAGCTAACCACAGGCGGCAGATATTTTTTGGAACAAGCTCGCCAGATTCTCGACAAGGTAAATGCCACCGTTAATGACACCCGGCGGATCGCTCAGCACCGTAAAACCGTTTTCTCCATAGGCTTCGTACCCTCGGTGTTCTATGGTCAGCTGCCACTGATGGTCCGCCGCTTGCGGCGTAACAAGAATCTGGAAATCGTTCTGCACGAATTGAAAACCCGCGAGCAAGTGGATGCGCTCAAGGCCGGCAAAATAGACATAGGCTTTGGCCGCATTCGCATCGAAGATCCTGACGTCGATCAGGAGCTGCTATTCGATGAACCCATGATTGCCGCCATTCCCGCAGGCAATCCTCTAACTCATCACAGGCCGTCTATGAAAGAACTCTCTGCATGGCCAATGATCACTTTCCCCTCAGGCCCCGGCCCCAATTTCTCCGACCTTACCCAAGGGTTATTTCACCGACGCGGTTTGCGGTTGAACGTAATCCAGCAGGTCAATGATTTGCAGACAGCGCTATCACTAGTGGCGTCTGATATGGGCTTTACTCTGGTGCCGGAACAAGTCCGGCGATTACATAGAGAGGGCGTGGAGTACATGCCTCTGGATGACGACAACATCACCGTACCGGTAATTGCCTCCCGCCGGCGCGGAGAAAACCCCAATGCGGTCATGCGCTTGGCCAACACCATCCTCGATGGATTGGTGGAGAATCGGCTGACCGGACGCTACCCATAATCACCCTGCCGTATCTGGATCGCGCTCTATCGCAAAGCTCAGCGCGTGGACTGCCTCACGGCTTCAGCGGCTTGCTGCAGACGAGACAGGTAAACGTCCTTCAGCGTTTGCATATCCACCCGCGCCGCGTTAGTGCTGATATTGATCGCCCCAAGCAGTTCGCCGTTGCCGGCAAACACCGGCACTGCAACCGAGCGCAAACCGGAATCCAGCTCCTGGTCGACGATGGCATAACCCTGCTCTCTTGCCTTGATGATCTCTTCTTTCAAAGCAGCGGGTCGGGTCACAGAGAGCGCGGTAAAAGCGTGCAAAGTTACCCTGGCGAAGTACGCATCAAGCTCTGCCTCTGACAATTGCCCTAGCAGTACTCTGCCCATGGACGTATAAGCGGCCGGCAAGCGGGTCCCTACCGACAACGTGATGGCCATTAGCCGGTGCCGGGCCGACGAGCGCAGCACATACACCACATCATCACTATCCAGCACCGCCAGTGAAGACGATTCGCCCAGCTCAGCGGTAATGTCCTCCAGGTGTTGCAGAATTACCGCGCGGTAATTGTTGGAAGCCTGATAGGCGTAACCCAACTGCAGCACCCTAGGCGTCAGCTCGAACTGCCTGCCACTACGTTTGACGAAACCCAACGCGTGCAGGGTGAGCAGAAACCGCCTGGCTTTGGCCCGATCCATTTCGGTGCGGGCGGCGACTTCACTTAAGGTCATGCGCGCATGCTCGGCATCAAATGCCTGCAACACCTCCAGGCCCGCGGCCAGCGCCCCTACATAGTCGCGATCACCCGGTTGAAGAAGCTGATCTTCCACTGTAACTCCCCATTTTGCTCAATAATTTGCGGCATGTTAGCAGCTAGTTCGGTGTCCGAACATCTGTGCATTTCGGCGGATGATTAAATTTTATCCTTGACGACGGCAAAAACTTGGCTCCATTATGTTCGCATATTAAACATATGTTCGTTTAGCGAACTTTAATCAATCGCGATAATGGAGATACAGTAATGGCTGAATTTCTCACCCTCCAGGAAGCTGTGAGCCGCCACATCCACGATGGCGACACGGTCTGCATGGAAGGCTTTACCCACCTGATCCCGTTTGCGGCAGGCCATGAAGTCATCCGTCAGGAAAAACGTGACCTGACGCTGGTGCGCATGACGCCGGATCTCATCTACGACCAAATGATCGGCGCCGGCTGTGCCAAAAAGCTGATCTTCTCTTGGGGCGGCAACCCTGGCGTGGGTTCCCTGCATCGTTTGCGTGACGCTGTGGAAAAAGGTTGGCCGAACAAGCTGGAGATTCTCGAACACAGTCACGCAGCCATGGCCTGCGCCTATGAAGCGGGCGCGGCCGGTCTTCCACTGGCGATATTGCGCGGGTATGTGGGCAGCGACCTGCCAAAAGTAAACGACCAGATCAAGTTCATTGAGTGTCCGTTCAGCGGCGAACGCCTAGCGGCCGTGCCCTCAATTCGCCCCGATGTAGCGGTGATCCACGCGCAGCGCGCTGACCGCAAGGGCAACGTGCTGGTTGAGGGGATTATCGGCATTCAGAAAGAGGTAGTGCTGGCGGCAAAGCGCAGCATTGTCACCGTAGAGGAGGTAGTGGACGACCTGAATGCCGGCGTTAATGCCTGCGTACTGCCCTCTTGGGCCATCACGTCGATTGTAGTCGCGCCGCGCGGCGCCAGCCCCTCCTACGCCCTGGGTTATTACGACCGGGACAACGCCTTCTACAAAGAATGGGATGGCATCGCCCGTGACCGGGAGACGTTCCAGGCCTGGCTGAAAGAAAATGTGTTTGAAAAAGGAGCTGCGTAATGAGCGATTTTACCTCTGCGGAAATGATGAGCGTCACCGCCGCTCGAGCGCTGACCAATGATATGACCTGCTTCGTGGGTATCGGTGTGCCCAGCGAGGCTGCCAACCTGGCGCGACTGACTCACGCACCCGATGTCACCCTGATTTACGAATCCGGCACCTTGCAGACCAAGCCTGACGTGCTGCCGCTCTCCATTGGCGACGGTGAGCTGTGTGAATCTGCGTTGACCACTGTTTCGGTACCGGAAATGTTCCGTTACTGGCTACAGGGTGGTCACGTCAGCGTCGGCTTTTTGGGTACCGCTCAGCTTGATCGCTACGCCAATATCAATACCACGCTGATTGGAGATTATCTTGAGCCCCAAGTGCGCCTTCCAGGTGGTGGTGGAGCGCCCGAAATCGGTACCAATGCCCAGGAAGTGTTTATTACGGTCAAACAGTCAAAGCGCACTTTCGTCAAGGACGTGGACTTCATTACCACCGTCGGCTTTGGCCGTGACGGCAAAGCCCGAGATAACGTGCCTAACATAGGACGGGGTCCGACCGTGGTGATTACCGACCTGTGCATTCTCAAGCCCGATCCGGACACCAAAGAACTGGTGGTTACCTCGCTGCACCCTGGTGTGACCCGCGAGCAAGTGATCGATGCCACCGGCTGGGAGATCCGCTTTGCCGAGCAACTGGCTGTCACACCCGCGCCGTCTGCCCGGGAGCTTGAGGTCTTACGTGACCTCAAGGCCCGCACCGACGCCCATCACGCAGCCCAACAGTGAGGCCTACAATGACTGATGTTTTTCTCTGCCATCCAAGGCGCTCCGCTATCGGGCGTTTCGGCGGCGCCCTGGCCAGCGTGCGCCCGGACGATCTGGCCGCGCAGATATTCCGCGCCGTGCTGGAACAAGCACCGGACCTGGCCCCTGCTGCCATCGACGAAGTAATGATGGGCTGCGCCAACCAGGCGGGCGAAGACAATCGCAACGTAGCGCGCATGTCTGCCCTGCTCGCCGGGTTGCCTACCTCGGTGCCTGGCACCACGCTCAATCGCCTGTGTGGCTCGGGTATGGACGCGGTGGGTAGCGCCTTTCGGGCGATTCGCGCCGGCGAAATGGACCTGGTACTGGCCGGTGGCGTGGAGTCCATGTCCCGTGCACCCTATGTCATGGGCAAGGCCGGCGACGCCTTCTCCCGTGGCCAACATATCGAAGACACCACGATCGGCTGGCGCTTTATAAATCCGCTGATGAAAAAGCAATACGGCGTGGATTCCATGCCCGAAACGGCGGAGAACGTAGCTGAGCAATTCAACATATCGCGGGCAGATCAGGATCAATTCGCACTGGCATCCCAGCAGAAAGCCGCCCGGGCACAGCAGGCGGGCATTTTCGCCGAGGAAATCGCGCCGGTAAGCATTCCCCGCCGCAAGCAGGAGCCACAGGTATTCGACACTGACGAGCACCTGCGCAGCACCACCCTTGAAAAGCTGGCTGCACTACCCGCGCCGTTCCGCACTGGCGGCAGCGTGACAGCCGGCAATGCTTCCGGCGTCAATGATGGCGCCGCCGCCATGCTGGTTGCCAGCGCGGCGGCCGTGAAGCGGCACGGGCTTAAACCCATGGCCCGTATTCTGGGTATGGCGACAGCCGGTGTGGAACCGAAAATCATGGGAATCGGTCCCGTGCCGGCGGTGCGCAAGCTGCTCGAAAAACAGGGCATTCGCATTGAAGATGTGGATGTAATAGAGCTGAACGAAGCCTTCGCAGCCCAAGGGCTGGCCGTCTTGCGTGAGCTTGTCATCGCCGACGATGATCCTCGAGTGAACTCGAACGGCGGCGCCATCGCCCTCGGCCACCCGCTGGGGATGTCCGGCGCCCGTCTACTTCTGACTGCGGCCCACCAGTTACAGCGCACGGGCGGCCGGTACGCGTTGTGTACCATGTGCATTGGTGTCGGTCAGGGCATTGCTACACTCATCGAACGCGTTTGAGCTAAGGACATTACATGGCATTTCTAAAACATAAGGGCCGCACAATTTGTTATCGCCTATTGGGCGACAATGACAAACCGCTGCTGATACTGGCTCATGCTTTAGGTATGACGCAGGGGGCGTGGGACGAAGTTATCCCAGGTTTGCTCAGCAAATTTCGCATTCTGACCTGGGACCTGCCCGGGCACGGTGGCAGTGCGGCTTGGCCCGAAGCGTCCGAGCAGATCTCAGCGGAAGATCTGGCGGCAGAAGCGCTGGCGCTGGCGGATTTAGCCGGCGCTAACACTTTTTACTTCGCAGGCACGTCTATCGGGGGCGTCGTTGGTCAGCAATTGCTTGCCTACCACGAGCATCGGTTGACCTCCGCCGTACTTACCAACACCGGCGCGGTGATTGGCACTCGGGATGGGTGGGCGACCCGGTCTGCCGATGTGCTGCAGAAAGGTCTTAACAGCATGTCTGCAGCAATCGTACCGCGCTGGTTTAGTACGGCAAGCTGCCAGCAGCAACCTGCCCTGGTAGAAGGCTGGACGGTGATCATGAGCCGTGGCGATGATCGCAGCTACGCCCTGCTATGCGAGATGCTTGGGACCTGTGATTTCAGCGAAAAGCTGCAACAGCTTCGTACGCCACTACTATTGGTCGGAGGCAGCGACGACGTCGCCACACCACCAGCGTTACTGGAAACCCTGGCGCAGATTAGTGGCGCCGCTGCGCCGATTATTCTCGAGCAGGTCGGCCACGTTCCTTCGGTAGAGTGCCCTGGTGAACTGAGCCAAATATTGATCGACTATATGGTCTGAGCAGCCAGCACAGTCAGGCTTGGTGCTTCCCTAGCCTGACCCACTACTCATACTGCATTACAACTTTCAGAATATGGACAAACCTCTGCATTCTGAGGATAGGCTCAGCCATAGAGATGCATTAGCGTTCAGCAACGATGGAAGTCGTACCACATGGAGAAAGCTATGACCGAAACTCTCACGTCCCATCCGGACCGGGCTTTCACCGGATCGGCCAAAGCATTAGCTTATGGAGCGCTGTTGCTGACAATTCTCAGCTCAACGGCGCAGCTATTTTTCGCTAATGCTGGAATTCAGTTCATTCTCGCGGCCATAACGCTTGGCCTCGCAGCTGTCGCCTTGACATTCTGCGTCAAAATCAAGCCCACCCCCGTTGCCATTTACGAGCAACCGCAGAGGCTCTTGCCGGAGCCGCCAACAGAGCCTGGGCCGGAGTCAGAACTGGACACGGGAAAAAAAGCCCTAACCTTACCTATTCAAGCTTCCCCAGCACCCTTAATCATGAAACACCTGGACGATTTACGCGTTAATGTGGAAGCAGTTCTGGAGGAAATGATCGAGGCTGGCAGGCTGGCCAAGGCTTCAGGTACCAAGGTGGACCACAGCGCCAGTTGTATCTCCGATTCGGAAGCATCTATCCGCGAGCTGTCCGAGTTCATGAACCGTATTGATGACATCTTCATTCAGCTGGGCAATCAGTCCGGTGAAATCAGCAAGATCGTAGGCAACATTCAGGATATAGCCAAGCAGACCAACCTACTGGCGTTAAACGCTTCCATTGAGGCGGCACGCGCGGGGGAGTACGGCCGGGGCTTTGCAGTAGTCGCCGATGAAGTCCGCCATCTAGCAGTGCGTGCGAACGAATCAAGTACCGGCATTGGTGCCATTGCTAAAAATCTCAATACTACTTCAGTTGAGGCTGGTAAAGGCATGTCTCGCATCCGCGAGTCATGTAACCGCTGCCTGGATCAATCCAGCGAAGCCTTGCGGGCGATGACCGATATCAAGACCGGAGCAGTGGCACGCATGGGAGTTGTGCAGGGTATTACCGACCGGCTAAAGGTTCAGCGTGAGCTCACCCAACAGCTACATAGAGACCTCAGCGCAGAGAAGGAATAGAGCGGTAGCCGGGCAAGCCCGGCACGCGACCTAATGACGACCCGTGTGAGCCGCTTTGAGCCTGCGATATAAAGTAGCTCTGCCAATGCCCAAGCGCTTAGCCGCCCGGCTGACATTTCCCTCCTCCAAGGCTAGTGCCTCTTCAATCACCACCCGCTCCACGGTTTTCAAAGTTCCGCCTTCTGCTGCAAGCCGCCCCAGCGCGGCGTCCGCTTGCGCAGCGGTAATTTCTTCCGGCAAGTGACAAAGCTCCAGTGCAACTCCAGGTTCCGCCACCGCGTCAGCATGTGTCAGAGCATAGAGAAGCTCCCGCACATTGCCCGGCCAGCTGTAGCGGAGCAAATGGGTCAAGCACTCTTCCGAAAGTTCGCGCCCCCCCTGTGTTGATCTGGAGCACTGTTGAACTATGAAAGCTTTCAAATCCGAGCGCTCTGAAAGCCGGGGTAAACGCACTATCATGCCTTTGATACGATAGAGCAGATCCTCTCTGAATTCTCCGCACTTGGTCGCATCAGCCAGATTACGATGGGTAGCACAGATCAGCTGGAATCGGACTTTCTTGGGGGTAACACTGCCCAATCGAGTCACCTCGCGGGTTTCCAGCACTCTCAACAATCGAGACTGAAGCGCGAGGGGCATGTCGCCGATTTCGTCCAGAAATAGGGTTCCCCCATCTGCCTGCTCAATCTTGCCGGACGCTCCACCCCTTCTTGCGCCTGTGTAAGCCCCGTCCGAGTGTCCAAAAAGTTCACCTTCGATTAATTCACCGGGAATAGCTGCGCAATTAATGGCAACGAACTTGCCTGCAGCGAATGCGCTGTTGTTATGCAACGAGGTAGCCATCACTTCCTTACCGGTCCCAGTCTCTCCAAGCAGCAATACTGGTAGCCCTTTACTCATGGCGCGGATCGCAACGGCGACCTGGCTATTGATGCCGAGATCACCGAAATCCGTGGAATGTGGCAGATTTCTCGTCAGGCTGTTCTGAGCTGGTCCTTTGACCGCTTTTCGGGAGGCAGCGCCAACCGAACGTAGCGAGAAGGACAGCCCAGAATGCATTCTCGCCATCATTGGCTGGTTACCACGCCGAAAGCCATCAACCAACTCTTCGAACCGCAGGTCGAAAATATCTTGGAAGCCCAAGCTCCAGTCGGTCGAAGCCAGCCCCGTCAACTCTCTCACCCGTGGCGAAAGGCCAAGTACCTGGCCTTCCGGACCAAGAGCTACCAGCAAATCTCCCGGTCTATCGTGATCGCTCGTTTCCCAGCCCAGACAGACCATTAGAAAGGGCGATAACATTCCCATCAACTGACGTTCAACGCGCGCAGAACACTGCTGCACCAACGAAAGAGCGCTGCCAGGCTCAAGCGGATTCCCTCGCGTAATATCAATGGCGCCAAGCACTCGACCCATCGGGTCTACTATCGGAGAGGCTGCGCAGTTGAAGACGTGGTTGGCATGAAGGTAGTGCTCTACTCCCGAGACCAGTACCGGACGACGTTCCGATACGGCACAGGACATGGCCGAAGTACCGATATTAGTCTCGGAAAGATTTACGCCCTGGCGGAACGCCCCGCTGATCAGGGTATGGGCACATTGTTCAGAGCGCCTGGCTGCCAACGCGATGCCGTTCTCATCAGTCAGTAGAACCGAGTAGCCGGCCCCGTTAACAGTTTGGCCCAACTGCTCCAAGGGCTGCGTGGCGGCATCGAGCAGTATTCGATTACTGTCCAGGAGCTCCAATAAACCGACTCTGGTAACAGTATCGAACTCGACCTGCTCACTGACGTTTTTGCTCGCGGCTGAGCAACGCCGCCACGAATCCACGATTGCATCATCTATTAAGCCAGTGGGGATCTGGCCGTGTTCGAAAAACGCTTCTCGTGCTCTGACACGCATGTGATCGGCAGGAATAAGCAGGGGCATTGTATTACCTCTCTCGCAGGACTGATTATAATTTTATGCGACCCTGCGTTTTGGCCATGTCGGCTCTTTTTGTCTTACCTCAGAAACTTTAGCACGTTGGCAGCAACGCTTGCGCAAAAAATCAGCGGCAGCCTAAAGCCGTCTCAGTTTGGGACTCTGTCTCGGAGTTTCCCTGAATGAGACGGGTTAACTTCAGCCATCATTTTTCCTGAAAAATAAAAACCTAATATATTCATAAGCTTGAGAAATATACGGCGCTACACATCGATTGGCACGATCCTAGCTTTGCTCCTCCCGCATTTACAAAAACAACACAAAGCCTGGAGTGCACTAATGCGATCAACCCTGATACCCACTAAGTTCGAACCCCTTGCCAAGTTTTCTGCTCTGCTTTTCGCTGCCAGCCTCTTTTCCAGCACCGCCTATTCCGCCGAAATCGCAACAGATCCCGGTGACTACACGCCCCTGCCAGCCGGAACGAATCTGGCCATTCTTTACGGGCAGTACGCCACCCGCGATACCGTTTACTCCGATGACGATCAAGTGCCGGGGAAGGCTGGTCTGGATACAACCATTGGGCTAGCCCGATTTGTTCATTACATGGACATTGGCGGCGTTATCGTCGATCCGCAGATCATAGTTCCGTTTGGCGAAGTGGAGCTGACTGAAGCTTTCGGCCCACTTCAACCAACCTCTAGCAGTGGCGTGGGAGACCCGATAATTGGCGCAACAGCCTGGTTCTTGAATAACCCAGACGCTCAAGAATGGGCCGGTCTATCAGCTTTCGTCTCTCTGCCTGTCGGTGAGTACGATGGGGATAAAGGGCCGGTGAATATTGGCGAGAATCGTTGGAAAGGGATTTTCCAAGCAGCCTACGTCAAGCACTTGAGTACCAGCGTGGTGATGGACCTCATCGCAGAGTATTCAGTGTACGGAACTAACGACGACTTCCTCGGAATGCGGCGCGAGCAGGAAGACGCTCAGAGCCTGCAAGGCCATCTGCGCTACCTATTACCCAAGCAGAGCCATGTAGCGCTTTCTTACTATCATTCCTTTGGTGGCGAAACCACCGTTGCCGGGGTAGATCAGGACGACCGAGTCAACACCAACCGCTGGCTGGCTACCTATGCCACCTTCATTGATCCGACCATTCAACTTCAACTACAAGCCGGCCAGGACATTAGTGTTAAAAATGGCTTCGAAGAGGATGCTCGCGTGAATCTGCGTATTCTCAAGGTGTTTTGAGACCGTCTCGATCAGCTAATGGATGTTTAGTCCAGACAACAACGCAGGAGAACACTATGAGTCAGATGAGCGATCAAACAAAAGACGCTATTGACCAGATAAACGGTCTGAGCCGCCGCAGCTTTCTCAAAGCTGCCAGTTGCCTTGCGGTAGCGGTAACGGTTGGCAGCGGCCTGTTGGGCGCGACCAATGCTTTCGCCTCCCTCCCTGCAGGCATCAAGGTAATGTCAATCGGTGAGTATCAGGTTATGTATCGCCTGATGGAAGTGGTCCTAGTGACTGAAGGAACTGACTTGGTGCCGACGAGCGACATTGCCGTAATGCAGACACTAGACGCAGCTCTACTGGCCACTATGGCACCCAATATCCTCCAAGGACTCAAAGGAGGCATTGCGTTCTTCAACGATGGCCCAAAAGCGAAGTACGGCAAACCATTCGTAGAACTTTCCAACGCACAGGCGGCGGAATTTTGCGATACATGGGCCGATTCCGATGAAGTCTCCCACCGCGCATTGACGGTAGGCCTAAAAAAGCTGGTGGGGTTAGCCTATTGGGCCAACCCACCCACGTGGGTGCCTCTCGGATATGGAGGCCCAGTGACTGACAAGTGGAATCTGGAATCTCTGGGCAATGCCCCTTTACCGAAAAGCTGATTGGTGGAAATAGATCATGCAAAAAACAATAAAAGTTAAAACAGTGCCTGCCCATGGTTTACAGGTAACTCAAGCTTCGGATGTCACCCAAGACAGCATCGAGCTCAATGTCGATGCGGTGGTGATCGGTTCCGGCGCAGGTGGTGCGATTGCCGCATATGAGCTAGCCAAAGCAGGCAAAAAAGTAGTGGTGCTGGAAGCTGGACCCTACGTACCCTCTGAGAAGTTTACTGAAATGATGGCAGTCTCCATGGACACCCTGTATGCCGACCATGGCGGGCAATCCAACACGGCCGGAGACATCTCTATCCTCCAAGGCGCGTGCGTTGGTGGCTCAACGGTGGTAAACGCGGCATTGTGTTTCCGCACTCCGGACTACTATCTCGAACTGTGGGCCAAAGAGTTCGGGCTAACTAATCTGACTCCCGAGGTTATGCGGCCTTACTTTGAAAAAGTAGAAGCCAATCTAGGCATTGCCCCCAACAAGCCATATGAGACAAGTATCGCCGCCCAATTGCTCAAGGGGGGCATGAAGAAGCTCGACCTACCCGAGGGCAACGCTTCACGCAACATACGTAACTGCGCCATGACCGGCTTCTGCTTTGCGGGTTGCAAATCGGATCGCAAGCAGTCAATGCTGGTGACCTATCTTCCCTGGGCAGTGGCCCACGGCGCCACTATTTACTCCGACACCCGAGCTACGCAAATTCTTGCTGCAAACGGAAAAGCCACAGGGGTGCTGGCAGAGATCATTGATCCGGCAACCAAAACCGTCAAAAGCAAACTCAAGATAAACGCCCCTATCGTAGTAGGCGCCGCAGGTCCGATCCAGATGCCAATCCTGCTTCAGAAGAGCAAGTTGGCGAACAGCAACGGCCAAGTGGGCAAAAACTTTGCCTGTCATCCGACCATGTCGATCACCGGCATGTTTGAGAAAAATATAGACGCCTTCTACGGCGCGACCCATTCGTTATACATGGATAAGTACACCATGCCCGAGGACGGCGGCTATCTCCTGCTGGACGCCATCCAGGACCCGGTAGAAGCTAGCTTCCAGGCCGACCCGGGCACCGGAAAGCCCTACATGTCATACATGTCGAAATACAGGAATACAGTTCGTCTCATCACCCTGATCCATGATCAGAACGTGGGAGAAGTGAACTGGAAGGACGGGGTCAAGGAGATCAAATACTTCGTTGACGATGCGGATTTCGAGATTATGAAAGCAGGCCTTAAAACCAACGCACGGGTACTGTTCGCCGCCGGCGCGAAGTATTTATATATACCAACCTCGCAAAAACTGACGATCGACAGTGAAGACCAGATTGATGCCGTTATTGACGGTCTCGACAATGAGCCGGCGCGCTATCGCTACACCTCTTTCCATCCTCAAGGGACGTGTCGCATGGGCGCAGACCCTAAAACAACCGTGGTGTCACCCAAGGGTGAAACCCATGAGGTCAAGAATCTTTACATCGTGGATGCAAGTCTGCTGCCCACGTCCATCGGCTATAACCCATCCGAAACCGTATACGCACTAGCCCACTACATCAGTGACCAGATAAATCAGGCTCACGCCTGATAAAGACGAAGAGATCGAGGAGTAAAAATGGATAGGTCAGTAACCCCCGTCTGGGAAAAAAATCTGTTCCTGGGCGCATGGCAACTTGGCGAAGGTGAACAAGTTGCAGTTACAGAGCCAGCAACCGGAGAAGTCATCTCGCACCTGATGACCGCTACTCCAGCCGATGTTGATCGTGCTGCCACTTTCGCACAAGCGACTCAACAGCAGTGGATGAATGTTCCTTTTGATCAGAAAGCCGAGATTCTTCGCAAGGCTGCCGCCCTTTTAAAGGAGCGGGCAGAGGAAATCAACGGATGGAATACCCGGGAGTGTGGCTCAATTGCACCGAAGGCCGCATTTGAGCTGCAGTCGACCTATGAGCAAGCGCAAATGGCGGCTGCTCTACCTATGCAGGCCAACGGCAAGATCTTCCCATCCACAACGCCAGGAAAACGAAATTACTGGACGCGCGTGCCCTTGGGTACAGTCGGCGTGATTGCGCCTTGGAACTTCCCAATCCTTCTGGCCATGCGTTCCGTTTTCCCAGCGTTGGCAATGGGTAACTGCGTGATCCTGAAACCCGATCTTAAAAGTGCCATTTGTGGCGGAGCGTTAATGGCTCAGATACTGGAGGACGCTGGGCTACCAGCAGGTGTCTTTCACGTACTGCCAGGCGGGCCGGAAGTGGGCGAAGCACTGGTCGAACATCCGCTAGTCAAAATGATTTCCTTCACTGGCTCTACTGCAGTGGGCAGAAAAATCGGTGAAACCTGCGGCCGGATGCTGAAGAAGGTTGCACTGGAGCTAGGCGGTAATAACGCGCAGATAGTCCTTGGAGATGCTGATCTCGACATCGCCAGCTCGTGCGGGGCCTGGGGTTCATTCTTGCACCAGGGACAGATCTGTATGCAAACTGGTCGTCACTTGGTGCATCAAGACGTAGCACATGAGTACATTGAGCGGCTTGCCGCTAGGGCTAGAAATCTGGTTTGCGGTGATCCACACCAGGAGCAAGTGCATCTCGGCCCGCTGATCAACGACACCCAGGCTCGCCGTGTCGAGGATCTCATTAATCGCTCTCTCGAAATGGGCGCCAGGCTCGTTGCTGGCGGCAAACGCAACGGCAGCTTCTTTGAAGCTACTGTAATCGCCGATGTGACTCCCGACATGCCCGTATTCGCTGAGGAAGTCTTCGGTCCAGTAGCTCCGGTAATGGTCTTCAATTCGGATGCCGATGCCTGTTCGTTGGTCAACCAGTCCCCGTATGGCTTGGCCGCAGCCATTCACTCAGGTTCGACAGAGCGAGCACTCAAGATCGCAGGGCAGCTAAAAGTCGGCATGATCCATATCAACGATCAAACCGTGAACAACGAGTTCCAAGTTCCTTTTGGCGGCATGGGCAGCTCCGGCAACAGCGGTCGTTTTGGCGGCCCCGCTAATATCGAAGAGTTCACTACCAGTCAATGGGTCAGCGTGATGGCCGAGGGCATTCAATACCCGTTCTGAACACCGACCTGCACAAATCAATCTTGGGTGCCTGTCCTCAGCGGGCGACGTGCACTTACCCAAAAGGCTTCATGCCTTTTGGGTTTTTTTATGCCAACTGCCCTATCTGCGACGATCCGTTCATGTCTATGCAATCACTAGATAATCATGTCCAGGAAGCGGATAGCTTCTTAGTCCCTTGACGCCTCTGATGATCCGGCAATAAAAACAATTAGAGATATTGAAATGAGCAGAATAAGAACGGCAACCATTGCAATACTAGCGCTCAGGCTTATCGTCGGACTAAATATAAGTACACTGGCCGCACAGGTTCGGCAATATGCTAAGACTAGCGATCAACTCCTGCCTTTGCTCTTCCATGGCGACACACACGTAAACGCTGTTCAAGGTGGTAATCACGACAAACTCCCCATTCTCAGCAAAGCCGACGACATACGACGTGTGGAATAGGTTTCCATCAACGAAGCGCCCCGTTAGCGGATCCGCTTTGACGTGACGATACACCCACCCCACGCAAACGGTTCGCACCACAAAGGGATCTACCAGCAAGCCTGTCACAGGGAGAGAAAAGCGAGTATCAAACGCCCTTTGCAATAAAGCCGACAACGGATCATTCATGCGGCAAGTCCTTTCGAGTCGGCAGGTCAATATCACTAAGCGGCTGGAAGCCTTTATGGGGCCTCCCGTTAGGTACCAACGACCCCGATGATTTCTTCAAGCGCTGGTTTGGTTTGAAGTCCTGAACGCACGAGATCAGCGAACTGGCACATCATCTGGACGGCGCCGGGATTATCCTGTGCTTGCAGGATAAATGACCTGACCAGGCTCTCCAGAGCTTCGTCCGCCTCGGTGCTCGAGTGATGGACCAACTGAGCAAATCTTTCATGCGCCTGCTGCCCATTGGTGTTCTCATCCAGGCCGAACAGCCTTGAAAAAACAGTCCCCAAAGAACCAGCGAGATGGTGCTCAGGCCGACTCCAGTATCTGCTGATGCCATCTTCCTGCCCTGCCCTCTCAAGCTGCTTTCGTATCTTGTTAGGGATAGTCGCTGATGCCTTGATGCGATTGAAGTACATGTGGCTGGCAAGACTCGACGCATCCTTTACTACCTTCCAGATAACGGACCACAACTGGGAGGTGCTATAGACACGCAAAGCTTGTCTGATCGTGCCTTTGATTCTCTCGACGTCCTCAGATCCGAAGGCGAGATTGTAGATTCGGCACTGGTCTAGAAGGTATCTCGCGGCGTCGCTGGTAGCATAATCAAGCCAAAGATCGAACAAGGCGTCTGGGTTGTTGAACTCTCGCTCCGCGATCCTTCTTATGACGTCCTCCCCCCGCCCATATTTGTCGTCGGCAACTAGGAAAAACTCTGCCTGAGCCCAGCGCATCACAATCTGACCGTTTTCAAGAAAATAGGTCCCTGGCCTTGCCGCGCTAGGCTGATCCAAGATTATCCCTACCTCACGCAGGCGTCTGAGAAAAAAACCGCCATCATAGGGAGCCAGCGCGGCGCATTCATTCTCCCTGAAAGTACCTTTAGTAAGGCGAGGGCCTATTAGAGCGTCCATGGCCAACAGCAGCACACAGATATCATCTGGCAATGCATCGTATGAGATAGTCCTGCAAGCCATGTCATGACTGCGCTTCTGCAACACGCGCTGTAGCTCGGCCTCTTCGGCTTGCTTTATCCGAAGCTCATCTTGCTTGATACGCTCTGCACATGGAGTGCAAGGGCGGATAGAAAGCTCAAATGCTTTTCTCGGCTCATGACGCTTGGTTACCAAGACTGGCCCATTGCAAAGACTGCACTGCTGATTCTCATCATAAGCACGACAATACTTGCGTACATGGCTGCTTATAAAACTTGACTGAGTCAGCTGACGAAAGGGAACCAGACCAGTCACTTTCTCCAAGTACGTACCCGCTTCATCCATTGCCCAGTACCGCTTCGCCAGTTCAATCTCGTCGGGATCCTGGGTTAAAAACTCTAGCCTAACTGCCATTCACAATGCCTTTTTCATTTGGTGCATCTGCCAGTCATACCTCGAGAACCAGAGTCGGGTCAAAACCCTCGACTTCTCCCGGATAGCCTCGCGGATTGCTCACCACCCGAGTACCGTTGATAACGTAATCAACAGGGAAATGGGTGTGCCCGTGGAGCCATAAATCTACTGGCGCTACAATCAGATCATCCCACGCGTTGGCGAAAGCGCCGTCAAGCAGACCGCCTGCATGGGGGCTGCCCTCTAGCGATTTCATTGACGGGGCATGATGGGTGATCACAACTGTCTTGCCGTCAAACGGCGTAGCCAAACACTCTGTGAGCCAGCTCCTACTGGCTAGGGATCGGGCTATGAGATCAGCGGGCTCGATAAAACGGGATTTTTCAGCGCGAATGCATTTGAAGTCTGGGATCGCGTTTTGCGCTGTCCGGGAAGCCTTCTCGGTATTTCCGGTGCTGCTAAAGTCCGTCCACATGGTCATCCCGAGAAACCGAACATTACCTATAACGATTTCTTCGCAATCGAGTATCCAGACGTTATCGCCGGCCGCCGCCCTCATTTTTTGAAGCGTATCCGTTAGGTCGCCGCCGTAAAATTCGTGATTCCCGGGTATATAGATAACTGCACAGTTGAACGCTTCCTCGGCCCAAGTCACACCCATCTGATGGGTGCAGATATCGCCAGCAAGAACCACCACATCAGCGTCATCCACCTCGGGCACAAAGTCTTCACACTCTAAATGCAGATCTGACAACAGATGTATTCTCACGCTAATTTACTTCCCTCTTAACAGCGCCCAGAGCCGGCGACAATAAGATACATATTACTCGTGTCTGAATATAACACTCTCAAACCATGCCCTTTTCTGCGGCTTAACTTTGTCCCGCACAGCACTGAGATCAGCTTCCTTGGCGGGCTCGACATTTATCGCTCTTGCATTACCCTGCCGCTTGTCTCCGTAGCGCATGATGGAGTTGGTTGACTGATGACCCATAATATAAGCGATTGTTTTCGAATCGAGTCCAGATGTTTTTAGATTCGACCCAACTTGGTGCCGCATTGAATACATGCCAGGAACCACCTTCCGTCGCGGCCAAAGCTTCAGACCTTCCGTCCGTATTCGATGCCTTATCGCATCTATAGTAATAGCTGGCTGAGATCTAAGAATGTCGATGCAGTTGGTTATGATATTTTTCGTTGTCTCGTCAGTTATGGTCAACAAACGATCAGCGCCTCTCCCACCGCTGGTTTTCTTTGCGCCCCTGATGAAGAGCGTATCCCCATCAAGCCGCATCTGCTTAAGTTCTGCCGGCCTGGCCCCTGTCTGACTTATAAGGCATACAGCCGCAAACGCTTCTTCGTAGCCAGAATTTCCCAAATGCTGGACTAGGACCACCAAGTCATCATTGGAGAACGACTTGGCTCGACGTGGCTTCGGCTTCTTAACGAGAGTGCTACCCCTGACGGTAACCGGATTCACTACCGCCCTGATCTTATTAGCAGCCTCAGGATGCCCCTTATTTTCAAGGTCAAACGCGATGGCATTTTTCAGCCGCCTGAAATAACCAGGCTGAAAATTCTCTGCGGTTTGAACCAAAGAGTCCCTTATGGCCGAGATACTTAACACCGCGCCATTCATATGACGCAGATAATAATATGCCGCAAGTTTTACATATTGCTTCTTGGTTTGATCGTTCATAACGCACCGATTTCTTTTTATTAGGGCTCTCAGCCGGTTTGTATATGATGAGGGCCTGTTCGGTGCAGAACAAGTTTACAGCTTGCCATCCTTGGTTATATATGAATATAAGCCACGCATAGCATGGAAATATAAATCAATAAGCTATTCAATATACTGTCAGACTTACCCGATTTTTGATGTCAAAAACTCAGCCGCTTCGCGAAAAGGCGTTGTCAAAAATTGCTCGTTCCACTCTCAATTTTTAGACATTTCGCCAGAAAACTGAACTCGTCTCACCTGCGTTCGACAAGTTGCTCGTTTTTGGCGAAAGTCTACAACGCCCCCATACTTGATAATCAAGTATGGGTAACAATGACCCGTACTCGATATATCGAGTACGGGTGCGTGTATTTGACATCAAACTCGAGCCGACAAGCGCTGCGCACCCGTCGAATTTAGCGACGCCTAAACCGCGGCTCGCAAACAGCCGCGAATTAGTTCCAGGTCTGGCTTCACGCCTGGAACGATGTCATGCCAAAGCGCGCCTTACTTCTGCGAACTGAAACTCACTCATCGCGATAGCCAAGCTCCTTAAGTGCTTGGTGCTTTCGAGCACCGTTTCGCTTGGCAATAATTGCTCACGCTTCAAGCCCATGCTCTCGAGAAAAGTGACGATCATCACGAACGGTATCCACAGGCTACCGTCGAGCGCCGGATGCTCCGGGTCAAACGGCATCAATTTGAGCACCGCTTCCCAACGATCCAAGACAAACTGGTTAGGTTGAACATCGATCTCATAGAACCGGCAGACATCAAGCGCATCGAAATAGGCAATCCCTTTCGATGAAGAAACCAATCGCGTTAGACCAGTGGTGTATGGAAGTTGCAAATCGAGCGCTCCTATCTGAATATCCCTAAATCGGATATACGCATATTAGTAATACCTTTGCGCCTTGTCAACAGCCTTTGGAGGCGCGCGTGTCGAAATCTCTCTATCGTCGCGAAACGACGATACTGCTCAAGCTCATCAAGGAATGTCGTACCGAGGCAGGCTTAACACAGGCAGATTTTGCTAAGGCATTGGATCGCCCGCAGTCGTTTGTGAGCGACATCGAGCGTGGATCTCGCAGACTTGACCTGATCCAGCTAAGGGATATTTGCGCAGTGCTGGGCTTGAGTCTTGTCGGCTTCGTGGAGCGGTTCGAGCAGTTGGTAGCGGAGTCGTAACCATAATGTAGGTTGTCCGAAGCCTCCAACGCTGGAACCAAGCATGCTTAGGGCCAGCAAATGGGACCTGCACTGTCCGCTTTCAGTATTTGCGATTGGGACACGCCTTTCACAGCACAGCAGCACTTTGCATCACCTTAACGTTCGTATAGCCGGCTTCAAGAAGACCCTGCTGTGTGTGAAGCACACAGCCTGAATCGAAATCTGGCTCATACCATGCGCCAGTTAGGGAGATGGGCGTGTCTAGAGGAACACGAAGCTGTGCGAGATGGTTTACGGCGATCTCTGCGTGCTCCGGATCATCTGCCTCTAGCCTTTCAGCAAGCATCGGCGATCTTGAAATAGCATCGTCAATGGCCTTTTTGAGTAGAGGGTAAAGCCCTAGCTCGTCACTCAACCATCCATCGAGTACCAATATACTACCCGACCAGCCGTTTAGTTCGTCTATCACTGCTTCCCTGGCAGCATCTGCTTCGTCGCAAAGATTCATGTCTGCCGAACCGCATACCGACCCGGGGTGGACCAGGATTAGCAACGGGCTGAATTTATTCCTGTGTGAACTGTTTTCTTGCATAGATACCGCTCGTGAAAGGCTGCTGTATGGTCGTAGAAGCAGACGAGGCTGCTGTATCTAAAACTCCCACTTGATGTTTCGACAACCGGTACGTGCGCAAGAGGAACTTGTGACAGAGCATAGGAATACCCGCCAGAAGGCGGTTTTCTATGCCACCCAGAGCGTGGTGAACGCGCTTTGCTTACCCGCATGAGCATCCACAACGGTTACGATGGTAGATGTAATAAATCGCCGATTCAACGGTTATTTTCCATGTTTTTCAATGGCTTAGAATATTAATCATATCAAAAGAAATATTTCAAATGCGCAAGGTGACCCCCGTGCCAGAAGTGCAGACTTGTCGCCTCTGGCCAACTACGGACAAACCTCGGATTGACCGCTTAAACAAAAGCTTGGAGGGATAGGAACTCATTCAGGTTCATGCAATGACGCTGCCCATAGCAGTTGATGCACCTGTCTCCGAGGAACCGCAGACCAGTAAACCGCTGACCATAAGCAAGCGCTCTTGATTAGCTATCAACGACCTGAACGAAGGCTGCGGCAAGGTCAAGACAGGTCATGGGACTGAGTCGCTTCTGGTTATGTAAGGGCCTCGAAGCCAATAAAGCAGACCTTTCTGCCAGCCCACATGGGGCGTTACTGTCCGTTAAGAAAGGCCGCTCTCGGCCTCGAGTGTGTAAAAACCGGTATCTAAAACTGAAGTCTGCGCTACTAAGTGAAATCCAGGATTTATCTGCGGGCCAGTAGACCTAAAACACGCATAGGAACGCGATTTCCAGCCCTACGTCGGACTCCAAGCGCGATGAAAAACGCTTTTACACACTCTGCGCCAAAAGCGGTAATAGAGCTTCAATGAGGCTTAGTCGCTTTACTTGATTATTCGCAAGCTCGGATAAGTCTAAATGCATGAGCTTTTGTGCTCCACTCTTAGTGGTCTGGAGCTCGCCTTACACAAGCTCCATGACCGCCAGCTTTCTCTCGTGTTTCTCCACCTTTAAAAGGGGGGGCTATGCAGCAATACTTAGTTAACTGAACACACCGTAAATCGTAAAATGCACTATTCCTACTGCGTATTCCAGACCAAGCCTGCCACTGATTCCAGACGAAGCCTGCCACCCATTCCACGCGAATGCTGCCACTGATTCCACGGCAAAGCTGCCACCCTGGCAGCGCGCCTTGGCATCCCATCAGGAGCCAACCGACGCGGGATAACTAACCGGTATTCTGGCCCTTTCCAACCGGAGGGGATCAGATGCCTGCCAAGAGGTTATCCATGCGTAAAATCAAGGAAGTCCTGCGCCTCAAATGGGGCAAGGGTATGAGCAATCGCCAGATTGCGACGAGTTGCGGCATTGGCCGCCCCACCGTCGCTGAGTACCTGCGCCGGGCTCAGGAAGCCGGAGTGAGCTGGCCCCTGCCCGCGGATCTGGACGACACGCGGCTGGAACGGATGTTGTTTCCGCCGCCACCGGATATGCCGGCCCAGCTCCGGGGCATCCCCGACTGGCTGGCTATCCACAAGGAGCTCAGACACAAGCACGTCACCCTGTTCCTGCTCTGGCAGGAATACCGTACCGCCCATCCTGATGGCTACCAGTACAGCTGGTTCTGCGAGCACTACCGCGCCTGGCAAGGCAAGCTGGATATGGTCATGCGCCAGGACCACAGGGCCGGAGAGAAGCTGTTTGTCGATTATGCGGGTCAGACGGTGCCGGTGATCGACCGCGTCAGCGGGGAGATCCACGGAGCGCAGATCTTTGTGGCGGTGCTGGGTGCTTCCAACTACACCTACGCCGAAGCCACCTGGACCCAGGGTTTACCGGACTGGATTGGCTCCCATCAGCGCGCCCTCCGGTTCCTGGGTGGCGTGCCGGAACTGGTGGTGCCCGACAACCTTCGGTCCGGGGTGAGCAAGGCTCACCGCTACGAGCCCGATACCAATCCCACTTACCAGGATATGGCCTCCCACTACGGGATCGCGGTGTTGCCAACGCGGGTTCGTCGCCCGCGCGACAAAGCCAAGGTAGAGGGCGGAGTGCTGGTGGTGGAACGGTGGATTCTGGCGGCACTGCGCCACCGGCAGTTCTTCTCCCTGCGCGAACTCAATGCCGCCATCAGCGAACTGCTGGTGAAGCTCAACAATCGTCCCTTCCGCAAGCTGCCCGGTTGCCGCCGGGAGCACTTCGAGCAACTGGATCGGCCGGTGCTTCAACCCCTGCCGGCAGAGCCCTACGTCTATGCCGAGTGGAAGAAGGCCCGGGTTCACATCGATTACCACGTGGCTGTCGACGGGCATTACTACTCGGTACCCCATGCCCTGATCAAGCGCGAAGTCGATGTGCGCATGACCCACAACACGATCGAGTGTTTCCACCGCGGCGAACGGGTGGCCAGTCATCAGCGTTCCAATCTGAAGGGGCGCCACACCACGGTATCCGCGCACATGCCGGAGTCCCACCGCCAGGCGGGGGAGTGGTCGCCGGAACGGCTACTGAAGTGGGCCGCCAAAACCGGGCCGGCAACGGAGAAGCTCATCCGGACTGTGATGGCGTCCCGCAAACACCCGCAGCAGGCCTATCGGTCCTGCCTGGGCATATTGCGCCTGGGCAACGCTTATGGGGACGAGCGCCTGGAGGCGGCCTGCCGGCGGGCACTGATGTTGGGCAGCTGCCGCTACAAGAGCATTGAATCCATCCTCAAGCACCGTCTGGACGAGCAACCACTGGAGGAGCAGCAGGAGCTGGCCTTGCCTGAAACACACGGCAACATCCGCGGCCCCGCCTACTACCACTGACAGGAGAACACCATGTTGAAGCATCCTACCCTGGACGGACTCCAGACCCTCAAACTGAGCGGCATGGTGGCGGCACTGGCCGACCAGATGGCCACCCCGGACATCGATGAACTGGCCTTCGAGGAGCGCCTCGGTCTGCTGGTGGACCGCGAAATCACCGAGCGGGAGAACCGGCGGCTGACCAGTCGTTTGCGCCGTGCGAGACTCAGGCACGCTGCCGCACTGGAAGACATCGACTACCGCAATCCCCGCGGATTGGACAAAGGGCTGATCCAGTCACTGGCGACCTGCCAGTGGGCAAAGGAGCACCTCAACATCCTCATCATCGGACCCACCGGTGTGGGCAAAACCTGGTTGGCCTGCGCCCTCGCACACAAGGCCTGCCGCGAGGGTTACACGGTCCAGTACCTGCGCTTAACCCGACTGTTGCGAGACCTGATGATCGCCAAGGGCGACGGCCGTTATCCCAAGCTGCTGGCCAACCTCGCCAAGGTCGATGTTCTGCTTCTGGATGACTGGGGCTTGATGAAACTGAACGCCGAGAATCGGCGTGACCTGCTGGAAGTGCTGGAGGACCGCCACGGCAGGCGTTCGACCATCGCCACCAGTCAACTGCCCATTGAGGAGTGGCATGCTGTGATTGGCGATCCGACGCTCGCTGACGCCATCCTGGATCGCCTGGTCCACAACGCCTACAAGATCAATCTCAGGGGAGAATCCATGAGAAAACGCCAGGCCAAGTTGACGAGCACCACCGGTTCCGAGTAACAATGCAAACCCCGCGTCGCTACGCTCCGATGGGTGGCAGCTTTGCTCCGGTTTGGGTGGCAGGCTTCACGTGGAATGGGTGGCAGGCTTCAGCGGTTTACGCACTCAACTGCTCGAACTGGCCTTCCTGACCCTTAATCACCCGGCGAGAGATAACAACGGTGATAGTACTGTCTTTGATGAGCGTTGATTCTGTTTCTGGCATTATGAAGACCCTGAGGACTAAGGTATTTAGGATGAGGAAGGTCGGAAGAATACCTTCGCAGGCCAGTGGGCTTATGTTTTATGGGTGACGAATATAGATGGGTGACGATTTTTGTCTACCCGATCTGCGGGAACGTATGATCTCATTTTTGAGAATAATAATATGAATTTTCAGGATTTATTCTATTTCACCAAGGTTGTCGAGAAGGGAAGTTTGGTCGCAGCGGCGCGCTATCTGGATATCCCTACCTCAACCCTGTCGCGTCGTTTACAGGCGTTTGAGCAACAACTTGGCTATAAACTGGTTCACCGAAGCTCCAAAAAGTTTGGTCTTACCGAGTCCGGTCAACGCTTTTACAGCAGCCTTTCTCCGGTCATGAGTGAGCTTGAGATGCGCTCGGAGGACGTAAACAGTGAGCTGTCATCCCTGTCAGGCGATATCAAAATCACCGCCCCGCTGGCATTAGGTCATCATAATGTTAAGGATTGGGTGTTTGAGTTCATGGAAATTAACCCTCGCGTCAGCGTGGAAATGTTCCTCAGTAATCAGAATGTGGATTTGGTCAAAAATAGTATTGATATTGCTTTTCGATTAGGAAAAGTGACGCTCAATGACTGGATATCGCGGCCGCTGATGCAGACTGAAATGGTGATGGTGGCCACTCCCGAGATGCTAGGCCGTCACCCGCAACCGAAGCAGCCCAGTGATCTGGCGGAGTTGCCGCTGGTCGTACTCAAGCGCTCCGCTTTCTGGCGTTTTCAGAACAGTGACGGCTACGCCGAGACCTTTACCCCCCACGCCCATATGCGCACTGACGAGATTCGCTTTGCCTTGGATGCCGTAAAGCGTGGCTTGGGTGCTTGTTGTGTGCCGCGCTATGTGGTGGAGCAAGACCTAAGCAGTGGTGAACTGATACAACTGTTGCCCGAATGGTCAATGGAAAGTCGAACAATGCATATGCTGTACCCACACAGGGATAGTCTACCGGCTAAAACGCGCGCTTTCATTGAGTTTGTCATGGAGAAGGTAGGCAAAGGATCTGCAGGGGTCTGATCCTGCCTTTTGTGCCGCTTGCGCCTTCGATGTCCTTTCATGCCTTTCTGCTTTCGTTTTCTCTAATTCCCGTTTGTGGAATCTATAGACCCCATTTTTGCTTGTTTTATCCCGTTTTTGCAAAGTTATACTGAACCAAAGACGCTGGCATGTGTTGAGCCGCTTTCCGGGAACTGCCGTGCCACTCAAAACCCAAAACGCTAGGGCTGTGCTCAGGTGCAGCTAAAAGTAAAGGTGAGCTATGAAAGAGTTCAAGCATTTCATCAACGGTGAATATGTGGCTTCGGCCAGCGGCAAAACGTTTGAAAATCGCTCCCCGGTGGACAACAGTCTGATCGGCGAGGTTCATGAAGCCGGTGAAGCAGAAGTCGATGCCGCCGTCCGGGCTGCAAAGGCCGCCCTGAAGGGCCCATGGAGCAAACTGACCCAAAAGCAACGGGCCGCCATGTTGAACAAGATCGCCGACCGCATAAATGAGCGTTTTGACGAATTCCTGGATGCAGAGTGCCTAGATACGGGCAAGCCACGCTCGATGGCCAGCCATATCGATATTCCTCGCGGCGCAGCCAATTTCAAGGAATTTGCGGAATCCATGAGTCACCCGACTGAGGGTTTCCGTATGGAGACTCCGGATGGCAAGGGCGCGATGAACGTTGGCCATCGGACGCCCAAGGGTGTTGTCGCTGTCGTTTCCCCATGGAACCTGCCGCTGTTGTTGATGACATTTAAGGTAGGTCCCGCGTTGGCCTGTGGTAACACCGTGGTGGTGAAGCCATCGGAAGAAACACCGGCTACGGCCACCCTGCTTGGCGAGGTCATGAACGAGTGTGGTGTACCGCCAGGGGTATTTAACGTGGTGCACGGTTTTGGCCCGGATTCGGCCGGTGCATTTCTGACCACTCACCCACTGGTCGATGCGATTACTTTCACCGGTGAGACTCGCACCGGTGAAGTCATCATGAAAGCCGCGTCTGTAGGTTTGCGCAACGTCTCTATGGAGTGTGGTGGTAAGAATCCGGGCATAGTGTTTGCCGACTGTGATCTCGAAAAAGCAGTCGAAGGTACCATGCGTTCGGCGTTTGTTAACTGTGGTCAGGTCTGCCTGGGCACAGAAAGAGTGTATGTGGAGCGTTCGATTTATGACCAGTTCCTCGCCCGCATGAAGGAAGAAGTGGCCAAATTGAAATTGGGCAGGCCGGAAGATCCCGACGCGAACTTCGGGCCTCTGGTGAGCCTGGAACATCGCGACAAGGTGAAGAGTTACTACGATCTGGCGCGGGAAGAAGGCGCAACTGTCGAGATCGGTGGTGGTATCCCGGATATGGGTGCTGAGCTGAATGAGGGTGCCTGGATTGAGCCGACCATCTGGACAGGTCTGTCCGATAACGCCCGAGTCATCCGTGAGGAAATCTTTGGTCCTTGTTGCCATATCCGCCCATTCGATACGGAAGACGAAGCGATTTCATTGGCCAATGACACCAAATATGGTCTGGCTTGCGCTATCTGGACTGAAAATTCTGCCCGCGCTATTCGCGTGGCTGAACAGATGGAAGTTGGCCTGGCGTGGGTAAATTCTTGGTTCTTACGTGATCTGCGAACCTCCTTCGGTGGTGCCAAGCAATCCGGGCTTGGCCGCGAGGGCGGTGTTCACGGCCTGGAGTTCTACTCTGAAACCAAAAACATCTGTATCAAACTCTGAGGAATGGACATGGATAAGCAACAGATTCAGATATGCGGTGACGAGCTTTACCAGGCCATGCTTGACCGCACCCCGGTACGCCCGCTGACCGAGCGTTTCAGCGATATCACTATCGATGACGCCTACCATATCTCCCTGCGCATGCTGGAGCGTCGCATTGAAGCGGGTGAGCGCGTTATTGGCAAGAAGATTGGCCTTACCTCCAAGGCGGTGCAGAACATGCTGAAGGTTGGCCAGCCCGATTTCGGTTATCTGACCAATGCCATGGCGTTCAGCCAAGGCGAGGAAATGCCGATCTCCGAGCGCTTGATGCAACCCAAAGCCGAGGGTGAAATTGCCTTCATCCTGAAAAAAGACCTGTTGGGCCCGGGCATCACCAATGCAGACGTACTGGCGGCAACAGATTGCGTGATGCCCTGCTTCGAAGTGGTTGACTCACGAGTTGAAAATTGGGAGATCAAGATCCAGGACACGGTGGCAGACAACGCCTCCTGCGGTCTTTTTATACTGGGTGATCGTGCAATCAACCCGCGGAAAGTGGACCTGGGAACCTGTGGCATGGTGGTTGAGAAAAACGGCGCCATCATCAGTACCGGAGCTGGCGCAGCGGCTCTGGGCAGCCCTGTCAATTGTGTCACCTGGCTGGCCAACACTCTGGGCCAGTTCGGTATTCCGTTGAAAGCAGGCGAAGTGATTCTGTCTGGCTCGCTGGTACCACTGGAGCCGGTTAAAGCTGGCGACTTCATGAGCGTCAGTATCGGTGGTATCGGCAGTGCGTCTGTCCGTTTTATTTGATCGCACCCTTTGATTACAGGAAGACCATTTATGAACAAAAAACTTAAAGCGGTCATTATTGGCCCGGGCAACATTGGTACGGACCTGCTCATGAAAATGCAGCGTTCGGAATGGATTGAGCCGGTGTGGATGGTGGGTATCGACCCCGAATCTGAAGGCCTTAAGCGTGCTGCCGAAATGGGCATCAAGACCTGCGCCACTGGCGTCGATGGTGTCTTGGAGCACGTAATTGAAGATGACATCCGGGTTGCTTTCGATGCGACGTCGGCTTATGTCCATGCCGAGAACAGCCGCAAGTTGAATGAGTTGGGTGTCATTATGATTGACCTGACGCCGGCCGCTGTCGGGCCGTTCTGCGTACCACCGGTGAACCTGACCGACCATGCCAAGAACTTGGAGATGAACGTCAACATGGTCACCTGCGGTGGCCAAGCCACCATCCCGATGGTTGCAGCGGTAAGCCGCGTGCAGGCGGTGGCGTATGGGGAGATCGTTGCCACGGTATCCTCCCGCTCAGTGGGCCCGGGTACACGCCAGAATATTGACGAGTTTACCCGAACCACGGCAGGTGCTGTCGAGAAAGTGGGTGGTGCCAAAGAAGGCAAGGCGATCATTATCATCAACCCGGCTGAGCCGCCGCTGATGATGCGTGACACCATTCATTGCCTCACTGAAAGCGAGCCGGATCAAGCCGCCATCACAGATTCCGTGCATGCCATGGTAAAAGAAGTGCAGAAGTACGTGCCGGGCTACAGTTTGGTTAACGGCCCTGTCTTCGATGGCAATAAAGTGACCTGCTATATGCAGGTGGAAGGGTTGGGTGATTTCCTGCCCAAGTACGCCGGTAATCTGGACATCATGACGGCGGCCGCTCTGCGCACCGCCGAGATGTTTGCCGAAGAAGCGGCCAATGGCGTTATCACACTGCCGGCACGCGGCTAAGCGGGAGAAATAACAATGAATCTGAACGGTAAAAAAGTCACCTTGCACGATATGAGCCTGCGCGACGGCATGCACGCCAAACGCCACCAGATCAGTCTGGATGAAATGGTCAGCATCGCCACCGGCATGGACGAAGCCGGTATGCCACTGATTGAAGTAACCCACGGTGATGGCCTAGGTGGGCGTTCCCTGAACTACGGTTTCCCCGCACACAGCGATGAGGAATACCTTAGTGCCGTGGTGCCGAAGATGAAAAATGCCAAAATCTCTGCGTTACTGCTGCCGGGAATTGGAACCGTTGACCATCTGAAAATGGCAAAAGACTTGGGTGTTTCCACTATTCGTGTGGCTACTCACTGTACCGAAGCCGACGTGTCGCAACAGCACATCGGCATGGCATCGAAGATGGGCATGGACACCGTCGGCTTCCTGATGATGGCGCATATGGTCAGCCCGGAGAAAATCCTGGAACAGGCCAAGCTGATGGTTGGTTACGGTGCAAACTGCATCTACGCCACTGACTCTGCAGGCTACATGCTGCCGGATGAAGTAACAGCCAAGATCGGCTTGCTGCGCTCTGAACTGCCATCCAATATCGAAGTTGGCTTCCACGGTCACCACAACATGGGCATGGCTATTGCCAACTCTCTGGCGGCGATTGAAGCGGGTGCTTCCCGCATTGATGGTTCTGTCGCAGGCTTGGGCGCCGGTGCCGGTAACACACCGTTAGAAGTATTCTGTGCCGTACTCGATCGCATGGGCGTCGAAACTGGTGTTGATCTTTACAAAATCATGGATGTGGCCGAAGACCTTGTGGTGCCCATTATGGACCAGCCCATCCGGGTGGACCGCAATGCTTTGACGCTGGGCTACGCGGGTGTGTACTCCTCATTTCTGCTATTCGCTGAGCGCGCAGAAAAGAAATACGGCATTTCCGCCCGTGACATTCTGGTCGAGCTGGGCCGCCGCGGCACCGTGGGCGGGCAAGAAGACATGATTGAAGATTTAGCGCTGACCATGGCCAAAGAAAAAGGACTGATCTGATGACTGACGTGTACGAGAACAAACTGACAAAGGCACAGATTGAAGAACTGGCGGCCCACTGTGAAAAAGCAGAGCTGGAAGCCTATGAAATCACCAAGATCACAGATGATTATCCGCAGATGACCTATAAGGATGCTTTTGACATCCAGTGGGAAATCCGTCGTCGTAAGGAAGGGCGTGGCCACAAGATTGTTGGTATGAAAATGGGCCTGACCTCCTGGGCTAAAATGGCTCAGATGGGTGTTGAGAAGCCCTGTTACGGGTTTCTGGCAGATTATTTCAGCGTGCCGGAAGGTGGTGAAATCAAGCACGATGAGTTGATTCATCCGAAAATCGAAGCCGAACTTGCCTTCGTTTTGAAGCATGAGTTGAAAGGGCCGGGCGTACATATTGGCGATGTGCTGCGCGCAACTGATTTTGTAATGCCCGCTGTGGAAGTGATCGACTCGCGTTATAAAGATTTCAAGTTCGACCTAAAGAGCGTGATTGCCGACAACTCATCCTCAAGCCGTTTTGTGACCGGTGGTCGCATGGCAGACATTGCCGATGTGGATCTTAAAAACATCGGTGTGGTGATGGAAATCAACGGCGAAGTGGTTCAGACCGGTGCCGGTGCTGCGGTACTGGGTCATCCGGCAGCGTCAGTGGCCATGCTGGCCAACATGATGGCGGAGCGCGGCGAGAGCCTGCCGACAGGTAGCTTTATCATGATTGGTGCTATTACGGCGGCGGTTCAGGTTGATAAGGGTGATGCATTTACCGTGCGTTATCAGGGCCTGGGCACCTTGAGCGGCAAATTTGTATAAAGGTGCCTTGCAAGCAACAAGGTCCGGCCCGAAGGTAATATGTTCAGGCTGCATCCGACCAAGGCACTCTGAGGAAGTGAACTCAGTAAATGCTTTTTGGGCTGTTAATTCTTTCTATGAGAGATGTGTGTCAGATGACTGCTAATGCCCTAAAAGAATTTGTCCAGCCGTCATTCACCCTGACTGAAAGCGCGACGCTTAGTCTTCTAAATGTTGCAGTAGATAAAGCTGATGAACTGGGAATCAAGGCCACGGTTGCCGTGGTGGATCAGTCAGGTCGTTTGTTGGCGTTTGTCCGAATGGCCGGGTCCTTCCTGATCTCTTCAGAGCTTGCTCAGAAGAAGGCCTTTACCGCTGCTGGTATGGGCGTTGAAAGTGTAAAGCTTGAAAGTATTTTGAAGACGGCAGAACCTAGGGTCTTGGAAGGACTTACCCAGGCCGGAGAATTCACGGTAATTGGCGGAGGTGTACCGGTGTTCTGGGGTGGGGTATTAATTGGTGGTGTTGGGGTTTCCGGCGGCAGTGAGGAGCAGGATATCAAGTGCGCACAGGCCGCAGCAGCTCATTTGAGCTGTCCTTGAGAGTGCGGATTAAGTGATTAAAGAACCTACTATCAGTTTGAATGCTGAACTGATTCCATCACCGCCTAGAGTATGAAGCTTTCATACTCTAGGCGGACTGGTGGGTTAGAACGCTTTCGTGAGTGTGAGTCGGAACAGGTCGCCCTCCGGCCCAGCCTTATTGTTATACTCCTGATAGTAAGCTCCATTCAGACCCAGTCCCAAGTGTGGCCAAAAATAGCCCACTTCGGCGCCAAGTGCATGCTTCTCGGCCTTGTCTGAAGAGCTGCCTTTATCGCGCTCCAGTTGCCAAGCCTCATATCCCACCAGCCCAACATCAAGCCCATTTGCCAAACGGTGGCTCAGCGCCCACTCAACCAACCAGCTATCGCCCGGAGTAACATCTGTATCATCCTGCTTGGTCTTGATCTCGTAACGGGAAAGCGCGGAGAAAGACCAGCGTTTGTCCGGATCAAAATGCCAGGTTCCACCTAGGGTGAGCATAGTGGTGCCATAACCTTTCCCGATTGACGCGGGCTCGGTTGGCTCATAACTCGCTGTATCGAACCAGTGGCCTGCAGCAAAGACCGCGTCCCACTGTTGCCCATGCCAGCCTAGAACTACAGGCCCAACGAATACATCGCCAACACCGCTGTCACTATCTGTTACACCCAACCCTCTGAATTTAAGAGAGGTATCCTGAAGTGGGACGATCAGTTCAGCACCGTAATCGGCACCAAGGAATTTTTTACCAGTGATCCAGACAAACCGGTTGGCCAGGGCTGTCACTACACCCGTGTTCTTTCCGGGTGCTTTGTTACCCTGTCCGTCGCGGAGGTTGTCAATATCGTAATGCACCAAATAGCTACGATAGTAAACCCCGGGCGGCGGAACAACGGGGCCTCCAATGCCTTCCAAGCCCGGGACATAATGTCCGTTGGCGGCCAGCGCTGGAAATGAAAGAGGGACAGCTGCCATCAGGCCTGCCAGAGCTAGTACATTTTTATGCTTCATCGATGATTCCTTTTTGTCATTGTTGGTTTTTTCGACCTAACGCCCCATTTTTTTCGCCGATTGACCGGCAATCCCGAAGTGCTGTTTAGGCATTTCTGTGATCATCACCCGAATACGTTCTATGGGCGCATCCAGAGAGCGGGACATGGCCTCGCTCACCTCCCGGATGAGGCTCTCTTTCTGCTGATCCGTGCGGCCCTCAATGATGTAAAGCTGAGCAATTGGCATAACCTCTCCTTATTCGATGCGAATCGACACCCAACCTAACCCCTGGCAGTGACCGGTGGTGATGTCACTGGTCACTGCGATAAAGGTGGCCGTTTTGTACACTTAGCTGTTCAGGTCAATACGGACAGGAACCGCTCATTAAGCACCCTGTCGTGATAGAAGATGGCCTTGCCCAGCTCTTCGGCATCCCACGTCACTGGTTCATGATCCGGATAGTGGTAATCGCCACCGGCAAACACTTCGTTCCGGTTACCGGACGGATCAAAGAAGTAAATAGTTTGGCCGTGAGTAAGGCCGTGACGGGTAGGGCCTATATCAATGGACGTATCGGTCATGGACAACAGATCCGCAGCCTTTAGAACATCCTGCCAGGTCTCCAGGAAGAACGAAGCGTGGTGGAACTTGCCCGGTTCTTCATGGTGAATAAAGGCGATATCGTGAGCCTTGGTGCTGACCGTCAGGAACTGTGCAACCCGTTTGCCGTCCGGAGCCATCACCTGCTCAGCGAGGTCAAAACCGAGCACATCACGGAACAAATTCAGAGTTTCATCCAGGTTAGGACCATAGAGCAGGCAATGGTCAAAACGCGTTGCCTTCATACCTTCAAGCCCGCGCGGCCAGGCTTCCGGGTTGTGATTGCCCACGCCCCATTTACCGGTCTGTTTCTTCGTAGCATAAATCTCAAAGGAATGTCCGGTGGGGGCGATAAAGCGTACCCGGCGCCCGCAGTCCTTCAATTCATCCTCGGGAACGTCCTCGATCTCGCAGCCAAACGCGGCGAGTTCGCCACGCAACTGATCCACCACTTCTTCACTGAGGCATTTGAACCCCATGAAATCCATACCAGGCTCATCTGCTTCGCGAAGCACGACAGAGAACTTGTCCACCTCGGTCCAAGCTTTTAAATACACGCGGCCCTGGTCATCGCGATCCATTTCAATCAGACCCAAAAGGTCCTTGTAGTGTTTGACGGCTTCATCCATATCGAGAACACGGATCTGAACGTGGCCGGGACGCATTACACCCTTTTTCATAATCATTACCTCATTGCTTTTGTTGTTGTGTACTCATTCGCATGCCCGGCGGCAGATTGCCGGGGCCGGCATTCAATAATCAGATCGCTTAATGGATAGATGCGACAGGCCAGCACCTCACCCTGTGCGAGGGCTTCCGGAGGCGCATGAACCCGGCTCATCTTTCCACATTCGTAATCACCTTCGCGTACAGTGACTTTGCATAAGCCACAACCACCCCCCCTGCAGCCTACCGGCACACACTCCAGCCCCTGCTGCTCCATAGCTTTGAGAACACTCTGGCCGGCCTTGCAGGGAAACCTTTGTCCGCTGCATTGTTCGGTGATCTGATACGACTCACCCATAGCGCAGTCTCTCCAAATCAATATTCAACGATAGGTTTCATTGACTATTTATAAACAACCTAAGATACTTCCATCTCTTTACTTTTCGCAGACAGCATATTTCCAAGAACAACTTGCCAATCGCTTTTCATATCGAGCCGGCTTATTAGCCAAAGCTCAGCCATAAGCGTATCCGACGCGTCATAAACACAGGACATATTCGGATAGCGATGTGCCAAAAATTTCGGGAGTATCGCAAGGCCGGCACCTTTATCACAAAATCTAGCGCAAGACTCCAAATCATCACACATAATCTTTATATTTCCATAAAAACCAAGCTGTTCCCAATCTAACAGGCCAAAAACAAAATCATGAGTCTTATATGAGAAGCCAATGCCCGTCTTTATAAGATCAGACTTATCTCTTAACGCGTCCTTACCAAATTCATCAACAATATCATCTATATATGAAGCCGAACCAAAAACCCCAAGACCGAATGTACCAAGCCGTTTTATCTTTAAACTATTCATATTGGAAATGGGACGCGCCAACCGTATTGCAAAATCGAAACCCTCACGCTCCAAGTCAACAAAACGCGCATCACTAGAAATATCGAATGTAAACTCTGGGTAGATTTTTCTAAATGCTATCAGCACATCTGAAAACTGATTTACCAGTACAAAGGGGATAGAAACTTTAATCACTCCACCCTTATCCCCCGGAGTCAGACCAAAGAAAAGACGCGTTGCGCTTTCCATATCTACTGCAGCTTTTAGCACATCTTCCGTCCCTGGCGCCAAAGCCCACCGATTATTTTCTCTGACGAATAACGAATATCCTAAAAAGGCCTCTAAACTTTGCATCTTTCTTCGTAACGTAGAACCGTCGATCCCTAGGCTTTCGGCAGCGGCCTGATAGTCCCGCTCTCTATATAGGGCCAAAAATGCCTTAACATTATCCCAATTAGCGCTGTCATAACTCAGATTTTGAGGCATAGCACCCCTCACTTGGCTTTATTCGTCAAAAGATATCTCTATAAACCTTGACTTGGGCTTAGAGCGACACGCTAATATCCAGCCATCCTCTTCATCAGAGGGATCCAAAACCGTATTTTCCTCCAGAACTACATCGCCACTTAGCAGACTGCACATGCAGGATCCACAATTTCCTGCACCACAGGAATTGGGCACGTTAACTCCGGCATTTATTATCTCTTTTAAAATAAAGTTATCTTCAGAGCACATAACTTCTGTCCGACTGCCATTTAAAAGAACAGAAATGGCAAAATTCTTTTCTTTGCTTTCATTTTTATCGCCATTATCATCAGAAACACTCCCAGCAAAAGACTCCTTGGTTATCAGTCCAGGTGGGACTTTAGACTCGATCAAAAAATTCTCTACACCTCCCATGAAGGGGGCAGGTCCACATAAAAAATATTCAACCTCTAGAGCATCATCAATATATTGCTCAAACGCGATAGAGGTTGGAATACCTTTTTCATCGTCTAACCAGAATTGTATATCAAGCCGATCCGGGAATTGTAAACATAGATCTTTTAACTCTTTATGAAATATTATAGAACTTTCAGAGGAGTTAGCATAAAACAACTTAATCCTATTTTTGTGTCTATTTAGCGCTGTTTTTATAATGGATATTACAGGAGTTATACCACTACCTCCTGCAAAAAAAACAAAATCTCGATCCCAGTTCTGCGGGTGGAAACTGCCAGCAGGGGGGAGTGTCTCGATAAAGTCGCCAACCTTTACATTGTCACACAACCAGTTCGACCCTCTGCCTCCCCTTTCTCTCTTTACCGTGATTTTAAAGTCCTCATTGGCCGAAGCTGACGAAGATAGGGAATAAGACCGAAATAAAAGACCTTTTTCAGTTCGGATTTTAATTGGGAAATACTTGCCAGGGGAGTGCTCAGCCAAGACACCGTCCAACGGCTTCAGAACAAATGAAAACGACTCCTTCGTTTCCGCTATCTTATCAATAACTCGAAATTTTAATGTATTCATTTTAGACCAACTATAGAAAAAATGAATTATTGCCTTGCGGCGAAAGACAGTCGTTTAAATTTATCTGTTTCATCTTTATCTTCAACTCATCATTATCCTTAATAATTACATAACCATACCAACCACTTAAAACTTGAGACTTGCCATCTCGGCTTTCAAACACAATAAAGCTTGTTCTAACCAAAAACCCCTCGCTTGACCCCGGCACCTTCCATATTTCTGGAATCCCAGTTACCCTACTAGTGCTCGAGATCGGTATCTGCGAATACGCGAAACCTGTTTGTATCCTTACAATCCTGTCCTTAAGCCGTCTGATATCGTGAAACTCCAGGGTGACTTCCTCAGCAGGTGACTCAGCAGGAGAGCTCCCAGGAATCCAGTAGCAACCACTTTCAAGGAATAGTGAAAGCCATTCATCAAAGCTCTGCTGGTCTAAAAGCCGGGCTTCTTTTGCCACTAACATTTCTATCTTATTGTCGTGTATAGGATCTCCAAGATTCGAAATGTTCCAGAAAAAATCAGAGTAGCTCTTAACTTCTTTGTAATAAGATAGATCCACCACACTTGAATCCGCAATTTTCATAGGAAGTTCACTATTATTAGTCATTTTATACCTCCAAGTTTTCGCTATCAGGTTCCTCAGTCATTAGTCGTTTCCAGGTATCAAAATAACTACGACTATGAATCTCAGACGTCGGTTTGTTCGTCAAAATATTATCGTAACCAGCACCTTCTGCATCATTCATGTGTCGACTGATGTCAACCCATTCAATCTCCGGCATAGATTCAAGACCTTCTTGGCAGGACTCAAAATTTGCCGCATCATCGACCTCACCCATAATTGGAAAATCTTCTTGGGTGCGCATCCGAATAGCATTTAGCTCTTCATCCTCATCATCAAGTAAAGTTGCATACCAATGTAAAACCGTTTTATTAACCGAGAGTGGATCGATTACTTGAATTTGGTTTCCGATCAACAGCAAGTTAGGGAATATATTTAAATTCATACCCGCTCCAACTGCCATATCCAAAGTCTTTTCTGGTTCGCTATGATGGCTTCGGACGTTACTTTCGAAACTTTCCCGTCCGGGTTGAGGGCGTTGTTGATTCCATGCGGAGGTTTTATACATCTCAGGCCGCTGATCTATTACTGAGTGGCCATTTCCCAATGAGTAAACCTTCATTTCTGTCTCATCAGCGCTACCAAAGTACTGCATATCTCCGCCACCGTGTCTAAGCGTGGTCATCTGTATTAGAGATTGGTGGGAGAACGGAACGTGATACCCATCCCCGGCATTGTCAAAAATCAATTTCCAATTGCAGTGGATTTCATAACGTTGAACTGAGTTAGAAACTCTTATGTCACCACCTTGATTTAGCCATTCATCAAGGTACTTACGAGCGTTTCCGAGATGTTCTTCTAGACTAACAGCACTTTCATTACCAGATCCGAATATAAAACCTCTATAACTTTCAACTCTAGGAAGTGCTGTCATAGAAAAACTGTCTTTATCGAAGCAATCTCCATAAGCATCCTGTCCTGGGATGACAAATGCTTTCCCGGAGTTTTTGAATTTCCAGCCATGGTAAGGACAAGTAAATGTCTTTGAGTTTCCGGAACTGTTTCGGCAGACTTTTGCGCCTCTATGGGGGCATCGGTTCAATAGTACTTGAAAATCATCATCACCCTTTCTCACAACTATCAAAGGTCGCCCACCAACTCGAATGGTCTGAAAGTCGTTAACATTTGGAATTTGACTTTCATGCAGCAAGAACACCCAGTTAGCTCTGAATATATTCTCCATTTCCGCATCATATATTTCAGAATCAGTATAAACTGACCTATGTACACGTCCCGGCTGGATAAGCTTGTTTATATTTTTCATGCATCACCTCAAAGGTTCTGGAAGTCAACATTCTTGTGCAAAACGTCCTTTATCAACTGCCGTATTGATTCAGGAGGTTCGTAACCCTTTAATTCTTTATTGAAGCCATGGACTTGGTCTTCTTGCAGATTTCCGTCTTCGAGGTGAACTTTTAAGAATTCGTTCTCAACTGTATCTCTGCTTAATTCCGGGTGCCCCTGAAACCCAATAACATGGCTTCCAAAACTGAATACTTCCACTTCAGTGGATTCTGAATTTCCGAGTAAAACTGCTCCTGGAGGGCATTCAAGTACACATTCCCCATGACTCTCAACAAGTTTGACATTTGTTTCGGTGACTCCAATTTTGCCATTCACATCATTCAAAAACCTTATCTCGTCAACCCCAAATCTAAATTGTTGGCTAGGATTCAGACCCACGACCCCTCCAAGCGCCACTGCGAGCGCTTGACAGCCAAAACAGATACCTACGATGGGTTTCCTTTGATCATATGCAGTTCGAATAAATTGAAACAATCCCGAGAACCGATCTCGATCTTCATTTACTGAATACTCGCTCCCACTTACAACAAAGCCATCGTAATTATCGATAATTTTATTTAAGTCTGTGAATGCACTTATAACTTCCCAGTCGGAGTTTTCAGTTTTAAAGGCATTTACCATTTCTTCTCGATAATCAAAGCGCTCTTCTTCAGAGCACCACAATAATGCAAAGCGTTTAGACATATTGACCTCTGAAAATCACAGTAAGTTGAAGTATTCTTTTTGTTCCCACTGCGTGACAGCACCTGTAGGCTCAGCAGCCTCAGCACCTTCAGCATCGAGAAATCTTGCCCACTCGGATCTTCTTAATTGCAGCCAATATTTAATAAAGGTGTCGCCAAAGCAGCTTCTAAACAACTCCGAATCGTGCTCAAGAGCATCCAGAGCCTCAGCCAAAGTCGTTGGCAGCATTGGTACTTGTGCATCATAAGGAGACTCTTGCAACTCGCCGGGATCCTTTTTGTTTTTAATGCCATCAAGCCCAGAGACAATTTGTGATGCCATATATAAATAAGGGTTGGCGCCGGGCTCACCAATACGATTTTCGATCCGGCTAGCCGGATCGCCTGTTGCAGAAATTACACGGACCATCGCTGCCCGGTTATCTTTCGCCCAAGCTCTTCGGTCTGGTGCAAGCGAGTACGGCTGACGTCTTCGATACCCATTCACAGTTGGTGTTGTGAAACTCGAGGCGGCACTACCATTTGCAAGTAATCCACCAGCATAAGCTCGACCTAGCGGGGATACCACTTCCCCTTCTGAGGGTATAAAAAGATTCTTTCGGGTATCTTTATCCACTAGTGATTGATGCATATGCCAGCCTGAAGCAAAGAACCCGTTAATTGCCGGCTTGCACATAAATGTTGCGTGATAACCATGTCGTGAACATATTTGTTTGATGGCCGATTTTATAAGTAGCGCTGCATCGGCTGCTTCTAAACCTTCCATTACATCAAACGTGGTTTCCATTTGGCTTGGTGCCCACTCATCTTCTATTGAGCGCAAAGGCAGATTGAGCTCGAGAAGACCTTTTCGAACCTTGGACATAATATCGTCCACCTGATCTAAGTGATGTTCAAGTAGATAGGAGTACCCTTGCGCCACGGGTTGAACTTGAATGGTATCAGGCTGTACACCTGGCGCACCTAAACTCTCTGGAGAAAGTGAGCGATCAACAATTTTCGTCAAGTACCATTCAAGCTCAATACCGCATTTAAATAAGTAACCTTCATCGCTTAACGATTTGACAGCCTTCTTCATGATACCGCGGGGACATAATGGGAATGGTTCACCAGATTTCCAATGCAGATCTGCCAGCATCCAGCCGGTTTTATCTGCCCAAGGTAAGACCTTGAACGTCGTAGGATCTGGAACCATCACCACACTCGGGCTACCACTCAACTCATCAATTCCGAAGCCACCACCAGCAGTAAATGGGTTGAAAACTATTGAGCTGACTAGGTCGAAAAAGAAAGGTGCCATCGTAACTTCTGACCCTTCTTTAAAGGCTGATTTAAGCGATGCAACCGTGAGTGATTTGCCTCTAAGGAGACCGTATTGATCGGCCCAAGAAAGCCGAATCATCTCAAGCCCTAAAGAATCAATTTCTGCGAGAACTTTGTCGGCTGCATCTCGCTGCTTATCTGTCCAAAGATTATTTTTCGTTATAAAATCTAATTTCTCACTCATGGGACATTCCTTTTTATGATTTTTCGAGCACTTGTTGACGCATCTCAATATTTCGACTTTAGTTAGTTTTTACACCCCGTTCTATAACATCTGTGCAAAACCGTTTTGCAAAAATGCTGCGCGGGGAGGGTAGTCGTGACCTTTCCCCCAAATTCCGCACCATGAATTCGATGAGATTTCCCGCTAACCTAGCACGATGGAGATCTCGATATGAAGAAGACGCGATACACCGAAGAACAGATCATTGGCGCCATCAAGGAGCATGAAGCCGGAGCCAAGGTCGACGATATTTGCCGCAAGCTCAGCATATCCAGCGGCACGTTCTACAACTGGCGTAGCAAGTACGCTGGCTTGGAGGTGAACGAAGCCAAGCGCTTGCGCGAGCTGGAATCAGAGAACAACAAGCTCAAAAAGCTGTTGGCAGACAAGCTGCTCGAAGTTGAAGCGATGAAGGACGTGCTCTCAAAAAAGTGGTGACGCCTGCAGGCCGAAAGACAGCCGCCCGGCACTTGATTGAGCAGCATCGAATCAGTGAACGGAGCGCCTGCCAGCTTGTAGGCATTTCTCGTAGCGCGTTTCGGTATCAAGCCCGGGCTAGGAACGACCACGTCTTGAGAGAGCGGCTCAGAGAGCTTGCTGCGCAGCAGTCTGCCTATGGCTACCTGTTTTTGCACAGCTTGCTGAAGACCGAGGGCTTGGTGATCAACCGCAAGCGCACGTATCGGATATATACCGAAGAAAGGCTTCAGGTGCGTACCAAGCGACGTAAGAAGCTACAGCGCCCTCGGCAACCACTCGAAGTTCCTGGGGCCGTCAACGAGCGTTGGTCTATGGACTTTGTTTCTGATCAGTTGGCTAATGGTCGCCGTTTCCGGGTGCTGAACGTGGTGGATGATTTCTCTCGCGAAATGGTTGGACAGTTAGTGGCAGTATCGATCAGCGGGTGCCAGGTAGCGCGCTTCCTGGCGCAGCTTTGCGAGCACAGAGGTCAACCGCGAAAAATAATCTGTGATAACGGTACAGAATTCACCAGCAAGGCGATGTTTTTTTGGAGCAAAGAAACCAGCGTAACTCTGGGCTTCATTCAACCCGGCAAACCTACCCAAAACGCGTTCGTGGAGAGCTTGAATGGGAAATTCCGGAATGAATGTCTGAATCGATCCTGGTTCAGAACGATGGACGAGGCGCGTGTAGAAATCGATTCATGGAGGGAGCATTACAACCATGTTCGACCGCACAGCTCACTAAACTATTTGCCGCCAGTTGAATACGCTCGACGAGCGGCGTAACGTGAGAAATCTCATCGAGCCGGTGGTGCTAATTCAGGGGAAAGGTCAGTCGGATTCGAAGGGTTCGGAAATTCCATTGTTTTCCGGACTTAGCAAAGTTCGTCATATCGAAAGCCACGTATCTACGGGTGCAATTGGGGGTTAGCCCGGGGAGGATACTGGCAGCAGTTCACCTGTGGCACAAAAGCTTTCTCGTGGATCTTTGGCTTTGTCTCGATATAGCCGGCAGCGCCCGTGCTGATCCAAGCCAAACCGCTTGTTGAACTTACCCTGGCTACTTTTAGGGTTGGTGCGTGATTTTATCTGTGACAACGGCGATGAACTGACCAGCTTTCAATCAAAGCCCAAGTGTTCGGGCCACGGCAATTTTCCGCCATTGAGATAACGGGGTTGGCATCAAGTAATCAGGCTCTTCGCATTTAAGGGTGTAGAAAAAATCTGACCGGCTGGAAAAGGAGTCGGGGATCTTAGAAAATGTAAGCTCCTACACCAACAAAAACCAAGCCCCCGACGTGAACAATCTTACCTTTTCTAGCCCTGATCTTTCCAGCTTTTGCCAACTCAATAACCTCGGCCTGACTGCCACTGGACAACATCTTTGTGCAGAACGCGCCGTCATCGAATGCCGTTTCACCAAAGCACCTGAGCCGTGCCCCAAGTGCGGGGCTGCTGGTGCTTCACGCGGTACTGTTGATAGGCATCTTGCTCACACACTTCCTACAGCTTTGGTATAGGCTAGGAAAACCGTGTACGGACAGAGTTAAGCTTATTCTGTTTAAAAAACTACCTTTGGACAAAGGCACATCCACAGCCGTATCGATGCTTACAGGGAAGAATTTAAATGGCGCAGTTTAATGATTGGTGCGTTTGCGCTGATGAGCCAGTTGGTGCCCACTTCTGCAGAGTGCTGACTGGGGACAATAGTCAGGCAGGAATCCAAGTGACAGCCTCTATCGTCCCAGGACATTACGCCTCAGAGGAGCGCATTGCGCGGGCACTTGCGCGTCTTGGCAAGCAGGCTGCAGCCGACTTAATAGAAGGCAAGCTTCCGACGACCAAACAGATTAGGTCAGGTGACTTGGGCGAGATCTATGCAACGGAATGGATCGATACGCAGAGCGGCGGTTTTCGCGCGATGATTAAAAGACTTCGCTGGAAAGACCACCGTAACATGGCGATGCGAGGCGACGATGTTATTGGCGTGCTACTAGCACCTGACACTCACCGGTTGGCCTTTATCAAGGCAGAAGCGAAAAGCCGCGCAAATTTGACAAAGCAGGCACTCACTGAGGCTCGCGAAGGGCTCGATAAGGATGGCGGCTTACCTTCCGCTCATGCCCTTGCCTTCATCGCCGAACGCTTGCTAGAACTTGGTAATGAACCGTTGGCAGACGCCATAGATGATGCCCAACTTATCCACGGGATACGGCCTCAGGACGTTCGGCATCTGCTTTTCACTTTTTCGGGCAACGCACCTCGCGCGCTACTGAGCGCTTGTCTAAGAGACTATCAGGGGGCTATTAAGCAGTGGGCCGTGGGTTTGCATGTGAACGAGCACGCTACATTTGTTGCCGCCGTCTATGATCAGGTGATAGCAAATGCCAACGACGCCTGAAGCAATATCCGCGAGTATTGAGGAAGCAGCAACCACCGGTTTTCGCGGTCGCCTCATTGCAAGGGGCCAGGCAAGAGCTATTATCTGGCGTGATGGGATACTTCCCCCGGATTCCCCCGAATTTGCACCTCAGCTTAGCTATGACCTCCGCTCCTACGGCTATTCGTTACTTGGGTTAGGGCTACGCTTACGCGAACGTCAAGGCGACCCTGCAAAAGCTCGCATTGCTTTTGAGCAAGCAGCGACTGCTCTTGAAGCAGTAATCGCTAAAGGTAACCCCAGTGAGGTTGATCGCGACTTTCACTTCGTGATGGTGGCCGCGAGCTATCACCTAGCGCACCTCTCCGCCAGGGCCTACTCTGTACTCCAAGTTGTAATAACCGAAAATAACTTCTCCTTGGCCGAGCGTGTACTCGTTCTATTGATGCGAAGAAATCTCCACGAGCTTCGCTTCGTTGTCTACGACTATTGCGCATCCGGCCAGGACAGCGACGCTGCCATCACCTCAGAGATCCAACACGCCCTTGATAGGATGGAAGCGGCAGCACAACCAATACATGAGGGCGGCGATTTCCTTTTCAGAAGTCTCGACCTCGCGTTGACTAATACCTTCATGGCGAGCATGTCGTTGTTCATGTCAGCTATTGAACGAGGAGAGAGGGCGCTACTGGAAGCAGCGCTGGAACGGCTTGAGACTGGCCTCACAATTTCCAGCGAAATGAACATGCTCCCGCAGTGGTGGACGTACCGCATTGCGCGACACCTAATTACAGACCTTTGGTCTAGCACCTTCTATGTCAACCTACCCCTTCAGCCCACAGGCGGGGAGGCACCCGACTGGCCACAGCTCCGCGAGCTCTTCATAGCCCTGCTACACCGGCGCCCCCGTGCTGAGATTGATCTATGGCCCTCACAAATAGACGCCGCCAAGCGTGCCGCAGACCAAACTGATGACCTTGTGGTTTCACTCCCTACCAGCGCCGGAAAGACACGCATCGCTGAACTTTGCATCCTTCGATGCCTAGCTGCTGGCAAACGGGTGGCCTTCATTACACCGCTGCGTGCGCTGTCAGCTCAGACTGAGGTCACTCTGCAGAGAACCTTTGGGCCGCTCGGCAAAACAATCTCTGCGCTTTACGGCAGTATTGGTATGAGCGGCATCGACGAAGACTCTATCAGAGACCGTGACATCATTGTCGCCACTCCAGAAAAGATAGACTTCGCTCTACGCAACGATCCTGACCTCCTAAACGACGTCGGCCTGCTGGTCTTCGATGAAGGGCATATGATCGGCCTTAACGAGCGCGAAGTACGTTACGAGGTACAGATCCAGCGACTACTACGCCGCCCAGATGCTGACCAACGGCGAATTGTGTGCTTATCGGCAATCCTTCCAGATGGCGACCAGCTCGAAGATTTTGCCAACTGGCTTCGGAAGGATCACTCAGGTGATCTGATCAAAAGTGCGTGGAGGCCTACTCGGCTTCGGTTCGGTGAGGTCATTTGGACCGCCGCCAACTCCACTGCCCGTCTAAATCTACGCGTTGGTGATGAACGTCCTTGGGTTCAACGTTATCTTGAGGGCTTGGCCCCCCCTGCATGGGTGCGCCCGAAGCGCCGGCGGACAAAAGTTTTCCCTTGCAATCAACGTGAACTCTGTCTCGCTACCGCTTGGCGCCTGATTAATGATGGGCAAACCGTTCTTATTTTTTGTCCACAGCGAAGTAGTGTCGAACCCTACGCAGACGTAATAATTGATCTCTATGAGCGCGAAGCTCTCCGATCTCTGCTTGAGGTCGATGCCGCCACTCTCAACACAGCCATTGCACTTGGTGAGGAGTGGCTTGGAGCTGAAAGCTCTATCCTGAAGTGCCTGCGCTTAGGCGTTGCACTACATCATGGCGCGCTTCCGACAGCGTATCGCAAGGAAGTTGAGCGCCTACTGCGTGATGGTGTTCTCAAAGTAACAATCTCTTCCCCAACCCTAGCGCAGGGTTTAAATCTATCCGCCACAGCGGTAGTTATGCATTCGCTGCACCGAGCAGGCAAACAGATTGATATTTCTGAATTCAAAAATGTCATCGGGCGAGCAGGCCGCGCCTACATTGATGTCGAGGGCATGGTTCTGTACCCGATCTTCGATCAAGCGGCGAAGCGGAGTAGAGCGTGGGAAGCTCTCATCAGCGATCTAGGCGCACGTGATATGGAAAGCGGACTCGTTAAGCTCGTCGGCGTGCTCCTAACGCGTATGTGGAAACGAATCGGTGGTGATCTCAACGAGTTGGTCGAATACGTTGCCAACAACGCGATGGCCTGGGATTTCCCAGACCTTGATTCAGAAAAACCTGAAGAAAGTGTGGTTTCACGGGCAGAGTGGGAACGACACATCGCCACGCTCGACACCGCCGTTTTGAGCCTGATCGGCGGGAATGAAGTTGGAGACAATGATATCGAATCAGCCCTTGACGACATTCTGCAGTCCTCACTATGGCAGCGCAGACTAATTCGCAACGTGGAGCAGGTGCAGCAGGTACTGAAAGCAGGCCTCAAATCACGGGCTGAGTTGATTTGGAGCCGTACGACCCCTCGTCAGCGCCGGGGTTACTTTTTGGCGGGAGTCGGTCTGACGACAGGACAAACGCTCGATGCATTGGCAGAAAAACTTAATCTTTTATTGGTCCTCGCGAATGCGGACATACTAAATAATGATGAAGAAGGTGCGATCTCGAACCTTACCGCTATAGCCGAGCATGTTTTCGCCTTCTACCCCTTTAAGCCAGACACAATACCTGCAAACTGGCAGAATATTCTGCAAAAGTGGCTACTAGGCGAGGCAGTGACCAGCGACACCTCTGAACAAGCCTCAGAGACCTTAAGGTTTATAGAGAATGGCCTAGTCTATCGCCTGCCTTGGGCCATGGAAGCAATACGCGTTCGGGCAGAAGCCAATGGCGATACCGTAGCCGACTTAACGCTGGATTTTTTTGAGCTTGGCTTGGCCGTCGCCGCAGTGGAAACCGGAACAATGGACCGCGCCGCAGCAATTCTAATTCAAGCAGGTTTTAGCTCTAGGCTGGCCGCTATCAAAGCGGTTACCGATACCGGAGCCACATTCGACACGAGTCAAGGGCTACGCCTTTGGCTAAATTCAGAAGATGTTGCTCAGCTAAGTACCAGGGCAGATTGGCCAACCCCTGAGACTAGGACGATGTGGGCTGAGTTTGTGCAAGGGTTTGAGCCCCAAGAGAGTCGAATATGGGCCAGCCGCACCTATGTGGGGAAAGTTACTTGGCTGCACACTCCACCGCCTCCGGGTACTCCTCTCCAAATACATGAATGGGCGGGCAAGGTAAAAGTGTTGGCAGTTGACGGCGCCCCACTCGGAACCCTGGAGAATTCGATCAACATTGACAGAAAAGGATTGCTACGAGTTGAGGTCGCAGAAGATGTTAGCCAAACTAACATTACCTATCTGGGTCCAGCTGACTTGGCTGAGGTATAGCCCTTAGTTAGGGTTTATTTTTCATATCGAGAGAATACAGGCACAATATATCCTTGCTGACAATCCAAAAGTGATGGAAGTTTTGGAGGTTCTTTCATGCGGTGCAGTTTAATAACGAAAAGGCTCTACGATGGTTGATGAATTTATTCGGTTATTACAGAGTGTCAAGCGTGAAGCCAGCAGTGACTTTTCTGGTGTAGGTTTAATTGTGTGTGATCCGGCAGCTGTATTGCCGATATTTTCCATGAAGCCTTTGACGCCCCTTCCTAGCGGGTGTAATGCTTTAGAGCAAATATTAAAAATATCAACTCATGAGTGTGAATTACATGATGGCTTTCATTTGCTTTCCCGTGAATTGAGGTTGTTTTCGGCTGCTCAGTATTTCTCGCCTCCCATAGACCTGGCGCTTACTGTGGACGTTGAAACGGGATTTGGAGGACGTTATTTTGCTGCATTATTTGGATCAATAATCCCCGGTGTGGAGTGCACTGGAATAGTCACCCATACGGCAGGTGTGGCGGTGTTCAAGGACGGAAAAAGAATTTACAGTGAGAATGCTTAGATGTTCAATCTGATCTCTCCGCTCAAAATGATTAGTGTCGTATTGATGTTGTTCGGCTTTGGTGCTATCGCTGCCATATACACCTTGGAGAAAACACAATTTTCTGCAGCGAATCCGTATCGAACGGTAATGATATTAGCTTCGATGTATGATCTGCTTCTTCTGTGTCTTGCTCATTTTGGTTGGCGGTGGATATGGCGGAAAATCCCTCTGCTTAGCTCTCTATTGTTTCCTGATCTTAATGGTCAGTGGAGAATGACGATTCATTGGTCAGGAGTAGACGGGCGAGGTGAAGTTGAAGCTAATGCTGTAATCAAACAAAGTTTCGTCTCCTTCAGTATCGAAGTGCAATCGGACGGGTCAGATTCGGAAACACTAGTCGTTCAGCCAAAAAAAGATCCGGAGTCAGGGAGGCCGATTTTGTACTATGTCTACAGAGTAATCCCTAAAGGAGGGCAAGATTCGGCGGCAAGCTCTTATGAAGGGGCGGCAATATTAAAATTTTTTGAGGAAGATTCCCATGGCTTGCGTGGAAACTATTTTACCAGTAGAAATACTCAGGGCAGATTCGAGCTTCAGAGACTAAAAACTTAGCTCGCTTTCTGATGTTACGCAGCAAATAATCTCTCGCGATATACTAAGGCCAACCCATATATCACCCCTGATACCAAGAATCATGAAGAGCATTGGATGTGTGCGCTTTCTGCATATCTTCTTCCATTCATTTAGGTCGAGCCCGGACGGAGAAGGATGTAGCTCAGGATGAGTGTGCCAGTCACCGAGGTAGTCCATCGTCTGCCCACTTGCGTGCCATTCTTTTTGAGCGACTTGTTGATGATGCAGCGCAGATCGATAAAATTCGTGTCTATGGCGTCTGTCCTCTACTTGTGGGACAGTCACCTGTGTGACGTGTAGGTGAGCGCCTCTGCGATAGCCAAGAATTATTCCTCCAGCTTCGGGCTTGTGAGACTCATCTTGTCGATATAAATCCATTGCCTCCAGGGGAGAGCGCTCAACAAGTATTTTTGTGAGCGGTTTTTTGGGGGCTTCCCAAATTAAGTGGGATCGCATGCAGGGCAGCTCTTCAACTTGGATGGATCATGATTGCGTAGTTTATAGACGTCAGCCCCTTCAACACTCCTTGTCCGGAATTTCGGTGATGGCGACCCCTGCAACCAAGAACAGATCATGTCAATCGCTAATGCAGATGCGTGTAGAGGTGCGGAAACCGCATACGGAGTGAATGCACGACAACCATCTGTGTACTGAAAGGAGGCAGTTTTTAGGAGTTCAAATCGCTCTTTTCGGTGATGATTTGAATCTGGAATCGTCAAGCAACGGTAACATCCGCCTCCAGTGGCGTCGGTCCACAATGCCTGGACCGCCTCTCCGTTTCCACGTATCCAAACATGAAGTACAGGTATTTTGGCATCACGATTCAGCCGAAGTCCATTTAGCAGTTCGCTAACCGCTTCCTCGCCAGTCGCATCAATGATGAGATCCGCATCAAACAATTGCTTGTATTCAAAAGCGCTGCTTGCAATTCCAATAACTTTGCTATGGGGAAACAGTCGTAGTAGCTCTTCTTGAAGGGCCTCTGTTTTGTAGCGAAACAGGGAAGGAAAACCAAGTGCATGTCTACCGAGGTTCTCTGGCCCAAGCTTGTCTGAGTCAATAATTTTGAGGATGCCGCGCTCGCCAGTGCCAGCTCCCAGCCGTACCAGCGCTTGGGCAACAAACGATCCAATAGCGCCACATCCAACTACGGTGACGCGTTTGTCCTGAAGGTCTTCGTAACTAAGATTTCTGTTATGGACGAAGCTAGCACTGACCTGCTTGATAGCCATCCGAAATAGGTTCTGGCTACCCCCTTTCGTATGGAGGTATTGCCTGTATTTTTTTGGATCTCTACGGTATGTCTCACGTCGCATCCGGTCTAAATCAAACCCAAAGCCGAGCCAGCCAACTGGGGTTTCAATGGCGAAGGGTAAATAGGACTGTTTAAGATAATCACGTTGGCCCAATATGTTCTGGATCCTAGTATATAAAGCTTGGTCCCAGATTTTTATCCAGTCGAATAGCGCTTTTATCGTGGTGGGCATTTCTTGCGGTACTGCTGGTAAAGTCCTTGTTCTAAGTATCCAGCATTGGAAGTGTGATGATTTAAGCTTGGCTCCTAAAGCATTAGCCAATCTTGTCGCTTCGTCAGGAGAATTAGAAATGAGAGCTCGTTTCTTATCCCCGGTCTCTAGAATAAAGTAATTCGCCGTTGTTGCGCTTCGTTTGATTTCGCCCAGCAGAACCTGCCGTGGCGGTAATAATTGGCCGTATTCCCAGTGAGCGGGGAACTCGTTTTGAATATCTGCGACGCGATAGCTCGAATCTAAACAAATTCGGTCAAGAATTGCAGTGGCTTGGTCGAGGCACTGAAGAATAGCTGTAGCTGGATCATATCGATCCAGCGTTACGGAGCCTGGAGCGAAGTAGCACAAATTGCCAGCGACATCTACGTGGGGCATCAGCTCTGGGAGAAAAGCCTGCCTTTCAAGAATTTGAATATGAGGGTAGTTCAAAAAATCCCAGTCGGAAATTGTTAGCCTAGCGTTGACCTTTCCTCTCTTACAGACCAGCTCGCCTTTAAATGAACGGGCTGGACTGCGAGCAGCGATTGGGGCGAACCCTCTGGCCTTCAGTGCTCGCAGAGATTCACCCAGCTTGGACATCCAGATCAGCCAGCCTTGGTGGAAAGAACTACTGGAGGTGCGACCCGTAAAGGTGCTGTATTCCGGATAGCGTCGGCCCCAGCGTCCACTTCGATCAAGGAGATATCGTTAGGAATACGTGCGCCGAACTGGCCACGAAGCTGGCGGATGACATCAAGCTTCTGGGTCTCATGTATTGATCTTAATTCTTGCATAGTGGACGCGAGTGTCCTGAAGCGTGTCGACGCCAGGCGGCGGTCTTCTTCGCTCAAGCGGTTGAAGTCTTCTTGTCCATTGTCGATACCCTCCTCGTGAATGTCGCTCAAAAACATCTGACTGAGGTGTCGGGACGTCTCCTCCAAGGCAATGTCATCACGCCTAGGACGGGGCTCAAACTTCTGAGCAGCAGCAATCATGATGGAGACTGAGGTGGGCCCGCCCGATGTCCAGTGAAAGTCACGCCACCCTTTCAAATAACGGCATACCCTACGCAATTGTTCCCCGTGCTCTTCAATCCGATCTCTGAACCAATTCGCTATGACCTCTGGATCAGAGGCTTTCCACTCACCACTGCGAGTGGCCATCACTACATGATCGAGATCCTCCCATTGCTGCTCCTGAATCTGATTCATGGCAAAATCGAAGTCTACTGTATCCATCAGTGCTTCGCTTTTGCGCATCAATTCGGCGCAGGCTTCCGCCAGATCAACCCTCTCTCTAACCTTTTCAAACTCATCTTCGGGTGCAGCGTATAAAGGAATATCCAGGTGAGCCCAGTTAGCGACCTGAATTCGAATACATGTATCTTTACCAAACAGAAGCTGCCAATTTTCTTGAGCACACAAGTCCCCAAGCGCGTACTCGACTAAGTCGAAGTATGCTTTGGCCATAGCATGCGGTGGGCCGTTCTCTTCCCAAACAGTTACGGGCAGATAGACGCCAAAGTCCCAATCCATCTCTTGCGTTGGCATTCGCTCAGGGATGATGCAAGTGTTGTAAGCCCAAGAGCCTTGGGTGCGGAAGCGTGGCTCGACCACACGGTCCATACCCAGCTCTTCCTTTGTTGCTCTGCGGATGCGTGACCTAAGATGCTCGCGCACTTTGTTTTTGCAACTGATCAAAAACTTGCGTTGTTCCGACGTTGGGACGATCCGATCTTCGTAAACGTCAGAGTCGTTGCCGCCCTTGTGAAAGAGCTTGCTGTATTTGAGCATCAAAAATTCTCCTTGGCGGCATTATGACCGTGATAAAAAACTGGTGGACTGGGCTGATGTGCAAGAAATGGCTTAGATTCAGCCGAGCCTAAAAATGCCTTTGATCGTTCGGACCCAGCTCCCAGAAGAGCCTCTCGGGCAGATGCATCCGTTTTATCGAGGGCCACAGCCTTGGACACTTCGTCAGTAAGTGCGTCATCAATGAGGGTATATCTGCCCTCAAGCTGGTGACCCAGAACTTTGTGTGTAAGGGTTTCCAAAACCGAAATCGAAACACTAAACAGCCGCTCTGGTGTCTTGGCTGGCTTCAGCCCCCCCCAGTCAAAGGTTCCTCCGGCGCGATTGCGTCCGGGATTAGCGGTGAACTTAGAGGACATGGTTCCTACGGCAAGGACGTAAATAGACTCGATGGATTGCCCCATGAACTGCTGGGCTTCATGGACTGCAAGTTGCCCTGGAGCATTGGCATACAGCCCCCCATCGACATATTGGTTGTTGTTGAAGGTGTGACGCGGGAAATACATAGGGGCTGCGCTGGTAGCAAGTGCCACGTCAACTAGGGCAAATTTGTGGTCACGAATGAAATCTAGGTGATGAGGTGTCTTGAATAGCTGTGGCTCGCCCCGGGAGTAGTTGATAGCGGGTACGATTACTGGATGCTTACATTCCCCAAGGGGCTGTTGGCCAAAGAGAGATTCGTCTTGCAATAGGCGCTTCAATGGCTCGGGGGAATAGGCAGATCGCAAAGTGCCAAAAAAGTTGAAGCGCGGCTTGAAGATATCTTCACCGTGCTTCTCAAAGAGGTCGACCATTTTCTGAGCAGGAATTTCTAGTGCTACAGCCAAAGCCAAGATGCCACCGATAGATGTACCTGCGATCAGATCAAACTTTGAAGCGATTGGTGCTCCTATCTGATCCTCGATGTCAGCAAGTATCTTCGCGGTGTAAAGCCCACGAAAGCCTCCACCAGAAAGAGCTAGGATCTGGAACCGCTGCTGTTTTGTATCGATCACTGGCACCTTCTCTAAACTTTGTTGTACTGAGGTTATGAAGGCAAGGTGGCATCATTGCAAGGGGGGAATAATGATAAATTTTAAAACCAGCGAGTTTCCATGCAGCTGAGGCTTGTTTATCACGTTAATAGGTCGTTTTTTGTCAGTACAACGAAGATGTATTTTTGGCCGGTGTCTGCGTGATGGGACCGGCCGCTTCCGGGCCAGAGTGTGTGAAAACAGTCACTCAAACTGAAGTCTGCACTACTACGTGAAATCCAGAATTTTTCTGGAGGTCAGTAGACCTAGATTATGCATAGGAACGCGATTTCCAACCCTGCGTCGGACTCCAAGCGCGCTGAACAACGTTTTTACACACTCTGAGCCGTTAGCGGTACTTCAGAAAAGGGAGCCCATCTCGCTTGCGCCGAGAATAGTGGCACCTAGCTCCCCCTTGGAGATATCCGAAAGCCCACTCACTAGATGTGGATTTTTGTATCTGTGCAATCGACCTGTAACACAGCCGCGAAGACTTGGGCGCGCGCGACAGCCAGGCGTCCCCAGGATAAAACTGCCATACTTTAGCTTTATATAGCGAGGGTGACGTTATGGGCATGTCTGATAGCTGGCGAGTTGTCTGCCAAGATCCTGGGGATGGCAG
>TARA_R110000850_G_scaffold202965_2_pt1 | contig 61990 bp, 55 predicted proteins | sample TARA_R110000850 | Tara Oceans TARA_R110000850 (sample SAMEA4397586) | marine metagenome | biome: Polar Biome; feature: [SRF] surface water layer (ENVO:00010504); material: water (ENVO:00002006), including particulate matter (ENVO:01000060) such as... | depth 5 m
ATCATCGAGGTCAATGAGAAACACGCTTACGCCGTCGTCGAACCGGGCGTGAGTTATTTTGATCTGTATCGGCATTTGCAGAAAATCGGCTCCAAGCTGTGGATCGATCCGGCAGCGCCCGGATGGGGCGGCGTACTAGGCAATCTGGTGGATCACGGTGCGGGTTACACCCCTTACGGCGATCACCTGCTGATGCAATGCGGCATGGAAGTCGTGCTTGCAGACGGCAAGGTGGTGCAGACGGCGATGGGCGCGCTCCCCGGGAGTAAAACGACCCACCTCTACAAGTACGGCATGGGTCCCTGGGCCGATGGCCTGTTTACCCAGTCGAATTTTGGTGTCGTCACCCGTATCGGCATCTGGCTGATGCCCGAGCCGCCGGGCTACAAGCCCTACATGATCACCTACGAGAATGAGGACGATCTGCACGAAATCACCGAACGTGTGCGTCCGCTCAAGCTCAATATGGTCATTCCCAATGCTGCCACCACGGTGGAAATGTTGTGGGAAACCGCAGTACAGAAGCAAAAGCGTGACTATTACACTGGCAAGGGGCCGCTGCCCGATTCCGCGCGCAAGAAAATTCGCGAGGATCTGCGTATCGGTGTGTGGAACTTCTACGCTGCCGCTTATGGTCCGCCGCCGATCATGGAGACCAATATCGAGGTCGTCCGCGATATGCTGGCGTCTATCCCCGGCGCACGAATGTATTTTGCCGAGGACCGCGTCGGAGACATCGGCTGGGAGTACCGCGAGCGCCTCATGCGCGGCGTCCCCAATATGACCGAATACAATCTGATGAACTGGATTCCCAACGGCGGGCATATGGATTTTTCGCCGATTTCTCCGGTGACTGGCGAAGATGCCGTGCGTCAGTACCACCTGATAAGAGACCGCTGTAACAAGGCGGGCTTCGACTATATCGGCGAAATGTTGGTGGGATGGCGTGATATGCACCATATCTTCTGCCTGCTCTACGACGTCAGTGACACCGACGAAAAGCGCCGGGCGCACGCCTTGTTCGATGAGCTGATCTCCGCGGCCGCTGACGCCGGCTATGGTGAGTACCGCACGCATCTGGATTTCATGGATCGCATCGCTGATACCTATGGCTGGAATGGGGGCGCGCAGCAGAAGCTGCATCAGCGGCTGAAAGACCAGATGGACCCGGCGGGAATTCTGTCGCCGGGCAAGATGGGGATCTGGCCAAAGGGGCGTTCACCGGAGGCACGATCATGAAGCGCGCCATGATTCCACTCGTTTTCGGGCTGGTGCTGGCGGCGCCAATGCCGCTGAATGCGGCGCCCGATGGTGCCGCCTTGTATGTCCAGCATTGTGCGGCCTGCCATGATCGCGGCCCCCAGCATCCGGGCACCGTGCGTCTGGCTGATCGCTGGCCGCAGGAGGCCTCTTTGCTCGACCGCCAGTCACTGCCAGTGCCATTCGTGCGTTTCATCGTGCGTCACGGTCTCAATCTGATGCCGCCGTTCAGACCGGGTGAACTGAATGACACAGAGTTGCAGGCGCTGGCGGAATATCTGGACGCCGGTCCGCATTCACAATCAGGGAAATAGACATGACGATTCAAACCAAGCTCTGGATTGGCGGGCAGTGGTGCGCTGCCGCTGAAGGAAAAACATTTGTTGATCGCCAGCCCGAGGATGACAGCGAATATGCGGTAGCTGCACGGGCCGGACACGCTGACGTCGATGCGGCAGTGGCCGCAGCCCATTCCGCTTTTCAGAGCTATCGCGGAACTTTGGCTCGAGAGCGCGAAGCCTGGATGCTACGCGCAGCGCAGTTGCTGGAGGAGCGCAGCGACGCCTTTGCCCAGGTGCTCATCGACGAGATTGGTTCGCCGATCATGAAGGCCCAGTTCGAGATCCAGTACGCGATCGGACATCTGCGCACCGCTGCGGGATTGTCACGCCGTGTTGGCGGCCAGACCATGCCCTCGGATTCACCGGGTCGACTCAGCATGAGTGTGCGTGAGCCGATCGGTGTATTCGCCTGCGTCACGCCGTTCAACGTGCCGCTGATCAAGGCCATGAAACAGTGCACCGGACCGCTGGCTACCGGCAATACGGTGGTCATGCTGGCTTCCGAGGAAGCACCCGTATTGGCCTCTCTGGTTGCACAGCTGTTCCACGACGCAGGCTTTCCGCCGGGCAGCTTCAATCTGTTGACTGGCATTGGCCATGAAATCGGTGATCGCCTGGTCGAGGCCCCTGCCGTGCGCGCACTCAACTTCACCGGCTCGACCCGGGTTGGCCGTCATTTGTCGGAACTGTGTGGCCGGCACATGAAGCGCGCGCTGTTGGAGCTTGGCGGCAAAAATCCCATGCTGATTCTGGAAGATGCCGACCTCGATGCCGCAGTCCAGGGCGCGGTCATGGGCATGTTCCTGTATCAGGGGCAGGCCTGCATGGCGGCCAGCCGCATCATTGTTGCGCGGCCGATTTATGACACCTTCCTCGAGCGCTTCACGGCGGCAGCTAAGGCCCTGAGCCTGGGTGCCTTGCGCGAGCCATCGACGGTCATCGGCCCCATCATCTCCGAGCGCCAGCGCCAGCGCATTCGAGATCACATCGTCGATGCGCAATCCAAAGGCGCGAAAGTGTTGTGCGGCGGCGACTGGGTCGGAAACCGTTGCCAGCCGACGATCCTGACCGGAGTGGGCGAGGGCATGACTTGTTTCCGTGAAGAGACCTTCGGTCCGGTCACTTCGGTGTATGCGGTCGATGATCTGGCTCAGGGGCTTGAGCTGGCCAATGACACCGCCTACGGTCTGTCGGCAGCGGTCTATACGCGCAGTCTCGAGTCTGCCATCCAGGCATCACAGGCGCTGCACGCGGGCATGGTCCATGTCAACGCGCCCACGCTCTATGACGAACCCCACGCACCCTTTGGCGGGGTGGGCGATTCGGGCATGGGACGAGAGGGCGCTGCGACCGACATTGACCATTGCACCGAGTGGAAATGGATCACGATTCAGATGCCCGGAGTCGCGCATGCCCACTGAAAACGTCGTTCATCTTTCCGAGGCCGCGCGTGCGATCGCCGCCCGCCTGCACGATCTTCGCGCCTACCTGAAACTGCTGGCTGAACACGGGCAGATGGTGCGCTGGAGTGATTCAGTCACGCCAGAGCCGGATATCCGAAATGTTTCGGTGGCGGCTGGCAACGACGTTGCTGGCGGTCCGGCCGTGCTGTTCGACAAGATTCACGGTTATCCGGGTCACCGCGTTGCCACCAATGTACTCGGCAGCTTTGCCAATCTTGCCGTACTTCTCGGATTCCCCAAGACCGCGACCGTGCGGGAGATGTTCTTCGAGATGGTGCGTCGCTGGGGGTCGGACAAGCCCCTGCTCGACCGCATACCCCGCGAGCAGGCGCCGGTATTCGAAAACCATGTAGACCAGGACATCAATCTGTACAAACTGCTGCCACTGCACCGGATTAACGAATATGACGGCGGCTTTTACATTGCCAAGGCCTGTATCGTCACGCGCGATCCGCTGGATCCTGATAATTTTGAAAAGCAGAACGTCGGCATCTACCGCATTCAGGTCATGGGGCCGGATACCGTCACCATCTTGTCGATTCCAGCGCACGATGGCGGCCGCCAGATGATGGCAGCAGAGGCGCACAACAAGCCTCTGCGCGCGGCCATCATGATCGGCAATCATCCGGCGATGACGCTGTTTGGCGGCACGCCCGTCGGCTACGCCGAATCAGAGTTTGCCTATGCCTCTCAAATTCTCGGTTCGCGTCTGCGCCTGACTAATTCGCATAACGGCAACGACATTCTTGCCGACAGCGAGATGGTGATCGAGGCTGAAATGGTGCTCAACGAGCGCGAAACCGAAGGGCCCTTCGGCGAATTCCCTGGCAGCTATAGTGGCGTGCGCAAGGTGCCGCTGTTCAAGGTGACCTCGGTCAGTCACCGGCACAATCCAATCTTCGAAAACATCTATATCGGTCGGGGCTGGACCGAACACGACACGCTGATCGGCCTGCCGACGTCGCTGCCGATCTATGCCGCGCTGAAGAAAGATTTTCCGGAAGTCGAGGCGGTCAACGCCATGTATCAGCACGGTCTGACGGCGATCATCTCAGTGCGCAATCGCATGTCCGGTTTCGCAAAGTCCGTGGCCATGCGTGCACTGGGTACGCCGCACGGCGTGATGTATCTGAAGAACATTATTCTGGTCGATGACTTCGTGGACCCGTTCGATCTCAACGAGGTGATGTGGGCGCTATCCACCCGGACACGCTCCAATGACATCATCGTCATTCCCAATATGCCCATGGTACCGATTGACCCGGCAGCCGAGGTGCCCGGCAAGGGCCATCGCTTGATTATTGATGCCACCAGCTTCATGGCGCCAGACAACCTCGGAGCTGATCCGCATCTGGTCACCCGGCCCGGTGGTCCCGAAATCGAAGCCTTGATGCAGCGCTTGCGTGAGATGCAGGAACAAGGAGGTCAAGATGTCTGAAATTTGTCCCCGCTGTGAACAGCAGAACTGCCAGAATGTCCACGAGGGCCACGAGCAGGGCAAGCGCGTCTGGACGGTGTGGCATTGCGGTCACTGCGCATTCTCTTGGCGTGACAGCGAAGCTGCAGAAATCATCGACCCACAACGGCGGCCGGCCTGGGCGCAACTGAAGGGCGTGAACCTGGGGGGGCTGCGTCATCTGATTGAGCCACAGAAGCAAGGGTCTAAATCATGAGCCAGCAGACGATCAAAGCTTTTGAGAAGCGTCTGTCTGCAGCAGGACTTGTGCTGGAAGCAGTCGGCGACTCGCAGGTGCTGCACAGTGCGGTCGGTCTATCCGGCGCCCGTCCGGACAGGGTCGTCCGCCCGTCCAGCGTTGAGGAGTTGGCGGTCATCGTGCCGGCTGCGCATGCCTCAGGTGTCAGCCTGTGGACGGCGTGGAACGCGTCCGGCAATGCGCTGGTGGTCCCGAGCGGAAATGCAGCGCCGCCGGTATTGCTCGAGTTGTCGAAGATGAACCGCATCCTTGCGGTGGATGCGCCCTCCGGCTATGCCCTGGTCGAACCAGGTGTCAGCCACGCCCAGTTAGCCGCACATCTGGCTGAGAAAAATATCCCCTTCTGGCTCGATGCCGGTGCCGATGCTGACGCCTCCATCGCCGGTGGCATCTGGGAGCGCTCGTTTGGTTACACCGCCTACGGCGATCGCCTGATGATGCAGTGTGGAATGGAGCTGATGCACAGTGATGGCTCACTGCTGCGGACCGGCATGGGCGCTCTGCCCGGAGAAAATAGCTGGCAATTGTTCAAGTACGGTTTTGGGCCCTACGCTGACGGCAGCTTTACTCAGACCAGTCATACGACCATGACCAAGGTCGGCTTCTGGATTTCGCCCGCGCCGCCGGTATACCGGCCGTTCGCCTGGCGGATTGAAAGTGAGGCGGGCTTCGCTAAAGCTGTCGAGGCCATGCGCGATTTGCGCGTCAATATGGTCGTGCCTAATACCTTGGTGGCCATCGACGGCGAAAGTGAAAAGGCGCTCACCGGTGATCCCGATGCGGCGGCCTGGAACATTTATGGCGCACTGTACGGTCTGCCCAAAAACGTGGAGACGGTGTGGCAAATGCTGGGCGGACTCACGGCACAACTCGGAGGCATGAAGCTGCAGGCGCTCAAAGGCCCGGAAGCCAAGAAAGCCGAGGCCGAGCGCTCTGCGCTGATGGCAGGTCGTCCCTCGGGTCCGTACAAGACTTTTCTGGATGATAGCCGTGAGCGCATGCTGCGCCTGTGTTTCGCGCTGCCGATCGAGGGCGAACAGGCGCTTGACTTCGTTCGCCGTACCCGCGTCGCGGCCGAGGGGAGCGCATGTCGTGTGGTGATAGAACAAGGCACTGCCTGGCGCGCCTTGCTGGCCGAAGTCTTCATCCTGTTTGAAGACGGCGGTGTCGATGCGGGGCTGAAGCTGGGCAAGCGCTTGATCGATGAAGGCGCCGAGAATGGCCTAGGCGTCGTGCGCTGCAGCCCAGCGCTACAGAGTGCCGCGCTGGATCGTTACAGCAATGAGGGTTTCGTAGCCCTACGTTCGCATCTGGCATCCGCATTGGCATGAGCTACGCAGAAAGTCCCAGTGGCGAAAATGAAAATGAGCGAAGCAAACGTCTGGTAGTCGCAGTGACCGGGGCCTCCGGGTCCCTGCTCGGTCTGCGTCTGTTGCAGATGATGCACGGCGTCGCGGGTTGGGAAACGCACGTGGTGCTTTCACCGGCAGCCATGCTTACCGCGCAGCAGGAACTCGGCGTTGGTCGAGACGCGTTTCAGTCGCTGGCCACCCGCGTGTACCTGCACAAAGACATCGGCGCGGCGATTGCCAGCGGATCGTGGCGTACCGACGGCATGGTGGTTGTGCCCTGTTCGATGAACACGCTCTCGGCCATCGCGCACGGCAGCAGTGACAATCTCATCACGCGCGCGGCGGACGTCGTGCTCAAGGAGCGACGCCGACTGGTGTTGGTGCCACGCGAAGCGCCATTGAATCTCATACAGCTGCGCAATATGGTCGCGGTGACTGAGGCCGGCGGGGTGATATTTCCGCCGGTCCCCGCCTTCTATCTCGGACTGGAACAACTGGATGATGCCGCGACCCAAATGGTCGGGCGCATTCTCGATCAGTTCGGCATCCATCTTCCGGCGGTGCAACGCTGGAGCGGCATTCGTTCTTCGAGCGATTCTGTCCCATCCAAGTGAGGGAAGATAAGACGACCCCGGGGCCCGTCAGAACGCCCGGCAAGTCTGCTCGGGCCACTGATCTGAGCGATTCCGCGACGATTCCTTGGCGCACGGTTACTCTGCTGGCGCTCGGCGCGTTTGCCTCAAGCGGCATGACGCGGGTGCTGGACCCCTTGCTGCCGCGCCTGGAACATGACTTCGGCGTCTCTCTGGGGCAGGCTGCGTGGACGATTACGGCGTTCGCCACGGCTTACGGTCTGATGCAACTCCTGTACGGACCGCTCGCCGACCGCCGTGGCAAGTTGCGGGTCATGAGCGTGGCCGCCGCACTCGCGGCCCTGGCGTCGCTGGCCTGCGTTCTGGCCAGAGACTCGTTGACCGTGTTCATCATTGCGCGTGCTGCGGCCGGCGCTTTTTGCGCCGCCTCCATTCCTCTGGCCATGGCCTGGATCGGGGATGCGATTCCCTATGATCAGCGACAGGATGTCCTTGCACGCTTCATGATCGGTCAGATGATTGGCATGGCCTCGGGTCAGGTCCTCGGTGGTCTGGCTGCAGAGCAATCCTTCTGGGCCTGGCCCTTTCTGTTTTATGCCGCCGTATTTGCAGTGGTCGCCGTACTCCTTGGTCGCCAGCGTGAGCCATCGAATCAGGTCCCCAAGTTGGCTGGGCACCCCGGACAAGCGCTGCTTGATGTGCTTCGTCAGCCCTGGGCGCGTGTCATCTTGTTCGTGGCCTTTGTTGAATCCCTGTGTTTTCTCGGTGCTTTCACTTTTCAGGTTGCCCATTTGCACAAGGTGGGCGGTGCCAGCCTGGCCCTGGCCGGTACGACCATGGTCGCCTTCTCTCTGGGGGGCGTCGCTTTCGCATTTCTTGCCCGGCGCTGGGTTCGGCGTCTGGGCGAAACGCGTCTGGCTATCGGCGGCACCCTGCTGGCATCGGCCTCAATGGCGATGGTCGCGGTGCAGACCAGCTTGTGGGTGGCCGCGCCCGCAATTTTTGTGTCCGGCATTGGCTTCTACATGTTGCATAACACGCTGCAAACCAATGCAACGCAAATGATGCCCGCACGACGCGGCGCTGCGGTCGCCTTGTTTGCAACTTGTTTTTTTCTCGGTCAATCGGCCGGTGTTGCCCTGCTGGGGATTGCTGCCGATCATCTGGGGACCCGGCCGGTGCTACTTTTCGGAGCGACCATGCTCGTGCCCATTGGTTTGTGGCTTGGTTGGCGCCTTCATCTTCGACACCAGCCGCCGCCGACCCCGGCAGCTGAATAGACCCCTTGGGGGCGTGCATAGGGAATTAGATTGGCCGCAACTTAATTCGCGATTTACGCGTCATAGAATAGGAGAAGCGCGTGACAGATATTAAGAATACACCCGCCGCTGGCGCACTGACCGGCGTCAAGGTCGTGGATCTGTCGCGGGTGCTGGCGGGGCCACTGTGCACCCAGATTCTCTCTGATCACGGCGCAAGCGTGATCAAGATCGAGCCCCCGGGTGGCGACGAGACGCGCGGCTGGGGCCCCCCCTTTCTTGATGATACGGGTGCTTACTTTGTTGGCATCAATCGCAACAAGCGCGACATGGTCCTGGATCTCAATCAGCCCAAGGCCCGCGAGGTCGTGCTGCGCCTGCTCGAAGATGCGGACGTGCTGGTTGAAAATTTTAAGACCGGCACATTGGAAAAGTGGGGGCTGGGCTATGAAGAAGTCCTCAAGGCACGCTTTCCCAAACTGATCTACGCTCGCATCAGCGGCTTTGGCGACGACGGCCCGCTAGGCGGCATGCCCGGATACGACGCCGTGCTGCAGGCGATGTGCGGTGTCATGAGCATCAACGGTAATCCCGAAGCGGGCCCCACGCGTATCGGCATCTCTATCGTGGACATGGCGACCGGCCTTAACGCTGTAATCGGCATCCTGCTGGCGATGACGGAACGCAACCGCTCCGGACGTGGCCAGGCGGTGGAACTGACTTTGTACGACACTGCACTGAGCCTGCTCCATCCGCACGCGGCAAACTGGTTTATGGACGGTCGCGTACCCCAGCTTGTGGGCAGCGGTCATCTCACCATCATGCCTTACGACAAATTCAGCGTCCGCAACGGCGAAGAAATATTTATCGGTATCGGCAACGATGGCCAGTTTCGTAAGTTCTGCCAACACGTGGGTCTTGATGGGGTGTCGAGCGATCCGCGCTTTAGCAGGAATGGCGACAGAACCGTCAACCGTCATGAGCTGCGCCCGCTGATTGAGCAGGCGCTGGCGGAAAGAGATGCAACGGATTTATGTGAAGCCCTGCTGCGTGTCGGCGTGCCTGCCGGCCCGGTTCTCTCGGTGCCTGAGGCCTTCGCCCATCCCCACACCGCTCATCGAAATATGCGTGTGGAGTTGGGCTCGGAGCAGTCTGGAACCGGGGTGCCGGTCAAGCTCTCTCTCACGCCGGGGCAGGCCCGCACACCGGCACCGCGCATGGGCCAGCATTCACGCGAGGTACTCGCGCAACTGGGTTATACCGAAACTGAAATCGCAGCGATGCTCGCCAGCGGTGCGGCCAAGGCAGATTCATAAGCATCCAGGACAGAACCGCTGCTCACCCGGATATTCAATATCAGCCGGAAGGGACTAAAAAGTCTCTATAGCAAGATCGAGGATGTCGGTTGGCCTGGCGCGCTGCAGCTGTCCTCGAAGCAACACATCACAGCAAACACCTCTAAATTTCAAATTCCTTTAACTCTGAATCTCTATGTCTATCGACTCCGAATCTTTTGACTTGCTGCTGGAAACTGTCCGGCGTTTTACTCGTGAACGTCTGGTGCCCGCCGAGAATCAGGTCGAGGAAAATGACGAGGTACCCGCTGACATCGTGGCGGACATGAAGACCATGGGCCTGTTCGGCCTGTCGATTCCCGAGGAATACGGCGGTATCGGGCTGTCGATGAGCCAGGAATGCCAGGTCTGCTATGAGATCGGACAGACCTCGCTGTCGTTTCGGTCCGTCTTCGGCACCAACGTCGGCATCGGCTCACAAGGCATTCTGATGGATGGCACTGAGGCGCAGAAGCGCGAGTATCTGCCCCGTGTGGCCAGCGGCGAGATCATCATGTCCTTCGCGCTGACGGAACCGGGTGCCGGTTCAGACTCGGCCGCAATCGAGACGCGTGCCGAGCGCGACGGTGACGATTACATTCTCAATGGCAACAAGCGCTACATCACCAACGCACCGCGAGCTGGTGCGTTCACCCTGATGGCGCGCACCGATGGCAGTGGCGCCAGCGGCATCTCGGCTTTTATCGTGCCGGCGGGTCTGCCCGGACTGAGCCTTGGCAAGCCGGACAAGAAGATGGGTCAGCGCGGCACCAAAACCTGCGATGTCAATTTAGATAACGTGCGGGTGCCAGCGGCCAATATCATCGGCGGCAAAGCTGGAGTGGGGTTCAAAACCGCGATGAAGGTGCTCGATCGTGGGCGTCTGCACATGTCCGCAATCGCTTGCGGAATGGCGCAGCGTATTCTTGACGAGTCAGTAAGTTATGCACGCGAACGCACGCAGTTCGGCGCCCGTATCGGCGATTTTCAGTTGATTCAGGCCATGCTCGCCGATAGCCGAGCAGAGTTATACGCTGGCTGGTCGATGGTAAAGGACTGTGCGGCGCGTTACGACGCCAAGCCGGCAGGGCAGAGAGATACCGAGGTGAGCATGCTCGCTTCCTGCACCAAACTGTTCTGCACCGAAATGGTGGGTCGCCTGGCTGATCGCGGCGTACAGGTGCACGGCGGGGCTGGCTATATCAGCGAATACAAGATCGAGCGCTTCTATCGCGATGTGCGTCTCCTGCGCCTGTACGAGGGTACGACGCAGATTCAGCAGTTGATCATTGGGCGAGCGTTGATGGCACAGCACTGATCGCAGTTTCTTCTCCTGTCGGACGGAGTCTTTCACTAAAAAGGAGTCGGCAGGTTGCATGTAACGAGGCATCGCCACAGCTGCGGCACTGCAAATTGGCGTAAGCGTTCGGGCTCAGGGACATCATTCTGAGGGTGGGCGTAGAGGTTTGCGGTGTGCCTATTTAATTACGGATGGAGTCCATTTTCCGGAACCGGCGCAGTCACTTCGCACGCGATGAGCGCATGAGGATACGACGAACTAAAACATTTAAATTCATTTCCATTACGCATGTCGACTGGCCAGATATAGCCCGCAGCTCACTGTATCGCCTACTCAGAAAAATGTTCGACGCTTAATCTCGAAAAGTATTCAGCGATCCCTACTCAACTGCAGCCTCTCAAATATGGCCACATTTCTCATGATTCACGGTGCTTGGCACGGCGGATGGTGTTTCGAGCCATTGCGGCGGCGGCTGGAACAGAGTGGACATGCCCTGATTGCCCCAACACTACCCGGCATGGGCCGAGTTCGTTGCTGGCCTTGCAGAGCGTCACCGCGAGCCGGTCATTTTGTGTGGACACAGTCGAGGTGGAATTGTCATTAGCTCGACAGCAGATCGCGTGCCGCAGTGCATAAGCGCATTGATCTACATCACGGCTTTCATGTTGCCCAACGAAAAAATTCTACGTGACTTTCAAATGGAAGTGCCCAACATCCGGTTTGGTTCCGCAATCAAGCTGAAAGCGGGTGGCAAGGCTACCTGCTTTGATCAGGCTCTGGCGGCGGATTTACTGTATCAGCGATGCGCCGTTGCGACACGGCAGGACGCGGCGGCGCGCCTAGTCCCTGAGCCAATACAGCCGCTGATTAGCCCATTATCTTTGACTGAAAATGGCTTCGGCCAAGTGGTGCGGCACTACATCGAATGCAGCGACGATCGCGCACTCCTGCCGGAGCGGCAACGAGCAACGCAGCAGGTGTTACCGTGTCAGCGAGTCGTCACGCTAGACAGCGACCACTCGCCATTTCTATGTTGCCCAGATGCCTTGAGTGCAGCCTTGGACGATCTCGTAACTTGAGTTGCCAGCGGCCCCCAACTTTCACGGGGCGCCATGCGCTAGAAGATCTCGTGAGCGTCGATCACCAGCCTTCAAAATCGTCCTCCCCAATAGGCTACGGAGCGCCGTTTTGGTGGTCTCCGTGAGGATATCTTTATTGACGATCTGTTCAGAAACCTGTCTCGTCGATCTGTGATTTTCATCCAGGAGCCAAGTCAATTAGTGACCTCCCCAAACTGTACTCAGTCTGGGTGCGCGAAAGCGCGAATGCGATCTGCTATTCGGCGTGCTTCGTCTTCAGCATGCGATTTGCGTCTCTCCTCAGGGTGTTTGAAAGCCCCGATTTACTTCAGCTCATTTTGTTCCGGTTTTCAGGGAGGAGGTTGCCGCAATCATTTTGCTGTTTTTGCAGATCGACGATTTTGAAGCTTCCAGGTGACACGGATACCAGCCGACATGTCGGCGTCGGCGGCGTATCGACCAGGGAAGGCCGGATTGTCCTGCGCGCTTACATTACGTGTCGCTAAGGTGGTCAAGCCAACGTTGAAACCCAGCATCAAGGTTCCGTAATCAATCTCGTAGCCGGCCATGAGCATCCGGTTATCGTTGTCAAACATCATGGGCCTCATGCCAGCGTCGCTCAATGCTGCCTTGCTCTCGGTGTAGCCAATCCTGAGCATCGAGTTTGGTACGGTAAGGAACTCGAGACCGACACCCCAGCGGACACGGTTCTGGGTATTCGTCATGACCGGTTGGTTCAGCAAAGGAGACTTCTCAAACTTGACCTCTCCGTGCTCAAAATCATTAAACCGCATCCAGCTCAGCTGCCCCATGAGATTCAGGCGTTCAGACCATTGATATGCCACACCGCCCATCAGCATTTGAGGGGTAACGAAGTCGACCGAGATGTCCTGCTGTTCTCCTCCGACACTCCCATCTCCTTCCATGTCGATGAAACCGCGGGAACGATATGAGAGGCCCATAGACCACGTCGGTGTTGGTGTGTAAACCACACCCACCATGCTGGAAAGGCCGAAGCCGTTCGCTTTGACGTCCACCGGTCCCAATGGGCTGGGTGTTCGCACGCGTTGTTTTCCATGGGCGGGTGTCAATTGGGCGCCAACGCGTAGACCAGGCAAGACCTCGCGCCCAATGTTGATTCCAAAATTGAGGATGCCTAATTGCCCAGTGTAGGGTGAGGACAGACCAATATCAGGATCCGCAGGCAAATCGTAGGCCGTGCCGAGTGCGCCATACGCGCCTATGCCCAGAGACCATCCGCCGACTTCACCGAGTCCGTACCAGAGGCTCAAGTTGATCGGGGTTTTGTTGCCGGTGCCGTCGTATCCGGTCGCGTCGTTTTGATAATGCGTTACATATCCGAATGCCAGTACCGCGGCCAATGCTTGGTCTCGCACGGGACCGGCCACGCCCGCGGGATTGAACTGCAAGGCACTGGACCCATCGTCAGGGGATGCCACCGTGTTGCCTGCGAGTTCAGCATCGCGACCGGAGCCGTGCGGTGATATAAAAAGGGAAGCAAATGCAGAAGGCGCAAAAAAACATGAAATAAGCGCAACGATCGGAGTCAGCGTCGCGGCAGACTTGGAATGCAATTTGGACATGTTGGTGTTTTGTCGTTGATTGAACAATTAATTGATCGGCCCTCTCCAGCTTCCTCAACTTAGGATATTCGAAATGGCGCCCTCAAAATATTCAGAGATAGTGATAGCGATCATCATCGAGAGTGATCAATAAATAAGGCAATGCTTTTTTGTTGATCCATCGATGGCTTATGCAGGGTCATGCAAGCAGTAACGTAATCGGATCAAAATAGTTCATTATTGCAAGCCGATGCTTTGTGGCAGCCGAGAGGCTTTGAGTGCGGTTAATTCGATGCCGCAGGACCGCGCTCAAGAACCCGACATCTACTATGTCGGATCACGCCTTGCCGCGGGGGGCTCACTCGATCCGAGAACAAATTTAGGAAATTTTCCGGCCACCCGCAGGCACTGCGGAATTCCAAAACGACAGGTCTTCAATGCGGAGACTTTCATCAGATTTCAGAAGAAATAGGTATCCTCGAACATGAGTTCCACGACTGTGCCGGAAACTCGAGGATCGTCCTATGGATCGTTGTCATGTTAGACGCGGTCACGGGCTGAGATCACGACGAAGTGAAGCGCCATACTTGCTGGGTGATCCAGGTTACGCTTTCGGGACCACAATCCTTTTATCGACAAATCCGTACACCCACTTCTGGATCCCCAAGAGTCTAACGCTCGCATCAAGCCTTTAATTGCACGAATTTACGGGCATCGGGGCTCCTGGCACGGTAGCTGCGATCTGTCCATTGAAATAGAGCTGCCGGATTCGAGGACGCCTGAAAAGGCGGAGGTATTCATGGGAAGCAACGATGATTTCGTATCGCCAGAAATCAGCCCACGAACAGAAGTCACGGGCGCTGTGCCTGTCGAGGATTCCGTTTCTTCAAAGCTTTCGGGGTCGGAGAAGAAATATAACTTTTGCCGGCACGAATTTTTGGTCGTCTGGGGTCTCCATAAGTTGGCGGCAGGTGATTGCCTACGTCACGCCGTCGACAGGCTAAGGCATCTCTTTCGCAGTCGCTTTCACTTTGTGGTGGCCGCCACATCGCCGGCATCCAGGAACTTGTCGTAATGGATATGCTTGTGAGGCACGCCGGCTTGGTTAAGAACGAGAATTGCGGCATCGATCATCGGTGGTGGGCCGCAGAGGTAAGCATGCCGCTCGCCCAAGTCCGCGATTTGCGACTTATTCAGGGCTTGCGTCACAAAGCCACGCTGGCCTCTCCAGTCGCTCTCTTCCGGTTCCTCGGAAAGCAGCGGAATAAAGTTAAATTGTCCGAGCCAGCTACTCGCCAGCGACTTGATCTCATCCAGTGCATAAAGATCTCGTTGAGCGCGAGCACCGAATACCAGAGTGACGTCGCGCTTGACCTGGGATTCTGCAGCCTCCTGCATCATCGAAATGATGGGTGCAAGACCGCTGCCGCCTGCGATGCAGACCAATGGAGCCGTTCCTCCACGCAACCAGAAGTTGCCCAGGGGGCCGCTCAGCTCAACAACGTTGCCGATCTGTGCGGACTCGAATATCCAGTCCGTAAATTCACCGCCCGGCACCTTGCGAACAAAGAACCTGATTTCCTGACTGCTGCCGGCACCGAGTTTGCTTGCAAAGGAATACGCGCGACCACGCGCTATTCCTGGCGCTTTGAGTTCCGCGTATTGTCCGGCCGTATAGGGAAAAAACTGAGTCGTGCACAGCTTAAGTTCGACAATGTCGTGAGTCAGTTGATCCTTGCCCTTAATCATTGCAGAGACCGAAAGCCTTGGATGGCGCGGCGCATCGGCTTCAACATCCAATTCCAGTACGCAATGTTCGCCCGCTTTTACTTTCGCCTGGCAAGCCAGAATGTATCCCGCCTGCAATTCTTCTCCGCTGAGGACGTAAGAGAAATCCCGGATGGGTTTGATCTTTCCAGTTGTCAGCCGAACCTTACAACTCATGCAGGTGCCGACCTTGCAGCTATGAGGGAAAGGGATGCCAGCATCCAAGGCGGCTTGGAGAATACTGTGCTCTCCGGGGACGTCGATTTCATTTCCAAAAGGCTCAATGCGAACTCGGCCCAATTGTGTTTCTCGTCGTTTGAGGAAGCTAAACATGCGGGCTGTCCGAGACAAGCATTTTTAAATCCATATTTCCAAAAAGCCTATTTCGTGTCTGACTGCATTGCGATCAAGCCAGAAAATGATACGCGATTTTTCGTGCCATATTTTCGGGAGCGATCAACAATCGAACGTCGTTATAGCGTCCAGCCAAAGAGGCTTGCAATGCCGCATCACGAATATGCACAAACGCTATTTTTCAATGTATGTCGGAGTAAACTTTCATGATGACTACCCTAGGTGAATACACAAGGTATCTGGTGGCAACCGCAATGCTTTGTGTCGGTCTTGCCGGTCTGGTTTTGGGTGACGCTTGGGTTTGGCTGGGACTGGCCACTTTCGTTGCACTGGCGCTCGCCGACGTAATCCTGGGCAACGATGTCGAATTGCATGACAAGGCGCCAAAATGGCTTTATGACGGTGTTCTCTACGTGCAGCTCCCGCTTATGCTGGGTTTGTGGATTCTGCTGGGTTTGCATGTGCGGCACGAGAGTCTCAGTGCTTTCAACTACCTTGGTGCGATCATTTCGGTTGGATTTCTCAGCGCCCTGGCGGGCCTTCCGGCAGCGCACGAATTGATGCATCGAAAGCATCCATTCGAAATTTTCTATTCCAGCCTCTATCTGACCTTGTTCGGATTGCCCTTGAATGATCTGTACCACGTTCATGGCCACCATCCGAACGTGGGCACCTTTTCAGATTCCGATACGCCGCGGCGGGGGCAGAGCGTGTACGACTTCACGTTCCGATCCCTTTTTCACGGATTTGTCATTGCGGCGCGTCTTGAATTGACCCGTCTTGAGAAACTCAAGCTGCCGCTGTGGTCACCACGCAGTCGCTTGCTGTGGGGCAGCTTGAGTCTGGTAGTCTGGATCGGCAGTTTTCTTGCCATCGCCGGTCCCTGGGGGCTGCCAGTGTTATTGATCGCCTGGGTTATGTGCTTCCTGATTATCAGTGGATTCAATTACACCCAGCACTATGGTCTGGTGCGGCAACCGGGTACCCCCTTGCTGCCACATCACTCATGGAATCATCTTAAGACCCTGAGCCGTGCAGTTTCCTTCGAAATTTCCAATCATTCTGAACATCACCTGGATCCTGACAAGGCCTATGAGAGGCTTGTCGCTTATCCTCAGGCACCACAGATGCCGAGCATCGTCATGTGCTTTCTGGCTTCGTTTATTCCGCGCGTTTGGGAGGAAGTTATCGCTAAACCGCGTTTGAAGCACTGGGATTTTCACCACGCAAGCGAGGTTGAACGAGAGTTGGCCAGAAAAGCGAATCAGGCGGCTGGCTGGCCTGAATGGCAGGACGAGACATTGGGGAACGCAACTTAGCGCTCTCCAAGCTCGCCTTTTTACACCTGTGGTTCAATTGCGCTGCAGCGAGAAGTCACCCAAGAGCACAGCGAGCCACTGTCTACTTAACAGCCTGTTTGGGCGACTCGTGGCTCTAGGCAGTTTGCGACTGCGACTGGGCAGAGCAGAGCACTTCTTTGGTCGGCTGCAAAAGGAGGGCATTGCTAAGCCACATATCTCGCAGGCCGCCAGAGAATTGCAGGTTACGTCTCTGCAAAGGGCTTACTTAATGTATTTGCGGAAGTCGGGTTTACGCTTTTCCTTCAGCGCGTTGACGCCTTCGCGCGATTCATCGGTGTCGTAATAGAGCTTGAGGGCGTACATGCCCATGCCCGCAATACCCGCCTGGTGTGCGGTATCCATATTGAAACTGCGCTTGGCGATGGCAAGCGCGGTCGGGCTGCGTTCGCAGATTTCTTCGCCCCATTTCTGTACTTCGGCGTCCAACTGGTCGTGCGGCACAACGGCGTTGGCCAGGCCCATCGCAACTGCTTCCGCGCCTGAATAGCGGCGATTGAGATACCAGATCTCGCGCGCTTTCTTTTCGCCTACCACACGTGCCAGAAAGGCAGTGCCGTAACCGGGGTCGACTGAACCCATTTTCGGCCCGACCTGGCCAAAAATGGCCCTGTCGGAACAGATGGTGAGATCGCAAATAGTGCACAGGACGTTGCCGCCACCGATGGCGAATCCCTGTACTCGGGCGATGACGGGTTTGGGTACGTCACGGAGCGCGGTGTGCAGTTCTTCCATTGGCAGGCCGATCGTACCGCGACCGTCATAGTTGCCGTCGTGTGCGGATTGATCGCCGCCCGTGCAGAAGGCCCTTTCTCCAGCGCCGGCGAGCACGATTGCGCCCACGCTGCGGTCATATCCGGCATGGTTCAATGCCTTTATTAATTCGTCACATGTCTGGCCGCGGAACGCATTCATTTTCTCTGGCCGGTTGATCGTGATCCAAGCCACGCCGTTTCGAACATCGTACAGGATGTCTTCGAATTCCATATTCAATTTATCTCGTCAGGGGATTGGGGTGAAATTTCAGCCGTTCATGGTCAGACCACCGGACACGCTGAGCACTTGCCCGGTAATATAGGCGGCATCGTCGCTGGCGAAGAACGTTATGGCGCCCGGCAGGTCCTCGGGCTGACCGATACGGCCAAGCGGGATCGAGCGTCTGAACGCTTCCATGAGCTTTTCGGGATTGCCGGCACCTTCCTTGTAGTCAGCGAACAAGGCGGTATCGGTGGGGCCTGGGCAAACCACGTTGACTGTGATGCCGTGACGCGCATGCTCACGTGCGATGGTCTTGGAGAAAGCCACCAGTCCGCCTTTGCAGGCCGCATATACTGCCTCGCCAGAAGAGCCGACGCGCGCTGCGTCAGATGCAATGTTCACAATACGCCCACCCTTGCGCGCGGTCATGCCGGGCAAAACCGCATGGTGCATGTGCAGCGCGCCGATCAGGTTAATCGAGATCAGCTTGTCCCACTGAACGGGTTCGGTCTTCATGAACGGTTGGAATACATCCCAGCCGGCGTTGTTGACCAGAACATCGATTGGCCCCAGTTTCGACTCGGCACCCGCTATTGCAGCATCTACGGACTCGCGGTCGGTGATGTCGCAACGGAAGGCGTCGGCTGCGCCCCCTTCAGCGCGGATTGCACTTGCAACCCTCTCGGCCGCGTCGAGGTTCAAATCCAATACCGCGACGCGGGCCCCTTCTTTTGCGAAGCGGCGACAAGTTGCGCCGCCGATGCCGCCGCCGCCGCCTGTGATGACGGCCACTCTACTTTCAAGTCTGTTCATCATGCTCTCCATTCGCGTTGATGATTTGTTTCGTGCGTTGCTTGCATCGCAGCGCTTCAGATTCGGACGACGCCGCGATCCTGCAAGTAGCCTATCTCGCTGGACGAAAGTCCAAGCAGATATGAAAGCACTTCCTCCGTGTCCGCCCCGAGTTCTGGCGTCGGCTCTGCGGGTAGACGGCCGGCGTCAAAATCGAGAGGAATCGCCGACGATAATATGTTGCCGACGCCACTCTGCTGGACTGTGCGGAACATGGGATTTTCTTCAGAGCAGGCAGGATCATTAGTAACGAGTTGTTTAATGCTCTGGTAGCGGTCCCAGCATACGGAATGCGCGTCAAAAATTGTGGCGACTTCGGACAGTGGACGAGCTGCAATCCACGGGCCGATGATCGCTGCAATCTCTCTGCGTGCGGTGAATCGTTCGCCTTCCAGATCGAGGTTTACCTTGAATTGTTCCGCGAGCGCTTTGATTTGAGCGCCGATGCCGGTCGCGATACATAGTGAGCGCCACTGTCTGGTGGTTAGCCCCATGACCATGATGCGTGCATCGTCGCGAGTAACAAAATCTCGGCCGAAGGCGCCGAACAAGTCATTGCCGTAGCGGGCGCGCTCACCATAAAGCTGTGCCTCCGCAATCAAGCCTAGATTTCCGATCGTCGCCAAGGCGACATCTTCTAGCGCGAGCTTAATGTGCTGCCCCTCGCCAGTACGACGACGATGGCGCTCCGCAGCGAGCAGGCCAACTACAGCCATTTGCCCGGTGATGAGATCCCAGGTCGGCAGCACGTGGTTTACTGCACCTTTGTGGCCGACCGGTCCGGTGAGGTAGGGGACCCCTACTTTGGCGTTCACCGTATAGTCCACAGCCGATTTTCCCTTATGGTCGCCCTGAATGGTGAGCTGGATGAGGTCAGAGCGCTTCGCTTTGAGCGCCTCGTAGTTCAGCCAACTACGCGGCGGGAAATTAGTGAGCAGGATTCCCGCATCCTCGCCGGGCGCCACGATCAGTGCCTGCACCAACTCGCGTCCTTCTGGCTTGTTGAAGTCGATAGTGACTGAGCGTTTGAATTTGTTAAGCCCGGCCCAGAACAGGCTGATGTTGTCCTCCGTGACTGGCCAGCGGCGATAGTCGAGGCCGCCGCTGGGCGGATCAATGCGAATTACCTCTGCACCCATCTGTGCCAGGGTCAAGCCACCGAGCGGCGCGGCGACGAAGGCGCCGATCTCAACCACTCTCAGTCCCTGGAGGATGCCGGTGCTCATCAATTCACCTTTGCTTTAAGTGCTTCTTCGAGCAGGCTGCGCGCCACAACCTTCAGTGCTAGTGTCTCTTCGGCCCCCTCAAAGATGGTCAGCACACGCGCATCGACAAAGTAGCGGCTCACTGCGACTTCCTCTGCGTAACCCATGCCACCGTGAATCTGCAGCATTTCGCGAGTCACCAGTTCGGCGGAGCGGCAAGCCAATAGCTTCACCAGACTCGCCTCCATGCGCCCGCCGCCCGCATTCAGCATTTTTCCGACCGCGTAAGTCAGGTAACGACTCGCAACATATCGTGCCGCCGACTTTGCGAGCTTTGCGCCGGTCAGCGGATGGCTGAGCAGTGACGCGCCGAATACCTTTCTGTCCTCCGAATACTTCAGGCCAGCGAGCAGCGCCGCTCGCATTACGCCGCTGGCGCGCGCCGCAGTCTGCATGCGACCCCCCACCATGCCGGCCATCGTGTGATAGAAGCCTTGGCCCAGACCAGCTTCTTCACCAATCACATTTGCGTCGGGCACGAAAAAATTCTCGAGCGAAATATCAAAAGAATGCATGCCGCGATAGCCGATGGTTGGAATTGCACGGCCTGAGAGCCGACCGCCGTGTTCCTGCTGGTAGTCGAAGTCGTGTCCTTCGTAGGAGGGCTTCTCGACCAGTAATAGGCTCAGACCCTTGTGCCGGAGTGAGCGGTCCGGATTCGTACGGGTGACAACCATCATCAAGCCTGCCTTTCCGGCAAAAGTGCACCAGGTTTTTGTGCCGTTGAGCAACCAGCCGCCATCCGTGTGCGTGCCGCGAAGACTGAGCCTGGCTACGTCCGAACCGCAGTCTGGTTCGGTGATCGCAATCGCACACAGCGGATCGCCCTGTGCGACCCGGGGAAGCCAGTGCTGTTTTTGCACCTCCGTGCCGCCGCTTAACAGGGCGCGCGCAAGAATTTCCGGGCGGGTTATCAAGCTGCCGGCGGCACCAAGTGAGGCCTGTGATAGGGCTTCGGTCACGACGATCATAGTCAGGCTGTCTTCTGCGTCGTTGGGAGCGCTACCCCCGTATTTTTCTGGGATTGATAGCCCGAAAACACCCATTTCACGCAGCGGTTTGAGCAACTCTTCTTCAGGAACGATCAAATCTCTGCGGTGAATTCTTTCAGCCAAGGGTGCAACTGCATTGGCTGCGAAGCGCGAGAATTGGTCACGCACCAGCGCTAGTTCCTCCCTAACCGGAACCCGTGCCAGAGCGGCGCTGTCGCGAGAAAGCAATCGCGCGACAGCGTGCAGCGATGCGCCAGATAGGCTGTGTTTTTGGAGGCGGCGCAGATCAGGATCCAACATCACCGCATGGAGTGCCTCTGATGGCAGATCAAGTTCGGCGTGAAGCGCTTCAAGGCGGTTGCGAACCAGAGTGATGGCTTCCACCGCGAAGATCAGTGCGAGGCGACGATCCAGGTCACTGGTCTCGGTGCCCAGCGCCTTGAGTACGCTTTCAGCCGCGAGCAGTTCGGCGCTGGCCCAGGCCAGCTCGAAGCTTGGGACCTGTTCTGTGTCGAGCTGTTGCACATCAAGCCGGCCATTTGGCGCACAGCGGCGCGCTAGTGCGGCGGTCGCAACATCAAGCGCGTCGCGAAGCGTTGCAAGCAGACGAGCGGCAGAAGTGTGCGGATTGAAGGAAGTCGTCATTGAACCGATTGTGTTTCGATTATGGGTTTGCCCAGGCGCGCCGCGACATCTCGCGGACAAATTTTCTTATCGGCTGATGCGAAAGCTTTGCTGGACTCTGGTCCCCAGATCAAGCAGGTCGGAGACAGAGTGGTCTCCACACGCTGCGCAATGTGTCTGAGCACTATAGCGACCATCGCATGAGGGCAACTGCGAGACTCATACGAGTCTCGCAGTTGCCCTCATGCATAGATTGCCTTCGTGATCCGCGCTCCACAATTTAAGATTATCTCCCAGGCGTTTGGCGTTGACGGTGAAGGCATGCGTGTCGAACGTTGGGCGCACCGCGCGGAATTGGAAGCTGGCAATTTTCGCATCGTGGAGGTTCGTGCTCACCAGGTCCAGCAGGAGGATTGCCAGAAGGGGTGCCTGCACGACCAGCGCCGGATAGAACTCATGTTGAACCGCGTAGTCGCGATCATAGTGGATTCGATGGCTGTTATAGGTCAGCGCCGAGTATCGGAACAACAGCACCGGGTCGGGCGAAACGGTGCGCGACCAGTCGGCTTCTGTCGGCGCTAATTCGCCAAACGCCAACGGTTCTGGAGCTGTCGGCATTTCGCGGTACACAAGGTTCTGCTCCTCGCGCAGGCAGAGCCGACCTTCCTGAGAGGTCTGATGGTCGAGAGTAACGAAAATCAGTGAGCCGGACTTGCCGGATTTGGCGTTGACCGAGCAGATGGTCGAGAGCCGGGTCGCTGAATATCCAAGGCGTAGCGGTCTTTCGATCTGCAGGGATCCGGCCGCCCACATACGACGTGGTAGTGGTGTCGGCGGAAGAAAACTTTTTTGATGATCGCTGAGCTGGCTATGGCCGTCTGGACCGGTGTTTGCCGCCGAAGGAGGATCGACGAAATACAGCCATTGCCAGCCCGCCGGGAGCAATTCTCCGGTCTTCAGCGAGAGGTTTTTGTCCAGTGCGCTTGCCAGCGTCTGAGCGGAAAATGGCTGCAGGCTGTCCTCTGACACGCGTTGGCGGCCTACCCATTGCCGTAGATGTTCGATATCAATGCCGTTCACCCGCGCGCAGCTCCGGGTGTGCGCAGCGACACGCCAAGACCCACTCGGCGCGAGAGCCATGGACTCGGCCGGTAGCGCGGATCGCCGGTGACGGTCTGCATATTGCGCAGAATCTCAAGGATCTTGTCGCCACCGACGAAATCGCCCCACTCAAGCGGACCATGCGGATAACCGAGCCCAAGCTTGACCGCGTCGTCGATATCGGCGACCGAGGCAATGCCGCGTTGCGCGATGTTGGCTGCAATATTGACGATGGTCGCAAGTACGCGTTGTACAACAAAGCCTGGGCTGTCACTAATGATGCTCACCGCATGACCTTTGTCGGCGAACAGGGACAGTGCGGCGTCCCGCGCTACCGGGTCGGTTACCGGCGTCAGCATGAGCGTGCGGTGCGCTTCGAAGCCGGGCAGGGGGTCAAGCGCGACGGTGCGCGAAGGGTCTAGGGATTGTTCAATGCACACGGTGGAAGCGTCCTTGCCCAGAGGTTGAATCAGGATCAGAGCCGCTTCTGCGGACTCGCCAACGACGAACCAGTTTCGATCCGCTGCGAAGGCAGCGATTTGCTGTTGGTGCGGCGCTGCCGGATCGATCCAGATCCGCAAGTTATCCGGCGCGCGCTTGGAGACCACCGTACGCGGCGAGGCGCAGCGGACTTTAGCCCCGACATTGTACTGGTACCAACCCTCTCCGGATTTGCGGCCGAACAGGCCGGCAGCAACGCGCGGACGAATCAGCGAAGACGGACGGAATCGGGGTTCTTGATGGAATTGCTCGTAGATGGACTCCATAACTCTGCCTGATACATCGAGTCCGGTGAGATCCAGCAGCTCGAACGGTCCCATCCTGAAGCCCGCAGCCTCACGCAACACGGCGTCGATCTCGTGAACGTCGGCCACCTGTTCTTCCAGAATTCGCAGCGCCTCGGTTACATAGCCCCGACCGGCATGGTTTATGAGAAAGCCCGGCTCATCGGCAGCAATTACGGCCCGGTGACCGGCTCCGTCTACCAGCGCGTGAAGCGTCTCGATGGTTTCCGGGGAGGTGCGCACCGCCGGAATAATCTCGGCGACCTTCATCAGCGGCACAGGATTGAAAAAGTGGAGTGCGGCGACTCGGTCTGGGCGCCGACACTTTGCTGCTATCTCAGCGACGATCAGTGATGAGGTGTTGGTGGCGAGAATAGCGTGTTCGGAGACGATCCCTTCCAAAGTGGCAAACAAGGCCTGCTTGGCCGCGACGTCTTCAACAATCGCTTCGATCACGACGTCGCAGCTTGCGAACTGTTCCAGCGAATCGCATGGCCGGATGCCTGCAACCAGTTGATCAGCTTGTTGACGGGTGTGTCGGCCTTTCTCGATGCCCTTATTGATCATTTCGGTCACCAAAGCGATGGCCTTCGTGACCGTGCCCTCCATGGCATCGAAAACTGAGACCCGATGCCCTGCTTGAGCAAACAGCTGCACAATGCCACGGCCCATCGTACCAACGCCGACCACACCGATATGAAGTTTTGAACAGGTCATGGGCTTTCCACGACTGTGGCGATGATGTCGGCGCCCTTTGAGGAGTCCGCGGTATTGCAGTGCCGCTTTCGAGTCGAGCAAGCGCTCAACGGTGCGCCGGTTAACAACAACAGCTTCGCCACCTCGTTGCCTGCTAGGCGGAAGTGACATCGGGTAAGGCCAGCATCGAGCTCGGAACCGTCCTTGGCACCAGCCTTTACGTGTGAAATTTCCAAACTCGGAACGTTCATTGGGTTAAGCCTCAGGCGTACACGTTCAGATTTTTACTGAGCAGACTGTTCTGATCCACAAGAACGGTTCGCTTGCCCAGATATAGGTTGCTTTCGACGCGAAAAAGAATGTCCTGACGCGTGCCTACCATCCAGCACTCGTCACGTTCGAGACGGTTTCGATAAATCAGGAAATTCGAACTTGCCTTGTATTGTTCGGGCTCGTCTCCGGCTTCTACTTCCACATTGGTGATCATATGACGATATCGCGTGCGTGGATTCTCTGACCAGGCAGTGCCGGTCTTCAGCCGATGGGTTCGAACACGCAAGGATGTCAGTGTTTCCTTGTAGAAATTCATGCGGTTCTCGTCGAGTGCTGCCTCGTCCTTTCGAAACAGATTCTCGCGTGTTGGCATCCAATACGAGACGTTCTCGGTCATGGTGTTCAACCAGTCATCGTAGTCCTCGGCATCGAGCAGGCGTGCTTCGCGGGTATAAAATTGATTGACTTCATGCCAAAGCATCATTTTTTCAAGACTTGTCTGATTCATGGCGAGTCCTCAGCGCGATTTTGGAATGTCAGCCCAGGATGAGGCAGTCATGAAATCCAGCCAGCGCTGGTAGAACGCGAGTTGGTTGACGTCGCTGTACATCGGGCGGCTGATGTTGCCGGGCAGATCAGGATCATCTCGCCGGGACGTGCCGTTGCGCAGACCGTAGTGCAGTCGACCGCGCCGGGTGATCACGCCCTCGTTGGAACGTGTTGCATTTTCCCAGTTTTCGCCGTCATCCATTTCGAATAGACCTGCGGGGGCAAAGCTCAGCATGCAGGCGTCACGCACCGCATCGCGCACATTGTCCGGCATGTCCTTGTTGATGATTGTCCAGGCGCGCAGCTCGATGCGCGTGGGACCCTTGGGAAGCCATGCACGCATGGTGGCGATGCCAGGCAGAAAGGAAAAATTCGGGAAAACCGTCGCCGAAATGACCGATCCGAAGATTCGTTTGGCGCGCAGGTCACCCAGGCGTTTAGCCATTTTTTCTCGTCGCGCCTGGTAGTACTCCATGATGCACGGACGATCCGAAGAGAGCAGCGCGAGCGAGCCGATACCGTCGAGTCCGCCCTCCCAGCAGTGGCCATTTGCATTGGCGTGAAAAGACTGCGGATCCACAGGCATCACCTCGCCAACCTGCTTGCCATAGGTGATCGACTGGGTTCCTGAATTATGCGTCCAGCCAACGTGCAGAGAATCTCCGGCGAAGTTCTCGGCACCAAATTTCCAGTTCGCGTCGAACATGTTTTTGACGCAACCACCGATGAATTCAGTGCCCTCATCACATTGATCTAGCACGATGTCGAGATACCAGCGGTAGTCGCCGAGAAAGTCATCGAGAGAGGGGGCGTCGGTATCGAAACAGGCAAAGAGCAGACCCTTGTAGGACGACACACGGGCGTTCTTCAAGCCCCATTGCGACTTGTCGATCCAGCCTTCGTAATGGCTGTCCTCATGCATGCCGAGCAGGCGACCATCAGTACCGTAGGCCCAGCCGTGATAGTTGCATACAAAGCTGCGTGTGCTGCCACGATCGGCAAAGCAGATGCGATTTCCGCGATGCACGCAGGAATTCAGGAAGACGCGCACACTGCCGTCCTTGTGGCGCGAAACCACCACATTGTCCTGGCCCATGTACGTGGTCACGAAGTCGCCCGGCTTGGGAATTTGACTTTCATGTGCGACAAAGAGCCAGGATCGGGCGAACAGCCGTTCCAGTTCGAGTTCAAAAATCCCCTGGTCCCAGAATAAGCGTCGGTCGATCCAACCTTCCTTGACGTTAATTAGTTCGCGCAGGTCCATAAACATTCTCCTATTCCATTCTTATTGGCAATAGATTCTGCTCTGATGAGGTCATAACGGTATCGGGAATGCGGCTTGGAGCCAGAAGGAATCTCCTTGCGGGGCATTGCGTACTTCGCTCTCATGCTGCCACTTGAATACGACCGCAACCGCTGGTGAAAACCAATAAACTACTTGGGGCCCGATCGCAAATTTTTGCAAACGAAACCCCGTGGGAACGTCAACGCCATTGAGCTCATCGTCATTGAATTGCTTCACATAGAAACCGTTGATGCCGAACTGCCATTCCGGTTTCGATGTAAACGGTCGGTAACCAACGTGATAGGTCAAGCCATACAGATCACCGGAATGATAATTGGAATCGCTGTTCTCAAAGTTGAACGACACGTTGCTATCCAATGATAATTCCCATCGAGGTGATGGTTGCCAGGTTGCAGCGACAGATTGCGAAATTGTGGCGTAACCGAAGGAACTATTGGCCAGGGCGGTCGCGTCGTAATCTCCGAGCGGAATCCAGAAATAGGTGCCAGTCTGCAAGTACCAATTCCCGACTTGCAAGCCTATGTGCAAGGGCTCGAAATCGATTAGGGCCGGGCCAAAATCGCTGTCCTGTTGCCCTCCGGCTTCTATCTCCGCGTAAATGGATTCGATAATTACACTGCTGCTCAGAGTCAGGCCCTTGTAGCTTCCCCAGCTGTGTACGGCTCGCAGAGCTTGTATGTGAAGATCTGCCTTGAATCCAGGAATCAAGGAATCTCCATCATCATTTCGGAAGCTGTCAGCCGAGTAATAAACGATGTAGCCGTTAAACAGAGTCATGCCCGGTGGTGGTAGTGCGCCAGGCATGACTGTTTGCACCCCGACGCCATAATTACCGGTTCCATTCTCAGACGCCATCGTTGGTGTTACTACGCAAGCCAGCAACCACAAGCGGATAAAGTGGAGCTTCAATGAGCACACTAGCCCATGCCTATTGTTTCGCGCTATCGACGGTTGAAAGGCTTTAGTTATCACTTGAGCTCCTGGTCAATTAATAAAGATGATGAAGCAATGGCTTATTCGGGCTGCTAATACCACTCGCGTTTTGCTTTTTCTGCATCTATACAGGTGCAACGTAACTGTGCTGCTAGCAGCACCCGTGCCAGTATCAGATCGCCGTAGAATCCCGAGTAGGAGAGGTTCGCTTTCAATGCGAGGAGGGTTGTCCCGACGTAATGGGTCGGCTCTCTGACGATTCTTACGAATGCGTCACTTCAACCAGCGCAGAAATGAAGGGTCAATCATTTCTGGTCCCGCAACTCTGGCTTCTCGGGGAGATTGGCGGCAGGGGTCGGCTTTACGTTTTCGTAAGGCCAGCTCAATAAGGGCTCTAAATGGGGCTGTCTTCGCTCGGTGTCGCGCGGCCGGACTATTCGGGGCGCATTGTTTTTAAAGAAATAAAAGAAATTTTGGTATTTGGCACGAGGCCTGCTAAGGAATCCCTCCAGAAGCTGCAGACGCTAGGAGTGTGCAGAAACATTCGCTTAGATCGGTTCATTGAAGCCGGCAAAGGAGAAGAGATTGGATCATTCACGCTACTACTTGGGGCCTTTGACCACGGGCGGTGGTGTCGTCGGATTCATCTTGGGCGGACAATGGGTCTGGCTCGGCATCGCCAGTTTCCCCCTGCTAATGACCTTGGATCTGCTGCTGCCTGCCGACCATGGTCGCCGCAAGCTTAGCCCTGGCTTCGCTACCGATTTGCCCTTATACCTGCATGCCTTATTTTTGCTGCTGCTCTACCCGGCCTTTCTTTACTCGGTGATGACAGGGGTCAATCCCTTGACCGGCCCGGGCTCAGGCTGGCAGATCGCGGGCAGCATCGCCACGATTGGCTGGCTCAGTGCGGTGCCCAATGTGCCCGTCGTCCATGAATTCTGGCATCGACGGAACCGCTTTCAGCAGCGTCTCGGCTATCTTTGCAATATTTTTTTCATGGACCTCAACCGCGATATCGGCCATGTCAAAACGCACCATCTGTTTCTGGATACGGCGCGCGACAGCGATACTGCCGAACGTGGGGAAAACGTCTATCGCTTCGTAGTGCGCGCGACCATGGGTGGTTACCTTGATGCCATTCATGTGGAGGCCGAGGGCCTACGGCGGCGCGGGCTCAGTCCCTGGAATTGGCGTAATCGCGGATATCAGCAACTGGCCCTCCTGATCGGGATCCCCTCAGTGTGCGCCATGCTTGGTGGTGCGATTGCAGCGGTGATCTGCATTGGCGCCATGTTGATGGGCAAGGTGCTTGCAGAATCTTTCAACTACCACCAGCACTATGGCTTGGTGAGGGCGCCTGATGGGCCGATTCTGAAGCATCACGCCTGGAACCATCTGGGCGCGATTGTGCGGCCGCTGGGCTTCGAGATCACCAACCACATCAATCATCACCTAGACAGCTATACGCCCTATCACGAGTTGCAGCCCGAACCGGAGGCACCGCAGATGCCCTCACTGTTCCTGTGCTTTGTCCTAGGGTTTATCCCGCCACTGTATTTTGCCCATATTGCACGTCCCCGGCTCAAGGACTGGGATCAACGCTTCGCGACCGACGCAGAGCGTGAACTGGCGATGCAGGCAAACCAGAAAGCGGGCTGGCCAAACTGGCTGGGCGGCGAGAAAAATCATCGAGGCGCACTGAGTGCGCACTGAAGCCATTGAGCATCATTGAGTAAGCAAATTTAGGAGATGGAATGATGGATACCCTTCGTTATTACCTCGTGCCACTGACGACGTCCTGTGGTGTGCTTGGGTTTTGGCTGGGCGGGCCTTGGGTGTGGTTAGGTGTTGCAACCTACCCTGTGCTGGCCTTCTTCGACATTGTTCTGCCGCGTGACCTCGCGCCGCGCAAGCCGGGTTCGGCGTTTCTGCGTGATCTGCCGCTGTACTTGCATCTGCCACTCATGATTGCCCTGTACGCTGCCTTCATGCACTCGGTCGTCAGCGGCAGCAACCCCCTGACCGGAGAAGGCGCGGTCTGGCAAATCCTCGGTAGCGTGGGATCCTTGATCTGGATGAATGCGGTGCCGACGGTGCCAGTGACACACGAGTTGTTGCATCGCCGGCATTGGCTGCCACGACGCATTTCCCAGGTTACGAATACCTTCTTTGGCGACCCCAACCGCGACGTCGCGCATGTAAATACGCATCACATCCACTTGGATACCGCAGAGGATTCTGATTCCGCGCGGCGTGGCGAAACGATGTACACCTTTATGTTACGGGCCAGCTGGGGTGCGTATAAAGACGCTGTTGAAAGGGAGGCTCGCCGTCTTCGTCGCGGCGGGCACAGTCCTTGGTATTGGACCAATCGCACGTATCAACAGGTATTGTTACTTGCGTCATTGCCTCTTCTTGTTTTCCTTTTCGCTGGGACGGCGGCCATGCTGGTCTGCGCAGTGTCCGTGGCGGGCAGCAAGCTGTTTCTAGAGGCGCTCAACTATTATCAGCACTACGGTCTGGTGCGGGTTCCGGGTGGGACGGTGCAAAAACATCACGCCTGGAATCATCTGGGTGCGGTGATCCGTCCGGTGGGAATGGAGATCACCAATCACACCAATCATCACCTGGATAGCTATACCAAGTTCTATGATCTTCAGCCGGAACCGGACGCACCTCAGATGCCCTCACTCTTTCTGTGTTTTATGAGTGGCCTGATCCCGCCGATCTGGTTTGAGTTCATTGCCAAACCCCGACTCAAGGACTGGGATCAAAGGTTTGCAACGGCGGAAGAGCAAGAGCTGGCAATGAAAGCGAACGAAAAAGCTGGGTGGCCGCGTTGGCTGGATGATGCCGACCCACAGCTGGCCCCCGCGCCAGGCAACTGATTGATCAACTGATTTATTGTGAGATATAGCTATGGATAGTCTGCGTTATTACATTGTTCCCTTGACCACATCATGTGGGGTCCTGGGTTTTCTGCTCGGTGGCCCCTGGGTCTGGCTGGGTATTGGAACCTTCCCCGCGCTCCTGCTGCTGGATGTCGCCTTTCCTAATGACACGGCACAGAGAAAAATTGGCTCGGGCTGGACGGCCGACCTGCCGCTCTACATGCATGTAGTGCTCATGTTCGCGCTCTACGGCGCGTTTCTGTATTCGGTAAATACGGGCAGTAATTCGCTTGCCGGGCAGGGGGCATGGTCTCAAATCGCGGGGACGGTGCTGTCCCTGACCTGGCTCAGTGCTGTACCGACCTTGCCGGTGGCGCATGAGCTGATGCACCGTCGCCACTGGTTCCCGCGGAGAATGTCGCAAGTGTTGAACACATTCTACGGTGATCCCAATCGCGATATCGGGCATGTCATGACGCATCATATCCATCTGGATACGCATCGCGATTCAGACACGCCGCTGCGCGGCGAAACCATGTACAGCTTTGTGTTTCGGGCATCTTGGGGCGCTTACAAGGATGCGGTCGAGGCCGAAGCGGAGCGCCTGCGGCGGCAGGGGCGCTCGGTCTGGCACTTGAGTAATCGTCTTTACCAGGAAATTGGAATGCTGGTCGCCGTTCCTCTCAGCTGTTATTTGATTGCCGGCACCGGCGCCATGCTCATCGCGCTCGGGACGCTGCTCTATGCCAAGTTGCTGCTTGAGGGGTTTAACTACTTTCAACACTACGGGCTGGTGCGGGAAGAGGGCGCGCAGATTCAAAAACATCATGCCTGGAATCATTTGGGGCCGATCGCACGCACCTTGGGCGTCGAGATCACGAATCATATCAACCATCATATGGACGGCTATACCCGGTTTTATGACCTGCGACCCGAGCCCAAAGCACCGCAGATGCCGTCTCTGTTCTTGTGCTTTCTTGTCGGATTGATTCCACCACTGTGGTTCCGCTTCATTGCCAAGCCACGCCTCAAGGATTGGGATGAGCGATTCGCCAGCGCCTCAGAGAAAAAATTGGCTATGGAAGCTAATGCCAAAGCGGGCTGGCCGCAATGGGTTACAGTCTGAGCGGAGTTGATTGCACTCATAGATTGCAGGTCGCGGGTGCTCATTCCCACCAGTGAAGAGCATTAAAGCGAACATTAGTGAACGTAGGCAGGCCGCTGTCAGTCGTGCTTGGAAAGACGGGGCCATTGGTCAAGGAGAAAAAAATGAATCAGATGGTTAATTTGAAAATGGAAGAGTTTGTGTTGCATGGCCCCGGCGGGACTCGGGCGCTGGATCGGCGCCTGTTCTCAGACCCGGATCTGTTTGAGCAGGAGTTCCCTCTGATCTGGGAGAAAATCTGGGTGTTTCTGGGCCATGAAAGCCAGGTGAAAAATCCACGCGACTACTTCACGACGTGGATTGGTCGGGTGCCGGTAATCGTCAATCGCAACGACGAGGGAAAAATCGGCTGTCTGGTCAATATCTGCACGCACCGTGGTTCAACCCTGTGCCGAAAGATCAAGGGTTCGACCGCCGATTTTGCCTGCAGTTTCCATGGTTGGACATACGATCTGGACGGAAATCTTCGTTCGGCGGTCTCTGAATCACGCGCCGGATTCCCCGAGGGCTTCGACAAATCCACACGCGGGCTTCGGCGCGTGCGCGTGGAAAACTATCGAGGGTTCATATTCGGCACGCTTAACGAAGAGGCAGAACCCCTGAGTGATCACTTGGCTGAGACCAAGACCTTTATTGATTTGATTGTCGATCAGTCCCCGCAAGGGGTCGAAGTGTTGAAGGGCTGCTCCACTTATACCTACGAGGGCAATTGGAAATCTGCAGCCGAAAATGGTCTTGATGGCTTTCACGTCAACGCAGTCCATGGTAACTACGTCGCGACGGTCAAGAATAGGATGGAACGCAAATCCACCAGCAAGAAAATTGAGACGCGTAACGTGGGTGGCATCGCAAAATCCGCTGGTGGCTTTTATGACCTGGGCAAGGGACACGCGATACTTTGGAGTGAGTGGCCTAATCCAGAAGCCAGTCCGCTCTGGTCGAGGCATGAAGAGCTTGAGACGCAGATGGGCAAGGTCCGGGCTGACTGGGCCACGGGCTATCTTCGCAATATGCTGATCTATCCGAATGTGTTTTTAATGGACCAGATGAGCACGCAAATTCGTGTGATCCGGCCATTGTCGGTGGACAAAACCGAAGTCATGATCTATTGCTTCGCGCCGGTTGGAGAGGACCGCGAGTCCCGCTCCAAGCGGCTTCGGCAGTACGAGGACTTTTTCAATGCCAGCGGCATGGCAACGCCGGATGACTTGTCCGAGTTCAACGCTTCACATCAGGGGTACAAGAATCACCGCATCGTCCGTTGGAGTGATGTCAGTCGCGGCGCAGGCCATGAAATAGAGGGGCCCGATGAACGAGCCACAGCATTGGGGCTAAAGCCGCTGAGAAGCGGGGTGAAATTGGAAGATGAAGGCATCGTTCTGCCCCAGCACACGCGTTGGACCGAACTAATGGCTGCGGCAATCAGTGGGGACGACAATGCAGGCTGAGCGCATAAATGACACGGTGCGTCTCCGTTGCGAGATTGATGAGTTTCTCTCGCGCGAAGCGCATTATGTCGATACTCGGCAGTGGGATCAATGGTTGGCGCTTTTTGAAGAGGACGTTGAATACTGGGTGCCCAGCTGGGATTCCGAGCATGAATACGTCAGCGATCCACACGATCAGGTCTCGCTCATGTATTACGCCGATCGTACCGGGCTCGAAGATCGCGTGTTTCGTATCCGTACTGAGCGCTCAGCGGCTTCCACCCCATTGCCGCGAACCTCCCATCTCGTCAGTAACGCCTTAATCAGGGAGTTGCCTGATGGAAATTTGGAAGTGATCGCCAATTGGGTAACGCACATTTTTCGTTTTGGCGAAGCGTCCCATTTTTTTGGCCGCTATGAGTATCTGCTCGCGCCCTGCGATTCTGGTTGGCGGATCCGCAAGAAAAAAATACTCGTCTACAACGACACTATTCCAACCGTATTGGACGTTTACAGCATCTGAAGTTTTCAATTCCAATGTCGTTCAGCTACCGAATTTCGCAAGGCAAATATTCTGAGGGGTTGTATATATGAACAGTGTCACAGGGGCAGTAGCTGCCGAGGCAGCGGTGGTTCGCGAATTGGGCAAGCCATTCCAGATCGAGTCGATAGAAGTGGCTCCGCCGCGTGACTATGAAGTACGTGTTCGAATCGTCGGCGTGGGTATTTGCCACACCGATCTCGTGGTTCGAGATGGCTTCAATGTGCCTGCACCCGTGGTGCTTGGCCACGAGGGTTCCGGCGTTGTGGAATCCGTAGGTAGCAAAGTCAGCCGGGTAAAGGTGGGCGACCATGTGGTGCTGAGCTATAACTCCTGCGGTCATTGCAGTGCCTGCAATGATGAGCGTCCCCCGTTCTGCCTGGGCTTCTATCCACATAATTTCAGTGGTGTCCGCCCGGACGACGGATCCTCACCGTTGTCCAGCAAGGGCGCAATGCTGCATGGCAATTTTTTTGGGCAGTCTTCCTTCGCCACATATGCGATCGCCCATGAGCGCAACACCGTGGTGGTAGACAAGTCGCTGCCGCTTGAGATTCTCGGTCCACTGGGCTGCGGGATACAGACTGGAGCCGGCACAGTGGCCAATGCTCTTGGTCTAAAAAAAGGACAGTCGGTGGCCATCTTTGGCGGTGGGGCCGTGGGTCTTGCAGGCCTTCTCGCTGCTGTAGCGCTGGAAGCGGCGACCATCATTGTTATTGAGATAAACCCAGAGCGTGGCCAGCTGGCAAAGAACCTCGGCGCGACGCACGTTATCAATCCACAAGAGACTCCAGATGTACTCGCAGCCATCAAAGTGGCGGCGGGTGGCGGTGTGACCCACGCGATGGACAGCACCGGCAGGCCCGCAGTCATCGAAACTGCATTTCAGACGCTCTTGCCTGGGGGCATGCTGGGATTGATCGGGGTTCCGCCACCGGACGGCACGCTCAATATTAACCTCATGGATCTTTTGCTCCGTGGCGTCGGCGTCCGATGCATCATGGAAGGCAATGCAGATCCGCAGTTGTTTATCCCTCAAATGTTGCGCTGGTACCAGGAAGGCAAATTTCCGTTGGATCGCCTGGTGCAAAAATTCAAATTTTCAGAGATCAACGAAGCCTGTCACGCTTCCGAGAGTGGCAGTGCAATCAAACCAGTCCTGGTAATGGATCAGAGCTAGAAGTCTTAAAAATGAGTTTTGCCATCACCATCACGCACAGCGGTCAGCACTTTGAGTGTGCAGACGGCGAAAATGTGCTGGAGGGCATGTTGTGTCGCGGGCGAGAGGGAATATCCGTCGGCTGCCGCGGTGGTGGCTGCGGCGTGTGCAAGGTGCGAGTGCTTGAAGGTGAGTACCGCACCAAGACCATGAGTGCAGCCTGTGTGAATGCAGAGGAGCGCGCGGCCGGATATGCGCTAGCCTGCAAGCTGTTTCCTGAAAGCAATTTGCTACTTGAAGTGGTCGGACGAATCGGGCGGTCACTTGCACGCAAGACACCGTCATCGAGTTTTCATTTTTATACCAGCGTCGAAATGAGTAACGGCGTGAACAATTTGGAGGATTGAATCCATGGCAATAACAGGCGTATTGAGACCGGGACACGTAGCACTGCGTGCCTTGGATTTGGATGAATCCGTCACGCACTACACCGAAGTGCTTGGCTTGAAGGAAACCGGTCGGGACGATCAGGGCAGGGTGTATCTGAAAGCCTGGGACGAATGCGATCATCACAGTATCGTGCTGCGGCCGGCAGATTCTGCCGGCATGGACTATATGGGCTGGAAAGTCGATTCCGATGCCACGCTTGAGCGGCTGGCCGCGGAGCTTGAGGCGTCGCCACTGGCAACCGACACGCAGTGGATTGCAGAAGGCGAGCATATGCGCTGCGGAAAGCGCTTCCGCTTTTCGATTCCCACCGGCCATGCGATGGAGTTGTATGCACACAAGGACATCATCGGCTGCGACACCGGCTACGATAATCCCGATCCTTGGCCCGACGATCTGAAAGGGATGGCGCCGTCACGTATGGATCACTGCCTGCTTTATGGCGATGATCTCGACGGCACGACGGATATTTTCCTGAATATTCTGGGCTTTAATCTCACCGAGCAAATTGTCGCTGATGGCGGCAAGCTGCGAATCGCTGCCTTCATGGCTTGTTCCAACAAGGCCCATGACGTGGCATTCATCCGGCAGCCGGTGAAGAACAAGCTCCACCACGTTTCATTCCAGTTGGGAAATTGGAACGAGGTCCTCAAAGCGGCCGACATTATCTCCAAGCGCAAAGTCACCCTTGATCTGGGGCCGACCCGTCACGGCATCACCCGCGGCGAAACCATTTATTTTTTTGACCCAAGCGGAAACCGCAACGAGGTATTCTCCGGCGGTTACATCTGGTATCCGGACAAGCCAACGATCACCTGGACCGACGACCAGATCGGACCGGCTATTTTTTATCACGACCGCAAGCTCAACGAGGCCTTCCTGTCGGTTTCCACCTGATCTTTCTGCACTTACTTAATCCACTAATCTTCATCGAGAGCACCCATGACATCCGCTACTGCGACAAGTAACCCAGAAGTTGGCAAGCGCATCAAAGCCAACGGCATCGAGACCAATTATCACGACGTCGGCGAGGGTTTTCCGGCGCTACTGATCCATGGCTCCGGCCCGGGTGTAAGTGCCTGGGCCAATTGGCGACTGGTCATTCCGGCCCTGTCAAAGAACCGTAGGGTGTTGGCACCAGACATGCTCGGTTTTGGCTATACCGAGCGGCCCGAGGGTGTGAGCTATAAACTCGACACCTGGGTTGATCACGCGATCGGATTTATGGATGCGCTAAAGCTGGAGCAAGTGGATCTGGTCGGTAATTCCTTTGGCGGAGCTTTGTCGTTGGCAATTGCAGCGCGTCACCCGCAACGCGTGAGACGCCTGGTGTTGATGGGTAGCGCCGGAGTCGACTTTGAATTAACGCGACCGCTGGATGAGGTATGGGGTTACACGCCATCATTTGAGAATATGCGTAGGATGATGGATATGTTCGCCTACGATAAGTCGCTGGTGAATGACGAGTTGGCACGCATGCGCTACGAGGCAAGTCTTCAGCCAGGGATGCAAGAAGCTTATGCGGCGATGTTCCCAGAACCTCGCCAGCGGTGCATTGAAGCCCTGTGTAGTCCAGTCCATGATTTGCGCGCATTGCCACATGAGACGCTAATCATCCACGGTCGCGAAGATCAGGTGATTCCGGTAAGTAACGCGCACAAGCTGTCGGGTTGGATACTCAACTCGCAGCTACATATCTTTGGTAAATGTGGGCATTGGACGCAGATTGAGCACTCCGCGAGATTTGCCCGTCTTGTTGGGGATTTTTTCTCGGAGGCCGACTGAGGGTTGCCAGTTGGCCGTGTGGCAAGGATTTTCAGGCTGTGAGCCTCCGGGATTTCATGGGACGAATCAATGAATAAAAAACGAGATTGGCCAATCCGTGGCTTGATGAGCGCGCTAATGGCGTTGTCGCTATTTATCACGGCAACTGCACAGGCTGGGGGTGGCTACTTCCTGCTTGGCTACGGCCCGCTCGCTCACCAGAGCGGGGGCACATCGACCGCTATGGGGCTGGATGGATTTGCCGGCTCCTCCAATCCTGCCAAGTTAGCTTTCGTTGGTGATCGATTGGATTTAGACCTGCTGTTATTTATGCCGCACCGGAGAATAGAGCGCTCGGAATCAGGCACGCCTTACGACTTTTCCTCGACCAGCAAGAACTCCTTTTTTCTCCTGCCAGAAGTGGGTTACGTTCATAAAATCACTGATAAATTGTCATGGGGTATCACGCTTTACGGAAACGGTGGCCTCAACACAGAATACTCAGATGGCACCAGTCAAGCTGGGACCAATGCCAATCCTCAGCGCTGTGGCGATGCGCCCGGCAACTTTTTTTTGGGTTGCGGCAATCTCGGATTTGATTTGAGCCAAGTCATACTCGCGCCCACCTTTTCCTGGAAATATTTAACGGGACAGAGCATTGGCATTACGCCACTCCTAGCGTATCAGCGGTTCAAGGCCTATGGCTTGCAAGCGTTCGAAGCAGTCTCAGCGGCGCCTAATGCGGTTAGCAATAATGGGTACGACGAGGCTTTTGGGGCTGGGGTTCGGGTAGGGTGGTTTATGCGGCCGCTTCCTTGGCTTGATGTGGGGGCGGCCTATGCCACCCGCGTTTATATGGAAGATTTTGACAAGTATCGCGGCCTGTTGGCTGATGAAGGCAACTTCGATGTTCCAGCCAACTTCAGCGTGGGCACTGTGGTTCGGCCGGCAAAGGGTTGGGAAGTCGGCGTAGATGTTCAACGAATTTTCTTTGGCGATATCCGCGCCTTGAGAAACGGTGTGCTCAATAGCCTGGAGGACCCACAGAATCGACCGTTGGGCAGCAAGGAAGGCAGTGGATTTAACTGGAGGCATCAGACCAATTACCGGATGGGGGTGTCCTATGCAGCTACACCGCAACTCATCCTTCGCGCGGGTTATGCCTATGGGCGGCGTCCTGCGGCTGATACCAGCGCAAACTCGGTGAGCTTCGGATTGCTTGCGCCCAATCCTATTCGCCAGCTAACCGCTGGATTCAGCTGGCTGTCTAAGTCTGGTGACCAGTTTCACTTGGCCTATGGCAGATATATGAGAAAGGAATTCAAAGGCCCATCTGCCACCGCTGGATTTGGCGTGGGCGGACAGGAATCAGTCGAACCCTACGTGGACACAGTGATGCTGGGTTGGACTCGGACCTGGTGACACTGTTTTTGAATGGCAGTCAGAAAGGATACCTGTCTTCACAAGACCGCTTAGACCGGGCAATCGGCTTGATCCAGTATTGTCAGTGATTTTGCTGCTTTTCAGGATCGCATCTGAAAATCCTGGGTGCTATTGCGTCTCGGATAGGGCTGCTCTGGTGTGGGTAAGCGGAGGAACGCGCACAGCGGTTCCCAGCTGTCCCCCAGATTGTGAATGAGCAGTCGCTCAGGCGCCACGGTCACCTTCACCGCCTCGACGTTTGTCTTGTAGGTCGCCATGGCATGCGCACAATCATCTGGTCGGCCTCCGAAAACCTTATCACGGACTAACGCGAGTCCAAGTGACTCCGGGTCAGTACTCTTGCGGATGCCCGATAGGATCGTTTTCTCAAAGCTGCGCCACCAACTTTCAGCTGTCCGGTACGTGAGCACGACTTTGGCCTCCGGGTAGAACTCGGCCAACTCTCTCCAGTAGTAAGCTGACGGCCAGTCGACGCAGGATCCATATCCGGCAAACAACTGTTCCCAATCTATCTGGGCACCTTGTACAAATGCACGCCACATTCTTTTCTGTTCCACTTGCGCGTTCACCTCATGCATATGGTGGCAAGGACCAACCCCGAGGATCTCGAGCGCCTCGCGCATCGAGTCCGTGCCGGTTCGACCAAACCCTGCGCCAATTACTTTAAGCGTCATATGAGCGCCTAATGTGTACGACCACTCCTGCCTCCGCTGCTGGCGGAGCACCTGAGTTAGAGGCAGATCGTATTGCCCAAGGCATGTGTTCACGGGCAATTGCAAAGCGTAGTGGGCAGACTTCACCTTGAACGATTTGCTCCGCGTAATCGTTCAAGGTGTCATGGGATAATTGCTTGGGGCCACATCAGAGCAACACCGTAAGGAGCGCTACAGCCGCTATCACGTTGAGTAGGATGGTCCTCCTCGGGACTTGAATTTGGATCGGGTCCAAACCGACGAACACGAACGTCAGAGGTAAACTCAAGATTCGGCCAGGGTCAGGGCGTGATTGGACGCGGGCGGCGACACGCGTGGCCAGAACATCCTGACCAAAGCGCGAGCTGGCGATTCCTCCCAGCGAGACCCACAGGCCGGGCAACTCTTCCATGGCATCAAGAAACCGAAATGTGCTCGCGTCGCTGAGCTTCTCGGCCACCTGAGCATCGACGAAGGTCGCGTAATGCGACTGGATCGGCTCGAAGCCGGTGCAAAGAATTACCGCGTCGAACTCTGCACTCTGGCCGTCCTTGAACACGACGGTTTTCGTCCCCGGCTCCAAGTGTGAAATCTCTGAAGTAAAGGTTGCGAGCTTATCGTCCCGGATCAATTCGAAGATAGACACGCCGACGTCGCCCCAGGTCCCGTCAACATAGCTCGGCGGATGCGCACCCTCGCTCTTGGCCATCACCCACATGGGCGGGCTGGCCATGGGATGGACCCCTTTGCTCGATAAATCACCATAGCGCCGCTTGATGTCGAACTGGAAGTAGCGGTCGAGCCCAAACAGGATAAAGGGGGAGAAAATCCAAGTGAAGGGAACATACTTCAGGATCGGACCGCCGGCCAGCATCAGGCGGTGATAGATCGCATAGGCTTCACGCGTGATCCAGGAATTGGGTCCACGGATCAGCATCGAGGTGCTCGCCCCGTGATCGTAGAGGTCGCCACAGATCTCAAGCGCGGAATTTCCCGAGCCGACAACTAGGACCCGCTTGCCCTCGAATCCCTCGGCGCTGCGGTACTCCTGTGAGTGCAGCACCTGGCCGGCCCATTCTTCGCGACCCTTCAAGGACGGACTCCGCGGCGTGACCCCGGTACTTCCTGCCGCGAGCACGACCTGATCGGCGATGAATTGCAGCGCTTGCGAGTCATCGCCCCGCGTCACAGTGGCCTCCCACGTACCGTCAGCCTTCTGCCCCAGCTGAGTGACCTTGTGCTCAAAGCGGACGTCCAGCTCGTGAAGACGGGCATAGGACTCTAGGTAATCTGCTAGATCGAGTCGAGACAGGTAGCGAGGAAGGTGGGCCGGGTAGGGAACACCGGGTAGGTGCATGGCATCGGTGATGTGGTGCAGATGCAGGCGCTCGTAACGCTCTCGCCACTGATCGCCAATCCGCTCGTGCTGTTCGAGCAGGATCGGTTCGACCCCTCGCTTTCGGAGAGCAGTCGCCACGCTGAGGCCATTGTGGCCCGCGCCGATAATGAGGCACTGGGTACGCGTCGCCGATTTTTCTGATTCCCGCATGCGCGAGGGTCCAGATGGGCGCTGGCGATTCGAAGTGAGCCATGATGCAATCTTGTTCATTCTCATATTCCGTTCGACTTAGACATGATTAAGTCGTCGTGCAAGGTTGGCTGTGCTGAGTAATTGGCCACACAAGCTTTCTCCTCAGACCCGCATTGGTCAACCTAACGTTACTTCGCATGACTGGAGCGTGGCAAGCATGGCGAACTGCATTACCACTCAGGCAGCTAAGCGGGTTTCTCGAGTGTGGAAAGTATTCACAGACTTATGTCTCTGCTAGCAGCTGCAGCTCAGAATTGATTGTCCTGACAGGCCTGAGCCTTCGACCTCGCGTCATTCTTGATTCCTAATGCTTGTGTCTGCCTCGCAGTGGTGATTTCCATGGAATAGGCAGTGTGTGCTGGCCTCAAGGGTGTCGATCTCGATCCAGTCAGACGTATGTAAAGGCGTCGCCAAGAAGTTCTACGCGGATACCGCAATGCTCGGATATTGAGCATCGAATTCGGAGGCCACTATGAGGGGGGCGAGCTGGTCATTAACACTCCAGTTTTGCCAAAGTTGTGAGCGCGCCAATTGTCCAGTTTTCGATCCTCCATCCACATATCAAACGTCAGTTAATGAATTGGCGTGTAAAAGCACAGTCAAAGTCGTTCGATCATCATCACTGGTGATGATGGATAGTCTTGTACGTGATGGGAAGAATGATGATGTTGCGGGATACTTCTCAGACACCGAGTGCTAGGCGGTGCAGACAAGAAATGCGCCAAGGAGACCCATGCAACTGGCTTTATCAGAATCAAATATTTCCTGGGAGGCCGCCGCTGCGACCACCCGAGGCGCTATCGAGCACGCCAGCAGCAAGGGTCTGAAGGTATGCGTCGCTGTGGTTGATCGGCACGGCAGTCTGGTGTCTCTGCTTCGCCTGCCTGGAACACCATTCCATTCGACAGACATAGCGACGGACAAGGCCTATACGGCTGCCAGTTTTGCCTTGGCCACCACCGAATTGGGCAGCTATCTCTCAACTGCGTCGGAAGCCGTGAAGCAGGGCGTCCCATTACGCCAGCGCATAGTGCTTTTCGGTGGCGGTATTCCGGTGATATTCGAGGGCAACTGCATCGGCGCCGTGGGAGTCTCCGGGGCAAGTGAGGAGCAAGACGTCGAATGCGCACAGAAAGGGCTGGAGGCACTCAAGAAATTATCTGACTAAGTTCGGTTCATCATTTAGCGTGGCCGAATTTTCCCTGGTCGAGCTCAATTTGCGGAGGAGATTAGTTTGCAAAAGATTCGTTGTGCCATCATCGGGCCGGGCAACATTGGCACCGACCTACTCTACAAGCTTCGCCGTTCCAGATATCTGGAGCCGGTCTGGATGGTGGGCGTTGACGCCACATCCGAAGGTCTGGCGCGCGCACGCGACATGGGCATCAAGACGACCGATGCGGGTGTTGATGGCTTGCTTCCGCACGTCAAGGCCGATGGCGTACAGATCGCCTTCGATGCCACGTCGGCATATGTTCACAAGCATAACTCCGACAAGCTCAATGCGCTGGGCGTGATGATGATTGACCTGACGCCGGCCGCGATCGGGCCTTATTGCGTGCCGCCGATCAATCTCAAGGCGCACGCCGGCAAGCGTGAGATGAACGTCAACATGGTTACTTGCGGAGGCCAGGCCACAATTCCCATGGTCTACGCAGTGTCGCGTGTGCAGAAGGTCAAGTACGCCGAAATTGTGGCGACCGTTGCCAGCAAATCGATCGGCCCGGGCACGCGCAAGAACATTGATGAGTTCACCCGCACCACTGCGGCGGCGGTGGCCAGTGTCGGCGGTGCCGATGAGGGCAAGGCCATCATTGTGATCAATCCGGCAGAGCCCCCATTGATCATGCGTGACACCGTTCACTGTCTGACCGTTGAGCCGCCTCGCGTCAAGGAAATTGAAGCATCGGTGAGGGAGATGCTGGCTGAAGTGCAGCAGTATGTTCCGGGGTACAAGCTGGTTAACGGACCCGTATTTGATGGTCAGCGGGTCACGACGTTTATGCAGGTAGAAGGGCTTGGCGATTTTCTGCCTAAGTACGCCGGCAACCTCGACATCATGACTGCCAGTGCAACGCGCACGGGCGAAATGTTTGCCGAGGAAATTCAAAGCGGTCGGCTGAACCTTGCGGCCTAATTGAGATCACAGTCATGAACCTGAAAGGTATCGCAGTAAAGACCCACGACATGTCATTGCGAGATGGCATGCATCCCAAACAGCACCAGATCACGATCGAGCAGATGAAGTCTATCGCCGGTGGTCTTGATGCCGCCGGCGTGCCATTGATCGAAGTCACTCACGGCGATGGTTTGGGCGGTGCCTCGGTGAACTATGGATTTGCCGCTGCTACTGATGAGCAATACCTGCGCGCGGTGATTCCAACGCTGAAGCAGGCCAAGGTGTCTGCGTTGCTACTGCCAGGCATCGGCACAGTGGATCATCTCAGGATGGCAGCAGATTGTGGCATCCATACCATCCGCGTGGCGACGCACTGTACCGAGGCCGATGTCTCAGAGCAGCATATTGCCGCCGGCCGCAAGCTCGGTCTGGATACCGTGGGCTTTCTGATGATGGCGCACATGTCTGAGCCCGCGCAGCTTCTTGAGCAAGCCAAGCTAATGGAGTCCTACGGCGCTGAGTGCATTTACATCACGGACAGCGCCGGTTACATGCTGCCGGACGACGTCAGTGCCCGCATCGGACATCTGAGAGAGCACCTCAAAGCTGAGACCGAGCTGGGCTTCCACGGCCATCACAACCTGTCGATGGGCGTATCCAATTCATTGGCGGCCATCGAAGCCGGCGCCCGGCGCATCGACTGTGCCTGTGGGGGCATGGGGGCGGGGGCCGGCAACACGCCGCTGGAGGTATTCATTGCTGTCTGCCACCGCATGGGCGTAGAAACCGGGGTGGACCTGTTCAAGATCAGCGACGTGGCCGAGGATCTGGTGACTCCGATTCTCGACTTTCCCGTTCGCATTGACAGGAACTCACTGACCCTCGGCTATGCCGGTGTGTACTCATCCTTCCTGCTATTTGCCAAACGGGCGGAAGCCAAGTACGGCATCTCTGCGCGAGAGATACTGCTCGAGCTCGGCCGCCAGAAAATGGTCGGCGGACAGGAAGATATGATTGAAGATACGGCCATGACCATGGCAAGGGAACGAGGTCTGGCAGCATGACGGCACAGAACAAAACTACTCCTCGAGTTATGAAAACGACGGAAGCCGGTCCTGACGATCTGCGCACCATGTCCGCGATCGAACTTTTTTACCAAGCGACGCAGTTGATGCAAGCATACTGCGCGTGCATCGACGAGGACCGTTTAGAGGACTGGCCGAATTTCTTCGCCGCCGACGGCAGTTTCGAACTTGTAACAAGAGAAAACGCTGACCGCAATCTACCTGCACACGCAATGCGTTGTGAGACCATCGGCATGATGCGTGACCGGGTGACATCGCTGAGACACGCCAACGTCTACGCTAAACAGTATTTCAACCACTTGGTCACTGATTTACTGATCGGCGAGCGCACCGACACGACAGTGAGTGTCAGCAGCAACTACATGGTGACGCGCACCTTGGCAGTGGAGGGGGATCCCATCATCTTCAGTGTTGGCCGCACAACTGACGTGATGGTGATGACCGACCGGGGATTGCGCTTCAAGAGTCGCAGAGTCATTGCCGACAACGACCGAATTCACACTCTTCTGGTTTTGCCAATATGAACGCACCCATGAATCCGAACGTCGATCAGCGCCCGTTCACCTGGCCGCAGAGTGAAGAGATGCAAGTCCCTTATCAGGTCTTCACCGATCCGCGAATATTTGACCAAGAGCAAGAAAATATTTTCCGCGGCCCCCATTGGAGTTTTCTGGCACTTGAAGCAGAAATACCTGAGCCCAACGATTTCAAATCGACCTATCTTGGTGATACTCCAGTTGTGGTGACTCGCGATCGTGAGGGCCAGATTCACGCATGGGTGAACCGCTGTGCGCACCGCGGTGCCATGGTTTGTCGAGACCGACGCGGCAAAGCGGATGCATTTACTTGTGTGTACCACCAGTGGTCATATGATGCGCAAGGAAATTTAAAGGGCGTTCCATTCCGCCGCGGTGTAAATGGTGAAGGCGGGATGCCCGCTAGTTTTGACATGAAGTTGCATGAGCTACCAAAGCTCCGCGTGGCAACCTACCGCGGCCTGATCTTCGCTACGTTTGTCGCTGAAGATGAAGTGGAATCACTCGAGGACTATCTCGGCGAAGATGTTTGCAAAATGCTGGATCGGATATTCAGCCGCCCTATTGAATTGCTCGGCGACGAACGTCAGGTGATGCACGGCAATTGGAAGCTTTACTCCGAAAACACTCGAGATGCCTATCACGGCAGTCTGTTGCATCTCTTCCACGCAACATTTGGGCTTTATCGATCGACGCAGAAAGGCGGATGCAAGATGGACGTTAAAGGCAGGCATTCCCTGCTGACCGCGACCAAATCCGAGACCAAAGATCAGTCGGCGACCAAGGGGCTGCGAACCTATCAGGAAGGTCAATTTGCCCTGGAGGACCCTTCACTCCTAGCCGGCACACCCGACTTTGACGACGGCATCTCCTTAGTGATTCTCGCGATATTCCCGAATCTGGTCGTTCAGCAGATAGCCAACTCACTCGCGGTGCGTCACATACATCCTCGCTCAGTAAAAGAAATGGAGCTGGTCTGGACCTACTTTGGCTATAAGGATGACAGTCCGGCAGCACGCGAATCCCGCCTCAGGCAGATGAATCTGGTCGGCCCCGGCGGCTTGATCTCCATGGAAGACGGCGAGGCGGTAGAGTTGGTCCAGCAGGCAATCGTGCGCGATGGCGATGCGACTTCCTACATTGCCATGGGTGGCCGCAAGGGTGAGCCACAGGACAATCTGGTCAACGAGGCGCCAATCGTCAGCTACTGGGATTATTACAAACGAGCAATGCACATCTCGTCGACTGAATCCTGACGCCAATTTATTTTATTGAACACATCAAGAATTACTGAGAGGAGTACCGAGATGGGTAAGGCAGAGAGCACACAAGCAGCAGGTTCGCTTTTTCAGGCTGAATACGGCCATTTCATCAACGGAAAATGGGAAGGGGGTGCGAGCGGCGAGAAAATCGGCCTGCACAATCCGGCGACCGGTGCCTTACTTTCGAATATACAGTCAGGCAACGCCGCCGACGCCGTGCGCGCAGTGGATGCAGCCTATGCTGCGTTCTCTTCATGGCGCCAAACTCGACCGAATCAAAGGCAGGAACTCCTGTTCGAGATGGCGCGACGTATGCGTGCGCGCATTAATGATTACGCCATGCTGGAATCGCTGAATAACGGCAAGCCAGTGATGGAAGCGCTGCATTTCGACCTGCCAATGGCGATTGAGCAGTTCGAAATGTTTGCCGGTTCGGCATATCACCTGCACGGCGAATCCATCAGCACGCCATCGGCACTGGGCATCGTTCATCGGGAGCCACTGGGCGTCTGCGCTCAGATCATCCCCTGGAACGTGCCCTTGATCATGATGGCCGCAAAGATTGCGCCTGCACTTGCTGCAGGGAACACCATCGTTCTCAAACCATCCGAAATAGTTTGCTTGGGCGTCATGGAATTTTTCCAGGAAATGGCGGACATCATTCCCGCCGGCGTGGTCAATGTCATCACCGGTTTCGGTCCCAACATTGGCGAGGCTTTGATCACTCATCCCAAGGTGCGAAAAGTTGCGTTTACCGGATCGCGACCGACAGCTCAGAAATTGATTCAGTACGCTTCTGTCAACGTCATTCCTCAGACGATGGAGCTTGGCGGTAAGTCAGCAAACATCGTTTGTGAGGATGCCGATTTGGACGCAGCAGCGGAAGGCGCGGCGATGTCGGTAGTTTTGAACAAAGGCGAAGTCTGTTTGGCAGGAAGCCGCGTTTTTGTACACGAGAAAATCAAGGACGCATTCCTGGAGAAATTCCAGGCCAATTTGCGCAAGGTAAAGCTGGGTGACCCCACCGATCCGACTACGCAGATGGGGCCTCAGGCGTCCAAAATGCAACTCGACAAGATCTCGGCCTACCTGGAGCTTGGCCCCAAGGAAGGGGCGACCCTGCTGATGGGCGGCAAGCCGGCGAAGGTTCCCGGTTTCGAAAAAGGGTATTTCATTGAGCCGACCATTTTTACTGACGTAAAAAACAACATGCGCATCGCGCAGGAGGAGATCTTCGGGCCGGTCTCCACCGTCATTAGCTGGAAAGATGACGAAGAAGTCGTGCGCATGGCCAACGATTCCACTTACGGCCTTGGCGGAGGTCTGTGGACGCAGAACCTGCGCCGTGCACACAAAATCTCACAGGGCATCGATACCGGCACCATCTGGGTCAATCGCTATTACAACTTCATCGCTGGCATGCCGGTGGGTGGCTACAAGCAGAGTGGCTTTGGTCGAGAGTTTGCACAAGAGGTATTGCACCACTACACCTTGACCAAGAGCGTCATCATCAATCTGGAAGAAGGCCCTATCGGTGTCTTTGGGGGCTAAGCGCGACCCGCGTTTTGCTGAAATCAATAATCAAAACAGGAAACTAATATGTCAGAAGTCAAAGTAACTGAACTCGGCTATCTCGGACTCTCGGTGAGTAACGCCGCGGCCTGGAAGCAATATGCGGCCGAAGTGGTGGGGATGCAGGTGGTGGATGAGGGTGAGAGCGATCGCTTCTATCTGCGCATGGATTTATGGCACCACCGAATCGTCGCCCACGTAGGCGAAACCGATGATCTTGAGTACATCGGCTGGCGAGTAGCAGGGCCGGACGAATTGGAGGCCATGGCGCAAAAAATGCGCGATGCAGGCTACGAAGTCAGCGCCGGCACCGAAGAAGAAGCCAAGGAACGGCACGTGCTTGGACTGATCAAGCTCATGGATCCGGGCGGCATTCCAACCGAAGTTTTCTGGGGCCCCAGAGTGGATGCGGGTAAGCCTTTCCATCCGGGTCGGCCGATGTATGGAAAGTTCGTCACTCTTGATGAGGGTATCGGACATTGCATCCTGCGGCAAAGTGACGACGAGGCCGCCTACAAGTTCTATCGTGCGCTCGGTCTGCGCGGTTCAGTCGAATACAAGCTGCCGCTTCCCGGTGGCATGACGGCAAAACCCACCTTCATGCACTGCAATGCGCGTCAGCATTCCGTCGCCTTCGGTTTGGGCCCCATGCCCAAGCGCATCAATCACCTGATGATCGAATACACGGATCTCGATGATCTTGGGATGGCTCACGACATCGTGCGCAAGCGCGAGATTGATGTCGCAGTGCAGCTCGGCAAGCACTCCAATGACAAGGCTCTGACTTTCTACCATGCCAACCCTTCAGGCTGGCTGTGGGAACTCGGTTGGGGCGCAGCCAAGGCTCCGGCACAGCAGGAGTATTACCACGGCGACATCTTTGGCCATGGCAATGAAGCGTCTGGCTACGGTATGGATATCGAACTGGACGGCGGAACCAAATAAATCCCTGTGTAGAGCGAGGAAGAGAATGCCGATGAATGTCGAGAACGGAATGATTGATTTCTATTTTGATTTCATGAGTCCCTTTGCCTATTTGGCGCAAAGGCGCCTGCCCGAGCTGGCAGCGCGTTACGGCTACGGCATTGTCTACAAGCCCTTTGACCTGCCTTTGGCAAAGAAAGCCGCCGGCAATTTCGGCCCCTCCAATCGAGAGGTGCCGGCCAAGCTGCGCTATCTGACAGCGGATATGAACCGTTGGGCGGCGCGTTATGGGGTTCCTCTCAAATTCCCAAGTTCATTCGCCTCACAGCGAATGAACATTGGGACTTTCTATGCTCAAGAACGTAACAAGGCACAGGATTACGTGACGGCAGCGTATGGTCGCGCCTGGTCAAGTGGCGACGATATGAGCGATACAGAAGTGCTCGCTGGCCTAGCCAGGGAGATGAAATGGGATGAGTCCGAATTTGTCGACTTCATTGATTCCCCGGAGGGGGTGAAGAGATTTGAAGCCGCCAATCTTGAAGCCCATTCACGCGGCGTATTCGGAGCCCCCACCATGTTGATCGGAGATGACATGTGGTGGGGCAATGATCGCCTGGACTTCCTGGAAGAATTTCTAAAACAAAAATCAGACAAAGCAGCCTGACACGAGTGCGAGAGGAATACTGAGATGAGTAAATTTGAAAATCTAGTAGACATGCGGAATGGCACGCAGCAGAAGAGCGTGTTCTATGACCGCGACATCTATGAACTGGAACTCGAGCGCATCTTTGCGCGCTGTTGGTTGTTCCTGACCCACGAGAGCGCCATCCCCAATTTCGGTGATTTCGTGACCACCAAGATGGGCGAGGACGAAGTGATCGTCGCCCGGCAGCAAGACGGCTCGATCAAAGCCTTCATCAACTCCTGCCAGCATCGTGGCACACAGGTCTGCCCGGCAGAAGCGGGCAATGCCAAGGGCTTTGTCTGCAGCTATCACGGCTGGTCCTACGGCCTCGACGGAAAGTTGGAAAACATGCCGTTCGAAAAGGAGTTGTACAAAGGCAAGGTCGACAAGTCCAAACACGGACTGGTCCAGGCTCGAGTCGAGAGCTATCACGGCTTTGTTTACGGCTGTTTTGACGATGATGCCCCGAGCCTGGAAGATTATCTGGGCGAGATGAAGTGGTATCTCGACGTCTGGATGGATGCCACCGGTGGTGTCGAGTTGATTGGCCCGCCCAGCCGCTCGATTCTCAATTGCAACTGGAAAACCCCGACCGAGAATTTTGCTGGTGATGCTTACCACGTGGGCTGGACGCACGCCGCAGGTTTGAAAGTCATGCCGGGTCCCTTGTCTGTACTTTCGGGCAACGCCGTGCTGCCGCCGACCGGCGCTGGCCTGCAGGTCACCACGCGACACGGTCATGGCGTCGGTATCCTCTATGACGCCGGGCCTGCGCTGATGTCGGACATGATTGAGGAAATCTTCGCCTGGCAGGCGCGCAAGAAGCCGATGATCGAGAAGAAGCTGGGTGCACTGCGTGCGCGCTTCTACGGCTCCCACTTGAATTCTTCGATCTTCCCCAATAACTCCTTTCTTTGGGGCACCAATACTTTCAAAATGTGGGCGCCGCGCGGGCCCGGACAGATTGAGGCCTTTACATGGGCCATCGTTGAAAAAGATATGCCGGCCGATCTGAAAGAGGGCATTGCCCGCGTCATGCACCGTACATTCGGTACAGCAGGCATGTTCGAGGCGGACGACAGTGACAATATGGAAACCATGACCCATGTGAACCGCGGATTCGTTACCCGCAAGGGAAAGATGAATAGCCAGATGGGTCTGGGCGGCGACCGTATTGATCCCGAGCTGCCCGGTGTCGTTGGTGATTCAGCCATTGGTGAAACCAGCTATCGCGGCTACTACCGGTTCTATCAGGAAATTCTGAACGCCAAAACCTGGGATGAGATTCGGGCCAATAACGCAGACTGGTTTGTCCCCTTGCTGGGAGAGCAGACCGAGGAAGAAGCGCGCAAGGCAGCTGCTGCCTGAGCGGCATAATAAAAAACAGAGGATGAAGCCATGACAGAAGTAACCACGCCTGCTCCCTCACCGGTCAGGGCGAGCGAGTCGCTGCGCTCCGAGGTTGAAGCGTTCCTGTATCTTGAGGCGCGACTTTTATCCACTGCCCAGGAGCGTGTTTGGCACACACAGATGCTGCATCCGGAAATCCATTACCGGGTGTGCAGTCGCCAACTGCGTTCATCCAAGAGCAAGCGCTACGATCAGCCAATTGAAGTCTTTCATTTCGACGATGACATCAATGCGCTCGACAAACGCGTGGACCAGATTGAATCCGGTATCCAGTGGCGCTCCGATCCTCCGGAGACCCTGATGTATATCGTCTCCAATGTGGAGGCATTCGACGACGAGCAAGGAGGGGATGTCCGGGTCTATTCCAATGTCATCATGATTCGCGACCGCCGCGTCTACGAAAGCGATCAATTTCATTATCGGCGCGAGGATGTCCTGCGACGCGGCGAAGACGGCGCCCTCAGATTGCTGGAACGTAGTGTGGTTTACGGCCAGCGCATGGTTCAAGGTAAGAACCTCCTGTTTTTCCTATAGAAGGATTTCTTCATTGAGCACCCCTTCAAATACCCTTCCAGCCGGTGCTCCAGACTTTGATGTCGTCATCGTCGGCGCGGGCTCCGCCGGTTGTGTTCTCGCCCATCGCCTCAGCGAAGATCCGACGCGACGTATCTTGCTCATCGAAGCGGGTCCTGACCGGCGCGATTTCATCGTGCGAATGCCCAAGGGCTTTGGCAAGCTGATCTTTGACACTGAGCGCGTCCGCCGCTTCGAAACTGAACCCGAAGAGGGAAGCGGCGGTGAAGCAGAATCCTGGCCGCGCGGCCGCATGGTGGGCGGCTCCAGCGGAGTCAATGGTCAGTTCTATACGCGTGGCCAGCCCGAGGATTTTGATGGCTGGGAGGCTTCCGGTGCGCGCGGCTGGAACTGGCAGACGCTCGGCCCCTGTTTTAAGGCCTTTGAAGATCACGAGTTGGGCGCCGACGAGGTTCGCGGTGCCGGCGGTCCCTTGCATGTCAGTACGCATCCCAATCCGCATCCGCTGGTCGACGCCTTCATCGACGCTGGCGCGGCGCTGGGCGTGCCCAAGCGCACCGACATTAACCGACCCGAACAGGAAGGCATCGGCTATGTCACGCTAAACATCAAGAATGGCGAGCGCGCTGATGCTTCAGTGTCGTTTTTGACGCCGCAAGTTCGAGCGCGCCCGAATCTGACGATCTGGGCAGATACCTTTGTTGAGAGAATCTTGTTCGACGGTCAGAAGGCAGTCGGCGTCGAATGCACTCGCAAAGGGAAGAAGCAGGTTGTCGCTGCGCGTAGCGAGGTGCTGCTTGCTGCCGGTGCGATCCAGTCGCCGTGGCTGCTGCAAGTCTCCGGCGTCGGGCCGGCCGAGTTACTGAATAAACATCAGGTACCGCTGGTGGTCGATGCGCCCCTGGTGGGCGCACAGCTGCGAGAACACCGAATGATGGTGGTGCAGTACCGCATCAATAAACCGCTGAGTCTAAATCCGGAATTCAGCGGCTGGCGTCTGTTGAAAAACATGGGCCAGTACCTGCTCAAGAAACGTGGACTGATGGCGACCGGCTCCCATGACGCTGTGGCCTTTGTTCGTAGCTATGAGGCCCTGGATCGGCCCGACGTGGAATTGGTGATGGCGCCCTTCCTGGTCAAGCCCGGGAAATTGAGCATGGATTTTGAGTCCGGACACGGCTTACAGATCTTCGGTTACCAGTTGCGGCCAGAAAGCGTAGGCAGCATTGAGATTTGCTCAGCCGACCCGAACATCCCTCCCAGGATCAGGCCAAATTATTTGACGGCAGCAGCGGACCGCGCAGCAAGCGCGCGGATTCTCCGTTATATCCGCAAGCTCGTTGCACAACAGCCCCTGGCGGGCTTCATCACTGAAGAAACCGCACCCGGGCCAGAGGTGCAGAGTGATGAGCAAATCCTGGATTATCATCGAAAATTTGGTGGGCCAGTGATGCACCCAGTCGGCACTTGCAGAATAGGTACAGCAGAGAGCGGAGCGGTGGACGAGCGGCTGCGAGTTCATGGCACCCAGGGATTGCGAGTCATTGATGCATCGGTGTTCCCAACGCAAGTTTCTGCTCATACCCACGCCGCCACATTGGCAGTCGCCTGGCGCGCATGTGATCTGATCAACGAGGACGCGACTTGAGCGCGAGCCCGCCGCGATTCGAGGGGCGGGTGGCCGTGATTACGGGCGCTGCACAGGGTGTCGGTTACGCCTGTGCCCAGCGCATTGGCAGTGAGGGTGGACGAATCGTTGTCGCAGATTTGGCTAAGGGGCCTGCGAACGAGGCAGTTCAAACACTCGGCGATCTAGGTATAGAGGCTATCGCGGTCTGTGCGGATCTCTCGGTGGCTGGCGCAGCAGATGAAGTCATGGCCTGCGCCCAAGAAAAGTTCGGTCGCCTTGATGTGGTGGTCAACAATGTGGGTGGCACGATCTGGATGAAACCGTTCTGGCACTACGAGGCAGACGAAATTCGCCAAGAAGTGGAGCGCTCCTTCTGGCCCATCATGTGGACGGCACACGCAGCCGTGCGTGCCATGAAAAAAAACGGCGGAGCGATCGTGAATATCGGTTCCAATGCCGTCGACGGCGTTTACCGTGTGCCGTACTCGGCGTGCAAAGGCGCGGTAGCTGCGATGACTACAGCAATCGCAGCTGAGGCCGTGGATCTGAACATCCGCGTCAACTGCGTGGCCCTGGGCGGTACCACGGCCCCAGAGCGAAAAACGCCGCGCCTTGCGCGAGCGAAGACGGCGCAGGAACAGGAGTGGGAGCGACAGTTCATGCAGCTCATAGATGGCGAGGATCTGATGGGACGATTCTCCACCGCTGAAGAACAAGCGGCCGTCATTGCTTTCCTTGCCTCTGACGATGCCTCACATATCACCGGCGAAATCATCAACACCGGCCGTCGCGGTCGGCGGCTCACAGACGTTTTGGAGGCAATACCATGAGCACACCCATTCAATGGCCACGGGAGATCAACGAGATTCCGAAGGCCATCTTCACCGATGCACAGCTATACGAACGCGAAATAGAAACCATTTTTCACGGCGCGCAGTGGCACGCTTTGGCCCACCGTGCAGAAGTCTTGCTTCCCGGTGACTTCAAGGCAGCACTGCTTGGGCGCATGCCGACCATCGTCTCGCATGGTGAAGACGGCAAGATTCGTGTCTTCCTCAATAGCTGTACCCATCGCGGCAATCAGGTGGAGACTGCCAGCTGTGGTAACCGCAAGTCTTTTGAATGCCCTTATCATCGCTGGATTTTCCGCACCACCGGTGAATTGGCCGCCTGCCCGGGCTCAGAGGATTTTTCTCCCGGATTTGACAAGAAAAATTACGGCCTGCGGGAGTTGCGGACAGCAGAATTTTGCGGGCTGATCTTTGCTACGGCCAGTGACGATACGCCGCCGCTTGAGACTTGGCTCGGTGAAGTTGCCGGCACATTGGCTGGCGCTTTGGGCGGTGATGGTCGCCTCAAGCTCCTCGGCCAGCAGAAGGTGCGATACGCATCCAACTGGAAGGCCTATTCAGACAACGACGGTTATCACGCACCACTGTTGCACATGGGCTTTCGCTTATTGCAGTGGCAGGGCGGGCAGGGAACCCAGAAACCAACGCCAAACGGCCACTTGGCTTTTGAATCCCAGCTGAAGCCGATAACTAATCGTGACTTTCTAAAGGATCCGACGCTGATCGATTTCAAGGGCGAGAATCCGGAGACCGGCTCGCGCATCGCCCAATTATTTCCTCATACCGTTATCACCAAACATATGGACGTCATCAATGTGCGCTTTGCAACGCCGATCAATGTCGAGTGCACCGAGGTTCACTACGCTTATTTCTCGCACGACGACGACAGTGCTGAGCTGGTGCGCCATCGTATCCGCCAGTCTTCCAATCTGCTGGGACCCTGCGGCATGGTCAGCATGGAGGATGCCTCGATCTTCCAGCGCATACATGTTGGCGCCAACACACCGGGAAATGCGGCTTTCCAGAAAGGGGTGAAACGTCTTGACGAGGTCTCATATGACGTCAAGCAAAACGACGAATCCGGCAATCTGCCGAAGTGGAATTATTATTGCGATCTGATGGGCTTTGAACGCGCGGGGGTGGCTTGAAATGTTGGGTACAGACGAAGCTTCTCTGCGTGAGATCGATAATCTGCAACGACGCTACATCGAAGCACTCGACCGACGGGATCTGGATGCCTGGCTGGACTGTTTTTCGCAGGACGCGGCCGCTTCGTACTACTGCATCTCGGCTGAGAACGTCGAGCGTGGTCATGAAATCGCCTTGATGTTCGATGATTGCCATGCACGCCTGATCGATCGGGTGACCTTCATCACCAAGATATGGACTGGCACTTTTCAGCCCTACCGAACCCGTCATTTCGCACAGCGAATTGGCGTGCCAAAGAAAGATAAAGATGGTGGTCAGGTCTGCCTGGTTTCCAATTTCAGTATCGCAATTACACCGGAAGGTGGCAGTTCGAATCTGCTGGCTGTCGGGCAATACGAGGATCGAGTCGTACTGGATAGAGGCGAACCGCGCTTTTTGCGGAAGCGCGCCGTGTACGACACAACCGTGTTGCCACGCTACATCGTTTACCCGTTTTGAAAGGACTCAACTGATATGACTTCGACTCAGACTAGACCGCTGGTCGGCACCGTCATTGGCGATCCTGCCGGTATCGGTCCGGAAGTCATCGCCAAGGCCTGGTGTAGCGGGGAGGTCCACAAGAGTTCTCGCCCGGTTCTGATCGGCAGTGTGGAGGTCATGCAGAAGGTGGTGCAGGACGCCGGTCTGAAGGCACAAGTGCGTGCCATCAAATCAGTAGATGAGATAAGCGACTCAGCTGAGATGATCGAGATTCTGGATTCGGGAGCGCTGAGCTTGTCCGATTTCACTGTCGGGCAGGACAATGCGTCTTGTGGACGCGCCAGTGCCGTGTGGCTGGACGAGGCCGATCGTCTTGCTCGGGACGGCGTGCTGGCAGCTACTGTGATGGGGCCAATCAGCAGCGTATCGATGAAAATGGCGGGCGTTCTTGACAAGGTGATCAAGGTCACACCCGGCGAAAGTTATTTGTTTCTGGTCAGCGGACCGCTACGCGTTGCGCATGTCACCGATCACATGCCGCTGCGTGATGTATGTGCACTGCTCAGTGCTGAACTCATTAGCTCTGCCTTGCATACTCTGGACGATCGCTTGCGTGCCTGGGGAATTGCCGAGCCGCGCATCGGAGTAGCGGGTTTGAATCCGCACGCAACGGGCGATGAAGAGGTAAATGCGATCGCCCCTGGCGTGCAGCAAGCCGTTGCAAATGGGGTCAACGCAGAAGGGCCGGTGAGTCCGGACGCGATTTTCCGTCAGTGCATCGAGGGGCGCTACGACGCGATTTTGGCCATGTATCACGATCAGGGCCATATCGCGATCAAAACCTGGGGCTTCTCAGGGAATTCCGCCGTCATCATCGGCCCGCCGTATGTGCATCTGTCGGTCGCGCACGGCACAGCCTATGACATCGTCGGCAAGGGGGTCGCTGACCATCGCATGATACTCAGCGCGATGACGACAGCGGGCAGTCTCGCTGCAGGCGCAGGATTCCCCAAAGAAAACTGAGGGCAACGAACATGAAGGCTGGCGACGTACTTGCTGCATCCGTTCCAGAGGCGGTTGATGCCCGCGTTTATCACGACACCCATATCTTCGAGCAGGAGCAAGAGCGTATCTACCGCGGCCCGGTCTGGTCCTACGTGGCGCTGGAGTGCGAGCTCGAAGGTGCGGGCGCATTCAAGTCCACATTTGTCGGCAACACGCCAGTTGTAGTGACGCGCGACGAGGAAGGCAATCTCAACGCCTGGGTCAACCGATGTGCACACAAGGGCGCACTGGTCTGCCGTGCTTTGCGCGGGCATGCCGCAGACGGAAGTTTTGTCTGCGTGTATCACCAGTGGGCTTACGATGCGAAAGGCAATCTACGTGGCGTGCCATTCCGCCGCGGGATGAAAGGGGCAGGCGGCATGGCCAAGGATTTTGATCTGGCGCAGCACGGCTTGCAGAAGCTGCAGGTGGCCAGCCTATGCGGCATGGTGTTTCTCAGCTTTGACGATCAGGTGCCGCCCCTGGAGCAGTTTCTCGGACCGGCCATGTGTCGTTATATCCGAAGAGTATTCAATCGACCTGTGCGCGTACTCGGCTATGCCCGGCAGAATATGCGCGGCAACTGGAAGTTGTACTCCGAGAACAGTCGCGACGGCTATCACGGCGGTTTGCTGCATCTGTTCTATCCGACCTTTGGCATCTATCGCCCTAGCCAGGAGAGTGCCGGCGAAGTGGACGCGGCCGGATTCCACAACGCGTTCACGGTGTCCAAGCCCAGCCAGAATGGTGGATACGAGAGTTACCAGAGCGAAGCAAATCGTGAGATGTCAGGCGGCGCAGCCGGGACCGAGATGTTGCGTGATCCCAGCGTGCTCGAATTTCGTCCGGAATTTGATGACAACATTGCACTGCTGATTCAGTCGCTATTCCCATCCGTCGTCTTGCAGCAGATCCAGAACACGCTCGCCACACGCCAGATCGTGCCCCACGGGGTCGCCGAGACAGAGCTGGTGTGGACCTACTTTGGATACGCAGACGATGACGAGGCGATGACGCGACATCGCCTGCGCAACATCAATCTGGTCGGTCCTGCCGGCTATATTTCGATGGAAGATGGTGAGGCGGTCGAACTGTGCGACCAGGGGACTGCAAATACCAGCGGCTGGCGCTCCCTGATTGAAATGGGCGGTGATGATGTCGTGGACAATGTGGCCCCGATTGGTTTTGATGAAAATGCCGTACGCGGATTCTGGAAGGGTTATCTGGCTCTGATGAACGGCGCAGCGCAGGTGCAGTCATGAATCCGCCAGTGCACGCAATGGATACAGAGCGACAGCTGCTGCTCGCTGAAATTGCGGAATTCAATGCAGCTTATGCACATTGTATCGACGACGATCAGCTCGAGCAGTGGCCGGATTATTTCACCGAAGTTTGCGAGTACCGCATTATCCCGCGCGAGAATGTTGATCTGGGCTTGCCCGCTGCCATCATATTTTGTGACAACCGGGGCATGCTGATAGATCGCGTGGTTGCTTTGCGCAAGGCCAACATCTATCCGGCTCACTACAATCGCCATATCCTTGGCCCTCCGATATTGATCAAATCTGATGATCAGCTTGTGCGGGTGCAGTGCAGCTACGTTCTGTTGCAGACGCGCATGGATGGTCAGACCCGCGTGTTCAGTGCAGGCAAGTACATGGACGCAATGGAGCGGATAGACGGTGTACTGCGCCTCAGGCGACGCGATGTGGTTTTCGACACTCATCGCATTGACACCCTGCTTGCGACGCCAATCTGATTTTATTGACTGCAGATGCTCTTACGCATGGAAACCACGCAGTGGAAGCTTGAGCAAGCTGGAGATGTTCACACGGTCCCATTGACGCCGACAGGTATAGATAGCAGTTTCGGTGAGGATCCCATTGCGAAAAGATCGCGCGCGACGCTAGAACTGGACGGACCCTTCTGGTCGTGGTCGGATTCAATTGGGCGTCCTAGAAGGTGGGCTTATTGGGCCGGAAATTTGATCATCGTAATGCAAAGCAAGTACTGCCTCTCTACTTCGATAATGGTTTGGTACCCGGTGTTCGAACTTGATTCCGATTCAGTGAGGCGGCGCTGCATAGAATATTCTGCAAGGAGGCTGCCGCTGGGAGCAGGCCAGGCTGATTGCGATGGAAGTGGCGTGAACGTTGTAGCCGCACGGCCGGAGGAATTCTGAGTGAGAATCTGCGTTCTAGGCGCTGGCGGATTGGGGTCGGTTGTTGGTGGCTATCTGGCGCAGTCGGGCGTGGACGTGGTGCTGATCGGACGTGCCGCACACGTGGATCAAATTCGGCAAGAAGGGCTACGTATTACGGGGCGCCGTGGGGAAATGTGTGTCTCGGAAAATCTCAGAGCAGTGACCAGCGCAGAGGATGCTGAAGGCTGCTTCGATTATCTGATACTGCTAGTAAAGAGCAAGGATACGAGCAGTGCGCTCGCGGGGGCCGCGAGTCTGCGTTCGCGCGTAAAGACGGTTCTATCCTTGCAGAATGAGCTGGCCCGTGCCGAACGTCTTCAGCATTGGATAGAACCTTCAAAAGTGATTGGGGCGGTGACGGTAGAGGGGGCAACAATGATTGAGCCGGGCCACGTCAGCAATCACGTGACAGCGGCCACAACCGCCTATTTTGGAGAGCTGGATGGCTCTGAATCAGAGCGTGTGGAAAAACTGGCAGAGACCTTCACCAAGGCGGGACTAGAATCACTAGCGGTCACCAACATCAATCAGGTCACATGGGAGAAGCTTACGTATGTTGCTTCAGCTTCTTCTTGGTCAGTCTCGACCCTTTCTGCCATCCCCGAGCTTTGTTTGCCGGACGGCCTCAAAATTCGCGAAGGGGCCGAGCATAACGTGCAGATCACAAGAGAGCTGCTGAGCGTATACAAGGCGCTTGGTTATATGCCTCAAGACTTCTTTGCGCCGTTTTCGCGGCTAAAGGCAATCGACTCTCTAAGCTTCGATGAGGCGGTGCAGTCCATGATGGAAATTGGAGCCAACCTAGAGTCGAAGAATATGCGTGTGAGGACTTCCATGCATGAAGATTTGCTACGAGGGCGCAAGACAGAGAGCGACGAGATATTACGGCCATTCCTCGACAAGGCGGCTGAACTGGGACTGACAATTCCGACGGTTTCTGCTGTGTGGCGCACGATGACTGTTCTCAATCACTATCTGAACGATTGACGGCTGATCTACATCAATGACTCAAGCTAAAACACCAAAAAACTGTGGTCATATTCGACGAGCAGACGGCGAGGGAGCTGAGTGCTAGCGACGCTTCGTGCGACACCAGCGATCAAATCGGATGCCGAGTCCTCCCTTCGTCAGCAATGCCAAATCTTGACCAACGCACTTTTGTTGTCAGATCAACGCTTAGTACAAGAATTCACAATAATTATCGGAGATATAGAATGGAAACCGCAACGCTATTTGATTTCCGAACCGGCCGTCAGAGCCGTAAGATATACGCTGACGACGATATCTACCGCCTTGAGCAGGAGCGGATATTCGGTCGCTGTTGGTTGTTTCTCGCGCATGATTCACAGATCGCAAATCCTGGCGACTTTGTCCGCACCTTCATGGGAGAAGATGAGGTGCTGGTTGTTCGGCAAAAAGATCGCTCCGTACGAGCTTTCTTAAATACTTGCACGCACCGAGGCAATAGACTTTGCCGGGCAGATCGGGGCAATGCACGTGCATTCACCTGCAACTATCACGGCTGGTCTTTTACCGCTGATGGAGATCTCGCGGCAGTCCCGCTTGAAAAGGAAGCCTATTTCGGAGAAATAGATCGTTCGCAACATGGCCTAGTTCCGGTGGCGCAAGTGCAGAGCTATAACGGCTTGTTCTTTGGCAACTTTGACGCCAACGCGCCATCTCTTTCGGAATACCTAGGCGATCTTAAATGGTACTTGGATGTCTGGCTGGACGCCATGCCCGGAGGAACCTCGCTGGTTGGTGAGGCACAGAAAATCGACTTTCCGACTAATTGGAAATTGCCGGTGGAGAATGTCTGTGGTGATGGTTATCACTTGGGTTGGGCGCATCACGCTGCAATGCAAGCCGTGCAGACGATGGATCTTGCGGGCCTTAGGGCGGGAAATGCCGATGCTTCTGGTCTCGACATGGGCATGTCGGTTGCGGGCCTGAACGGGCATATGGTGCTGGCTGCCTTGGATGGACAGTCCGGCTATGCGTTCTATCCGAATCCGAAACCTTTTGTGGAATATCTAGAGGCCAACCGAGCAAAGGTGGAAGAACGTTTGGGAGCCGTTCGAGCACGGAAGCTGTGGGGCTCTCAGCTCAACATCACCATCTTTCCCAATCTGCAATTATTGCCAGGGCTGAACTGGTTTCGCGTCTATCACCCCAAAGGTCCTGAAAAGGTTGAGCAGTGGACCTGGGCAATGACCGAAAATGATATGCCCGAATCCATCAAAGAGATGATTCTTGATAATCAATGTCTGACCTTTGGTCCCGCCGGCCTGTTTGACAACGACGATGGCGACAATCTCACTGCGTGCACTGAGCAGTCGCGCGGCTGGCGCACTTCGCAGATGGATCTCTATACCAACATGGCTGTCGGGCACTCGTCACCGCGCGAGGGGTTCCCTGGCGATATTGCCACCGGGTTGGTGAGCGAACACAACCAGCGCTATTTCTATCGGCGTTGGCAGGAAATGACTGGCGCCGCGTCTTGGAAGGAGGTTCCCAGCTACAACCTCAACCGCCTAGACGAGGAGGTCTGAACATGGACATGAATCAGGAATTGCAAGAGCTGCTCGACGGACGCGCATTGGAACAATCCCTCTATCGTGAAGCGCGCCTTTTGGATGCGGAACGTTATACCGAATGGCTTGATCAGACTACCGAAGATATTATTTATCGGATGGCGCTAAGCAGCCGTCGTTTCCGCAAAGATCGGTCAGCGCCCCTTAGTCAGGGTGCTGGCTACATTTTTAACGACACGCGCGAACGATTGGCTTTAAGAATCAATCGTCTGCAATCGGGTTACGTTTGGGCAGAGGACCCGCCTAATTTTGTCCGCCGGGTTGTTAGCAACGTGGCGATTGAGGATAGTAGCCAACAATTGGAAAAGACGGTGTATTCGGTAATAGTGATTCACCGAAGCCGGATTGACAGTGAACGACGTTTTCTCATTGCGGGTCGGCAGGACCTTTGGCGCAAGGTCGACGGAGAATGGCGTCTAGCAAAACGCGAAATTACCCTAGACCACAGCACCGTACCGGACACCAATCTGAATGTGTTTTTCTGAATTTGATGCCCGATTAGTTCTACCGATGCGCCTCGTTCGCGCCTGGCTGCTTGTCACCGCACTGGCGTTGGGCTTGACGGCGTGCACTACGACAAATCGAGCGGATTCAAACGCTGAAGGGGAATGGCGAAGAGCTGAGGGTGGATTTCATGCCAAATTGATTGTTACTGACCAATATGAAGCGCTTACCAGAGATTGGGACGTTAGAGCTGAAGAGGGAAAGTATCCCGACGCTTCCTCTATCGATCATGTCCTGAAAGGCCAGCCGGTTCATATCGTATTACTCTTCACTAACTGTCTTGTTGGGAAGGATGGCATCTGTGACATGTCGGTCGATTTTTTGGTCATGAAGCCAGATGGTACAGAATATGGATCCCACAACGACCGCAAATTGTGGCGGGGAAAGCCACTAATTAAAAATCTGGTCTATCTAGGGCGCCCGTATTTGATTTTCCAAGCTGATCCGCATGATCCGGAAGGCACATACGAGGTATTAGCGACTATTCGCAATTCGGATTCTACTTTGTCGGTAGTCCACAGGAGGGCCTTGTCTGTAACCACGGAACAGTAACCTGTAATTTGTGGGCGCATTTAAGGTTGTGGCTCTCCTGAGCCGATGGTCTTGCAGTTGAGAAGTTGGACAGACTTTTAACAGCTCGGTTGGCCACAGTCGTATGTACAAGGTAAGACCATCTAATTTATGTGTCACGCCGGCGAGCAAGCTTTATACCCTTGGCCATCCTAGCCATCGCGCTACGACCGGCATTCAAATTCTCGCTATAGCGAACAATCATTCGTTCAGATTTCCACCTGCCTTGGCGCATGATCTCGGCTGCACTGTAGTTATGAGCAATCAAATCCTGCGTTGCACCAACGCGCGTGCTGTGCCCAGAAACCTGTTCGGCATCTAAACCTGCGGCAACCGCTCGGGCTTTGAAAATTCGAGCCACATCGCGGTCAGACAATGCGTTGTCATAAGTTTCACGGTTATGAGCACAGGACCGAAAAATTGGGCCATCGGCAATATTGGCTTCCATCATCCAGCTACGAAGCAATACCACAGTGCTGGGCGTTAAGTACTGAAGAACGCCTGCTCCTTCTTGATCAGTCTTGCTGTGAGCCAGGAACATTCGGCCTGATCCGTCCTGTTGCTGCGCGTTGAAAACTGACCAGTATTTCGAGGTTTTGC
>TARA_R110000850_G_scaffold185129_1_pt1 | contig 61732 bp, 65 predicted proteins | sample TARA_R110000850 | Tara Oceans TARA_R110000850 (sample SAMEA4397586) | marine metagenome | biome: Polar Biome; feature: [SRF] surface water layer (ENVO:00010504); material: water (ENVO:00002006), including particulate matter (ENVO:01000060) such as... | depth 5 m
GATTCATTACTCGCACCGCTTTCCAATTCCTTATGATCGTCAGGCCAGGCCCATGAAAGTCCGCTCGTCACTCAAGTCCCTCAAGGCACGTCACCGTGATTGCAAGATCGTGCGCCGCAAGGGCCGCGTCTACGTGATCAACAAGACCAACCCGCGCTTTAAAGCGAAACAAGCCTGAGCCGAAGATGAACAGGCAATGAGGCGGGAAAATGACCGTTTCGATTGCCTTGTTCGATCTCGGCCGCGTCGTGCTCGATTGGGAGCCGGCGCGCCTCTACGACAAGATTTTCGATGATGCGGCCACCCGGGATCACTTCCTGGACACGGTCTGCACAATGGCTTGGCATACACGCCATGATGCCGGTGCCAGCTTTGCCGAGAATGCCGACGCGCTGATTGCCCAACATCCGGAATATGAAGCCGAAATTCGCGTCTGGGGCACGCGCTGGATGGAAATGTTCAACGGCTATATCCCCGGCACGCCAGACCTGATCGAGCGCCTGCATGCGGGCGGCGTCCCACTCTACGCCCTGTCGAACATGCCATCCGACCCCTGGCCCGCCATGCTCGCCCATTTCAGGACGCTCCAGCGCTTCCGGCATGTCGTCGTCTCGGGCGATATCGGGATGGTGAAGCCGGATCCGGCGATCTACCACCACACGCTGGATACGATCGGCAATCCGGACCCGGCAACGGTGCTGTTCATCGATGACAGCGCGGCCAATATCGCGGCTGCCGATGCGCTCGGCTTCCGCACGCATCACTTCACCGGCGCGCCGGGCCTGGAGGCTGCGCTGGTCACACATCATCTCATCTGATGCAAACTTGATGTTGCCGCCGCGCCCATCCCGTACATATTGAACCTCATGTCCAAGGCCCTCCTCCTCGCTGCCCTTCTCTTTGCCGGATTCGCTCATGCGGGTCCGTCAGACGAGATGTTTGAAAAACTGCTCAATGCGCCGAGCGAGAGCGAAGCCAATGATGCGGCGCAGGACATCTGGGCTTCGTGGATGGAGTCCGGTTCACCAACGGTCGACATGATCATGGAGCGGGCTGTCGATGCCCAGACGATCGGGGATTATGAAACAGCGCGCGCCTTCTACGACCGGGCCATCATGCTCGAGCCGGATTATGCCGAGGCATGGAACCGGCGCGCGACCCTGTTCCTGAATGACGAAAATTTCCCGGAAGCGCTGCGCGACCTCAACGAGGCCCTGCGGCTGGAGCCCCGGCATTTCGGCGCATGGGCCGGGCTGGGCATCATGATGGAAACCATGGGGGCCGAGACCGAAGCGCTGGAGGCCTATCGCGAGGCGCTGGAAATCTATCCCTTCATGACGCAGGCACAACAGGCAGAGAAACGCCTCTCCAGGGTGGCCGAGGGCCAGGGGCTTTGAAACGGATGATCAGTATCGCCTTGCTTGCCCTTTCGGTCGCGGGGGCCGGCGCGTGCGTTTCCAGCGCCGCCTACACATCTCGCGTCCAGCAGGCCAACCCCGTATCGACCGGCCGCATCGTCACCGTGAACGGCCATGACGTGAACGTGCTGACGGCTGGCAGCGCCGGACCCACGGTCCTGATGATCCACGGCGCCAGCGCGAATGCGCGCGAATTCAGCTGGACGCTTGCCCCGCGCCTTGAGAGCGACTTCCGCGTTCTCATGGCCGACAGGCCCGGACACGGCTATTCACAGCGCTTTGATGGCGCCAGCGCGCTCGGCGCGCAGGCCGCCCAGATGGCAGGCGTGCTCGACCAGTTGGCACCCGGCGAAAAGGCCGTGATTGTCGGACATTCCTTCGGCGGCGCGGTCGCCCTGCGGCTGGCGCTCGACAGGCCGGACCTCGTCGAAGGCCTGGTGCTCAGCGCGCCGGTCTCACATGACTGGGGCGGCGGCGGACAAGCCTGGTACAATGGCCTTGCGGCAGCGCCGCTTGTCGGCCCGGTCTTCACCCAGCTCGTCCCGACCGTCGGCCCGGCGCAGGTCAAGGCCGGTATCAGCAGCGTGTTCGACCCAGCGCCCGTACCGGAAAACTATTTCGAAAATTCCGCCATAGGCCTGCTGTTCCGCCCGCCCAATTTCCGCGCCAATGCCAAGGATGTACGCACGCTGGAAGACGAACTTGCGGCGCAATCAAAGCGCTATGGCGAACTGGATGTGCCGATTGTCGTGTTTTCGGGCAGCCAGGACACGGTGATCCGTCCAAAACTCCATGTCGGCGAACTGAAAAAGCAGGTGCCGGTTGAGCTGGTGATTCTGCCCGATGAAGGCCACATGCCCCACCATGCGCACGGCGGTGATGTCGCGAACGCCATTCGGCGTCTGGCCACAGGCAGTGAGTCTCGCTAAGAGGCTCGGCCTGCCCACCGACACACAGATTCAAGGATCACCTTCATGGACGACGCTGCCGCCACGCACCTGACCGAAACGACCAAGGAAAAGCTCCGCCAGACAGTTGCCAAGATCGAGCGTCTGGAAGAAGAAAAAAAGGAAGTGGCCGAGCAGATCAAGGAAATCTACGCCGAGGCCAAGGCATTCGGTTTTGACGTCAAGGCGCTGCGCCAGGTCATTCGCCTGCGCAAGGTCGACAAGGCTGACCGCGAAGAGCAGGAAATGATGCTGGAGCTCTACCTTCTCGCAACCGGCGACGCCTGACCCGATTGGCCTTTCGGCCAGATTGCCCTAACATTCCCATCATGTCCCGTGATGTTGACGAGCGTAAGAAACGTGCCGCCCTGCGCAAGCTGCGCAAGGCCGCCGCGCTCGCCGAACAGGGGCTTGGTCCCGAACTCTCCGACTGGGAACGCCAGTTCCTCGAAGAGGTCGAGGCGCGGATAGAAACCTATGGCTCGGCCTTCGCTGATCGCGAAAAGGGCGCCGAGGGCGAGGCCCTTTCCAGCTTGCAGCAGGTCAAGCTGAAAGAGATCGACAAGAAGGCTCGCGGCAAGGGCAAGTCAGGCTTCAAGTCCAAAGTGCGGCCGGCCTATACACCGCGCGTGCGCAACATCGACGCTGAAGATGACGCGCCGCCCGAGGCGGACGTGACGCCTGCTTCCCCTCCTCTTCGTCCCCCTGCCCCACGCCTGGTCGCCACCGCCGCACCGGCGCCCGCCTCTCAACACCCCCCTGCTGCGCCCACCCCGTCACCTCGCCCCCGCTTTCAGGTGATCAAGGGCGGCAAATCCGGGGATGACGCCTGAACGTATGCTCCTGAAAGGAGACACGGCAATGAATACGCAAACCGGGCCCGCACCGGGCAAGACAGTCGTCATCACGGGGGCATCCACCGGCATCGGTGCCGCTACGGCGCGGCATCTGAGCCAGCAGGGCTGGTGCGTGTTCGCGGGCATACGCAAGCAGGCCGATGGTGACAGGCTCAAGGACGGCGCCGCGGGTGACCTCCGCCCGATCTTCCTTGATGTCACCGATCCGGAAAGTGTTGAAACTGCAGTGAAAGCGGTCGCCGACGCGCTCGGAACAACGCGGCTGGCCGGTCTGGTCAACAATGCCGGCATCGCCCGGATGGGCCCGCTCGCGCTCCAGCCGCTAGCAGACTTTGAAGCGCATTTCTCGGTCAACGTGTTCGGCCTCCTGCGCGTCACGCAGGCCTTTGTGCCCCTGCTTGGATCGGACCCGTCCCGCACTGGCAATCCTGGCCGGATCGTCAACATTACCAGCGTGGGCGGCAAGATTTCTGCGCCCTTTCTCGGCGCCTACACGGCCACCAAGCATGCCAATGAGAGCATGACCGACACACTGCGCCGCGAGCTCCTGATCTATGGCATCGACGCGATTGCCATTGGTCCCGGCTCCGTGAAAACGCCCATCTGGGACAAGGCTGAGGCGGCAAATGATGACCAGCCCTATGCGAAAAGCGACTGGGCCGAGCCGCTGAGGACATTCGAGAAGGTCATGCTGAACGGCGGCCGCACCGGGCTCGATCCCGTCGAAATCGGCAAGACGGTCCAGACCGCACTGGAAAGCGCCAGCCCCAAGGCCCGCTACGCACCTGTCCCCGACAAGATGACCAATTTCACCATCCCCTCCCGTCTGCCAAAACGCTGGCTCGACAGGATATTCGCGAAGCGTTTCGGACTCAGCAGGCAGGACTGAACACAAAATTCCTGTTTCTATCTGACGTGCCTTGACGTCCCCGGCGGAAGCCGGTCGCAAGTTAAGGCAAATCAGGAGGAAACAGACATGGCAGATCTCAGCGGCAAGGTCGCAATCATAACAGGCGCCGCCAGCGGCATCGGGCTGGCGGGGGTCGAAGTCTTCGTCGCTGCAGGCGCTAAAGTCATCGCGGGCGACATTCAGGATGAAAAGGGCAAGGCGCTGGAAACGCGCTTCGGCGCCGACACGGTCAGGTACATCCATTGTGACGTCACCGACATGGAAGAGCTGGAAGCGCTGATGCAATCGGCCGTCGACGCCTTTGGCGGCCTTGATATCCTCTGGAACAATGCCGGCCATGGCGGCACGCCGACCGGCGTTGAGGACCTCGATCTCGAAGGCTATGACCACACGATGAACCTCCTGTTGAAACAGGTGTTCGCTGGAACAAAGTTCGCCATTCCGCACATGAAGGCGCGGGGCAAGGGCTCGGTCATCAACACGTCGTCGATCAGCGCCGTTTGCGCCGGTTATGCGCCGATCACCTATTCCGTCGCCAAGAAGGGCGTTGCGCATTTTTCCAAGCTGGCGGCTGGCGAACTCGCCAAGCACCAGATCCGCGTCAACGCGATCCTGCCCGGCTTCATCGCCACGTCCATCTTTGGCGCCACGCTCGGCCTGCCACGCGAACAGGCTGACCAGATGGCCGAAATGTTGTCACAGGTCGGCGGCAAGATGCAGCCGATCGGCCGCGTTGGCCGCGGCAATGACATTGCTGAAATGGCGGCCTTCCTCGCCTCCGACGCGGCCGGCTTCATTACCGGCGGTGAATTCCTTGTCGATGGCGGCATGACGGTCGGTCCGCCGCATAGCTGGAACGAGGACGCGAGCAGTCCTGTCCTCGATGCGCTCGGTATCGACGCGGAACAGGCCGAACAGATGCGCCTTGCAATGACGTCCGGCGCTCAGTCCTGAACCATCGTATCCAGGCCGGGCATCGCCTCTACAGCCTGCAACAGGTCTGCCAGTGTCGGTGCCCGGAATACACGCCGTCCGCGCTCATCTGCCAGCGCATATCCCCTGGCCGTCTTGGTCAGGGGAAACCGGCGCCAGTGAGCCCGGGTCCGGAAGATCCAGACCTGCTGAGGCGCCTCCCCGGCTGTTGCCCAACCGGTCCACATGTGGTCGATCGGCAAGCGCCGCCAAAGGCGGTCAATTTCGTCGATCTCCGAAGCGGTGAAACAGTCCATGTCGGCTAGTCCAAATTCATCTGCAGCGCGCGAAGATAACCGTCCGCAGAGCGTGCGCAACCTCGAAGGTGCGCTGTGGATGATCGCATCCGGCACAGTGTTCACGGCCTTCCTGACCCTCTCCAAGCTCCAGTCGGCCGACTATGATCCCGGCTTCCTCGCCTTCTGGCGCGCAGCCATTGCGCTCCTGATCACCGTGCCGGTCATCCTTCAGCAAGGGCTCGGCATCCTGCGCATCCAGCAGCCTGGCATGATTTTCGTGCGAAGCGCTTTCGGCACCCTCGGCTTCATCCTCAGCTTCTATGCCGTTTCCGACGCATTCGGCCTGCCGCTATCGGCCTTCAATGCCATCAGCTTCTCGCGCGCCATGTTCATTACCGTCATCGCAGCCCTCGTCCTGCGCGAAACCGTCGGATGGCACCGATGGGGCGCCACGCTGGTCGGCTTTGTCGGCGTGCTGGTGATGACCCAGCCGCAATCAGGCGTCAGCCTGGGCACGCTGCTCGCGCTGGGCGCTGCTTTCTGCATGGCCGGCGCCATCACGCTGGTGAAGGTGCTGTCACGGCTGCATCGTCCGGTAACGCTCCTGATCTGGGCCAATCTTCTCTCATCCATCCTGCTGCTGCCACTGGCCATCTGGACATGGCCACCGGTCTCGCCTTCGCTGCAGGACTGGGGCCTGATCGGCATCATGGGCCTGTGCGGCGCTGTCGGGCAGTATCTCTACATTCGCGGCATGAGCATTGGCGACGCATCCTTCCTGTCGCCTATCGACTATCTCCGCCTGCCCATGGCAGCGATGGTCGACTGGCTGTTGTTCAACCTTCTGCCCGGCCCGTGGACCTGGGTCGGGACGGCAATCATCATTTCCGCAACGTTCTACATCACGTACCGGGAACATCGCTTGAGAGACAGGGCCGTCAACCCGCCCTTGTGAATCATGGCGTTATCGTTCACAGTTCACAAAAATCAGGGAGACAGCCATGGCCAGGGTACTCGTAACGGGCGCAACCGGTTTCATTGCCGGGCATGTGATCCTTCAATTGCTGGACGCAGGCCATGACGTGCGCGGCACAGCACGCTCAGCCAGCAGCGCCGCCAGGCTCAACGCAACACTCAGCAAATATGCCGGCAGGCCCATCGCCATCGAACTCTTCGCCGCAGATCTCGAGCGCGATGAAGGGTGGGCCGAAGCTGTCGCCGGGATGGACTATGTTCAGCACGTCGCCTCGCCTTTCCCCAGTGGTGTGCCAAAAGACCCGGATGATCTGATCCGCCCTGCGCGCGACGGCGCACTGCGCGTCCTCAAGGCGGCGAAAGCGGCAGGCGTGAAACGGGTCGTGATGACATCCTCCGTGGCGGCCATCGCCTATGGCTGGGGGGACAATCGCCCGGCCTTACTGACCGAGGAACACTGGTCCAACCCGGACAACCTCAAGGACAACACCGCCTATACCCGGTCCAAGACAATCGCCGAGCGCGCGGCGTGGGACTATGTGAACGGCGAGGGCAAGGGCCTTGAGCTTGCCGTCATCAATCCCGCGGCCGTCCTCGGCCCGGTGATGAGCGGTGACCTCTCCGCATCCCTTGAATTGCTGACCATCCCCCTGTCGGGAACAGTGCCCGCGGTTCCGCGCGTCGGCTTCGGCATTGTCGATGTGCGCGATGTCGCAGCCGCCCATGTTGCGGCCATGACCGTTCCGGAAGCGGCTGGCGAACGCTTCCTCGTCTCGCAGCCATTCATGTGGTTCAGCGAGGTGGCCGATGTGCTGCGCGAAGCCTATCCGGCCTATTCGAAGAAAATCCCGAAAGGCACGATGCCGGATGTCATGCTGAAACTGGTCGCCATGTTCAACCCGACGCTCAAGCAGGTCATTCCCGAACTCGGGCGCGAACGACAGCTCTCCAGCGAGAAAGCAAGGCGCATTCTCGGCTGGCAGCCGCACACCGCCCGGGACGCCATCATTGACGGCGCAAAAAGCCTGATCGATGCTGGCGTGGTCCAGCCTCACAAGGGTCAGAAATCGTAGGCGATCCCCTTGCGTTCCCAGTCGCCATAGCGGGTCGGTTCGATGGTGCGTGGGCCGCCGCGTTCGTCCTCCGGCAGGCGCGCGGCATCGGCACCTTCAGCGGCGCGACGGGCATCGGCCTCTTCCAGCGCGCGGCGTGCTTCGGGGCTCAATGCCTTGCGCCGCTCCGCCTCTTCGGCACTGCCATCAGGGGTGGGTGAATCCTTATCCATGTGACATCAGACTCCTCAATTCGTTAACGCTCACCATATACCTAGCAGTTTTGTCCGACCAAAGGCCGCGCTGCCGTGATAGTGGAGTATAGACCCAATGGGGACCGCGAAAACCTTCATACTGCTTGCCATGCTGACCGGCCTGTTCATGGCCATTGGTTACCTGATCGGCGGCATTCCCGGCATGGCCATCGCGTTTACCGTCGCAGCCGCGATGAACGCGTTTTCCTACTGGAATGCCGACAAGATCGTCCTGAAGATGCAGGGCGCGCGCGAGCTTACGCCGGAAACCACAACGCCCATGCTGCGCACGTTCGCCAATGACGTCGCCTCGCTGGCCGAACGCGCAGGTCTTCCTGCTCCCAAAATCTATATTATCGAAACGCCCCAGCCCAATGCCTTTGCCACCGGCCGCAACCCTCAAAATGCTGCTGTGGCAGCCACGACCGGCCTGCTCGGCATGCTGACCCGTGAGGAAGTCGCTGGTGTCATGGCTCACGAACTGGCCCACGTGCAGAATCGCGACACGCTGACAATGACGATAACAGCCACCATTGCCGGTGCCATCGGCATGCTCGCCAATTTCGCCCTCTTCTTTGGTCGTGAACGCGCCGGCCTTATCGGTTCGCTCGCCATCATGATCATCGCGCCCATTGCCGCAGGTCTTGTCCAGATGGCGATCAGCCGCTCGCGCGAGTACGAAGCCGATGCAAGGGGTGCTGAAATCTGCGGCAACCCGCTCTGGCTCGCCTCAGCCCTCGAAAAAATCGAGCGTGGCGCACGCGCATCCGTCAATGTCCAGGCAGAGCGAAATCCGGCCATGGCGCATATGTATATTTCCAACCCCCTGAATGGCCAGGGCGCCGACAACCTGTTCTCGACCCACCCGTCCACCACGAACCGGGTCGCCGCCCTGCGCCGAATGGCAGGCGAGCAGATGAATACATCCCTTGATGAATCGGGCCTGGCCAAACGCGCTGCAGGACCGTGGGGTTGATCGCATGAGCGGATCCGCAGTTCGCCGCGCAGCAGCCGACCTGCTGACCCTGACCATCGACAGCCGCCGCACGCTCGACGATGCGATGGATACAAGCCAGGTGTTCAATACGCTCGAAGGGCCCGATCGCGGATTCGCCCGCGCCATTGCAAGCACGGCGCTGCGCCATCTGGGGCATGTCGATCTCGCCCTCAGCCCCCTCCTGTCACGCCCCCTCCCCGCCGTCACCGCACCCATACGCGCCTTGCTCCGCACCGGCGTCACACAGCTGTGGCTGATGGATACGCCGCCCCACGCTGCCGTCGGCGAAACCGTCGAGGCCGCCAAGGCATGGCCGGAAGCTCGCTCAGGCGGCGCCTTCCTCAATGCCGTGCTGCGCCGGGCCGATCGAGAACGCCCCGACTTTTCTGCCATGCCGATCCAGGCAATCTGGCCCGAATGGCTGCAGGCTGCCTTCACAGACGCACTGGGCACCGAGGCGGCCGATGCGCTGGCCAGGGCCCAGCTCACCGAGCCCGTGCTCTACCTCACGCCGAAATCCGATGCCGCTAGCGTCGCTGCCGAAACCGGCGGAGAGATTGTGCCGGGCGGCGCCGTGCGGGCGCCAGGCGGGTCCATTGAAGACATGGATGGCTTCGCCGCCGGTGACTGGTGGGTCCAGGATGTCGCTGCAATGATCCCGGCGCGCCTGCTCAATCCGCAAGCAGGCGAGACGCTCATTGACCTCTGCGCCGCGCCTGGAGGCAAGACGCTCCAGCTGGCCGGCTCCGGCGCGCACGTCACTGCCGTTGACCGCTCAGCCGCGCGCTTACGCCTGTTGCAGGAGAATCTTGGCCGCACCGGCCTCTCCGCAACCGTTGTTGTTGCCAATGCGGATGAATGGCGCCCGCAAGCGCCTGTTGCCAAAATCCTTCTGGACGCACCCTGCTCCGCACTCGGCACGCTTCGCCGGCACCCGGAAGGGGCATGGATCAAACGCGACGCCGATGTCGCCCGCTTTCCCGCTGCGCAGGCCCGATTGCTCGAATCGGCGCTCGACATGCTTCAGCCGGGCGGAATGCTCGTCTACTGCGTCTGCACGCCCCTGCCCGCCGAGGGCGTGGACATTATCGATGCGGCAATCGCCCGCAATATTGCCCGGCGCGTGCCCGTTCTTCCGCAGGATGTGCCGGGCTTCGATCATGCCATTACGGACAAAGGCGACCTGCTGACGCTTCCCGGCGAAAAGGATGACAACGACACATTTTTCATTTCGCGGCTCAAAAAGCCCTGAGTCAGGACTGCAGGGAAGCAGGACGGGGAACCCTGCGGTTGATCGTCATTCGTCCTGGCGGGCGTGAAGGCACGGCATGTCCCATGCGACAGGCGTTTTGCCATCGAAAAGCCAACAAGTTTCCCAGAAGTATCGGTACAGGTTCATCTGTCATTCAGCTGAAATCGCGCAGATAAGCCCTTATTCAATGTGCAAGGAGCACGATATGTCTTCAGTTATTTCCTCCCGCTCGGTTCCTGGCAAGGTCATGGCCGGTGCGCTTGCCGCTCTCACGCTTGCCCTGGCGGGCTGCGCGAACAGTCCCGGCGTTGGCACGACAAGCACCCAATCGGTTGGCCAGGCCTCGAGTGTCTATCAAGGCACCGTCACGTCCGTACGCGCTGTAACCATCAAGCCTGACCGGTCGCTGATCGGCACGGCCACCGGCGCTGTTCTGGGCGGCCTCGCAGGTTCGGAACTCGGCGGCGGCGACAAGGCCCAGACTGCAGGCGCCATTGGGGGTGCCGTGATCGGCGGCGTGGCCGGCAATGCTGCAGGCAAGGGCCTCGGCACCAAGCAGGGCTATGCCTACATCGTGCGCTTCAGCAATGGCGAAGTGAAGGAAATCATCCAGGGCGCGGACATCTACATCACGCCCGGCACGCAGGTCGATATCATTGCCGGTGCCGACGGCTGGAAACTGGTGCCACGCGGCGGATACTGATTTCCGGAGACCTGTTTCCGGACAAAGACTTAAATAGTGATCATCAAACAGCCGGCTGCCTTGTGCGGCCGGCTGTTCCCTTTTAGGGAGTGTTCATGACTCAGGTTCTCATTTCTCCCTCGATCCTGTCAGCGGACTTTGCGAGCCTCGGCGACGAAATCCGCGCCATCGACGCTGCCGGCGCCGACATGATCCATATCGACGTGATGGATGGCCATTTCGTGCCAAATCTCACATTTGGCCCGCCAATTATCGAAAAACTGCGGCCCCACACGAAGAAACCCTTCGATGTTCACCTGATGATCGCCCCCGTCGATCCGTTCATTTCGGCCTTTGCAAAGGCAGGGGCGGACATCCTGACGGTCCACCCCGAAGCCGGCCCGCACATCCACCGCACGTTGCAGGCGATTCGGGCAGCCGGCATGCGGCCCGGCGTGGCGCTCAATCCCGGCACGCCTGCATCACGCGTCGAACCCTTGCTCGATAATACCGATCTTGTGCTTGTCATGTCGGTAAACCCCGGCTTTGGGGGTCAGAGTTTCATTGAGAGCCAGTTGCGCAAGGTCGAAACGCTCCGGCGCATGATTGACCAGACCGGCCGCGATATCATCCTCGAGATCGATGGCGGCCTGAATCCCGAAACTGCGCCGCGCGCCATCGCCGCCGGCGTGACTGCGATTGTTGCCGGCTCTGCCGTTTTCAAGGGTGGCCCTTCCGCCTATGGTCACAATATCCGGGCGCTCAGGCCGAGCGTTCACGTATAGTAGGTTGCAGAATGGTCCGTGCCGTGGGTGGTGGAGACAGCGAATTCCGGACTGACCGCACGCGCTCAAGCGCTGATGATGCTGCGCTATGGCGCCGATTTCGGGGCATTGCAGGCGAAGATGCCCGAATCGGTGCGCTGCAGCGCCTGAAACTGACCGGTACCGCGCCCGAAGCCTTCTCCTGCCATCTGCCAGACCTTGTCCCGCCCGACACATGGCGCGGTGAAGCCCTGATGCGTGATGTATGGCGCATCGGCATGGAGCGGCTGACACTTGAGCCTGCGCAGCCCCCCTGGTCAGTCCCGATGCCATCACGCCACTTTGCCGACAGGCTTCACCGGTTCGACTGGCTGCCCGATCTCGTCTCTCAGGGGGCTGCCGGCATCAAACGGGCCAACGTCTATATTGATTCCTGGATTGAGGCATTTGGTGCATTCAATGGCTTTGCCTGGCGCGCCGAACCGACAGCCAGTCGCATCTGGAACTGGATGCGCTGCTCCGAGCACATCTTCTCCGGCGACAGCCCCGCTGCGCGGATGGAATGCCTGATCCGCCAATTGCGGTTTTTGTCTGAATCGCTCGACCACACCACCGATCCGAAGACGCGCTGGATCGGCTCATGTGTCATGGTCGCCCGTTCCGTCTGCCTCGACGGGGCCCATCATCTGGATGACGCCCTGGCGCGCCTCGACGGGGAATGTACGGCACAAATCCTTCCCGATGGCGGCCATGTCAGCCGCAGCCCGTCGCGTCTCTTGTCGGCGCTCCTGAACCTGCTCACGCTGCGCGACGTGTTGCAGCAAGCCGGTCACAATGTGCCGGACTATTTCGGAAAATGGATTCCGAGAATGGGGGCCATGCTGGCCTTTTTCCAGACAGAAGACGGCGCGCTCAACCCCTTCAATGATGGGGATGAAGGCCGGCCGGAAGCCGTGAGCGCCGCGCTTGACCGCCTCGATGCACCGCCGCGCCGTTTCACGTTCGCGCCCAAATCGGGCTTCCAGAAACTCCAGAAAGGCCCCGTGCGGCTGGTTCTCGATTGCGGTGAGGCCCCGCCACGGCCTTTCGGTGATTTTGCGCACGCCGGCGCACTCGGCTTTGAATTGTCGGATGGCCCGGCCCGACTGGTGACATCCTGCGGTTACAGCGCCGAGGTCAATGTTGACTGGCAGGCCGCCGTCCGGCGAACCGGCGCGCATTCAACGCTGGTTCTGGCCGGGCGGGATTCGTCGAGCTTCGTGACGAATGACGAATCCAGGCTGCTCGCAGCGATTGGCCCGGAAGGCATTTCAGCCAAACGGCTCGAGGAAGCTGACGAAATCTGGCTTGATGCGCAGCACGGCGGCTACAAGGCGGCATGTGGTTTGCTGCATCGTCGGCGCCTGTTCATGGCGGGCGACGGCTCTCGGCTCACGGGGGAGGATTCGCTGGTGCGGCCGATTTCCCAGCCATCCTCAGACGATACCAAGTTCATCAATTTCGAAATTCGCTTCCATCTCCACCCGACCGTCACGGCGATGATGTCTCGCGATGCCATCCGCCTAATCTGCGATAATGGCGCTGTGTGGCGCTTCAAGACCAGCCATGAAGGCACAAGGCTCGAACGCACTGTGTATCTCGCACGCGGCAGCGTGGAGCAGCCTGAACAGATTGTCATGGCGGGCTATGCAGACCCGAATAGTGACGGCAATGAACCTCCAAACTGCATCCGTTGGGCATTCCTGAAGGAGGCGGCCGCATGAATCCGCAACGCTCTGCACGTCGTTCCATGCTCCTGACGCTGAGTTTTGACGCAGCCATGGCGGCGACTGCCATGATTGCATCATCAATTCTCATCTGGTCATCGGACGCCATCACTGGCCCTTACGCGATCGGCTCGGGCGTGCTCAGCACATTTTTCTTTGTGCTGGCCGTCATTCTCGGCTTCACAATCCGCGGCGTCCAGAAGCAGGTCTGGCGCCATATGGGCTGGCCGGATGCGGTGATGATCGTGCAGGCCGTTGGCCTGTCAGGCCTGTTCTACCTGCCTGTCATGTTGCTGCTCAATGGCCGGCTGGTTGCGCCCTGGGCCACATTCCTTGTCGCGACCCTGCTCTGGACAATCCTTCTGTTCGCAGGCCGCATGATTGCCCTGTCTCGTTCTACGCAGATGCCGCTTCAGATATTCAATCCGGTATCCCGTTCCGGACAGCCCGTCCTGCTTGTCGGTGATGTGGAAAATTGCGTGACGGTGTTGCGGCGCCTGCAGATGTCGCCTCAGGGCAGCAAGGTCCGTGTCCTCGGTGTCGTCGAGATGCGTGGCGCGGATCCCGGCCGCGCCATACGCGGCGTTCCCATCATGGGATGCCTTGAGGACCTCGGCAATGTTATTGACGTTCTGCGCGTTCGCTATGGCCAGACGCCATGGCTGGCTGTGACGGGTACCGCGCGTTCACGCGAAGGCATGCTTCAGGTCCTCGACATTGCCTCGACCCACGGCGCGGAAATCATGGCGCTGGGGAGTGATGAGGCGGCGCAAATCCTTGAGCCCGTGCGCCCAGCTGACCTGCTGGCCCGTCCGGAACGCCAGCTGGACATCGAGCCCGTACGGAACATCATCCGGAATGCCAATGTGCTTGTCACGGGCGGAGGCGGCACGATCGGTGCAGAACTCAGCCGGCAAGTCGCAGCACTCTCTCCGTCCAGCCTGACCATTCTCGATGCATCGGAACTGAACCTTTACGCCATTGATATGAATTTGGGCGCAATGGCTCCAACCGTTCAGGTCGCATCGCGTCTGGGTGATGTCCGTGACATGGCGCGCCTCACTGACGTCTTCCAGCGCGCACAGCCCGATCTCGTGATCCATGCCGCCGCCCTCAAGCATGTTCCTCTTATGGAGCACAATCTGTGCGAAGCGGTGCTCACCAACGTCGGCGGCGCCGTGAATTCGGCACGCGCAGCCGTTGCCGTCGGGGCGCGCCGGTTTGTATTCATCTCGACCGACAAGGCCGTCGATCCGGACAATGTGATGGGCGCGACCAAGCGTCTTGCAGAGATCGCCGTCAGCCGGATTGCCGCCGATTCCCGGATGTCCGCCTCGATGGTCCGTTTCGGCAATGTCCTCGGATCATCCGGCTCTGTGGTTCCGCTGTTCGAGCGACAGATCGCCGCTGGCGGGCCGGTGACACTGACTCATCCCGGCGTCACGCGTTACTTCATGACAGTGGAAGAGGCCTCTTCCCTTGTGCTTCAGGCATCAGCCCTGCAGGCGATGGAAGGCGCGGCGGACCTGTTCGTCCTCGATATGGGCGAGCCGATCCGCATCCTGCAACTCGCCGAGACCATGATCCGCCTCAAGGGCCTCGTCCCCGGCGAAGACATCCAGATCGTGACAACAGGCTTGCGTGACGGCGAGAAAATGCACGAAGCACTCACCTACGAACACGAGCAAGTCAGCCCGACACGTGTCGAAGGCGTCAACCGCGTCGCGTCTCCGAACGGCCATGGCGAACTGTTCGACAAGCAGCTTGTAGCGCTCCTGGAAGCGGCCAGCCGCCGGGAAAGATCGGAAACCTTGAGATTGCTTGGCGTACTCGTTCCCGAATATGGCGCAAATTGTGCTTTCAGGGGCCGCCGCCACAGCGCTTGACGCTGCGGCCTTTCGTGCTACCCCGCGCGCTTGTTCAGTCAGCCGCCAGAGGACGCCCCCATGACCGACGCCGCCACCCGCGGAGCGCCCGTTCGCATCCGCCGTGCCCTCCTGTCTGTCTCCGACAAGACGGGCCTTGTCGTCCAGGCCCGCAAGCTTGCCGCAATGGGTGTGGAACTCGTTTCCACCGGCGGAACGTCGAAATTGCTGAAAGAGGCAGGCCTTGCCGTCCGGGATGTCGCCGAGCTGACGGGTTTCCCGGAAATGATGGACGGCCGCGTCAAGACGCTTCACCCCGCCGTTCATGGCGGCCTGCTCTACCTGCGTGACAATCCCTCCCATGTGAAGGACGCGGAAACCCACGGGATCGGCGCCATCGACCTGATCTACGTGAACCTATACCCGTTCGAAGCGACCGTTGCGGCTGGTGCCGATTTCGGGACCTGTATCGAGAATATCGACATTGGCGGCCCGGCCATGCTGCGCGCCGCAGCCAAGAATGGCAGCTTCGTTGCGGTCTGCACGGATGGCGGGGATGTCGATGCGGTGATCGCTCAAATGGAAGCGTCCCAAGGGTCTGTGCCTGTTGCGCTGTGCCGTAAGCTCGCGGCCAAGACCTATGCCCGCACCGCTGCCTATGACGCCGCCATTTCCAGCTGGTATGCGCGCCAGCTGGGTGACACGGCGCCAGACTGGGCGGCCATGGGCGGCCAGCTTCAGGAAGCGCTGCGCTATGGCGAAAACCCGCACCAGAAGGCAGCCTTCTACGTCACCGGCGAGAAACGCCCCGGCGTCGCCACGGCCCGTCAACTCCAGGGCAAGGCGCTCTCCTACAATAATATCAATGACACGGATGCGGCTTATGAACTGATCGGCGAGCTTGGCGCCGATACGCCGGCCGTCGCCATCATCAAGCATGCCAATCCCTGTGGCGTGGCACAGGGCAAGACGATCATCGACGCTTATCGCGCGGCCCTCGCATGCGACTCAACGTCGGCCTTTGGCGGCATCGTCGCCCTGAACCGCCCCCTCGATGGCGCCACGGCCGACGAAATCAGCCAGGTCTTCACCGAAGTCGTGATTGCCCCCGGCGCGGATGCAGACGCCGAGGCCATCTTCGCCAAGAAGAAAAATCTCCGCCTCCTGATTACCGAGGGCCTGCCCGATCCTGCCGCTGCAGGCCAATTCGTCAAGACGGTTGCCGGTGGCTTCCTGATGCAGGACCGTGACTTCGGCCGCATCACGCGCGCCGACCTGAAAGTGGTCACCCGCAGAACGCCGACAGAGGAACAGTTCGACGATCTCCTGTTCGCCTGGCGCGTCGCCAAACACGTCAAGTCGAACACCATCGTCTACGCCCGGGACGGTGCGACGGTCGGCATCGGCGCAGGCCAGATGAGCCGGATCGACTCCGCACGCATCGCTGCGCGCAAGGCCGAGGATGCCGCCGAGCTGGCCGGCTGGGTTGTGCCGAAGACCAAGGGCTGCGTTGCCGCGTCAGATGCCTTCTTCCCGTTCCCGGACGGCCTGCTGCAGGCTGCATCGGCCGGGGCGACAGCGGTGATCCAGCCCGGCGGATCAATCCGCGACGACGAGGTGATCGCCGCCGCAGATGATGCCGGCCTTGCCATGGTCTTCACCGGCATGCGCCATTTCCGTCACTGACCGCACTCAGATCGAAACGATGATCTTGCCAAAGTGCTTTTGCGACGCCTGATGCGCGAACGCATCGGCAATCCTGTCGAGCGGGAAGGTCTGGTCGAGGACGGGCCTTATACCGTTCGCTTCAATCGCGGCGATCATGTCTTCCTGATGCGCGGCAGACCCGACCGTGATGCCTGACAAGGTAATGTTCATCGAGAACAGGGCCGCTGTCGGCACTTCACCCGAGACGCCGGTCAGGACGCCGATCAGCGAGATGTGCCCGCCCATCCGGGAGGCTGCAATCGACTGGGCAAGCGTACCCGGACCGCCAATCTCGACAACTTCGTCAACGCCGCGTCCGCCGGTCAGTTGCTTGGCTTTCTTGCCCCATTCCGGCGTATCCTTGTAATTGATCAGGTGATCCGCACCAAGTTCCTTCAGGCGCTTGAGCTTTTCATCCGACGACGAGGTCGCAATGACACGGGCGCCGGCGGCTTTCGCGAATTGCAGCGCAAAGATCGAAACGCCGCCTGTGCCCTGGGTCAGCACCCAGTCACCCGGCTTGATCCTGGCTTCCACCATCAGTGCGCGCCACGCCGTCAGGGCAGCGCAGGGCAGCGTTGCTGCTTCTTCAAATGAGTAGCCCTCAGGCATGCGCGTGAAGGCCGTTTCCGGTGCGGCAACGAGCTCTGCCGCAAATCCGTCGGCCCCGTCGCCAGGCACGCTGGCAAAGCCGGACATTTGCGGACCGCCTGAATGCCAGTTCGGGAAGAACAGGCTCAGCACCTTGTCGCCCGGCTTGAACCGGTTTGCTCCCTCGCCCACCGAAACCACCTCGCAGGCCCCGTCCGACATTGGGATACGTCCGTCGGGGGTCGGTATGCCCCCCATTACCACCACGAAGTCATGGTAGTTAAGGCTGCTCGCCTTAACGCGAACGAGGATTTCGCCGCGGCCGGGTTTCGGGTCGGCCCGGTCTTCAATGATCAGGTTTCCGGGTCCGCCGGGCTTCTTGACTGCTGCCACTTTCATAGGGGTATCCTCCTTGTTTTCTCCAGAGGTCGGGTGGCGACGCTAGGGAAGTCAAGCAGATCACCCGGGTGACGCAGCAATATCGACCGTATAGCAGAACCGGCCCGGCTCAGGGCGCGGCGCTGACGAATTGATATGGTCAACGCCCAAACCGTAATAGGGAATGCCCGTGTCGCCGCGCCCCGGCCGTGCGAAGACGGCGCAGATCTCGGCGTGCCGGTCATCGACTGTAATAATCTCGAACGCCTCACCCGAAACCGGATCATCGCGCCAGCTCACATTGCGGCAACCCGGCGCGAGGCGAGCGTCCGATCCCGCATCCTCAATGGCTGCGCGCACAGGCGACATGTCGTCCGGCAGTGTGCCAACACCGCGATTGTAGCAATTGAGCGCCATCGCGGTCTCAGCCAGCGCCTGCAGGCGCATGCTGTCCTGCTGTTCCTGACGCGCCTTTGCCGGTCCGCCAATAATGACGAGCCCTGCCGCGATGCTCGCGACGACGACCGTGACCAGCGCAACGGCAAGCCAGTCTCCGGCTTCACGCGGGGTCCACATCGCCCGTGTCTCCCTTCTCAGCATCGCTGATGAAATAGGTGAAGATTGCGCCGGCAATGACGGCTACCACGAGCGACTTCAGCACGAACCGCGTCGTCAGGTCCCCGCCGAGGAAATTGTAGACGAGCGAAATGCCGTCCCCAACCAGCGTGCACCCGGCGATGACAAGGCTGACATAGGTTAGCCATTTGCGGATCCGCGAGCGTTGCAATTGCGGGTTCCGCTGCCGGGCACCGCGCAGGATGTAGCCGAGCCAGAGGAAGACCGGCGTCGCGACCAGGAGGCCGGAGATGCCGCTGCGCACCTGCGACTCCAGACGGATCACGCGATAGTCATTGACAGAGGAGCGGTCGGGAAACCCGTATTCGATCAGCGCGAACAGGAGTGATCCGAGGCTGAAGGAGACGATCCCGAGCAGTATGAAGAAGAGAAGGTAGAAAAAGGCTTCGCGCGCGGAGAGATAGGGCTGCGGCCGCGGCACCGCCACGGGAAAGGTGACGTCGGAATAGGTGTGCAGCGCCGAATCCACCTCGGCGCGGCGCCAGCCCGCCTTGGCCAGCGCCTCGATGATTGCCTCGCGCGATTGTCCCCGTTCGAGGCTTTCCTTCACGAATTCCACAAGCGTCTTGTCTGCCATCGCATTCTCACCTCTGGGTTCGATCACGACCATAGCCTGTTCGCGGCGGCCTCACCAGACGGTCAGATTCCGGCGCGCTTCAACAGTCGCTCAAAGCCGTCCCAGAACGCGGCCCTGCGCTCATCGGTTTCCATCAGGATTTCATGCATCGCACCGTCGACCGTGACATGCTCGCAGTCGGGCAGCCGCGCGCAAACCGCCGCGTGCGATGCATTGTCGACAAGTTTTTCCTCGCCCGCTGATGCGACGAAGACGGGGATGCCAACCTTGTTCAGGGCTTTCGCCTTGCCGAAAGTCGCCACAATGTTCAGCGATGCGCCCAGCCAGCCCCAGGTGACGGGGCCAAGCTCCAGTTCCGGCGCGGCATCGCAAAGGTCGCGCTGAATCTGCCAGCGGCGCTGGTCATGCGTCACAATATTGCTCGCGAACGTTTCCGGCGGCCCCGGCTGTTGCGCATAATCGCCCGACCGGCCCGTTACCCGCATCGCCCAGACAAGATAGTTCATGCCGAAGAATTTCGATTTCAGCCCCCACATTGGCGCACTGAAAGCGGCGGCTTCCACCTTCACCAGTCCCTGCGCAATGGCCGCCAGCGCGATCGCGCCGCCCATGGAGTGGGCCAGTGACACATAGGGACGCGGTAAGCGATCATCGAATTTTTCCAGCCCGTTCGCCAGCGCGCCCATGAATGTTTCGAACCGGTCGATATGACCCTTTTTCGTGTCGTCGAGCAAACGCTCCGAGCGCCCCTGGCCCGGCCAGTCGATGATGACGACGGCAAAGCCCATTGCCTGCAATTCGCGGCCGACCTCGAAATACTTCTCGATGAATTCAGTGCGTCCAGGGCAAACGATCACAGTGCCACGTGGATTCGCATCGGTTAGCGCCGGTGCGATACACGCCCGCAGGGCGCGGCCATGGCTCCCCTTGAACCAGACGATCCCGGCCCCGTCCGGCGCAGGATTGCCTGGCACGACCACAAAGTCATCGCGCTGGCTGGCTGGGGAAGGGGACGTTTTGTCTGTCATCTGAAAAAAGCCGCCCTCAGGTTTCCCCGGGGCGGCCCCTTCTGGATTGGAAAGCCGTCGCGGTCTTACGAGAACTTCTTCATCAGGCTCTGCAGCTGCATGGCAACCGACATGTCGCCTTCAACCTTCAGCTTGCCCTGCATGAAGGCCATGGTCGGATCCATCTGGCCGCCGGAAATCTTCTGGAAGTCATCCCAGTCAACCTTGATCGTGGCGTCAGCGTCACCGTCCGAATTGTCAACTTTGCCTGCGGCGCCATCAATGAAAAGCTTGCCGACGCTACCGAAGTCAAACTTTACTTTTTTGGTGAAATCGCCGCCCGGCTGGACAGCGGATGAAGCCTTGGTTGTGAGTTCTGCGAGATCCATAACGGGTCCTCCTTGGAATGGGTCTTGAAGGGGATAAAGCAGAGTGACCCCGGGGAACGCAAGTAAAGATTGAAGCCGGGCAGAATTGTTCAGCCCGGCCCCCGTCCGATTTGCGATGCCTCGTCAGGCCTCGAGAATGGTCTCGAAACCGCCGAAGATCATGCGCTGACCATCGAAGGGCACGTCGTCCGGCTGTTCCATCTCTTCCATTGCCGCCTGCATGCCCATGTCGCGTGTCACTTTCGAGGGCCAGGTGATCCAGGAGAACACCACCGTCTCATCGGGCTTCAGTTTCACCGCCATCGGGAAGGACGTCACCTTGCCGTCGGGCACGTCATCGCCCCAGGTTTCCACCACGCTCAAGGCGCCATGCTTCCTGAACACCACCGCCGCATCCCGCGCGATCTCCAGGTAGCGATCCTTCCGTGCAGTCGGCACGGCCAGCAGGAACCCATCCACATATGTCATTTCAATCTCCTTCCAGATTAACCCGCAAACGCGGCCTCCAGCGCCGCCACATCGAATTTCACCATTTTAAGCATCGCCTGCATCACCCGGTGCGACTGTTCCGGCGAGCCGGCGCCCATGAGCTGGAAGAACCGCTTCGGCACGATCTGCCAGCTGAGGCCGAACCGGTCGACAAGCCATCCGCACTGGACTTCCTTGCCGCCATCGGTGAACGCCGCCCAGAGCCGGTCAACCTCTGCCTGGTCCTCGCACGTCACAGCGATCGAGAAGGCCTCCGTATGCGGACGGCCCGGTCCGCCATTCATGGCCGTGAAACTCACGCCAGCGAGTTCGAACGAGACGACAAACGCGGCATCGCCCTGGCGCTGCACATCGACGATCCGCGAGTCCGGAATCAGCGAGACATAGAATTCCGCCGCCTGTTCCGCGTCGCCGCCATACCAGAGGAAGGGGGTGATCTTTGGTGGAGTGATCATGCCGGGGCTCCTTGCAGGGGTTTGATCTGATCAGGGTGCTCGGAAAGGCCGCGAAACGGGTCGCGCCATGCATCCAGCTGGTTCAGCTGATCGTGCCAGCGAACGATATTCGGGTAATCGGCCACCGGAAGCCCGGCTGCCGCTGCAAACGGGAACAGCGTCGCGGCGCGGAAATCGGCATAGGTCAGCGTGTCATCGACCAGCCATTCGCGCCCGGCAAGGTATCCATCCAGAACGGCGGCCCCCTGCCGGAACTGGCTCATTTCGTCCGCCATGAAGTCCGCATCCGGTTCCTCGTCCGAGAATTGCGGCCGGACCAGCCGATGGAAGTAGAAGCTGCTGCCCGGGCGGGTGAGATGAAGGTTGCTCCAGCTCACCCACATCTGGATCTCGGCTTCGCGTCCGTCCCCCGGCCAGAACCATGATCCGGTAAGGCGCGACAGGCGAAGGGCGATGGCGTCCGCTTCCCAAAGCGACCGTCCGTCTTCAACCAGCACCGGCACGAGCCCGTTCGGGTTGATCGCGCGAAAGGCAGCTTCGTGCGCCGGATGCCTGGGACTCGCGGGAACATAGTCCACCGGTGCATCGAGGAACCGGGCCGCCGCGACAGCCACGCGCGGGTTCAGGTTGCGCGAGAAATACAGCGTGAGCCGCGCGCTGCTCATCGTGGCGGCGTTGAAATTGTCAGCTGGATCCGGAATTGCCATTTTGTGTCTCCGTCCTGGCAGACTGGTCGGATTGATTCAGGCGTTTGCGACGAGGTTCTGCGCGAGCTCTTCCAGCTGGTCGGCCGCCTTGCCCCAGCCTTCATCAAAGCCCATCTCCTCGTGCAGTGTCTTGTCTTCGGCATTCCAGTGCCGGGCGACAGCGCGATAGAGCGTTGTCCCGTCCCCCATGTCCCTGAACGTGATGATCGAGGTCATGAACGGCTTTTCGGAAGGCACCCAGTTGCCGGTAAACGCATCCGTGCCGACAATCCGCTTGCCCGGCACAATTTCCACATATTGCCCGCGCACATGGTTTACCTCGCCATCCGGGCCTTCCATACGATGATAACTCGCCCCACCGGGACGCAGGTCCAGGCTCGCCTCTGTCACTTTCCACGGATGAGGACAGAACCACTGGCAGACAAGCTCCGGCTCGGTATAGCAGCGGTAGAGCACGTCTGCCGGGGCAGCAATGGTCCGCTCAAGGACGAGGTCATGCTGATGCGGGGTTTCAGGGACAACTGGATCAGACATTCTTTACTCCATGGCTTGAGGGGGCAAATTGAACAGCATCCGCACATAGCGTATGAGATGGTCTGCGCTGTGGCGGGCGGCGCACGCGCCATTGTCGGCCTTGGCGAGGATGAATGCGCCCTGCAGCACGGCCTGCGTGTGCAGGGCGAGACTTTCCGATGTCCAGTTTCCCGTCACGCCATGGCGTGCGCGAGCCGCCTCGATATCGTCAACCAGTGTCAGCGCGTGGCCCCAGATCGAATCGTGGCAGGCCTCTCGCAATTCGGGCAGCGTGCCGTAGGACTCCTGCACCATCGTGCCGACAAGGCAGGTGAATTCGGCTATCGGCCCGTCCAGCATGTCACGCCGGAATGTGAGGTAGCCAAGGAAACGCTCCAGCGGATCCTCATGCGCCATATAGGGCGCGTTGCCGAACAGGGCATTCGCGTGAACCTTCCAGGCCTCGGCTGCCGCAATGCCGAGATCCGTCTTGGTCGGGAAGTGATGGAAGAAGGCGCCCTTGGTGACGCCCGCCTCCCGGCAGAGATCGTCCACCGAGGTCGCATTGAAGCCCTTCTCCCGCACCACTTTCACAGCGGCGTCAATCAGCTTGTCTTTCGCGGGGGCTTGCCGTGTGGCCATGCAGTCTGTCTCCTTGAGTCTTAACATACCGACCAGTTGGTATGTTTGTCAAGCGAGAGCCCGGCTGCCCTTGCGGAACGCCCGGCGCGGGCTCCGGAAAGGCTTGACCAAAGGGGGCGCCAGCGCCGAATGATGGAGGCATGAGTTGGGAAAAATCGATTGAAGAACTCCGCCGGCGTGAGCGCCTGTCGGAAAGGATGGGCGGCGACGAGCCGGTCGAGCGCCAGCGCGGGCGCGGCAAGCTGACAGTGCGCGATCGCGTCGCCTTCCTTGTCGATCCCGGTAGTTTCCACGAGATCGGCAAGATCGCCGGCAAAGCCACCTATGGCCCGGATGACGAACTGGAGGCCTTCACGCCCTCCACCTCCGTCACGGGCCGCGCCACGCTCAATGGCAATCCGGCTGTCATCCTTGCCGATGATTTCACAGTGCGCGGCGGCGCGTCTGACGCCGCAATCTGGCAGAAGATGGTCCAGTCGATCCGCATGGCCACCGAATACCGGATGCCGCTGGTTCAGATGATCGACGGCACGGGCGGAGGCGGTTCGGTCAAATCATTGGAAAAGGACCCGCGCACCTACATTCCCGAAACCCCGGGCTGGAACGAGATCGTCCATGGCATGACGCAGGTGCCCTTCGTCTCGCTCGCTCTCGGCCCCTGTGCCGGTATGGGCGCAGGCCGCGTCGCTGCCAGCCATTTCTCGGTCATGGTGAAGGAACTCTCCCAGGTCTTCGTCGCCGGTCCGCCTGTCGCCATTGCCCTCGGCGAGAATGTCACCAAGGAAGAACTCGGCGGCTGGAAGATCCAGGGCCAGAACGGCACGGTCGACAATGTGGTCGATACAGAAGCCGATGCCTTCGAGGCCGCCCGCCGCTTCCTTTCCTACCTGCCGCCCTCGGTCCACGACCTGCCCGAGCGCACAGCCCCCCGCGACGACCCGAAGCGCAAGGAAGACTTCCTCCTCTCCATCGTGCCGACCGATGGCAAGACACCCTACAAGCCGCGCAAGATCATCGAGGCAACGGTCGACCGGCACAGCTTCTTCGAGATCGGCCATGACTGGGGCCGCGGCATGGTCTGCGGCCTTGCCCGCATCGATGGCCACCCGGTCGGCCTGCTCGCAGGCGACCCCTTCTTCCTCGACGGCGCCTGGACCGCCGATGTCTGCGACAAGGTCACCCGCCACATGGACCTCTGCTCCATGTTCCACCTGCCGGTCATTCACTTCGTGGATTGCCCTGGTTTCGCCGTCGGCGTGAAGGCGGAAACCGCCGGCGTCACCCGCGCCGGCGTGCGCGCCATGACCGCGATCTATCAGGCCAGCGTGCCCGTCTGTTCCGTGGTCATCCGCAAGGCTTATGGCCTTGCCGGTTCGGCCATGATGAACCAGTCAAAGACCAAGTGGCGCTATTGCTGGCCCAGCGGCGACTGGGGCAGCCTGCCCATGGCCGGCGGCATCGAGGCGGCCTTCCGCAAGGAATTGTCGGAAGCGGAAAATCCCGAAGAGCTGAAAGCTGCACTCTACAGGAAGTTCGAAGCCATCCGCTCGCCCTTCCGTACCGCCGAAAGCTTCCTTGCCGAGGAAATCATAGACCCCCGCGACACACGGCCCCTGCTCGTCGACTTCATCCACCATGCCGCCCGCATCATGGAACCCGGCGAATACCGCCACGGTTACCGGCCCTGACCTCAAGCCCCTAACGCTCCGGCGTTTCCCATTCCGCTGGTGGCACGTTCCGGCGGCGCAGGCGCAGCGCCAGTCCGACCGAGACCCCAACCCCGATTGCAACGGTCAGATCCGCCACCACTGTCAGCACAAGCGTCAGCAGGAGGAGCAGCCGGTCAGCCATCGGCGCCGCGAAATAGGTTTTCCATTTGTGCGGCTCGCTCATGTTCCAGGCCGTCAGGATCAGCAGGCCCGCCAACGCCGGCATGACGAGGTAACCGGCCAGCGGCGCCGCCACCAGCATGGCCAGCAGGATGACCAGCGCGTGCACAATGCCTGCAACCGGCGTCTTTCCCCCGGCGCGGACATTGGTGGCCGTGCGCGCGATGGCGCCCGTGGCAGGGAGTCCTCCGAACAGGGACGAGGCGACATTCGCAAAGCCCTGTGCAAGAACTTCGGCATTCGGGCGGTGATGGCCGCCAGTCATCCTGTCAGCCACCATCGCAGACAAGAGCGATTCAACGCCCGCCAGGAAGGCAATGACGAGTCCAGACGGCAGCAATTCCAGCACGCGGTCCAGCGAAATCGCGGGGATGGAAGGCATAGGCAAATGGCTTGGCAAAGCGCCGAAACGCGACCCGATGGACTCCACCGGCAAGGCCATCACCATCGCAGCGGCCGAGGTCAGGCCCACCGCCACGATCAGCCCGGGCGCGCGCGGTGCCAGCCGGCGGAGCAGGACGATCAGGGCAACCGTGACGAGGCCAATCGCCAGCGCCGGATAGCTCGCCGTCGCGCGCGCCTCCCACAAGGCTGGCAGTTTCTCCAGGAAATCGGCGGGCAGTGCCTCGACCGAAAGGCCAAACAGGTCTTTGAGCTGGCTCGTCGCAATGATCACCGCAATGCCGATCGTGAACCCGTTGACCACGGCTTCGGGAACAAGGCTGATCAGGTTGCCGACCCGCAACAGGGCCGCCACCAGGAGGATGAGCCCCGCCATAAATGTCGCCAGAACCAGGCCATCATAGCCATGCTGTGCAATCACGCCGAACACGACAACGATGAATGCGCCCGTCGGCCCGCCGATCTGAACCCGGCTGCCTCCCAGCAGGGAGACGAATAAACCCCCGACAATCGCTGTCACGATTCCCGTCGCCGGGTCTGCGCCGGACGCAATGGCAATCGCCAGGCTCAGCGGCAAGGCAACCATGGCCACCGTGATCCCTGCCATGACATCATCCAGGAAAAGCGACCAGGAATATTCCTGCAGCGTGGTGAGGATCTTGGGTTTCATGGTATGTGAACTTGCCTGACTGAGGCTCTCAGCTAGCACAATATGCATGCCTGCGTATCGCACCCTGATGCCGCATCTGCGCCAGGACCAGCACATTTCGAGCGCGATCTTGCCTTTATTCAGGTTTCATGATGGCTCTGTGTCATCTGTGGAGGGACCATGATCATGAAGATACGCACATTCCTGCTGGCGGCATCGGCCGCCCTGGCGCTGGCCGCCTGCGGCGGGCCGAGCGGTTACGACCGCGCCGAGATGGCCGAGTCCATGGCCGCGCCGCCTCCAGCGCCGGTGATGAGCGAACAGGCCTATGACGGCGCGCCGATGAAACAAGCCGTCGGCGGTGAGGCCCCGGCCGACACAGCCGTCCAGCAATACATTGCGTATTCCCATTCCCTCGGCCTGCGCCTGCCGGTCGCAGCCATCGAACCGGTCATGCAGGGCCACATTGCCGCCTGCAGTGCGGCTGGCCCGGCCAAATGCATCGTCACCAATTCCTACTTGAACGCCTGGTCGGAGGATGAATCGTCCGGCTCGCTGAACATCCGTGCGACACCGGACTGGATCGAATCCTTCCTGAGCGGTGTTGATGCGGAGGCTGAACAGGTCAAGGGGGAAGTCACGTCACGCCAGACAACGGCTGAAGACCTCACGGTCACGATCATCGATACGGATGCACGCCTGCACGCACAGGAAGCGCTGCAGAAACGGATTGAAAATCTTCTGGAAAACCGCCCCGGCGATCTTGGGGAATTGCTGGAAACCGAGCGCGAGCTGGCCCGCGTCAATGGCGAGATCGATTCGCTGAAATCCTCGATGAAGGCGCTGATGCAGCGGGTGAACATGAGCCAGCTTTCGGTCAGCTACGAGACCAAGCGCAACCCGGTCTCATCCGGCGCGCTCAGCCCGCTGGGCGATGCCTTCGGCGGATTCTTCTACAACCTGTCGAGCGCGCTCGCTGCCGTGATCACCGCTTTCGCCGTCGGCCTGCCATGGCTGATCCTGCTCGGCGTGTTCCTGTGGCTCTGGCTGAAGATCATCTGGCCGCGCATCCGCCGCAAGAAAACCTGAGGCGAAACCGGAGGCCTCGTCGAGAACTGATCCGCTGACGAGGCCGTGCCGGCAGGCCTTATGCTTTCTCGCTGACCTTCTTCTTCGCCTTGGGCTTGTCCTTTGGCAGGAGAAGGTGAGCGATTTCCTTCGGTACAACCATCAGAAACTGGCTGACGGCCATTTCCCAGTCCGCGAGCAGCTCATTTGCCCGGATAGACCCGGTACGATCAGCGTGTTCCTGGACCAGCGCCCGGCACTGTTCAATATGCTCCGTCGGCATGTCGGCCAGCGGGTACCAGTCGATCGAATCAGGGTTCGCCACACGCTCGAACCGGTTGTTCGTGTCGTGAATGAAGGCAACGCCGCCCGTCATGCCTGCCCCGAAATTGTCGCCCACAGGACCGAGGATCACGGCCCGGCCGCCGGTCATGTATTCGCAGCCATTCGCGCCGCAGCCTTCCACAACCGTCTTGGCGCCGGAATTGCGCACGGCAAACCGTACGCCAGCAGTACCCGATGCGAACAGCTTGCCCGCCGTCGCACCATAAAGGCAGGTATTGCCGACAATGGCATCACCCGAGGCCGACCGGCGCTCGCGCGGTTTCGGGGCCACGACAATGGTCGCGCCCGACAGTCCCTTTCCGACATAGTCATTGGCGTCGCCAATCACTTCCAGCAGTAATCCCTGAACGCTGAAGGCACCGAGCGACTGGCCGGCCGAGCCCTCAAGCCGGATGTGCAGGCGGCCTTCCGGCAGCGCGCTCATGCCGAATTTGCGGGTGATCGCCGAACTTGACCGTGCTCCGATTGCCCGCATCGTGTTCTGGACATTGTATTCCAGCTGCATCTTCTCGCCGCGCTCGAAGAATGGCTCGGCATCGCGCAGGATCTGCACATCGAGCGAATCCGGCACTTCCTCGCGCCGGGTCGGCTGGTAGACGACAGGATGATCGGTATCGACCTGAACCAGCAAGGGATTGAGGTCGAGGTCATCCAGATGCGACGCGCCCCGGCTGACCTGCACGAGCAGGTCCGTGCGCCCGATCGCCTCGTCGAGCGACGTGAGGCCCAGGGAGGCGAGTACTTCGCGCACGTCTTCCGCGATGAAGCTCATCAGGTTGACCACTTTTTCCGGTGTGCCGGTGAAATGCGCCCGCAGCGCCTCATCCTGCACACACACACCCACCGGGCATGTGTTCGAATGGCACTGGCGCACCATTATGCAGCCCATGGCAATCAGGCTGGCCGTGCCGATGCCGTATTCCTCGGCCCCCAGCATCGCCGCGATGACAATGTCCCGGCCGGTCCTGAGACCGCCATCTGTCCGCAGGGTTACCTTGTCGCGCAGATTGTTCAGCGACAGGATCTGGTGCGCTTCAGCGAGGCCAAGCTCCCACGGCAGTCCGGCATACTTGATCGAGGTTTGCGGGCTCGCGCCCGTCCCGCCAACGCCGCCAGCGATCAGGATAATGTCCGCCTTGGCCTTGGCCACACCGGCGGCCACCGTGCCGACGCCGGACTGGGCAACCAGTTTCACGCAGACGCGGCAATCCGGATTGATCTGTTTCAGGTCATAGATCAGCTGGGCCAGGTCTTCGATCGAATAGATATCATGGTGCGGCGGCGGCGAGATCAGCATCACGCCCGGCGTCGCATGGCGAAGCTTGGCAATGAATTCCGTCACCTTGAAGCCGGGCAGCTGGCCGCCCTCACCGGGCTTTGCGCCCTGGGCAATCTTGATCTCGATCTCGCGGCACTGGTTCAGGTATTCCGCCGTCACACCGAACCGGCCGGACGCAATCTGTTTCACGGCCGAGTTCATGTTGTCGCCATTCGGCAGGGGCCGATAGCGTGCCCGGTCCTCGCCGCCCTCGCCGGACACCGACTTCGCGCCGATCCGGTTCATGGCGATGTTCAGCGTGCCATGGGCCTCAGGGCTGAGTGCACCCAGCGACATGCCTGGCGTCACGAACCGTTTCCGGATCTCGTTGATCGACTGGACTTGCGACAGCGGCACGGTCTCTCCGGCCGCTTTGAAGTCCAGCAGGTCACGCAGCTGCAGCGGATCACGTGCATGAACGGCTTCGACATATTTGCGATAGATCGAATAGTCCCCGCGATTGCACGCCGCCTGCAGGGTGTGGATCAGGTTGCCATCCAGCGCGTGCGGTTCCTCATTCGCACGCAGGCGATAGAAACCGCCCACGGGCAGCGACACCACATCCTCGTCAAACGCCGCCTCGTGACGGACCAGCGCGTTCTCTTCCAGACCCGCCAGCCCGAGGCCAGAGATGCGGCTGTTCATGCCGGGGAAATAGTCCGCCACAAGCGCACGGGATAGTCCCAGCGCCTCGAAATTGTAACCGCCGCGATAGGACGAGATCACCGAAATCCCCATCTTGGAAATGATCTTCAGGAGACCGGCTTCAATCGCGTCCTTGTAGTTCTTCACGCACTCGTTCAGCGACAGGTTGTCGAACAGACCGCGCGCATGGCGATCGACGATGACGTCCTGTGCGAGATACGCATTCACGCAGGTTGCACCAACGCCGACAAGGACCGCAAAATAATGCGTATCAAGACATTCGGCCGAGCGCACCGTGATCGAACAGAAGGTTCGCAGGCCCTGGGCCACCAGATGCGAATGCACGGCGCCGGTTGCCAGGATCATCGGGATCGCGATCTTGCTAGCTGACTGATACTGGTCGGTCAGCACGATGTGTTCGCGCCCTTCCCGCACCGCCTCTTCGGCCTCACGGCGAATGCGGCCAAGTGCGGCCTTCAGCGCGCCGCCATCGCCAGTCGCATCCGACTCGTCGAACGTGCAGTCGATTTCGGCCATGCCGACACCCAGGCGCGTGATCAGGCGTTCATACATGCCGGTACTAAGCACCGGACTTTCCAGAACGAAGACTTCCTGTTGCGACTTGTCAGTATCGAGGACGTTGCCGAGGTTCTTGAACCGGGTCTTCAGGCTCATCACACGCGCTTCACGAAGGGGATCGACCGGCGGGTTTGTCACCTGGCTGAAGTTCTGCCGGAAGAAATGGCTCATCGGCCTGTAGGAATAGGACAGCACTGCTGGCGCCGTATCATCGCCCATTGACCCGATGGCCTCCTTGGCCGCCTCGGCCATTGGCGACAGAATCAGTTCCAGCGTCTCAAGCGAATAGCCTGCCGCCGTCTGGCGGCGCAGCAGCTCTTCCTTGCCGAACAATTGCGGCTCCGGCCCCGGGCCGATCTCCGGCTCGAGTTCCGTGACACTGGACAGCCATTCCTCATAAGGGTTCTGCTCGGCGAGGAAATCGATCAGCTCGCGATGTTCATAGAATTTTCCCGTTTTCAGGTCGGCCGCAATCATACCGCCTGCGGGGATCGAGCCCCGCTTGACAACTTCATGATCGCCGAGCGGGCACATGCCGGCCTCCGACCCCACCGCGAGAATGCCGTCCGTCGTCAGCGCATAGCGCAGCGGGCGCAGGCCATTTCGATCAAGGCCCGCGATTGCCCAGCGGCCGTCATAGGCGGCGATCCCAGCCGGGCCGTCCCACGGCTCCATCACGGAGTTGCAGTAATCATAGAGTGCGCGGTGCGCCGTTGGCATGACGGAATCCCGCTTTGACCAGGCTTCGGGAATCAACATGGCTTTGGCCATCGGTGCCGGACGGCCCGACTTGCAAAGAAGCTCGAACACGGAGTCCAGCGCCCCCGAATCCGACGATCCGTCCGGGATCACCGGCTTCACGTCATCCACATGCTCGCCGAAGGCTTCAGACACCATGCGGATCTCGTGGCTCTTCATCCAGTTCTTGTTGCCGCGCAGCGTATTGATTTCACCATTGTGCGCGATCATGCGGAAGGGCTGGGCAAGAGACCATTGCGGGAACGTGTTGGTTGAATAGCGCTGGTGATAGATCGCAAAGTTCGAAATGAACCTGTCGTCGCGCAGGTCGAGGTAGAAATTGTCGATGTCCTGCGCCAGGAACATGCCCTTGTAGATCAGCGAGGCATGGCTGAGCGAGCAGACATAGAAACCCGGGATCGCCATTTCGCGGGCCCGGCGTTCGATCCGCCGGCGGCAGATATAGAGGGCGCGCTCAAGGTCTTCAGGTGTGCGGCCCTGCGCATCGCGGAACATGATCTGTTCAATGGCCGGGCGTGTGTCCTTGGCTTTCTGGCCGATCACCGACACGTCCACGGGCGGCTGGCGCCAGCCATAGATATAGAAGCCGAAATGCAGGACTTCGGTTTCGACAATCGTGCGGGCCGATTCCTGCGCGCCAAAATCCGTGCGTGGCAGGAAGATTTGCCCCACGCAAATCGGATCGTCAGTCGGCGTATGGCCTGTGCGTGTGACATGCTCGCGGAAGAAGTCCTGCGGCACCGCCACGCGAATACCTGCGCCATCACCTGTCTTGCCATCGGCGTCCACAGCGCCCCGGTGCCAGACATTCTTCAGCGCCATGATGCCCATCTCGACAATCTCGCGGCGCGGCTTGCCATCCAGCGCGGCGACAAGGCCCACACCGCAGGCATCGTGCTCATCGGCCGGATCATAGGCATGCCCGTCGATCAGCTTCTGGCGGTTGGCTTCGTACTGTTTCACATAGTCTGACATGGTCTTACTCCGCCGCCACTTTCGCGGCTTTCTCAGCCGCCTTCATTGCCCTGTGCATCGCCTCGGCTGCGTCGCGGCCATCCTTGATCGCCCACACCACGAGCGAGGCACCGCGCACAATATCACCCGCCGCAAAGACGCCTGGAAGGCTCGTCTCCATGGTCGCATAATCCACGCGCACGGCGCCCCAGCGATTCACGGTGAGCGCTGGCTCGCCGAACAGAACCGGCAGGTCTTCCGGATCAAAGCCCAGTGCCTTGATCACCATGTCCGCTTTCACGTCCATCGTCTCGCCGGTCTTGACCGGGCTCTGGCGGCCGGACGCATCGGGCTCGCCAAGCTTCATTTTCGACGCCCGGACGGCTTTCACCTTGCCAGCCTTGGTGTCGAGGATGGCTTCAGGCGACGCCAGCCATTCGAATACGACGCCCTCTTCCTCGGCATTGGCCACTTCGCGCTGGCTGCCGGGCATGTTCGCCCGGTCCCGGCGATAGAGACATGTCACGGATTTTGCGCCCTGACGGATCGCCGTGCGCACACAGTCCATCGCCGTGTCGCCGCCGCCGATCACGACGACGCGCTTGCCATCAGCGTTCAGTGTGCCGTCGTCAAATTCTTCGACGGCGTCGCCGAAGCTCTTGCGGTTTGAGGCCGTCAGGTAGTCAAGCGCAGCATAAACGCCGCTGGCGCCAACGCCGGGGCATTTCAGATCCTTGGCCTGATAGACGCCTGTGGCAATCAGCAGCGTGTCATGCGTCTTGCGCAATTCCTGCAGGGTGACGTCCTGACCGACGCGCGTGTTGAACCTGAACGTAATGCCGCTGTCTTCCAGGTGCTTGATCCGGCGGGCGACAACCGGCTTCTCGAGCTTGAAGCCGGGAATTCCGTAAACCAGCAGGCCGCCCCCGCGATCATAGGCGTCATATACAGTGACCTGGTAGCCCTTGCGGCGCAGCTGCTCAGCCGCCGCGAGGCCGCCCGGACCAGCGCCGATGATGCCAGCGGACTGCGCGCGCTCACGTGGCGGGACGATGGGCTTTATCCAGCCTTTTTCCCAGGCCGTGTCCGTAATGAATTTCTCGACTGACCCGATCGTGACCGTGCCATGGCCCGACTGCTCAATCGTGCAGATGCCTTCGCACAGACGATCCTGCGGGCAGATGCGGCCGCAGATTTCCGGCATGTTGTTGGTTGCCGACGATACCTCCCAGGCCTCCTCAAGGCGCCCTTCAGCCGACAGTTTCAGCCAGTCGGGAATATTGTTCGAGAGGGGACAGCCCTGCTGGCAGAACGGGACGCCACACTGGGAACAGCGTGCCGCCTGTTCGCCTGCTGCCTTGCGGCTGAACTCGGAATAGATTTCCTCAAAGTCGGTCGCCCGCGCGTCAGCCGCGCGCTTCGCCGGCATCTGCCGTTCAACCTTGATAAATTTCAGCATCTTTTCGGCCATACTGACCTCCACTCATTCGTTCCGCCATCTACACCCACCGTGACGCTGCCGACAAGTGTGAAACAGCCAGTAATGTATCAATATGATATTTCAATAACTGCAATCGCATACGCTCACGCATTTTGGCCTGACCATTAACGATCATGTATATCATGTTGATATTCGTCTGCGGCGTGCCGCTGGGCGGCAAACGGGACTAGCCGATATGCACTGCGCGGCCTAAAACAGCCGTTCCGCGCTATGAGGCCGCCATGTCCCTTCTCCAGCTGATTATCATCGCGACCCTTCAGGGGTTCACCGAATGGCTGCCGATTTCTTCATCGGCCCATGTCCTGCTGGCATCCGGCTATTTCGGGCTCGAAGGCCGCGATGAGCTCTTGATCAACGCCGTGTCAAATCTCGGCACGCTCGCGGCGATGCTGGTCTATTTCCGTAAGGATGTCGCCAGTGCCGTCGTCGGCGGCTTCGAGCTCGCCGCTGCGCCGGTCACTCGCAGGCCGCTGTCATCTGGCGCACGCCTCGCCCTTTGCATCCTGGTGGCGACACCCTTCGCGCTCGTCGTGGCCGCCCTGTATGAGACAGTTCTTCCCGCCGAAGCGCAGGACGCACTTCGCAGCGCCTATACGGTCGCCGGTGCGACCATTTTCTTCGGCGCGCTTCTCTGGTGGGCCGATGCGCGCGGGGCCCGCAATCGCACCGAGGCGGACATGACGGTCTGGCATGCCATCCTCATCGGTGCAACGCAGGCCATTGCCGCCATCATCCCCGGCACAAGTCGTTCCGGCATCACAATGACGGCCGCGCGGGCCCTCGGCTATGAGCGCGCAGAGGCTGCTCGGTTCTCAATGCTGATCGGCGCGCCGATCCTCGCCGCCGCGGGCCTTTATGGCGCGTTGGGGCTGATGGACGCCCCCGAAGGCGGCCTGGTCACCCTGCAGGACGGTATGATTGTCGCGGGCGTCGCGTTCATCACCGGCCTCGCTTCCATCGCGGCCCTCATGGCCATCCTTCGACGGATGAGCTTCCTGCCATTTGTGATCTACCGGTTTGCCCTCGGCATCGCGCTGATCCTGACGACACCGGCGCTGGGCCTCTTCTAGGCACGTGGGTCTGACGTAGCTTGAAGACCAAACAAAGCAACACGCGTCGCAAGGGGTGTGAGCCTCCTGCCGCGTGCTGCCCGTCCCGCGCCGTGCGTCCCCGAACGCCTGCGAGACCCTTATTTCCGCCACCAATCAGGCGCGCATCGCGGCGCATATCGGGCAATTTGCGGGCATTTCCATTCGGGTCTCATTCAGGTTGTAGCAGTTGGCGTCTCGTCCTCTCAGGCGTCGACCGGCTTGCTGAACTCGCCATACGGACGGAACCGCCAGAGATAGGTCGGCGCAATCGACTCGATCGACTCCAGTCGGGTCAGACCCAGATCGCTGGCCGTCAGGGCGCCTTCGGCCACGACATTGTCAGACTTCAGCATCTCGACCTGATCACCCGTGATGGGCGGCTCGCCGAGCATGCCCCAGGAGAAAGGTGGAATGTAACGCCACACAGCCCCGGTCAGATAGCCCAAGGGGCGCGCGATGAAGAAAGGCAGCGAAATCTTGAACCGGCGACGGCCCACCTGCTTCAGGATGAAATCGTAGATCTCGTTGAACGTGTAAGTCCGCGGTCCGCCCAGCTCAAACGTCTTGCCGGCCGCTGCTTGGAGATCAACGGCCAGTGCAATCGCATCGGCGACATCGCCTGCATAGATGGGCTGGAAGCGGGTCCTGCCGCCGCCAATCGCAGGCAAGGCCGGCGCGAAGCGTGTCATCTGGGCGAATTTGTTGAAGAAACCGTCTTCGGGCCCGAACACGACCGATGGCCGCAGGATCGTCGCGGTCGGGACGGCTCTGCGCACCGCAAGCTCGGCCTCGGCCTTGGTGCGCCCATAACCGGACCTGGACTCGGTGTCCGCGCCAATCGCTGACACCTGAACGAACGTCCTGATGCCCTTTTCTGCCGCAACTTCGGCGAGCAGCGCCGCGCCGTCGCGCTGTGCCGATTCGAAACTCTGCTTGCCGCTCTCGAACAGGATGCCGACAAGGTTCACGACCGCGACAGCGCCATCCAGCGCGCGCTCGATCGATTCCCGGTTGCGGATATTCGCCTGGACAATGTCCACCCAGCCTGGCGCGCCCGCCAGGCGCACGTCTGCTGCTGTATTCACATGCCGGCAGGCCACGCGGACCCGATAGCCCTTTTCCACGAGCGTGCGCGCCGCATAGCGCCCGATAAAGCCCGAGCCCCCGAATATGGTCACCAAACCTCTGGTCATGTCACGCTTCTCATCTGCCGGACGCACCGGATTTAACCTTGCCGCCTTTGATCATACGCGCCTGTTTATGTCCATGCGGCAAGAGCGAACCGGCAGCCATGATCCGATAGGCGTTGCCCGCATGAAAATGTTATGGCATAAAGTATGTCATTAGTTGCTTTGGATCGATCCGGAAAGGCGTTGGAAAAACGTGTCACTCAAGCCTGCGCTTGTTTCCCGTATCGCGGAACACCTGACCGGCGAATCGAGGCTGCTGGCCCGGCGCGCAAAAGCCGAGCGCAATCGTATTGCCGCAGGCGCCCCACATCTGGTCGAATATTTCCATCAGACAGACGATCCCTATTCCCAACTGGCCGCGCAGGTGATTGCCGATGTCGCTGAGCGCTTCGACATTGTCTTCAAGGTCCATCTGGTCGGGCCGCCACCAGACTGGGCCGCGCCCGAGCGCGAACGCCTGGAATCCTATTCCCGCCGCGACGCGGAAAGGCTCGCGCGGAAGGCGGGCCTGTCGTTCAAGGATCCCGGCGCGCAGCCCGCTGCGGAACAATGCCATCTTGCTGAAGCAGCGCTTGCTGCAGCCATCGCTGATGGAGCATTTGCGGCAAGGGCACCCCGGATTGGCGAGGTATACTGGTCAGGCCGTCCGGCTCCATCCATTGATACTGGCCCAACAAGCCTTACGGCTGCCGGTGACGCGCGCCGCGACACACTGGGTCACTATCTCGGCGCCACATTCTACTATGGCGGCGAATGGTACTGGGGTATCGACCGGCTTCACTATCTGGAAGCCCGCCTGACAGAACTCGGCGTCCGCAAGCCACTAGCCGCTGACGCGCCCATCTTTGCGCCGCCTGCCGTGCCATCCGGCACCGGTCCTCAGACAGGACGGGAACTCCATTACTATCTCTCCTTCCGCAGCCCTTACACCTATATTGCCGCTGCCCGCGCAAAGGCCCTGGCGCAAGCGTATGGCGCCGACCTGAAGCTTCGTTTCGTCCTGCCAATGGTCATGCGCGGCCTGCCCGTGCCCCGCATGAAGAGCAGCTATATAACGCTCGATACCGCGCGCGAGGCGCGCCGCCTTGGTGTGCCGTTCGGACGCATCGCTGATCCCGTCGGACGGCCCGTCGAGCGCGGCTATTCCCTCCTGCCGTGGGCCCGTGAACAGGGGCGCGGGATTGAATATTGTGAGGCCTTCCTCACGCATGTCTGGTCGCGCGGCGTGGATGCAGGCTCTGACAAGGGGATGAAACAGATCGTCGAGGCCGCCGGACTTGACTGGCAGTTTGCCCGAGATCTCGTTGGCAATGATGACTGGCGCCCGGAAGCTGAAGCCAATCGCACAGAGATGATGGATCTCGGAATCTGGGGCGTGCCCAGTTTCCGCGTCGGACACGTCTCGACCTGGGGCCAGGACAGGCTCTGGCTGATCGAGGATGAACTGAAGCAGCCACAGAGCTGACCACAGGGAAAAGAGGAAACACGATGCAGGTTATCAATGAAGTTTTCCCGGCGGATCCGTCGCGAATGCAGGCCCTGCTGGAGAAAGGCCCTGACGGTCCGATCTTCATGGTCAACCTGCTGAAATTCAAGGACAGGGCAGAATATGAAGACGGACGCGAGACAGACCTCTCGGGGCGGGACGCCTACATGATATATGGCCGCGCCGTGACGGAGCTTTTGCCCCGATTTGGCGGTCAGGGCCTCTTCGCAGGCGACGTGACTTTCCTTGCGCTCGGACAGGTGGAGGAACTCTGGGACGAAGTCGCCATCGCCATGTATCCCGACCGCGCCGCCATGGTACGAATGTCCCTTTCGAATGAATGGCGCCAGATTGCCGTGCACCGCGCGGCCGGGCTGAAAGGCCAGCTGAATATTGAGACCGTCACGCCTGAAGGCGGAAAGGACTCGCCCTTCATCGCAATGCTCGCGGGCGCAAAAGGAGATGCATCATGAAATGGCTCGTGCGCAGTCTGATTGGTATTGCCAGTCTGATCCTTGTCGCCCTGATCGGTTTTCAGGTCTTCAGGATCCAGATCGCCGAAGCAGCGTTCCGGAACGCCGTCGAGGCCAATGTCGGACGCGACGCAAGCGCAGAGCTGCCTGACGGGCTGCATGTTTTCATGTGCGGCGCCGGTACGCCCCTGCCAGACCCGATGCGCGCAGGCCCATGCCTCGGCCTGATCGCAGGCGATCGCGCATTCGTCTTCGATGCCGGCTCCGGCGGAACGCGCAACCTCTCGCGTATGCGCTTCCCGCTCGGACGTACGGAACGGGTATACCTGACGCATTTGCACTCAGACCATATGGACGGGCTGGGCGAGCTATTGATGCAGGCCTGGGTCAATGGCCAGCGCACCGCGCCACTCCCCGTCTCCGGACCGCGCGGGGTCGATGAAGTTGTCGATGGCTTCAACGCCGCCTACCGGATCGACGGTACATTCCGGACCGCGCATCACGGCGCCACAATTGCCAATCCCGCCGGCCGGGGCGGCGCGGGGGAAACCATCACGCTGCCTGCAGGCCCCGGTTCAAGACAGGTCGTCCTCGATGATGGCGGGCTGAAGATCACCGCGTTCTCCGTTAGCCACTCCCCCGTCGAACCCGCCTTCGGCTACCGCGTCGATTACAAGGACCGCTCAGTCGTGTTCAGCGGCGACACGATCTATGATCCAAACCTCGTGGCCGTCTCCGAAGGTGTCGATCTCCTGTTCCATGAAGCCCTGGACCCGGAAATGGTCGGCGCCATGCATGACGCTGCAGCCGCCAGGGGCGCAGATCACCTCGCGCAGATCCTGGATGACATCCTGACCTATCACGCACCGCCCGTGGATGCGGCCCGATCGGCCAGCGAAGCCGGCGCGCGGCAACTCGTCTTCTATCACACGATTCCGCCCCTGCCCTCGCGCCTGCTCAATGATTATTATGTGCGCGATGCGAAGAAGGCGTTTGACGGCAGGATCACCGTGTCGGAAGACGGCATGGTGTTCAGCCTTCCGGCTGGCAGCGACGCCATCAATCGCCATGACGGGTTCAAATGACGGAATCGAAAATCACCCCATTCCCGGGCCTGCAGGCCAATGACGATCCCTCGGACGGGCGGCGCCTGCGCAGCGAACGCAGCCGGACACAGATCATCGAGGCGCTCTTCACGCTGATCCGCGAAGGCGACATGAACCCCAGCGCCGCACGGGTCGCAGAGCGAGCCGCCGTCGGCCAGCGCACCGTGTTCCGCCTGTTTGAAGACATGGACAGCCTGTTCGGCGAGATGGCTGAACAGATCCAGTCAGAAGTGATGCCCATCGTCCTGGCGCCCTACGTCTCCACGGACTGGACCGAACGCCTCGCAGAACTGGTCCGCAGAAGGGCCGATGTCTTTGAGCGCATATTTCCGCTTCGCGTCTCGGCCAATCTGCGCCGCTTCCAGTCGCGCTTCCTGATGGACGAATACAGGCGCGGCCTGATCCTTGAGCGTGAAAGCCTCAAGGCCATCCTGCCGAAACACGTCGTGTCCGATAAACGCCTGATCGCCGCACTCGAAGCGGCCACCGGTTTCCAGACCTGGCGCCGCCTGCGGCAGGATCAGGGACTGACCTCCGAAGACGCTGAGGCCATCATGCTGTTCATGGTCGAGCGCCTGACTGAAGGCGCGCCAACCGGGCCTCGCTAGGCGGCCTCAGTTGGGCCACCAGACATATTCGTCGCCGGGACCAGCCGACTCAGCTTGCGTCTTGTCGATCACGATGGCTGATTCCAGCGTGTACGGATAAAGGGGGGAAACCGCGCCTTCCTGGTGCGCATCAAGCAGGGCCTGCAGTTCCGACAGCTTGTCCGGCCGCGCTCCGGCAAGATTGGCCTGCTCGGTCGGGTCGTTGGCAAGGTCAAACAGCCAGCTCTTGCCCTGGCGTCCGTCCACCTGCAATTTCCAGTCACCCGCCCGCACAACACGGTAATAACCGCTTTGCCAGAACAGCGCATCATCCGGATGCCTGATGGTGCCGGTACCCATGGCACCCGGCAGCATGTCGCGGCCATCGATCTCCACACCCTCCGGCAGGCGCGCGCCTGCCGCTGCGGCCAGTGTCGGCATCACGTCGATATGTGCGACCGGGGTGTCCACGCTTGTCCCCGGCGCAATCCTGGCCGGCCATTTGACAAACATCGGTACACGGATGCCACCCTCGAACAGCGTAATCTTCCAGCCGCGATAGGGCTGGTTGATCTCGGGCAGTCCGACATAGCCAGCCCCGCCATTGTCGCTGGAAAACACGATAATCGTATTCTCAGCAAGGCCCTCTGCCTCCAGCTTCGCCGTTATCTCGCCAACGCTGCGATCAAGCGCGCGCAGCATGGCAGCATAGACACGCAGGCGGTGCGGCGCGATATCACCCACGGCGTCATAGTCTTCCCGCGTCGCCTGCAGCGGCGTATGAACGCCCCAGTGCGCCAGATAGAGGAAGAAGGGCCGGTTCCGATTGGCCTCAATCACTTTCAGGCTTTCATCCGTCCAGTAGTCCGTCAGGTAACCGCCCGGCTCAAACCATTCGCCCGAGTTGAACGCAGCGGCAAACTGCATCCGCGCCCAGAGGAATGTGTCAATCGGATCAAAGTCGAGTTTCGCGTTGACGACATCCGGATCGTCTTCGGGCAGGTAGAGCCCGCTCGCCATCAGCAGGCTTTCGTCAAAGCCCTGTGCATTCGGGTTCGATTCCGCGCTGCGGCCAAGATGCCACTTGCCGATATGGACAGTGTGATAGCCCTGGTCCTTAAGCACTTCGGCAATCGTCACTTCCGATCCCGGCAGACCCATCTCCGGGAACGGCACGGCATCATCAGCAACGTCACGATTGTAATCGATCGGCGGCAGCGCCCCGCGATCCATGTCATTGGCAAACATCGAGACGATCCGCCCCATCCCGGGGGGCGTCGGCGTGAACTCGAAACCCGTGCGCGTCGGATAGCGCCCGGTCATCAGCATGGCCCGCGAGGGCGCGCATGTGCCATTGCCCGCATAAGCCTGCGTGAAAAGTGCGCCGTCAGCCGCCAGCCTGTCGATATGCGGCGTCGGCACGCGCCCGCCGGCCACACCGCCGCCAAATGTGCTGAGATCATTGATGCCAAGATCATCGACCAGGATGAACACAATATTTGGCGGCCGGTCTGCTGCGACCATTTCCGCCGTTTCCGGTCCCCTGTCCCACGCAATTTCGACCGGACCGGCCACCTCGACCCGCCCGCTATGGGTCGCGACATAGAGTATGATCGCCTTGCGGTTCAGGAAGCCGCCAAGGCCTGCGGCCAGCAGCACGACAACAAGGCCAATCGCCAGTTTCTTCAACATGAACCTCGCCTCCCCGGCTTCAGGTAAATAATGCGTCACACCCTGTTCCGGCAATCAGCGCGTCAACCGATCCACGCTCATTCCCAGACAGGCCGTCATATCCCTCACGAAGCCATTTCAGGCATTTGGCCTGATAGGGAAAGCTTGGCTGTATCCATGCGCGGCCATCGATCTCCGTCTCGAACTGCGTCTCGCCTGCCATGACCGCTTCGGCATTGGCCCGCAGGAAGGGCGCATAGACACGGCCAATCTCTGCCAGCAGGGGCCCGAGCGCTTCGCGCGCTTCGTCTGCCCCGAACCAGTCGTCTGGCTGCGGATCGAGGCCGGACAGGTCTTCCATCAGGTCCACCCAGGCCCGCACGCGCGGCGAACGCGCCACCGTGATGGCCGCAGATGTCGGCTCCACAATCGCCAGCTGGGTCAACTGGCCATACAGCGCAAAGTCTGCCGATGATGGCCGCGCACCAAGGACAAAACCCCGTATCTGCAAAAGGGCATCAAGTATGCCGACCAGCCGCTCATAGGAGGATTCAATTGTCTGCGCCGTCACCTCATTTGATCCGACCACGTAGAGCCTGTCGAATTGTCGCTTCGATATCTTTTCGGACATTTGCATGGCAGCATCCGCATCGAGCCCGTTCTGCGACCAGTAGATCAGCAGCGGACCGGCATTGTCATGATCGGCCTTGTGGGCCCACCGGAAATGGAACATGGCCTTGGTCAGCCACTCGTCGGCATAATCCTCGATCAGGTCATTCAGGAATGACAGGACAGGATCTGCCGGAATGACCGAACGCCCGGCATGGTCACGCTCCAGGCGCCGAATGATCGGGGTTGAATCCGTCACCGCCATCAGGCCGCCGGCGCCGTCCGGAAAGTAGAATGTCGGCAGCAGCGGTACTTTGGGCACCGGATACCCAGGCCTCGGCGGACGGCCCGCTGTCCAGTTCACCTGGTATGCAATGCGGCGATAGCGCAGCAGCCCGACCATCTTGCGCGTATATGGCGACCCGGGCGCGCCCATCAGTTCCAGCGGTTCGGTCATGGTCGTGGAACCCTCATGTTTCCTTGATGAAAGCAATGATTTCACGCGAAAGCGCTTCGGGCTGGTCTTCCTGCAGGAAATGGCCAGCGCCCCTGATCGTCACATTTCTCACATTTCCAAGCCGCCGGATGAAAGCCTGCTCGCCGCCCTTTGTTACCGGGTCACCATCGCTGAACGCCGTCAGTACGGGATAATTGCGCGCCTCCAGCACGGCCCAGGCAGCGTCGCCTGCAAGCCGGTCGGCCTTGTGTTGCGGCAGTAAAGGAACGCATGACGGGAATTTCCTGGCACCGGCAACATAGTCACTATTCGGGAATGGGGCCTCATAGCCGTCGAGCACGGCCTGGTCGGAGATGCTGGACAACAGCCCGAACACATCCCGCACGGAAAAATCAGGCGCCTCGGCACAATATTTTACCCAATAGAGAAAAGCGCCGGGCGCACCGCCGGCGAATTGCTCCTGAACCATGGCAGCAGTCGGAACGGGCACCATCGGATACATCTGCCCCAGCATGCCCGAGATATCATCAGTCAGCGTGGTCGTATCGGGCAGGCCGGTATTTGCAATCACCAGGCGCTTGAACCGCCCGGGCTGGTCGCCGACGGCGCGAAGACCCAGCAAGCCACCCCAATCCTGGCACACCAGGGTCAATTCATTCAGGTCCAGCGCGACGAGAAACTGGTTTAGCCAGTCAACATGGCCGGCATAGGTGTAATCGTCGATTGATCCTGGCTTGTCGGACTTGCCGAACCCGATCAGGTCCGGGGCGATGACCCGGTAACCTGCATCGACCAGGATCGGGATCATCTTGCGATAGAGATAGCTCCAGCTCGGCTGTCCGTGCAGGCAAAGGATGAGATCGCCATCCCGCGGCCCCTCATCGACATAATGCATACGCAGCAATGTGCCATCCTGCGCCTGCACGTCCTGATAATGCGCAGCAAACGCATAATCTTTCAGGTCTTCGAAACGGGACTCCGGCGTCCTCAGCACGTCCATTGCGCGTCCTCCCTTTTTCCTAGACTTATGATATTGGCAGCTATACTGTCAATAGATCAAGCGCGTTGAGCGAATGCACGTGGTCTGTACTTATGACCAGAATGCCGCCTCTATGTGCACAGAAACGGGCAGATAACAGGGCCCGTACCGGGAGGATGACATGATCTGGATTGCACGGGTGGGCGTGGCGCTCGCCGGACTTTTTTCGCTGGCCATGGGTCTGCTTTTCTGGGCGGATCCGGCACGGGCTGGCTCGGCGCTCGGCCTTGCCGGCATCGACGCCCTTGGCGAGAATTCGCTGCGGGCAGACCTCGCCGCCTTTTTCCTCGTCAACTTCACCGCCTGCGCGCTCGCGCTTTTCCGCGGCCAGGCCCATTGGCTTTACGGATCTGCACTTGTATTCGGTCTGGCGGTGTTCGGGCGCTTCATCGGCATCATTGTCGACGGCCCGCCGCCCGGCATCGCTCAGCCGGTGATAATCGAACTTGTCCTGATAGGCCTCTTGCTGCTCGGCGCCCGCCAGCTTGGCCAGCGCGGCCCGTCAGGCTGACACCCGGCTCTCCAGCCACGTCTCAAGGCCGGCCTGCTGCATCTTGCTCAGATGCAGGCGCAGCTTGCTGCGGCGCCACAGGATGTCCTCTGCGGTTTGCGCGAACTCATGGCGCATCAGATAGGTGACTTCGGCTTCATACAGGCCGCCGCCAAAGTCCCGGCCCAGCTCAGCCATGCTCTTGGCCGTGCCGAGCAGTTCATCCACCCGCGTGCCATAGGCGCGCGCAAGACGGCGCAGCAGACGTTGTTCCATCCATGGCTGGCGCAGCGACAATCCGTGCAGGAAGGCCTCGAAATCTGCGCCCGGAATATCGCCGCCGGGCAGGCTGGCCGTTTTTGTCCAGGGTTTCGTCATGCCCGGAAAGTCCGGCGCGAGTTCCTTGAGCGCATGCTCGGCCAGTTCGCGATAGGTCGTGATCTTGCCGCCAAACACTGACAGGACCGGCGCCCCGCCAGTTCGGTCACAATTCAGCACGTAGTCGCGTGTCACCTTGGATGCGTTCGCGGCATGGTCATCATAAAGTGGCCGCACACCCGAATAGGTTTCCACGACATCGGCGGGCGTGATCGCCCGCTTGTAATATTCGCTCGCCCCGGCGCAGAGATACTCGATCTCTTCCTGGCTGATGACCACCGCGTCCCTGCTCGCCTCATAGGGAACATCCGTTGTGCCGATCAGCGTGAATTCGCCGCGCTCATACGGAATGGCGAACATGATCCGGCCGTCGCCATTCTGGAAGAAATAGGCGTAGTCGCCCTCATGCCAGCGCGGCACGATGATGTGGCTGCCTTTTACGAGGCGCAGGTTCTGCTGCGCGGTGCCCGGCTCAGCCAGTCCGAGAATCTCATCCACCCAGCCGCCAGCCGCATTCACCACCGCCCGCGCCATGACAGTCCTGTCGCCATCAGGGCCGCGCAATGTCGCTTCCCAATGCTCGGCATGGCGCGCAAGGCCCACGCAGGCCGTCCGCGGCAGGACGTCAGCGCCATGTGCCTGCGCATCGACGCCGTTCAGTACGACCAGCCGCGAATCCTCGACCCAGCAGTCGGAATATTCGAACGCCAGCCGGAACTCCTCACGCAGCGGGTCCAGCCGGTTGGTCTTCTTCCGCCGCAGCGTCCTGGTCGGGGGCAGCATCTTACGGCCACCAAGATGGTCGTAAAGGAACAGGCCCAGGCGGATCAGCCAGGCCGGTCGCAAATCCTTGTCGTAGGGCAGGACAAACCGCATCGGCCAGATGATGTGCGGCGCCGCGCGCAACAGGATTTCCCGCTCGATCAGTGCCTTGCGTACCAGCGCGAAATCATACTGCTCCAGATAGCGCAGGCCGCCATGGATCAGCTTGGTGCTGGCAGAACTCGTATGCGCGGCCAGGTCATCCTTTTCGCACAGAACGACTTTCAGACCGCGCCCCGCCGCATCGCGTGCGATGCCTGCACCGTTGATGCCGCCGCCAATGACCAGGAGATCGTGCACGACCCTGCCCTAGTCCTTCATCAACCCGCCCGCCTTGAGCAGCTTGCCGGCCCGGATCACCCGTTGCAGCTTGTGCTCAGACGACCGGTCGCCCTTATTGGAATCGGGATGGAACCTGCGGACATATTCCGCATAGCGTGCGCGGATATCCGCCGGCTTGGCATCGGCCTCGAGATCAAGCTCGTTCAGCGCCCGCACCTGCATGGCTGTCCGGCGTGCCATGGCGCCCTTTTCCGCAGCGCCCGTGTCGTCGACATTGAAAAAGCCGCGTCCGGCCCAGTTTCTGGGATCATGGCTGGTTGCGGCCTTCTTGCCGGCCATCGGGCCTGTCCCGAATTTCCATGTCCGCTTGTGACCATAGCGTTCGGAGCGCGTAAACGAGGCGGCCTCGGCGGCAGACATGCCTTCAAAGAAGTTGAAGCTGCGATTATATTCAGTGATATGGGTCTGGCAGAAATGCACCTTGCCCTTGCCACCTCGCTTGGGCGCAGGGAAGGCGCCTTCCAGTTCACAGTCGGGGTGTTCACAGACACGCGTTTTCCGGGCCCGCGCTTTCGAGGTTTCCTCGGCAGGGGGCTTTATCCGGATGTCGGTGAACTTGACGCGGTAGCTGAAGGGGTCTGAATCTGACATAGCGAGGCATAATATGGAGTTGAAGGTAAACATGCCACAACCAAGTGACAGAACTTCGCGAATTCGTGATCTTTTGACAGAGGCGTTCGAGCCCGAACACCTCCACATTGTCGATGACAGCGCCCGCCATGCCGGCCATGCAGGGGCCGCACCGGGCGGGGAAACCCACTATAATATAGAGATTACGTCACATGCCTTCGCAGGATTGTCCCGCGTGCAGATCCAGCGCGCCGTGATGATGGTGCTGCAAAAAGAATTCGATTCCGGCCTGCACGCACTCTCCATTCAGGCGAAAATGCCACAATAAGTCTCTTTTCCTCCATCAGGGAACCCGATTTCGAATCAATCGTTTGCTCTTCTAACCGTCGAGGAGAACGGGTGATGATGGAATTGAAACGCATAATAGGCGGCACTGCCTGCCTCCTGGCGGCTGGTCTCGCCAGCGCAGAAACCCCGCGCGGGTATCTCGACATGCCTCTGCTGCTGAAAATCCAGCAAACGGTTTGCTCGGGCAATCGTGACGTCGTCTTCGTGCCCGTGTCACACGATATCGCCGCCTACCGCACATCCTTTGCCGTGATCTCCATGAGCGACCCGGACCCGGATTCCGCCAGTATTGTGTCAGAACGCGAAAAGGAGTGGCTGAAGGTCAATGGATGCGACCAGCCGCAGGATAGCGCGATCTATGCCACCAAGCAGGATGGATCAGGTGGTTTCAATTTCTGAGATGTTCAGCCCGGTCACCTGATTGCGCTGGCGCCGCAGGATATTGAAGCGATAGCCATGAAAGACAAAGCTCTGGCCCGGCTCGGGAATTGTCTGGGCCTCGTGAATTACCAGGCCGGCCACCGTGACGGCCTCATCATCCGGCAATTCCCAACCCGTCGCCCGGTTGAGATCACGGATAGGCACCCAGCCATCGGCATTCACTGATCCGTCGGGCTGCGGGCGAACGCCCTGTACGGCCACGTCATACTCGTCATGAATCGAGCCGACGATCTCCTCGAGAATGTCTTCCAGCGTGATCAGGCCCTGAAGTTCCCCATATTCATCAACAACCAGCGCGAAATGGCTGCGCTTTGACAGGAACAGGTCCAGCTGGTCCTGCACCGGCGTCGTCTCCGGCACGAACCACGGCTTGCGCAGGATGCCCTCCAGGTCCAGCGACGACAGATCACCGCCCAGGGGCAGCGCCGCGCGCAACAGGTCCTTGGCGTGCAGGATGCCAACGATCTCTTCCTTCTCGCCGCGATAGAGCGGCAGGCGCGTATGCGGGCTGGCCAGCGCCTTCATAACGATCTGGCGCGGCTCCATGTCCGCGTTCAGCATCTTTATGTTCTTGCGGTGGATCATCACGTCTTCGACCGTGAGTTCCTTCAGGTCCAGCGCGCCGACAAGGCGCAGGCGGTCTGCTGCATTCACACCGCCCTCGAACGCATGCAGGTCGATCGCGCCGCGGATTTCCTCTTCTGCGGTCACGGCGTCGGCGGGCGTCGACAGTCGCAGGATTTTCAGCGTCATCATCACGATGGCCTGGATCAGGCTCACAATCCACGAAACGGCCAGCACCAGTATGCCGATCGGGCGGGCCACTGACATGGCCATCGAATCCGTCCGCGTGATCGCATAGGTCTTTGGCAGCACTTCGGAGAACACGAGCACCAGAATCGTCATCACCCCGGTCGCCATGGCCAGCGCCAGCCCGCCTTGCCCGAACAGGAGCGTGAACAGCGAGGTCGCCAGCACTGACGCCAGAATGTTAACCAGGTTATTGCCCAGCAGGATCGACCCGATCAGCCGCTCGCGATTGGCAATCAGCCGGTTCACTGCGGCGGCGCGCTTGTCGCCTTCCTTTTCAAGCTGGTGCATCCGCGCACGGGAGGCTGCCGTCAGCGCGGTTTCGGATCCCGAGAAGAATCCCGACATGCCCAGCAATACCACGATTGCGATAATGTATCCGATTACCATATTTTGTTCTGTTCGGAGGTGACCCTCACGCCTTTTCCAGTTCGCCCGCCAGGAACGCCGCCACGGTAGCGAGGTCAGCGTCGGGATGAATATAGGACTGGCCAATGTCCCTTGCCAGAATAAGCGGGACGCGGCCACCGCGCGCCTTCTTGTCCTGTTTCATGAGTTCCGCCAGCTGTGCCGCCTCATACGGCCCGCCCGGCAGTTTGGATAGTTCCACCGGCAGGCCGGAGGCTGCAATCACACTGGCAACCTTTTCAGCAATGGCTGGCGCGGTGATGCCTTGCGACGCGCCATAGCGGAAGGCCAGAACCATGCCCAGCGCTACCGCCTCACCATGCAGCACGTCAGCGCGATACGCGTTGGCCGCCTCCACCGCATGGCCGAACGTATGGCCAAGATTCAGCAGGGCACGGACGCCGCCTTCCGTTTCATCCTCTGCCACGACCGCGGCCTTGGCCCGGCAGGATGTCGCCACGGCCTGCTGGATCGCGTCAGGCCTGAGTGCAAGCACATCTGCGCCATGCGCCTCCAGCCAGTCGAAAAAGGCCGGATCATTGATCAGGCCGTACTTGAGCACTTCGGCATATCCGGCGCGCAGGTCGCGGGCCGGAAGGCTGCCCAGCAGGGCCGTGTCGGCAATCACGAAGCGCGGCTGGTAGAAGGCGCCGATCATGTTCTTGCCGCGCGGCGTGTTTACGGCCGTTTTTCCGCCCACGGAACTGTCCACCTGGGACAGCAGCGTCGTCGGCACCTGGACAAAGCTCATGCCGCGCTTCATCAGGCTGGCAGACAGGCCGGCAATATCGCCTATCACGCCGCCGCCAAATGCGATCAGCACGTCACTGCGATCTGCGCCAGCGCCCAGCAACCAGTCGAGGATGCCCTCAAGGTTGGAAAAGGATTTCGATTGCTCGCCCGGCGCCAGTGCCATGACATCCGTCTCGATGCCGCTGGGCCGAAGCGCCGCCTTGAGCGCGTCCATGTGCAGGCGGGCAACGGTCTCGTCGGTCAGCACGAACACACGCTTGCGCTTCAGCAGCGGCAACAGGCGCCCGCCCAGTTCGGACAGGGCGCCATGACCGACAAGAATGTCATAGCTGCGCGCGCCAAGGTTCACGCGGACAGTTTCAGGGGCGGAAAGGGTCTCGCTCATGCGGGCTCCCATGACTTGAGGGCTTTCAGGATCGCATTCACGGTCGTGCCGTGCGGGCCTTCCTTGCTGTAAACAACCAGATCGGCCTGCGCATAGATCGGCTCGCGCTCGATCAAAAGGTTTTCCAGCACCTGCCTGGCATCGGCGCGCCGCAGCAGCGGCCGTGTATTCTTCTTCTGCACGCGGCGCCACAGGGTTTCCAGGTCGGCATTCAGCCAGATCGTGACCGCCTTCTCGCGCAGCAGGTCACGCGTCTGCGCATTCAGGTAAGCGCCGCCGCCCGTGGCCAGAACGTGCGGTTCCTCGCCCAGCAGGCGTTCCAGCACTCTCTGTTCGCCGCGCCGGAAATCATCCTCGCCATGCAGCGTGAAGATATCGGCCACGGACAGGCCCGCCGCCTTCTCGATCTCATGGTCGCTGTCATAAAATTTGCGCCCCAGGCGCTCGGCCAGCCGCCGTCCCACCGTGGACTTGCCCGCCCCCATCAATCCAACAAGCGCGATGGTCCGGGACGCATAGGCGGGCGCCGGATGATCGGTTTTCGCAGGACTGTCGCTGTCAGCGGGCATGAAAGGCTTTCATTCACTATTCAGACCAATTCCTATAGAGACGGAACCATGTGAGCAATCGGTCAAGGGCCGATGCAGAAGTGAATTCGACCCAGGGGTGCTTATCTTATGCGCAAATACCTAATCATTCTCGGCATTCTGGTCATTCTCGGCCTGATCGCCACCTGGTGGCTTGGCCAGCAGGCCGTCAAGAACAAGCCCGCCGATGGCGAAGTGCGGATGGAGGTAGAGGGTGTCCTCTAGGCTCTGGCCGGCCTGTCTCGCCGGCGCAGCAGCGTTCTGCCTGTCTGCCAATGCCCAGATCGAGGATTCGGGCCTGCAAATGGTCGATCCATGGGGCATGGGCTTCCTCGAGGCCGGCGAGCCGGCCCTTCCCGCATCGATGTGGCGCGCTTCCAGCACGCAAACGCTGCTGCCGATGATGCGCGACGTGCCAACACAGGCCCTCACGCCCGCCGAGCGCACGCTGTTGCGCCGCATGGCCCTGTCACCGGCCAATGCCCCGCAGGGCGCCGAATCGGCTGAACTCCTCGCCGAACGCGCCCGGATCCTGTTCGAACTCGGCGAAGCCCGCCCGGCCGCCAGCCTGATGGCCCGGCTCGACACGCCCCCGCCCGGCCTCGACAGCGACGAGATCGCGACCGACCTCAACCTCGCCCTTGGCAATGAAGCCATGGCCTGCGCCGAAAATACCGGCGAGGTGCGCGAAGGGGCCTATTGGGCCATGCTTCGCGCCGTCTGCGCCGCCCTGCGCGACAATACGGCCGGCGCCGAGCTTGCCATCGAAATGGCCGCCAGCCAGGGCGTGGATGACCGCTGGCTGACCTCGGCCGTTTTCGCCGCCTCAGGGGACCTGCCCAATCCGCCAGAGGCGCGCTATGACAGCGGCATTGCCCTTGCCATCTCGGCCAAGGCCGCCCTCGCGCCCCCTGACACCCCCCTCTCACCCGCCCGTCCGGACCTCGCCGCCGCCATGGTCGCCCGCCCCGGCCTGCCTCATGCCAAGCGGGCCGAAGCGGCCGCCATCGCGGCAGAAGCCGGCCTGATCGACGTGGCCACCTGGCGCCAGGTCCTTGATTCCCTGTTCGAAGACCCTGACTTCACACCCGAAACACCCATAGAAATCGCCATTGCGACCGCGCGAAACACCGCCATGCCCCTGGATGGCCGCGCTGACGCCCTTGCCGCCGCGCTCAAGGCCGCTGCGGTCAGTCCTGCCCGCTTTGCCGCCGCATCATCCGTCCTCTCGCCCGAACTCACCAGGCTCAGCCTCACCAGGGATACCGCAGGTCATGCCGGCCTCTTCGCCCGCGCCGCCATCGCTGCGAATGACATGGAGGGGGCAAAACTCTGGACCCTGGTCCCGAGCCTTGACGAACCCCCTGAGACCCGCCCTTTCGACCTCACGATGATTGACGCTCTCGCCGTTCTGGCCGGAACAGGTGACGCCAGCGAGATCGGCGCCCGACTCGTGTCTGACGCGGCCACAAAGGATGACCGCAGGGCCGCTGCCCGCGTCTTCACGCTGTGGACCGTGGCAGGAACCCCGCCGCCACCGACCGCCCGCGCCCTCATGGCAACCGACAGTGAAGCGCCGGGCAAGGCCGTGAAACCGGGCCAGATCCTCGCCATTCTCGCTGCAGCCGATGCCGGCGCGGCGGGCGAAGTCATTCTCGGCAGTGTCGCCCTCACGCGCGGCGACCCGTCAAAACTCGACGCCGGCGACCTCGCGCTGATCGGCAAGGCCCTGCAGGAGATCGGGGCCGGCGACGCCGCAGCCGCCCTGGCACTTGAGGCCAGCGGCTACTGGCGCGCAGACAGATAGCGTTCAGCCAAGGCCTTCGAACAGGAGGGTCGAGACATAACGTTCGGCAAAGGACGGGATGATCGTCACGATCGTCTTGCCCGCCATGTCGGGCCGTTTCGCTATTTCGAGCCCCGCCGTCAGCGCCGCACCGGACGATATCCCGACCGGAATGCCTTCCGTCCGCGCCAGCCGCCGCGCATTCGCGATGGCCGCATCATTCGACACCTGGACCACTCCGTCCATCAGGCTCGCATCCATATTGGCTGGAATGAACCCCGCGCCGATACCCTGGATGACGTGCGGGCCCGGTTCGCCGCCCGACAGGACCGGGCTGCCTTCAGGCTCGACCGCAAACATTTGCAGGCCCGGTTTCTTCGCCTTCAGCGTTCGGGCCGTGCCCGTGAACGTCCCGCCCGTGCCTACGCCTGAGACAACCACGTCCACGGCGCCGCCCGTGTCCCGCCAGATCTCTTCGGCCGTCGTCACGTCATGGATCGCCGGATTGGCCGGATTGTCGAACTGGCTGGGCATGACCGAGCCCGGAATCTCGGCCAGCAATTCATTCGCCCGGGCGAGCGCACCATTCATTCCCTTTTCCTTCGGTGTCAGGTGAAGTTCCGCACCGAGAAGCGCCAGCATCTTGCGGCGCTCGATCGACATGGATTCCGGCATTGTCAGGATCAGGCGATAGCCGCGCGCGGCGGCAACAAAGGCAAGGCCGATACCGGTATTGCCCGACGTTGGCTCGATCAGTGTCGCGCCGGGACCGATTCTCCCGTCCTTCTCCAGCTGCGTGACCATGCCGATGGCGATCCGGTCCTTCACGCTGGCAAGGGGATTGAAGAATTCGAGCTTCAGCAGCAGCGTCGCCTTGAGACCATCCTCTTCGGAGATGCGCGGAATGCGCACGATGGGCGTATTGCCGACCGTCTCCAGTATCGATCCGTAAATTCGCCCTCGCCCCGGCGCATCCAGCATCACACCATTAAAATCCAATGTTCCACTCATCCTGCTCTCCTGTCCTGCCGGTCTCAGGGGCCGCACCTGGCGAAGCCCTTCATAGAGGCGTCATTAACACAGGCCAGTTAGGCTTGTCCCATGTCAGACCGGTCCCGTATCGAAGCCTTCCTTGAAATGATGAGCGCCGAACGCGGCGCGGCCGCCAATACGCTGGACGCCTATGCCCGCGATCTGGCCGACGCATCGGAATTCTGTGGCGCCAGCCTGACGTCTGCAACCGGGCGCGACCTCTCAAACTGGCAGGCCGATCTTTCCGCGCGCGGCATGGCCGCCTCCACCTCGGCCCGCAAACTGTCTGCGGTGCGGCGCTTTTTCCGGTTCCTGTTCGAAGAGGGTGACCGCAGGGACGATCCGACCGCCAGGATCGATGGTCCGAAGACATCGCGCGACGTGCCGGATGTCCTTTCGCGCGAAGAGCTTGGCCGACTGATAGCGGCCTGCGGGGATGACCTGCGCCTGAAATGCCTGGTCGAACTCCTCTATGGCGCGGGCCTGCGCGCCTCGGAACTCGTCTCGCTCACCCTCGGCAGCCTGCCGCGCCGCAAGGGCGCGCGATGGGTCACGCAGGACATCATCATACGCGGCAAGGGTGGCAAGGAACGGCTTTGTCCACTCGGTGGCCCAGCCCTGTCGGCCTTGTCAGACTGGCTCGCCGTACGCCAGGACAGCCTGCCCGAAGGCAGCCTTGCCCGCGGCCGCGCAGAACCCTTTCTCTTTCCGTCGCGCGGCAAGCAGGGCCATCTGACCCGCCGCCGCCTCGGCCAGATGCTCGACGTCCTTGCCGTCAGCGCCGGACTGAACCCGTCACGCGTGCATCCCCACGCGCTGCGCCATGCCTATGCGACCCATCTCCTGCAGGGCGGCGCAGACCTGCGCAGCGTCCAGACCCTGCTCGGCCATGCCGACATCGCGACAACCCAGATCTACACACACGTGCTGACGGACGAGCTTGCCGAGATGCTCGAAACCAGTCACCCGCTCGCCCGGCCGGGCTGACCCTGATAATTGCCCATTGCGCTTGGGCGAAAGCGGGACAATATCACGTTGTATCCAGCCGGAGCTTTCCTGATGAACCGTTTTCTCAAGGCCCTCGTTCCAACCGTGCTTCTCACCGAGCTTGCGCTGATCACGTCAGCGACGGCTGTCTGGGCCATCCTGTCGGAAATGCATGCTGGCACATACGTGATAATGGGCGCCGAAGCGATTGACCTCGCCGCCATAGCCGTTCTGTCTGTCTTCATATTCCGCCGCGCGTTCGATGCCGAAGCGCAGATGATGCAGATCCCCGCCGAAAACGACTAAAAGCCCGGCGGCGCTTGGCAGCCAGGCTCTTTACCAGATATTTTGCGGCGCCTCAGGTGACAGCCGGTCCGCCGCGAGAGTTCACCCAGAAGGCGTGAACCACGCCGGGCAGCCAGCCGATCAGTGTCAGCACGACATTAATCAGGAATTGTCCGCCTATGCCCTCTTTCATCGCAACGGCGATGGGCGGCAGGAAGATGGTTAGCAGGATTGTCAGCAGGGACATGGGAGTTTCCTTCGCGTTGGCTTCAACAGCCAAACGGGCGGGGTGCGGCTTTGTTCCTGTTTGACGCAGTGCACCATCAGCCTTAGGCCTGTGGCGGATGAGGAGATGAACATGAGCGCGAAGACACCCCGGAACTTTTTCAAGCCGCTGGCAATCGGTGCCCCGAGCCCGATGCTGGAACTGCCCACACGACTGGAACGCATGATCCATTTCGTGCCCGGGCATAATGAAAAGGTCCGCTCCAAGACGCCGGCCATGGCCGCCAAGTCCGATGTCATTCTCGCAAACCTCGAAGATGCCATTCCCGCTGACGCCAAAGACGCCGCGCGCGACGGCGCCATCGAAATGGCCTCGATGTATGACTGGCGCGGCACCGGAACCGGCTTCTGGAGCCGCGTGAACCCGCTGAATTCGCCCTGGTTCCAGGATGACGTCTCTGAACTCGTCCTCAAGGCCGGCCACCAGCTCGACGTCATCATGCTGCCCAAGGTCGAAGGCCCCTGGGACATTCACTTCGCCGACCAGTATGTCGCCCAGCTCGAAGCCAGGGCAGGCCTGTCGCGGCCGATCCTCTTCCATGCCATTCTCGAAACCGCGCAGGGCATGGCCCATGTCGAGCAGATCGCCCTCGCCAGCCCCCGCATGCAGGGCATCAGCCTCGGCCCGGCAGACCTCGCCGCAGACCGCAAGATGAAAACCACCCGCGTCGGCGGCGGCCATCCCTTCTACCGCGTACTGGAAGACCCCCATGAAGACGGCAGCGCCCGTGCCAATGCCCAGCAGGATCTCTGGCACTATACAATTGCCCGCATGGTCGACGCCTGCCGCATGGCCGGCATCAACGCCTTCTACGGCCCGTTCGGCGACATCTCGGATCTCGACGCCTGCGAACAACAGTTCCGCAACGCCTTCCTGCTCGGCTGTTCTGGCGCCTGGAGCCTGCACCCGGGCCAGATCGACATCGCCAAGCGGGTCTTCAGCCCGGATCCGGAAGAGGTCAAATTCGCCCGCCGCATCCTCGAAGCCATGCCCGATGGCACGGGCGTCGCCATGCTCGACGGCAAGATGCAGGATGATGCGACCTGGAAACAGGCCAAGGTCATCGCCGACCTGGCCGATCTCGTCGCCTCGAAAGACCCGGACCTCGCCGCCGCCTATAATGGGTGATTGCCTCTTAACTTGCACAAAACGCGTGCTAACCTCGGCACGCGGCGCAGGAATTTCCTTGCTGGCCGCCTGAACAAAGGTGGGACGACATGTTGAGGATACCCCTGATGGCTGCAGCGGCACTCGCCTGCACCAGCGCTGCACTGGCCGACGAAGTCTGGACCTCGCAGATCGGCGACGTGGTCTATGAACGCGAACTGCCCACCGGAGAGGCCGTCCTGTCCTATCCCGCAGCGGATGGTGAGGCACGCGGTCTTGCCTATATCGAAGGCCTCGCACAGCAATATGAAGGGCGCGGCGCCTTCGAGGGCATATGGATTGAAGACGACCTGCCGCCCGAAAGCGCCTGCAGCGTGTCGCTCGCCGATCCCGAGACAGGCGCAGCCCGAAACAATTGGGGACGCATCGAGCTCGTTTTCACCGAACCGGATTTCCCCGGCGGCTGGGTCGCCATTCGCGGTGACTGCTTCAACCAGCCCGACAGTTACCTGATCGGAAAGCCCCTTGTCGCGGAGGGCGCCGAATGATCAGCCTGAATGGCCATTCCCCAAATCTCCAGAAATGGTTTGACTGGATGGAAGGCAGCCATGATACAGCGGGTCTCGATGCCCAGCTTGCCGAACATGTCGTCTTCCGCAGCCCGGTCGTACACACGCCGCAGGAAGGCAAGGCCATCACCATGGCCTACCTCACCGCCGCCAGGCAGACCCTTGGCGGTGACACGTTCCACTATACGCGCATCTTCGATTGCGGCGACAAGGCCGTACTCGAATTCGAATGCGTGATGGAAGGCATCAGCGTCAACGGCGTCGACATGATCGAGTGGGATGACCAGGGCAAGATCACGGACTTCAAGGTCATGGTCCGGCCCCTGAAGGCCATCCAGACAGTGCATGCCGCCATGGGCGCCATGCTGGCCAGCATGAAGGGCGGTGCATGATCACCGAGCCGCCAACGCTCATCACCGAGCGCCTCATCCTGCGACCGCAACAGGCCAGCGACTATGAAGACTGCGTTGCCATGTGGAATGATGAAGAAGTTGTGCGCCATATTGGCGGCGCAACACGTCCGCCGCAGGATGTCTGGTTCACACTGGCCCGGTCGCGCGGCATGTGGCCGCTCATCGGCTATGGCTACTGGATCGCGGTGGAAAAATCCTCCAGCCGATTCATCGGCGAAGTCGGATTTGCGGATTTCAAGCGCGGCATGAACCCGGACCTGTCCGAATGGCCCGAGGCCGGCTGGGCCTTCAACAGGCATTCATGGGGCAAGGGCTATGCCAGCGAGTCCGTCGCCGCCATACACGCCTGGCTCGACGAACATCGTCCGGGTCCGTCTCATTGCATCATAGATGGAGACAACCTCGCCTCACGCCGTGTTGCCGAAAAGTCCGGATACGCATTCTGGTGCGAATCGCTCTACCGTGACAAGCCGCTGAATGTGTTCCGCCGCGAAGGCCTCGCCTCAGATTAACTGGCCTGGCGCGTGCTCAATGGCGCGGGATTGGCGCGGAACGCCCGCAGGAAATCCAGAAAGGCGCCATGCGGCAGGCCGGGGCTGTAAAGGAAACCCTGCCCCATTGTACAGCCGCGCCGGCGCAGGAAGTCCGCCTGCCGCTCCGTCTCGACACCTTCTGCAACCGTCTGCAGACCGAGCGTTTCTGCCATGGCCAGGATCATCTCGACAATCGCCGGGGCCTGCTTGTCGCCTTCCAGCGCGGAGACGAATTGCCGGTCGATCTTGAACACATCAAATGGCAATTGCGTCAGCATGGACAGGTTCGAGTGGCCAGTGCCGAAATCGTCAATCGCCAGCTTCATGCCCATCATGCGCAGCGGGCCCATGACTTCGGCCACCTTGCTCGGGCTCTCCACCGCCATGCTTTCGGTGATTTCCAGTTCGAGCCGGTTGGGGTGCAGGCCTGTACGCTTCAACACGTCCATGACCGTATCAGTCAGGTTGCCCTTTTCGAACTGGCGCGGCGAAACGTTGACGGCAACGCACACATCAAGGCCCTCGCGCATCCACACTCGGGCCGACTGGCAGGCCGCTTCGAGAATCTGTTCGCCAATCTGGCTGATCAGGCCGGTTTCTTCCGCCAGCGGAATGAATGCTGCAGGTGATATGATCTTGCCATTGTGGCGCCGCCAGCGGGCCAGCGCCTCTGCGCCGACAATCTTGCCGGTGCGAAAGTCCACTTTGGGCTGGAACACGGCCTTGAATTCGCGATTGGCCACGGCTTCGCGCAATTCGTCTTCCAGCTTGTACTTGCCGCGCGCCACGCGGGTCAGGCGCGGCGTGAAGAAGCGGAAGCCGGACGTTGCCTCGTCGCGCACCAGGCGCAGCGCCAGTTCGGCATGACGGAACAGCTTCTGCGTGCTGTCGGCATCCTCGGGGGCCATCACGATACCGCCGGAAATGCCAAGGCTGATGGATTGCCCGTTCAGTTCAAACGGCGCGGCAAATGCCTGGCGAATAGCCCGGGCGATCGTGGCAACATGCTCCCGGCTGATGGCATGCGGCATGTAGACGGCGAATTCGTCAGCCTGCAGCGCCGCAATGGTCGCCTCGCGCAGCGCGGCGCCGGACGGGCCGCTGATCCCGCCCAGCTCCGCTTTCAGGCGCATGCCCGCCTGTGCCAGCAGGGCCTCGCTCGCATAGCTGCCCACCTGTTCGGCTGCCCGCGTGAACCGGTCAAGGTCCAGCATGATCAGGGCGGCCGGCGCCTCGAACGTCGCCCGGGCCAGCGTCGCCGCGATGGCCCGGTCGATCGCAATCATGTTCGCCAGCCCCGTGCGCGGATCGACAAAGGCCGTTTCACGCAGAAGGGCGTTCTCGCGGCGCAGTTTCCCGACCGTGCGGGTCACGCCCGCACGCAGCCGGCGCAGTTCGGCAAACTGCACGTCACCAAGGTCGGTCTCGCCATCCCCGCGCGCATCATTGAGATAGAGGTTGAAGCGATCGAGCGATTTTCGAAACCTGGCAGCCGCGAAATAGGCAACCCCGCCGGCACATGCCAGGGCCACGATGATCTCGACGACCAGCACCACCGGGGGATTTGGCAGTTCGGTAAAATGCAGGCCCATAAAGAAGACGCGATAACCGATCTCTATCGCCAGAAGGACGGCAAAAATGACCAGCGTCATGGCAATTCCCGCCATGCCCGCGAAGGCCGGAATGGTCATGGTGCCGAAAATCCGGCTGAGGAATCTCTTCTTGTTCAAGCGCTGATTCGCTTTCCGGGGGGCAATTGCAGCTGTTCCTGAACAGATATTCAGTGAATATGTTTAGAAATCAGTGAACAAAACGCGCTAGCTGTCGTGGATACAGAGCACTATATGGTTCCAGATGATTAAGCACCGCACAGCCACCGTCGCCCGCAAGACGAAGGAAACCGAAATTTCGGTCACCCTCGATCTCGATGGAACAGGCAAATCCGATATCGAAACCGGTATCGGGTTCTTCGACCACATGCTGGAAAGCTTTTCCAAGCATTCCGCGATCGACCTGACCGTCCGCTGCAAGGGCGACCTGCACATCGACATGCACCATTCTGTCGAAGACACGGGCATCGTCATCGGCCAGGCGATCCTCAAGGCGCTCGGCGACTTTGCCGGCATCACCCGCTTTGGCCACGCCTATATCCCGATGGACGAGACGCTGAGCCGTGCCAGCCTTGACCTCTGCAAGCGTCCTTACCTGATCTGGAAGGTCAATTTCGCCCGCGACAAGATCGGCGAGATGGATACCGAGCTGTTCAAGGAATTCTTCCACGCCCTGGCCGGAAATGGCGGCATGTGCCTGCACGTGGAAAACCTCTATGGCGAGAACAGCCACCACATTATCGAGAGCTGCTACAAGGCCACCGCCCGCGCCCTGCGCACCGCCATCGCGGTTGACGCAAAACTTGACGGCAAACCGGCCTCGACGAAGGGCAGCCTTTAGCCTAAACGCGCGGCCATGAACTTGGTCGCCCTCATCGATTACGGCTCCGGAAACGTCCATTCAGCGGCAGGCGCGCTGAACGAGGCCGCCCGCCGTACCGGTATCGCGGTCGAGGTCGCCATTACCGACGATCTCGCAACCATCGCTCGCGCCGACCGCATCATCCTGCCCGGCGTCGGCCATTACGGCGATTGCGCCGCCAATTTGCACGCCCGGCCGGGCCTCGTCGACGCGCTCGAAACCGCTGTGCTGAATGAAGGCAGGCCCTTCCTCGGCATCTGCGTCGGCATGCAGCTGCTCGCCGATTTCGGGCTTGAGGATGGCGAGACGCGCGGCCTCGGCTGGATCCATGGCGTCGTCGACCGTATCGACCCCGGCCCGGGCCTGCGCGTGCCGCATGTCGGCTGGAACGAGCTCGCCCTGCCTCGCCCCCACGCCCTGCTCACCGGCCTCGGCGACGAGCCGCACGCCTATTTCACCCATTCCTACGCCTTCACACCGGAACAGCCCTCCGATATCGCCGCCACTACGACCTATGGCACGCCCTTCACCAGCGCGGTCGCCCGCGGCAATATCTTCGGCACCCAGTTCCACCCGGAAATGAGCCAGCGCGTCGGCCTCCAGCTCCTCGCCAACTTCCTGCAATGGCAGCCATAGACAGGCTCATCCTGAGCGAAGTCGACGGACGAGCCGCGCGCCCGCCTCCATCCTTCGACTTCGCTCAGGATGAGCGCTAAGGAAACCTGATGACCCAGCCCCCCTTCATCCTCTACCCTGCCATCGACCTGAAAGACGGCCAGTGCGTGCGCCTCCTGCGCGGCGAGATGAATGCGGCCACCGTCTTCAATGACAGCCCCGCCGACCAGGCCGCCGCCTTCCACGCGGCCGGGTTCAGCCACCTCCATGTGGTGGACCTCAACGGCGCCTTTGCCGGCCAGTCGGCCAATGCCGAGGCCGTCAGGGCCATCCTCGCGGCGACACCCGCCCCCGTCCAGCTTGGCGGCGGCATCCGCACCCGCGCCCAGATCGACGCCTGGCTTGAGGCCGGTATCGCCCGAATCATCCTCGGCACAGCCGCCCTGCGCGATCCGCAGCTGGTGAAAGACGCTGCCCGCGCCCTGCCCGGCCGCATCATTGTCGGCATTGACGCGAAGGATGGCCTTGTAGCCGTCGAGGGCTGGGCCGAGACCAGCGACATGCCCGCCGTCGATCTTGCGAAAGCCTTCGAGGGCTGCGGCGTCGCCGCCATCATCGCCACCGATATCGGCCGCGACGGCCTGAAGACCGGCGTTAATGTCGCCTTCACCAGCCAGCTCGCCAATGCCGTCACCATCCCCGTCATCGCCTCCGGCGGCGTCGCCAGCTCCGCCGACATCACAAGCTTACGCGCCGCGCCCGGCACGCCCGTCTCCGGCACCATCCTGGGTCGCGCGCTGTATGATGGCGATATCGTCGCCGCAGAGGCCATCGCGGCGGCCTCCTAACCCTGCAGACCAGGCTCACCCTGAGCGAAGTCGACAGGCGAGCCGTGCACGCCTACAATTTCGTCGAAAAACTCTTCCTGAGCCGCCGCCGCGTGCGCAGCGCATGGGCCATGTCGCTTTCCGGCGCGTCGGGCGCGGTCTCCAGTTCCTTCAGCCGGGCCAGCTTCGCCGCCCGGCGGCTCGCATCCTCGGCGCTGTCATGGCTGATCGCGTCTGCGGCCCTGATCTCGGTGATCCTGAGGTCCATCACATGTCTCCTCTACTGCTTCATCCCCGCGCAGTCATCCGCTGCGCCTGAACCAAGGATAGCCGAAAACGACCGATTTTTCCATGAAAGGTCCGTTAGGCGTCCGTTGCGCGAATCTCTTCAGCAAGTTCTTGAACGCAGAGGCTGACTGCATCGCGGCTGACTTGCCGCAGAGATTCCAAGAGATTCTGCCATTTGTTCCCGTTCTCCCCGAATCGTTCACATTGTTTTTCAGGGTATTTTATCACCTCGATGGCGATCAACTTTCCGAACGTTTGAAATCACACTCGGCCGGTGCCCCCGACTCCCTCAACAACCGCTCATAAAACCCGCCCCAAGCCCGCCCCGGTTCCAGAAGGTGAATCTCCAGGATCCAGTGGCGCGGGCGGCCGAGATGGTCGGGGTCGGTGAGGCGTGTGGAATTGGCCGGGCTGATGCGGGAATGGTCCTTGTCACCGGGCCACACGGCATGGGGAAACTCGCCCACAATATGCCCCGCAATCGCCCCACCGAAATGATAGCCATGCGCGGCGGCTGTCTCGCAGGCCAGCGCATAAAGATCCGCCCCCGTCATGTCCGGCGCCGCCAGCCACCTGGCCCGCACCGCCTCGAACACCACGGGCAGCGCCGCGACCAGCGCCCGCTTTGCGGCGTCCTGGCCCACCGCATAGGTGCGCCCGACATCGGCCTCCCAGGCCTCGAACACCGGGCCAAGGTCAACATAGACCGTGTCCTCAGGCTGAATCACGCGCACGGGTGGGTTGTCATGGAACGTGGTCACCGTATTGGCGCCTGCACGCACATTGCACCTGTGCCAGTGGCGTTCGATGCCGAACTTTTCCAGCGCCAGCGCGGTAATGTCGGCGTCCACCTCCGCCTCGCTGCGCCCCGGCGCAACAATGCCCGCCGCCTCGATGGCATCGAACAGGGTGAGGGCCCTGTCCTCGGCATGGGTCAGCGCCTGCCAGCGCGCGGTGTCTGTCTCTGAAACCTGAGTCATCGGCGAAACATATCAACGTTCGTTTATATGTCAAATCGCGTTCCTGGCATCTTCCCCCGCTCTCTCATCCCCGCTACACGCCTCCCATGCTCAAGACCCGCATCATCCCCTGCCTCGACGTGAAAGACGGGCGCACCGTGAAGGGCGTCAATTTCGTTGACCTTCGCGATGCCGGAGACCCCGTCGCCCTCGCCCGCGCCTATGATGAACAGGGCGCTGACGAGCTCTGCTTTCTCGACATTACCGCCAGCCATGAAGGCCGCGGCACAATGCTCGATATTGTCACCCGCACGGCAGAGGCCTGTTTCATGCCACTCACCGTCGGCGGCGGCGTGCGCAGCGCGGAAGACCTGGTCGCC